>RCUR01000178.1_pt1 | contig 21533 bp, 26 predicted proteins | sample 2166151 | NCBI WGS metagenome assembly RCUR01 (sample SAMN09932785, study PRJNA488358) | compost metagenome | isolation source: compost soil in an enriched community | place: Germany: Experimental Botanical Garden
GTCGACATGAAGCTTGGGATGTTGTTCAGCGGGAAGTCAATGTACTTATCCACCGACGAATCGATGATCAGTTCCATCGCATCACCCGGTGAGCAGTTCATCAAACTCAGGGTGTTACTGAAGCGACCGTTGACGTAGTAGTAAGGCGTGCGCCCTGGACGTGCTGTGACCGCCTGCATCATGGCGATCTGCATGCTCACTACTTCCTGCGACGTCTTCGGCGTACCACCCATGACGAACACGTACTTACGTGCTGCATCGGTCGAACGCTCGGAATCGAAGTAGGAGTTATTGTAGAAGCGCAGGTATACGTCCTGCTGGTCCAAGCTATGGACCCGCTCGTTTACCTTGACGGCCACGATCAGGTTCTTGGTCCCGGTCAGCAACACATACACGGCATGCCGAGGGAATTGAATCCCGTTGTTGAGGTAGAGTTCCGAATACAGTGCGGTTTCGTTAGCGATCTCCGCCAGCGACATCCACACGTTGTAACGCTTCGGTACCCCGAGCAGAGTCGGCTCTACTTTGCCGATCTGGTAGATCTGGTAATAATCGCGCTCGGTCGGCATTAGGTACCGTTCGAAGTCGACCGTGTAGGCTGTATGTACACCATAGCGAGGAGACAAGCGAACAAGTTTGTAAACATGTTGGCGGTCCATCGATGGGTTACACCAGACTGAACGAATCGCATGGCGCAGAAGGTACTCGTTCATTTAGGCTACCTGTGAACTGAGGTGACAAATTATACTGGCATGCTTAGTTAAAGCTCATAACATCGAGTGCCGCGGGATCAAGACATAAAGCCCTCCCCTGTTACGGGGGAGGGTATATGCCGCATTGTGTGAAATTATTTGAACTGTTCTGCAACTTCACGATAGACCAGATCGGTAAACGTTTTATGGTCACGTTCACTGCCTGCCGATTTGGCACGCAAGAAGATTACCGACTTGCGGTAGGAACGGTCTTCCAGCGCACAGTAAACCATGGCAATAAAGGTAGGCAAGTGCTCCAATGCCACACCCACGTTCTCACGGTAGTTGACACCGCTGAAACTGCCAGCGACCAAAGTCCAGATGTCCGGATACTTCAGCTTACCCATGCGAATGGTGCCGAGGTCTTCCGATACCGTACGGGCCAAGTCGTCGAAAGTCTTCAGTGACTTGATCGTGTCAGCCACTTCCATCACCAAACGTAGTTCGGCTTTGGTTACGCGCTGTACGATGTTCGCCATCTGCATACGTGCTTCTGCGTCTGTAGCGATATCGTCATCCGACATGCCCAGGAAGTAGTAGGCAACCGCGATGCTGACCTTAAGTTCAGCAGCCAAGTCCAGGTTGAACTTCTGGCTCAATGCCAAAGTGATCCAACGAGTAAAGGCAATCAGCGGTACATCGCCGAGGCGGCGAATGGCTGCTTTATCACCCTTCATCAACCGTAAAGTAAGTGCCCCACGAATACACTGGAACATGTAATCGTTTTCAGCAGTTAGACGGTATGTACCTGTACGGCGATCGTATCGCATATACGGTCGACCATCCAGGACAAGCCTGGGTTCCTGATCAGTCCCCAGATTCACGTATTGGGTGAAAAGGTTGACGTCCTCGTGTTCTTCGCTTGGGGTAACGAAGTGTAGGTTTTTAATAACGTTACCACCAGGAGTCTCAACCTCAGGAAGAGGAAGATCGATCTGGGCACGCTTGATCTGGCTGATGATTTTATCAGTCTGATACATGCGTCCTTGGTGGGTATCGTAAGGCATGAGAATCATGCTGCGACTCCATCGTTGGTCGATTAAAAATACATTGGTCGCTTAATAGCGCCGATGCTGTTTAATATCTATGGATTGAATTGGGTTAACGCTCATAACATCGAGTCACCGTGCACCACGCCCTCCTAGGAGACAAAAGATGGCATCTATCAACTCGACGCCGCGGATCGTTTACGGCGGCATCAACGACAAGTCCCGTGGGACTCCGTCGCGGGCACCGATCACCTACCCGCAGCATGCTCCTCTGCTGCGTCTGTGGTGTGAATCCGGTACCGACAAGACCGTTTTTCTCGGTAACGAGAACAGCGACTTCAATACCATGTTCGGTGCGCAAACGCTGGCTCGACGTGGCAAGTTCTTCAACCTCCAATCGCTGCTGGCAGAAACCCTGCTCGCGGCCGGCAACGGTTTCTTCGTTAAGCGTCTGATTCCGTCTGACGCCAAGAAGTCCCGTTTGATCGTCGGTCTGGAAATCGTCCGTGACGAAATCCCGGCTGTACAAGAACGCCTGTCGGGCTTCAACTACGACGGCCAGATCCCTGAGCCGAACGTTAACCCGCTGCCTCCTGTTGATGGTCTGCGTGGTCGCATTGTGATCGTGCCAGTCGTCGGTGAGCCAGGTACTGCCGAAGTTATGCCCGGCACCCTGTTGGCAGAAGTTGACGGCACTCAAGCCGAGATCTACCCGCTGTTCGAATTGCCAGCTTCGTACTTCGGTGCCAGCGGCAACAACCTGGGTGTTCGCATCTGGGCTCCGAACGACAAGACCAACGAAGTCTGGGACGAGGCCACGGCCGAGACCTTCAAGACCCGTATGTTCCGCATGCAGTTCATGCAGAAGATCGCCAACACCAACATCCCGGCGATCGTGCTGACGGCGTTCGGTGAAGACTACGTCGACGTGTGCTTCACTCCTGGTGCGTACAGCGCTTCCACGGACAAAGAGTACTACCTGGGCGATACGCTGATCAAGGCGTACAGCGATGACGGTATCGAGTCGGGCCTCGCGCCTTTGACTTCCCCGTTCAGCAAGGTCTACGTTTACGACGACCACATCAAGGCCGTGCAGGACATGATCTACGCACGCGAGCTGGCTCTTAACCCAGCAATCGCTGCTTCGATCACTCAGTCCAGCCAGATCGATTTCCTGACTGGCGCTGGCGTCGATGGCGACCTGTATCCTTCCCTGTACCTGCTGGGTGCATTGGATGGCGGGATCGTGTTGGGCGATGGTACCACCGTCTACGCTAAAGGCGGCGAAGATGGCACCATGACTCATGCATCGTACGAAGAACTGGTGACCGTGGAAAACACCGCGTTCGGTCAGCTCGGCGATCTCTACGAGAACGTTGCACTGTATCAGTTCTCGCACATTTACGACACCGGCCTGTCGATGAACGGTAAGTTCGCCATGATGAACACGCTCGCTCAGCGTCGTGATCTGAAATGTGTGTTCACTACCTACGTCGAAGCTGAACAGCGCATGCCGACCCTGTCGGAAGAGCTGTCCCGTGGCCAGGTGCTGATGACCCGTCTGAAGGCCTACCCTGAGTCGACTCTCTACGGCACCGGCATCTGCCGCGCTGAAGTGGTCTACCAGACTGGTGAACTGATGGGTGGTGGTTACAGCAAGCCTGTTCCACAGATCCTCGACTACGCCAACAACTGGGCCAAGTTCGCTGGTGCTGGCACCGGCATCCTGCTCGATGGCGCTGACATCGACCAAGACCCGAACAACATGGTCACCTTGGTGAAGAACCTGAACGTGCCGTACTTCCCGGCCCGTGCTCAGTCCAACGCCTGGGAATCCGGTGGTACCTACTCGTTGACGTTCGATACGCGTAGCAACTACTACCCTTGCGTGCGTTCGGTTTACCAAGACGAGACCTCGGTTCTCCTGTCGCCGATCACCACCAACATCGCCTGCGACATCGTGCGTCAGATCATCCGCATCCACCAGAAGTTCTCGGGTAATGCGAAGCTCACCAAAGAGCAGCTGATCGAGCGTTCCGACAAGGAGATCCTGCGTATTGTTGAAGGTCGTTACGCCGGCCGGGTGCAGATCCGTCCTGAGACCTACATCAACGACGCCGATGCGAACAACGGTGTGACCTGGCACTGTAAAGTGCGGTTGTACGCGAACAACCCGCGCACCACCATGTTCTTCGAACTCGAAACCTATCGCATGGACGCACTGCCTACGGCGTAAGCCGTAGGTTCGTCCTTTACAAGGGTAAATACCAATGGATCGTTACAGCAGTCCGTTTATCGGTCAGAACGGTTATGGCCGGGGCCAGTCCCCGGGCACTATCAACCTGGCTCAAGCCGGTACCCACACCATGGCACCGGATCTGGCGAACATCGCCAGTAACACTCCTCTCGTCGCACGGAACCTGGTACCGTTCCTCATCGAGCCGCCACGGTTCTTTGAATTCTTGCCGAACCGCGAACTGGCAGTGCGTTGCCTGAAAGCATTCATCGAGAAGCACACCCGCACCATCAACGGTCTGAACCAGCAGATCTCGGTCGATACTGCCGATAACCCCTACGGTGGTTCCGGCGAAGCGATCAAGGTTGCGACCAACGTTACCCGTGCCCAGTCGAACCCAACCTTCGGTGGTTGGGAACTGCAAGGCCGCGCGGTTACCCGCTTCATCAAGTGGTGGATCCAGTACGGTATTGGTGACGAAAACACCAAGATCCCTCTGGTGGTAGCCGACGGTGCAGTGCGGGCCGATCAGTATGATGCATCGTTCTACGGTGCAACCATCCTGTTCGTTGAACCGGACGCGTCCTTCTCCGAGCCGATCTCGGCTTGGTTGGGTACCAACATGTTCCCTCTGGCAACCCCGCCTTGGGAAGGTCGTAAAGACGCTGGCCAACTGGGTCAGAACCTGGAGTTCGATATCGAGTTCTCCATGGTCTCCGACGTTTCTGTGGGCACTACCATCTTCGCTCGCGAAATGATGCGCTCCCTGAACCTGCGTGGCATGAACCCGAACGATCGTCGTCTGTGGTTCACTGGCGTTAGCGCCGACGTAGCGGCTGCACAAAACGGTCTGCAACAGCAGCTCGTTGAAGGCGCCTCTGCTCGTCAGAACGTTGGTTAAGGAGTAGTCCTTAATGGCAGCCGTGTTGAATCAACAAACCTCCACAGCCGGGACTCCGGCACCCGCACAGGCAACTGAGCGGAAGGCCCAGGGTCAACTGGTGTCCACCGGAGTCGCGGCTGCCCTCAACGGCCTGGCCGGTGGTCTAGAGCAAGCTGCTAAAGAGCGGGCTCTGGATAACCTGTAAAAACATACTGCCCTCCTCGATATGAGGAGGGCTTTATGCTGTCGACTGCATTTAGTCCGAGAACTATATCACGGTGGAGATAAACCAACCGAATCCTCTAAGGAATAAAAATGCTCAAGCTGATCGCTCTCGTAAGTCTGGCTATGCTCGCTGGTTGTGCACATGCCAACAATAACTCCAACAACTACGAGGAGATGTACCGCAATAGTTTCGTAGCCGATTGTCGCGGTTATGTTTGTACCGACCAAGACACCGGTGAAACTTACGACCTACCTCGCAATGAACCACCGCGTAATGGCTCTGTCATTAACTTCTCGCAGGTCTACACCGTCGAGCAGATTAAGGCAGCCATGCCGTACATCCTAAAACGATATCGTGGGGACTAGTAATGTCTAAGGTACATCAGTTATTACCAAAGCAAGTTGAAGGTGTGGATGCGATGGGTAATACCTTCGTTATCCACCTATTGGGCTTTATGCCCTGCAACCTAAGTAGCCTTAGTGAGCTACCCAACCTGTACCTGTTTGAGCCGAAGAGTCAGTTCCACTTCTTCCTACGACTGGAGTTCACTGGGGACGTAGAACGTACTCGTGCATTTGTGGGTCACTACGATCTGGAGGTACTGACCAATATGTACGTGGAGTTGGTGAAGGCATACGTAAGGAAGGCTGGCTTCAGTCTACCTGACCATGTCAGCATCAGCGACGTACAGCAGTTATTGCTTACGTTCCGATCTTCTGGTGTGTGTCATTCCTACGGTTGGTTGTATCGTGGGATGTCGCAAAGCTTTATCTTCGAAGTCGGATCGATCTTCTTCCATGTGTTTAAAGGTGAGCCTAATCGTTGGGCAATCCCTGTGGAAGTGGATGGTGTAGCACATCAGGTAGAACTGCTGACCAGTCCAACCAAGATCCGGTTAGATCCTTTAACTGTGTTCGAAGGCAATGACGTGATTTACAGCGAGATGGAAGATTGGTTTAACAAGACCATCAACAACTCACCGTACTTCACCGCCAAGTTTGTTGTACAGCGGTAGACGGCATAAGGGGAGGCTAGGCCTCCCCAGTGCTTTTTCTTTTTACTTGGCGCTGTAGTAATCCTTGCACATCGTACGCAGGACAATATACAGAAGGGTCCCGGTTCGCACTGCTGCGATCTGGGCCTCGTATTTATTCCGTCCCGTAGCTTGACGTACTAATTTCTCAGCTTCGGTCCGCAGCTGCATGACCGATGGATCCGTCGACCGTGAGGCCGTTAATAGAGCTTTGAGTTTGGCGATGTTGGTGGCAAGGTCATTACGCTGAACCGAAGGCAACCGGTTTACGTAAAGGTGGTCGAAGGAGTACAACAGTACTTCCTTAACGATCTCTTGCAGATAGCCCTGATGAGGAGCGAAGTAGTTGTTGGACATGTATTTAAGCGTTGTGATCAACAACGGCTTCGGCATGGTGTTCATACCCGACGCTACGACGTCTACAAGCTCGTCTCGGATGAAGTTGCGTTCGGATGGGATGATGTCATTGATGTACCGCATAAACGACGCATAGCCGTTCTTACGGTCTTTGAGCACCATCTCTCCATCAGCGTTGATCGTGGTATCCGACGTGGTCTTAACGCGCACCCCCGTATCACTGAAGTGCTTGTGGATCGCGTAGATCTTCTTGATCAATTCCCGAATACGAGATTGGGTGTCGGTCACTGTACGGATCAGCATGCCGTCAGGCACGAACTCCTGCAGGCAACGATAGTAGATCGACTTGGCCGAGACGATGTCTTCAGCACGAGCCCGGATCAAATCACGCCATGAGCCATAACGACGGATGTCGAAACGACCGTTCAAGGCGAGGTAGGTAGCTGTCGCTACTTCTTTATCAGCTGGGTACTGGAACCGCTTCACCAACAACGAGGTGATAAAGCGATAGTGCAGAACCATGTACGCATGCACCATAGCCTCGTGGCGCAACGATTGGGCAACACCTGTGGCTTTCATCAACCGATGGACGATGTAGGCTGGTGTGTAGTTGAAGGCGTCGCTCATGACGTTGAATTCATGGTTGATCGCGGTGATCTTACGGAAGTCCGCAAGAAACAGATCTTCGTCAACTTCCAGTACATCTTCGTACCAGCTGTCACGGTCACTGTCAAAGAACTTAACGGGGTTAACCCCCAAGAGAACACCACCGAAGAAAGCCGAGTGGTCCTCATTGCGGTTCATGAAACGGATGGAATATTGAATCACCCGCTTACAGAACTCGGCATCGAATTTCACGTGATCGAATTGACGATCAAATACCTCTTTAATCGTAACGCCCATGGCCCTGTACCGGTTGGGTTAAAAGTTCACAAGATTGAGCAGTCTCAAAAACAATACAAACCTAGATTATCCTCATGTTAAACAAACCACGCGAGGGCTTGATTATGGATCTCTTCGATCTGGAACGTGAAGTAGCTGAACAAGAGCATGTACGCATTGCATTCGTCCATCCTGAAAAGGACTTGGTGTTGACCAATTCCTATCGGAGTCTGCATCCGGTGGCATTGCCCGATGGCGCTGACGACAGCATGTTGGTAGACCGTGTTATTGACGTGGTGGGTCACGGCCGTCCGTTCATGCTGTTGCTGGAAAACGAAGCTACAGTCTTCAATACCAAAACCGCTCCGCAAAAACAACTCAACTAAGTAAGGGCTTCACATGGCTGATAGCAAGCGGATTTTGATTCCTTGGTCTGGCGGTGCTGACTCCACGCTGTTGGTAGCCGAGGCAATGCGCCGGCAAGAACGTATCTGGTATTGTTCATTCGAAGCTGGGCAGCCCCACACCCAGATCGAGGCAGAAGAACTCGCCCGCGTTCGACTGGAAGATAAACTTAAGAGACGGTTTGCTGAGTCCCCCGAGCTCCACCGTCATCGGAGTAAGTTGGTGCTAGACACCAGCGGCACCAATATGCCGATGAAACAGTTGCCTGCGTGGATCATGCATTTGATCACCATGGTCGCGGATAACGGTGGTAACTATTACTTCGATGAAATCCACTTGGGTTATCTGCTCAACGATGACGCCGCTTATACTGCTGGGCCGTTGCAACAGGCGTGGCATTACTTGTGCCTTGCTATCTACGGGTTGGACCGTGAACCACCGAAGCTAAAGTTTCCATTGCTGCGCCTGCGCAAAGGTCAGGTTCTGCAAGAGTTGACGTCGTTAGGTCTGTTGGACCTGGTCTCGGTCTGTGAACTTCCCCAGCTTTATGACGAAGGCTGGCGGCAGTGTGGCGAGTGTCCATCTTGTCGTAAACACAATAACGCGATAACTGAGCTTGACGCACTCAACAACATACGTTGGTGTGGGCACCTGCTAGTCAACTACGACCACCGTACTAAAAACGAAGTACAAGAAACCCTTGATAACACCTACGTAAAATCTGAGGATCTGACCAGTGAACAAACGTCTTAACGTAATGACCACCCTAGGCGAACTGCTGTCGATGCACATCGCCGACTACGAACGTGGTCGTGCTGGCCGTGCACCGAAGCTGTCGATCCATGGCAAGCAGCAGAACATCAAGATGCAGTTTCAGATACATGAGCGTGTCGTGGGTGAGCTGGTACTGGTCTGTCCTAAGAACGATCCCGATCCAGAGAACTACGTCGGTCGCTTCGGGAACTGGGACGTAACACTACCTGAGACTGAAGACTGGGCACATGCGATCCGTAAGCTGCCTCACGCCAAGCGTCAGGAACAACGCGACTACTGGGCAGCTATGGACATTCTGTACATGATGGCCTTGGTTGGATTCAAAGTCGTTACCTTCGACGGTAAGAACAGCCACATCCATGCAGCTGGCGTATTGGCTCCAGGTGGTGGTGAAGGCTATGGTCGTTTCCACTTCAACTTCAACGTAACTACCGCGTCTGACTCACACCGTAACTTCTACGGCCAACATGGTGGTGCCATGCCGGTACTACCTGATCACCTGAAGACGGATGAAGACCGTCGGGCTGAGCTCAGTGCTGCGCTGCAGGATCCATCGATGGAAGTCGTACGGGTTGTGCCGGGGGTTGAAGCTATTCACACCATTCGTGGTCGTGAGACCGGTGTGGTATCCTTCGGCGCAATGGATCAGGTAACCCCTGAGGAAGCTGTTCAGATCCAACAGGCTATTGCTACCGGTGGTTCCTATGAGGGTACCAAGAATGAACCCAACTGATCCAAACCAAATCACCATTGCAGACATCGGTCAGTTTCTTGATGCATTGAAGAGTCGCCCTGGGTTTACTTTTCATACAGCCAGTCCAAACCGTAACGGTGTGGTCTATGGTCAGCGCATACCGACACATAACCCAACCATCGATGCGTTGATGAGCAAGAACATCCTCAAGAACCTACCTAAGGAGTTGACACACCCTAGCCCGGTATCCATGTCTGTCCATGCAATGCCTCGTGATGACGGTCGTCGCAGCAAGGTGTTCAAGCTTCAATGCGATGGTATCGAGATGGTGATGTCCTTACCACCTGGTGAGTACGTGGAACAACCAGCCGAATGGCAGGGATCAGTGTCACATCCGAAGGCTAAGTACTACGATCCGTTATCGTTCGGTACCGCATTGCACGAACCCGATGTGTTCAGTCATATCGACGTTGTAGATGCGGCTGGTAATCGGGTAGACGTTATGGCTGTGCCACAACGGCATTTGCAGGGTGAGTTCGAACCGAATCCATACACCTTACCGAAAGGTACGGTGGAAGAAATGGCTCGTATTCAGAAGAAGTTTGTTGGTGGTGATACCATTGACGGTGGATTGGTGCCTCACACACACTACCCTGAGCTGCTGGGGATGACCAAGGAAGAACCAGATGACCTTCGGCATAACCCTGACGACGATCTCTATCAAGAGGCCAACCCAGCCAACTGGGATGTGCTTCACGATGAAGATTCGGCGCCGGCCGCCCACGACGTATTGGGTGAAGAAGACAAGTAGTGCTAACGCAAGAAGGGAATGTTTCTCTTAACATTCCAATTCCTTGGGGTTCTGTTCTTTAAGGATTGACGGAATAAAGACAGAGGGGTAAACCCCTCTGATCTTATTTTGTTTTTTAAAAAGAGAAAATAAAAAATACTAGATATATAGATTAATTGGGGGAGGGAGCCGGTTAGGCGACCGACTCCCAATTAATATCCTTATTCTTTAGTAATAACCCCCCTCCCCCCGTTTGGGGGTCTTATTCCGTGTTGGGGTAAATCCACGAGTGAGTGACAAAACACTCACCGTGTTAATCTCATACGGCAAAAAACCCTTCCCGAAGGAAGGGCTAGCTTTCGCTACATGATGGGTAGCCTGACGATGGATACCCGAATTCCCAACCAAAGGAACATATCATTAAGGATTCGCTATGCAAACGTGTGTTGTGGCCATCGTAGGTTTGGAGTCCACCGATAACTTTCGTCACCTGCCACCAATGTTCGAACAGAACGTGGGTGGTGAAGACGTTCGCTTCCTGATCCACACCAACCCGATGTCCGAGCATCGCAATGGTCACATTGTGGCGAACCACGACCTGCTGCTCGACGTGGGTTATGAAACCACCCATCCTCAAGCAGACTATGTGTCCAAGCGTTTGGGCAAGATGGACCAAGCTATCGAGCTGACTCGGATTGCTGAAGCCGTGGGGGCAACGTGGTTCATTCCGGTACCGGTACTAAGCAAGCGTCCGAACCCAGGTAACATCTACGACCTGCATCACCTACCCGATCACGTACTGATCAAATCCACCGATGGCGCCCGTGGTGTTGGTCACGTTATCTTCGATACCACCAAAGCCAGTATGTTCAAGTTCCTGAACGACCTGCGTAACCTCACCCCTGATCGTGGTGCCCAGGACGTATTGGAGAAGTACAAGGACGCCATCGAGGTGCACACGGGTCAAAGCAACTATGATTCCGAAGTGGCCTTTACCCTGACGTCGCATCAGCTGATGGTTACTGCTTTGGTACGTGGGGTGACCAGTGAAGTGCGTGTGGTGCTCAATGCCCACAGTGAAGCGTGTTTGATCAAACAGCGTGAGCGTAAGAACAACGTCGATCCAGCGTTCGACAAGCAAGGTGGTTATCAACAAGCCACTGGCGCTAATCGTGATCACAGCACGCTGTATTACGAACTCGAAAGCGTATGTGCTGACGTATTGATCCGCGATGAGATCTGGAAAGTCCTCAAACAGCTCCCACCCCTTAACTCGGTGGACTTGTTCTTCACTACCAAAGGCTGGGGTATCTTTGAGTATTGCAACCAGTTCGGCACTGAAGCCTTCGATATCGAAGACTCGGTGAATCTGCACATGGGGTTGCTGTCCAAGCTGTACCTGCAGAAATTCAAACCCGAATAAGAACTATATCACTGACTTGAATAATCCTACGCTAGGGACATAGCGAATAACTACCAACAACGGGCCTTTACTCATGCAGCAAAAATCCGAATTCCCTTTCGACGATCTGACCATGGAAAACCTCAACGAAGTATCGCGGGTTATCCGCTACTTCACACTGCCCGGCGTAGAACGTTGGGACGATGCCCAGACGGTGGAACACCACATCCACCAGACCAGCGGCGACTTCGCCCTGTTCTTCGCTACAGACGAACACCGCATCCCACGTATTGTCGTGGTATTCGAAACCGGCTTCACTTTCAACTTCTACCTGTACCAAGTTGGTATCACGCAGGACGAAGGTGTGCGCTTGTTTAACGAGTTTATCGAAAAGAACACCGATGCCGTTTGCGAGTTCATGCTGGAACACCCGCTCTGGTTGGCCGCTTAATCCCCCTTTTCTACCCTGGAGTAAAACCATGCAACAAGTTCAATCGACTGAAGCCCCAAAACTTGCCATCTTCTGCGCCGGTGCATTCGGTATTACCACAGGTCTGCGCCAGCCGCAGAACGCTGACACCCGGATCACCTACATCGATACCAGCGAAGCCAACCTGACCAGCGACATCGACGCCGGCAAGTGCTACCGCATTCCGATGCCACCTGATGCCGACGGCCGTGTAGTACGTGGCGGTGGCGGTCAAGACCGTCGCCGTACCGCCAAAGCAGCCATGCCACACATCGCTCCGATCCTGGAACGTTTCGTGCCTGGTGCATTCAACCTGCTGGTGTTCTCGTGCTCGGGCGCATCCGGTTCGGTTATCTGCTCGTTGCTGGCCCGTCAACTGTCGGCCGCTGACCACAGCTTCTTGATGGTCTGCGTTGGCGAAACCACCACGCCGAAGTACCTGACCAACACCCGGGATACCTGGAAAGGTCTGGAGAACATGGCGCTGTCCACCAAGCGTCCGTTCGTGATGTCCTACCACCACAACCACGCGGGCGTGCCGCAATCGGCTGTGGACAAAGACGTCGACTTCGTTATCGAAGCAGTGCGTGCATTGACCTGCCAGTTCAATAAAGACCTGGACGCCAGCGATATCCACAACGCTTTGAACTTCAACAATGTGACGTCGGTACCACCACAACTGGCCACCATCGCCATTACCGACAACCGCAAGGCCGCCCTAGCCGTCATGGAACCGATCACCACGCTGTCGCTGTTCTGCAACCGCGAAGAAGCAGGTGTCGTCGGTACCCCGCACTACAGCAAAATCGGCTATCCACAAGAACCGCTCATCAGCGCCTTCGATCAACTGCACTTCGTCGTCAACACCATTTCGGTCGACGAGATCAACAAGCAGTTGCGTGAGCGTGACACCGAGCAAAAGCAAGCACATGGCAACTACCGCTCGCGCGCTGCGCTGGTGGACGTCCATGGCGACAACGTTACCGAAGAAGGCCTGGTCATTTCCTAAGCCGGCTTAAAGATGGGGTGCCTTCGGGCACCCTTATCTTGTGGTAAACCCAATACCAAACTTTTTCTTTTTCTAGCGGAGATAAAGCTATCGCAGCAATACCCTGAGGAGTTACCAGATGGGGAAATCATTAACCAAGCATATGGACGAGGTGTTAGCCTGTGATCTAGAACGGGAACTCTTCCAGTATACGGTGACCATCAAACACACATTGAAGCTCACACGTGTTATCACGGGCTTCGTCTTTGCTTACACCAAAGACAACGAGATCTACTACGACATGGTCCCATTGGTTTACGAACGCAATGGCATGCGAATCAAACTCCCCAAGTTTGCGATGCCCCCTGTGGTAAAGCAACGTATAGCCAAACACCAGTATCTGCGTTGGTATGTTTACAGCAACACGGTACTCTACCCACTTCAAACGGCAAAGCCCAGTGCGCTAGAAGAATCCTTTATATTCACGGTAGACGATAATCCGTACTACCAAACACAAACAGCGTATCAAGAGGAAACGATGTTCCTACGCAAGAAACCACTGATGCACTGCCGACCCTTGAAGCCTGGATGGGGTGTTACATTGCGACGTCTACAGATCCAACAGCTGGAACCAGCATAACCCCCTCCCAGTGCCGGGAGGGGACTTATGCCGTTTTTTATTTCTGTGCTGGGTCATTGGGTAGCAGATAAAAGCGATTGCTTTCTTCGATCAAGCCGGCGCGTGACGGATGTGGGTCCCAGATGACGTGATCACCTGACATGATCACGCAGTGGTTGGTTCCTCGTACGGATGGACCTAACACAATGCTGAACGTGCCAACCCGCTTACCGTAACGTAGTGTTAAGTTGTTGTTGTCAAGCCAGTCCTCAACTCGATCCCAGAAAACCTCCGCTGCACAACCATCGTGATGGAAATGCGGGACATCGTCCAACGGTCGGTGTAGGTACGAAGCAATACAGGCTTGCATGCAATTACCATACTGGCCATTCTCGGGATCATGCATGATCGATTGATCAATCCAACCGTCACCTCTGGAGGGATTACTCATATCGCACCAACCAGTGTCCGAATCGAACGACGACGCGATTCTGGATCGTTGAAGTTCTGAGCGACGTTCTTCCACTTCTTCAACGCCAGCTTGTAGTCTTCGTGAGCTGAGGAGTATTCACGCACGGCATCGCCGAACTCACCCAGTTCTTGACCACCCGACAGGAACGCTTGGCCGATCTTGATCCGGTAGTTGTTGAAGATGTACGCTTTGGTCGCCAGCACACACAGTTCGGCAAAGTCCAAGATCGCTTGTGGGCGAATAAAGGTCAGTGCTTCGTCGTTACCCAGACGGCAGCGCAAGAACGCGGCAGTATATGGCAGGTAGGTGTACTTGACGATGAACGTATTGTGGTTGATCAGGTTGATGTAGGACGTCGCCGCTGGCGGTGTACGCAGGGCCGAGTCCAGCACCTTGCGCATTTCCCCACCCATGGCCGATTCAGGGTAACGCATTACACCCGATGCCACGCTATAGCCCAAGATGCCGAAGTGTACCGAGTAGATCTGGCGAATCGGACGGTTCTGCGTGAGCTCATCCGGGATGTGGTACATCACGGTGTATTGATCGATGTATTCGCTGGTGACTTGACCATCGAGGGGGATGTACGCCTCGGTGCCACCGACGATGTCCATGTCCACCAAAACCTTGGCATCGATGATCGCTTCTTGAACGCGAGTCCGCATCGAAACCGGGCTGGAACACATGTAAAAATCGGCCTGAGTAAAGAAGGCCTTCAAGATCTCTGGGGGAATATCGAACTCGATGTCATCCAGAGCTTTAACCAATGGGTTCATAAAGCCTCCTAATTTGCCGTGTAAGGCGTTTTAGCTAAATAAAGTACCCTCATACCTGATAGTATACTAGAGGGGGCGTATACGTGATCTAAAGGCGTTTCAGAACTACATCATAGGTGTAGTTAACCTCGGGAACCACCAATGAACAAACAAAACTCTGCAATGTCTTACAAATTAGACATCGCGGCTGTGCTCAACGAGGTGCGCAATGTTCCGCCAACCCTCAATGGGAATCTGGTGGATGCCGATACGTTAGTTGACATATTCATACTGCGCACACTGAACTCGTTCGAGGTCTGTACTTATTTCCCATCACCGCCGGTGATAACAGACCCGCTCGTGTTAGCATGGTTCGACAGCTTAGATAATGCAAAACGAGCGTTGTGGAGAATCGCTCAAGTACCACCACAACACTCGGGAACTGAAGTTTCGTACATACGCCAAGGCGAAAGCATTTGGCTATTCTACATCATTTAACGGAATGCGAGAAATATGAGCGGTAAACTGTACAGCCTGAACACCCGTTGCTACGTCAGTCTTCTCATCACTGTATCTGCCAACTACTGCAAACATCATAACGACATCGCTAAATCAGGCCGCCACACCGAACCGTTTCACCGCACACTGGTTAACCAACCACTGATCCCCTTTGACTCTAATCGGGCAATTGCGTTTGTACACGCGATGGTCAAAGCCGATGTATCCTCGTTTCTGGAATACGGCAAGGGTGACACCCAAGCCGACATCATGGCTGAGTTGCTTTTCGGTGAAGGCACTAGCTTAACCAAGGGCATCAACCAAGTGGTCGATGACTTCATGACTGTGCAGGAAGTCGATGACATCTATATGGACATCGATGGACAGCTCTCACGGTTCTTGGAGCGTGGTACGTGGGCGGTGGTTGACGTCTACGACATGGGTAAGTCGGTAAGCGTGGTAATTCAAGAAGACCTGCGCATTAAAGAGTGGAAGCAACTGCGCGGTTATCGCAGTACCTTCACTCCGTCGCTGGAACTTGAACTGTCCGACATGTTCAGCTACCTGCGCACCAAGACCAACCAGACCCTGAAGCCAATTACAGTAGTCGTACCTCCAGATAAACCAGAACTCGAAGGTGAAGAAAAGAAAGAACCGGTCACCTATACATTCTGGCCGGGTGAGCGTCTGGACTTTGCTCCGATGGTTATGGAGATGTTGCTGATTCGTTATCCATTCCTGCGCACCGACAGTCAGTTGGGTGCCTCGACTGCACGTACTGCGGCGGGTAGCCCACGGAACGTTGAGATTCTGGTGGCTGCAGGGCTGGTGAACAGCGGTACGCAGGTGTTGGATCTGAATGACCAGCAGATCCGCACAGTCAATAACTTCATCGATCGTCTGGTTACTCCAGTGGTGGAATCCTACGCGGTGCATCGTTTCATGCAGACGTTGGATCCGAAGACTATCTACACGGTGGAAATCACCACGGGCGAGAAGCTGATTATCACTCGCCAAGATGATGACGTTGCCACCACCACCCCGGTTGACGACAATGTGCGTTTGAAGGAGTTGGCGGAATCGCTGATGCGTGGGGATTACCTGCCGACCAAGGAACGTGAAGAAGCCGAACGCTACATTCAAGAAAACCAATAACAGCGCTGAGCTCTGGGGTAACCCCAGGGCTTATGCCCGGGCTACGACTATGAGTAAGTCATTCATTATGGTCTTTGACCCTGAGGTATTGCTACCCGAAGGCATGGCCAAGGAACTGTTCCGTGGCAATGAACTCTATTACAACGCGCTGGCTTTCTTAGCCAGTACGATTCGTGATCGAGATAGCGGACTAAGTATCTACCGGGGCGAGGACATTCAGGATACAGTGGAAGAATGGTTCAGCTCGTACATGGACGATCATACCGCTCATCATCTCCAAGACCATCAGGCGGAAATGATGAAGAAGGCGACGCACATGCATAACCTGTTACCAGACGGAATCTTCGAGCGGTTTGACATTCACGAAATCAGACCTCGTGGCGTGTTCTTCTCGGGGATCATCCATGATATCGATTATCGTTAGCTTTGGACTCCACCATGAGCAGAACATTCTTAGCATGCTTCAGACCGGATGATCTGCTTCCCATAGACCCAGTGCTAAAGAAGCAGTATCGCTACGACATGGACTATTACGATACCTTAAGTGCTGCAGTTGAGGCAATGCGGTTAAGGGCGTGGAACATCAGTAATCGTCTCTCACGTAATGCCAAGGTAACCCCAGACTTCGTAGAAAGGCTAGATACAGCTGCCCATCTGGAGGTTGATCGTCTTACTAGCTTTCGTTACCAGCATCTCCATGAAACATTGGTGGAGAAAGGTGAGTTCATCCAACGCCTGTTACCACCGGGCGATATCAGCGACATGCGTCTGTGTTTCTTACATCATCGCGGTGTGTACTACACGGGGGTCTTACAATGAAGGAGTTAATCGTCATGCCCATGACCCCCAAGAATAACATGTACGCTGTGCGGATCGACGACATACTTACCGCTGATGAAATGGCGGTAGCACTCACCCGGTTTAAGACCCGGCGGGGTGTGATTGAATTTGTGGTTGATTTTACAGACAACACCTACATCTTCGGTGAGAATAACCTAACAGCTAAGGAAGTGTCGTTGGGTAAAACACCCCGAGTGTTTGATGCGATCGTAAATGCCACCCGGCGACTACGGACGATCATAGGGTTCTCCGACACTCGCGAAGTCGACAGCTACAGGATCACCAATACCACGGTGTTCATTGTAGTCAGATACGAGGTCCCTACCAATGAACATACTGGTGACCTTTGAAGCAGTGTCCTTACACCACGGGTTATCGAAGTTCGATGATCACGAAACGGTAAAGGTAGCGATCGGGTTAGTCCTGCAATGGCTGCTCAATGCAGTGCATGCCAAGGCTAACCCTGATCAGGTAATTGACCGCGTTAATATGGTGGTGTCTGAAACTTTCGTTTATGCCGAGTATATGCTTGGCGACAACACGATGATTGACAACGCTACCGGTATGGCCAGTCGTTACCCATTGGTTCATAGCGAAGATAAAAACTACAGCTTTGGTGAATACAGTACAGCCCATAGCAGCTTGTATTGTCGCTACAGCGAAATCGTCGAACACTTGGTGTTAAACTACGCCCGTCAAGTGATGGGCTTTCTCCAGATGTTGGAGCAAGACAAGCACGCTACCCATATCCAGTGTCTGGAATACACCGACCGGTACATCGCTGCCCTCGTGCACTGCCGGAACCTTATCGAGTACAACCATGAATGACATCGTACGTACTGCACCGTTTCATGCTTACGTCACTGTAGATACCACTTTCGTGATGGAACAGTTCCGCCCTATCATGACCATGATGGAAGCCTGCATCTCCAATGCCGACTCTGCCCTGTATCGAGCCATGGATATTGATGGGACTTACATGCGCCTGTTCGAAGCTGCGGACCATTGGCTCGCCTTCGAGCTTGGACGAAAGCGGGGTAACATTGGCTTTGACTTCTTTATACAGGAATACTTCGCCCAGTATGCGCAGTATTTGATGGCTAACCATGACTTCATGCGTGCTGGCGGTATCTACTTCGCCAATGCCGTAGGTTACCTCACCCGGTGTTTAAACCTCGCTAGATTAAATGCTGAGGAACTCGGAGCTGTAGTTGTTGAAGTTGATGCTACTCCGTATAACGGCTGGGCGTTGTTCACCTACATTGTGACTGCCCATTTTGACAACCATCTGTTTGTGGATGTGCAGACACCGAGCATGGTCTACTGAACGGTATGTGAAAAGAACAACCGATCTTGATGTCCGTGACTAATGACAGAATAAATCGGACACCGAGATCGATTAGGAGCATCACCCATGAACATCGCTATCAACTTCTATAGTGCGGACTACGCCAAGTTCGTTGACGAGCGGGTCGAGGATATCTACAGAGATACCGATTCGGTATACGACGGCATTCGACTGCTGCAAGGGATCGCTCGTGACATGACCTTGCGGTTCTTCGATTACGTGGTGCCTAACAACATCAGCCGTGAAGATCTGTTGGAAGACGACGATCCTGTTTTGGTCCTGTTGACCCGACTCATGATCCTGTTGGAAAAGAGTTACCCCACCGCCAGCGTTATAGGCTTCTACCCTGTGGATCTGAAAGGACATATCCTCGGGGTGATTCATGTGCCCAAAGGCGACGGGTTTAATGCCACCACAATTACCCATTTATCAGGATGCGCAACATGAGTACTGATATTAGCAACATCCAGATTGGCCAACGGTTCTCCTTCGAGGTGTATCCGTCAGCGATCATGGGCAACAACTTCAAGGACGTGGTGCTGGAAGGTACCCTCAGTCCAGACATGGCCAAAGCGTTCGGTATCGACATCGTTAGCCTGCATGCTAACGTATACCGCACACTGCCGTCTACGGTGCCGAACGATCCAACCAAATACAACTACGTGCGGGTTCGCCACCCTAACGGCAGCTTCAGCGTCGTAGGTATCCCGTACATCCGCCCAGACAGCATCGTCATCTCTACCCAAGGCGTACTCAACCTGCGTTTTGACGGTGTAACTCAAGCGGACCAAACCCGGATCCTCAACGCACTGTCAGCAAATGGCTACGCACCAACGGTTAACCTGTTGACGCAACAATAATACCCCCATGCTTAATGAATTGCCATGGTCGACTCATGGTAATTCTCCGATCGAAATTTGACTCCCCTTCGGGGGAGTCTTTTATTCAGGATGGCACATGGGTATTCGCAATGCTTTCGTTCTCCCGGATTCGGAATACATCCGGGATCTGAATATCATCGACGGCACCATCGACGATAACGCCCGTTACGTTTCGTTGATGACACAAGACCCGTACGAAGAGTGCCGTGTGTTTGTACACGGCCTGCTCTCACCAGAAGGTGATTTCAAACTACGTAATCCCAAGGCGTTGATTCTTGATAAGGATCTGAACGGTGACCGTAAAGCGGTAACTGGAAACGTACTGGGCTTCATCAAACGAGTGGAGCAACAAGGCCTCCTCCTGTCGCCGTCGATGACGGCATATATGCCCTCGTCGCAGCGTCAATCGACGCATGCGCTTTACATCGAAGAAGGTGTAAAGAATCGTTCGGTGGTAAAACGGGAGATGATGGACTCGGAACGTGCTGCTACGACCGAGAAAGACCCACTCAAAAAGACGACACACAAAGAACGTGCACTGATGAAAAAGGGTGCACAAAACAACCTGAAGATCAACAACAACTCCTACTCAGGAGCCACGGTATCTGTTGCGACAATCCTGCATTACAAGTCGACGCACTCGTCATTGACCTCGACCTGCCGTAGTGCAACCTCTTATGCGAACGCTTCGAACGAGAAGTTCATCCGAGGCAACCGCCACTATTACACACCAGAAGTGGTTAAGGCCAACCTGGTTAGTTTGGTAAACCTTGCTCCTCTTAAGTTGGTTGAGGAAGCAGTTGAGCAGTACGGTCTGTGCTATCCATCGCCTGATCAGGTAATGGAGATGGTTTGGGAATCCAGTCGCCACTATTGGCAAGAGACTCCTGAACTGGACAAGATCCGGGTAATGGTCACCAACATGACCCCTGTACAACGCGCCGCCGTTATGTACGTGGGCGACATGTACCACCTTTACCTGCTTAACAAGGAACCAATCCGTAAGTTCCTGTTCCAACTCTCGGCTGTGGGCAACCCAGCTACCGACATGTTGACTGACGCCGAATACGACGAAGTCGATGGTGACACTAAGCTGTTGGCTACCTTTATCTGCTACCAAGAAGTTGCTGGTCGCAAGATGAAGGAAATGAAAGAGCAGAACATGGATGACTATAACAAGGTCATCGCTACTGCCGGCAACGTACTGAAGACACTGGAAGAATACGAGCTGATGCTCAAAGCGTTCTTCCTGACCAAGTGCCTGCCTTCGTCGATCCACGCCTTCCCATCGATCCGCCGTAAAGCGGTACCGATCTCCGACACAGACTCCACGATGTTTACATTGATGTGGTGGGTCAATGAACTGTTTGGTGAAGAAGAAGCCTTCTCGGCTGCTGCTCGCCGTCTGACGTTCGCCATGGTGTTCATGGTATCGGAAGTGGTAATGCATATCCTGGCTGTGCTATCGCGCAACATGGGTGTGGCTGACGACAAACTACGTCTACTGGCGATGAAGAACGAGTACTACTTTGAAGTGCTCAGTCTTACCGCTCGCTCGAAGCATTACTATGCGTCCCAGGACGCTCTGGAAGGCCTCATGTTCAGCAAAGCGAAGATGGAGGTGAAAGGAGTAGGGCTCAGGGACTCTAAGGTTCCTCCGCGCATTCAGGCCCAAGCCAAGAAGATGATGGAACGTATCATCAACACCATCAAGGCGGGTAAGAAGATCCAACTCCACGCTCTACTCACCGAAGTCGCCGATATCGAACGCAGCATCAAGAACTCACTGGAGACAGGGCAGTTTGAATACCTGACTACCGCTCAGGTTAAACCGGCCGACTCCTACAAGTCGGATGAGAACGCAACCTTTAAACAGTACTCGCTGTGGCAGGAGGTGTTCGCACCATCGTTTGGCAATACCCAGAAGCCACCTTATCAGGCGGTGAAACTCAGTCTGGCTACCCACAACAAAACCGAAGTGGATGCTTGGTGTGAGAAGATGAATAACCCAGCGCTGGCGCTGCGGTTGAAGACATGGATGATGAAAGAAGGTAAGCGTGACATGAATACCTTGATCATCCCGGC
>RCUR01000182.1_pt1 | contig 21279 bp, 26 predicted proteins | sample 2166151 | NCBI WGS metagenome assembly RCUR01 (sample SAMN09932785, study PRJNA488358) | compost metagenome | isolation source: compost soil in an enriched community | place: Germany: Experimental Botanical Garden
TCAGCGTTAGGTAACTGCCGGTTTATGCCACACTTCCTCGAATACTTCTATGCTCAAGGTGATGCTGCACTGGATGACCTGCAGGGGATGTTTGAGTTCCGTCTGTGGAAGAACAATACCCACCAACACGGGCAGAAGTTCCGCTTCAAACCTGGGACCCTACAGATCCAAACCGTAGAGCCTCTCGATCCACAGTACATGTACCACATCCAGATCTGCATTAAGCGTAACTGGGCGTTGGTGCATCCTCGTGTGATCCAGTGCCTACGGAACTGGCCTACCGTGGCGTATACATTGCTTAAGGCGATTGGTGTACGGTTGGGTGGGGCTGCGTTGCTCGAAGACCTCGAACTGCTGGCGCCGAATACCCCAAGGGCTAACGTAGCGCCGTGCTATGGCGAAGGTTACCTGTTACCAGAGACTCGCCCGGTGGAAGTGAACTGGGGTATCCGTGGTACTGACATCTTCATTAAGAACGGGATGGTCAAAGCCAAGGACATGGAACAAGCTATCCGTGACACTGACACCATTAGCGACAACTACATTAACCATACGTCCATTGGACCGTTGACGGTGATGTTCTTTGACATCCTGACCTTCCGAAACAAATAGGTGAATCATGGCTGGTCTTTTCCGTGAAGTCGATGATGATGAACTCCCACCCGGTACTCCGACTCCGTCGCCTATTAAGGTGCACATCGAGCCGAAGAACTATTCGGGCATCACCATCGATACCGAGTATGTCCCATCTTCCGCAATCCTAGTTTGGGCCCAAGGCTCGACATGGACTGTTGACTACTATGCACAGGCACTGGGTACTTCGGTTGAACCTAAACCGTTGGACCTGCACCTGTCTCCGATCGAACAGCAATATCGCCTATTGCGTAAGGTACCGCTCAAGGTAACTGAAGCACTGTCGTGGACCATGCAAGACGCACAGTCGACGGTGATGGTAGGTACGGGTGGTGGTTACACTTATCCGTTCATGCCTGCTCAAGTCGGCGACATGTTCGTGGCCAACGTCGGTGACGGTCGTGTGGGTCTGTTCACCATTACCTCGTCTACTCCGGCTACCGTACTGCGGGATTCGGTGTACAAGTGTGAATGGATCATGGTTTCGCTGGCCGAGCCTCTCCAGATGGAGAACTTGGCTTCGAAGATTATCCAGACCATGTACTTCTCGCAGAACAGCTTGGAAGGGGGTTGCGGTCCATTCGTAACTTCTGAAGAGCTGGCGCGCATCGAGTCGTATCAGGAAACATTGCAAGAACTGATTCGTCGGTACTTCACAGACTTCCTGAGCCTGGACCACTTCAGCCTGTTGGTACCGGACCAAATCCGTAAGACCTACGATCACTTTGTCGTTAAAGCAATGCTGAAGATGATCTCTCCCCAAGAAGAGCCACGTATCCGCAAGGTGCGTGAGCAGAACGTCATGGGTGACTTGGTCATGAAACAACCGACCATCTACGACGCGGTGCTACGTGGGGATCCTGTACAACTGTACGGGTCTACTGAGCGAGTACATCTTGTGTCAACGGCAAACTTCCGTGGCAGTCCTTTGCTGCAAGCAATCGGCTACACCGGGATTCCGTACATCGTCTATCCACAAGACGCACCGACCGACGTCGATTCGCAATACGACCAGCGCGATGTGAATCGCCCTGTTGGCTTGCCAATGCGTGAAGGCCGTCCACGTCGCCCTGAACCGGGTGAGTACCGCACACAAGCGGAACGTGATCCCGTGTTCTTCCGTGCGATCCCTGACGATGTGGTGGATATCCCGATCTGGAAGAAACCTGCCACCATCCATCCGGTTGTTACCGATGACTTCTACGTACTGTCGGAAGCCTTCTATCGTGAAGGGCTAGGTCAGTCCAAGTTGGAGTTGCTGGTACGCCAGTTCCTGAACCGCGAGTCGCTCCATGAAGAACAGTTCAACGACATGTTGGCTACTGTTTATGATTGGGATAACCTCGAACGGTATTACTACCATCCGTTGGTTATTGCACTCCTGAAAACTAAGTTGAGGTAAACATGTACGCCCCGGACGTCACTGCGGCTAATCACATCTTCACCGAGCGGTATCACGTATTGATCCCGCGCAGTTTCATGTACGGCCCAGAGTACATTCGCAAGGCAGGCTATGGTACTACGGGTGATCAGACCGTGGACCGGATGCAGGCTTCCAGCTTGGAGCGGATGAACCAGACGATCGCGGGGCTTGCTATTCTCTATGGCCAAGGGGCTGAACCACTGTTGGCTGAAGAGACCGACTGTATCCCCATCTACAAAGCCATCGTGAAACACCTGAACAATTGGAAGGACTTCTCCCATCACGGGCTCAACCCTGAGTACTGTCCTCCGATGGAAGACTTCCGTGCTTTGGAAGCGTTGGCGGTATACTTCCATTACCGGGTGCAAGAGCTGGAACCTATCCCCCAGTCTAATAGCAAACTGGTGGACAGTATCCTCAGCATGAACCGGGGTGGTTCTCGTGCCGTCAACCGCATTCAGCAACCCAACGAAGAACCCCAGATTCCAGCGTTCGTCTCGATAGCCGATGAAATCGAAGCAAACATCTACGGAGGCTAATCGTGTCTACCGACAATACGCTTATTAACACCGAGATGAATGAGGTGCGTACCAATGGTAAAGGTGCGCACTACTACATCAAGGTGCAGTTGTTAGTGAACAAAGTGTGGGTTACGCCACTGAAGATGGATCTGTACTCGGTGGATCGTGACTACGAGTTAGGCTATGCGGATATCCGTGTGCTTTCGTTCATGATGTTGCTGGGTGCATACACCTTCGATGTCTTGCCTTACCGTAACGACATTCAAGTGGATGTCACTTACGTGCCGGTGGGTGAGACTGGCTCTGGTCAACTGACTAACCAGCGTGCTTTCACACGACGCTATAAAGGTCTGTTGATGGACCCGTCAGATGCGACGTTGTCCACCAACATCAGTAACCAAGGTAACCGTACCGCGCTGGATAACCAACCTCCTAAACAGGTGGAGATCCAGTTAGTCGAAGAATGCATGTACGATCTGCAGATGCGTTCGGTCGGCAGTAAGTTCCGCAACATGACCCCCTACGACGTACTGATGACGATTCTAACCGCTACCCAAGGCTACATGGAGGGTAAGGATGAGAAACGCATCCTAGGGGTGAATCCGGTGGGTACACCAAACGCGACATCACGTACGCAGATCGTGATCCCACACGGCACAAAAATCGGCAAGGTGCCGAACATTCTACAAAACGATGAAGGTGGTGTTTTCTCAGCAGGTCTTGGGGTTTATCTGCAGGATCAGTATTGGTACGTGTATCCGCTGTACGACACAGCGCATGCCTCCAAGCAAAAGAAAACAGTCACCATCTATGCTGTACCGGCTGACCGTTACGATGGTAGCGAGAAGACCTATCGGGAAACCGATAACCGTCTGATTATCCTCGCCTCAGGTGACGTGCAGTCATTGAACATCTCTGACAATACCCAAGTACAGTCCGGTAACGGCCTGCGGTTCTTGGACGCCACGAAGCTACTCAACGGTTTCGCTACCAACAACGGTAACCGGATGTTGATCGACAAGGCTAGCAACCTATTTGAGTTTGCAGCCAAAAAGATCACGGATGGTATTAACAATATACAGTGGTCCGCTAAACCGATTTCTGGTAACCCTTTTGTTCACTACAGTGCGATGGCCCGGCTGAACGGGCGAATCGTTACCGTGATGTGGCGACATGGTGATGGTGATCTGTTAGACCCCGGCATGTTGGTTGAGTTCTTCGCAGTGGCTGAAGGCAAGATCAACAAGTACAAGGGTGTATTGCTCGGCACCCGTGAGAATCGAACAGCAGCAGAACCTGGGATGAACGTAACCCGTCACCCCGGCATCGTTGACCTTAAACTCTTTATTGAGAATCAACCGGCGACTACAGGGGGCTGACCCCTGTAGCACCTATGGACCCTTTATGCCCGATCCGAAAAATATATTTGTTAAGATCGATCCTACGTGGTCCTACAACTACATGGGGTCGGTCAAAGAATTCGTTCAGCTCGAACCCAATATCATCGCTGAGTATTATAACTTGGCATGTGCGTATCTCACTATTCGACATAACTTCGTATCCGGACATCTGGATAACGTCAGCTACACCAACCAGATCTACACGCTATTCAAGCCTTTTGAGAATACCTCAACCCTGCACAGCGTAATCGCATACTGCACTGAGGGCTTATATAGGCTGGTCCGCCCCGTGCTGGATATGTACCGTCGCGTCCTAGCTCGTGTGACCTTTGTCAATGACGACAAGGGTGATGTAAATGGCCTAGTGTTCCAGTACGTGGAACATTACCCAATTACCACACTACAGTTTTGAATGCACTGCATTTGAAACCTATATGACATTGGTGAATTAGTAGCCAAGAGGTACGTAACATGGTTCGCTTTGGTGGTTTTGCCATCGTCGCTTTGCTGGTCCTCGGGTTTATGATAACCGGTGGCTGGTATCTCATCGACGCCAGTAAACGGTTGTTCACTCGTGGGTCGCGTAAAACGGCTATGGGTGAACGTATGGGTCAGCTGATGGTTCAACTTAAACAAGAGGGTTTCTTCGAACCTTCAGTTGAACCAGTGATGGTCCGTAACCGGGCAATCTCGGAAGCACTCTCAGAATCCTCTAAAGAGGAAAGCTTCTTCTGGGGTATCAGCAAACGCAACATCTTCATTAAGGAGAACCCTTACGAAGATCGCTATGACACGTTGTTAGTGTATGGCAATAAGAGCATCGGCTTTAACTGGCGCGGGCAGCTGTAAGGCTGCCTTTATGCCCTGAAACTTGATTGAAAAAAGATTGAAAACTATATCGTAGTTGTGAATTAGGATCATTAAGTTCCTAATCACATTCCCCTTTTCAGGAGTAATACCGCATGAACATGATCAAATCCGTTGTTGCTAAAATCAAGCCTTTCGCTAAAGTTGCTGGCTACGCTGCTGGCGCTGCTGTTGTTGGTACCGGTGCCTACATCGCCTACCAAGCCCTCAAGGCTGGTGGTGCCGGTGCAGCTGCTGAAGCAGTGGGTGCGGTTGCCGATGCGGCAACTGATGCTGTTACCGATGCGGTGGCAGCTGCATTCCGCGGCTAAGGAATAAAGCTTGGGGGCTTCGGCCCCCAAGCTTCCTTTCTCTTTTTGTTGTTGGAGTTTACATGAGTGCCACTGAGATCATCAACCAGTTGATGGAACGTGCTGTTAAACACAACGAGGCCATTCGGATCCTTAGACCGGGTCAGGTCTTGTTAGTTACAACAGACGCTGGTAACCCACATCGTCATCCCTACGTGGAGAAGGTCATAACGCGTTTGGCTGTGGTGTCAGAGTTCCAACGGGTGTTTGTTAAGGTCACGGAAACGGCACGTGGCTTCAAGGCGTCGGCACTGCGCTTGGAAGAACGTGTGTTAGTACATGTTGATTGTTATTCCGATCCAGTGTTGTTGTCAACCTTCGATCACTGGAAGGTGTACACAGTCGATGATAACATTACCGAGCTGTGACCTGTTCGACGTTCCTGGTGATTGCCATGTCATCACAGTCAACTGTGTTGGCGCTATGGGTCGTGGCGTAGCGGAAGTCTTTCGTGATCGCTACATGAAGCAGTATTGGGAATACAAGAACCGTTGCCGGAAGAAACAGGTGTGGCTAGGTGTTCCTTACCTAGTTACAACGGACGATGGTCGACAGTGGTTGTTCTTCCCCACTAAAGATCATTGGCGTGGTAACTCCCAATACGAATGGATCCACCAGGGTCTGCAATACCTCGTTGACAACATCGGCGAGCCTGATTACATTCAACACGACTGGCATCTAGTGTTCCCACCTTTGGGATGTGGCAATGGCCACCTAGACTTCCAGCACATCGCTCGGCTGATGGACATGTTTGATGGACATGTACCGAACGATATTACTCTTATCGCACCTCAGGAATATGAAATATGAAACCACTTCGCCAAGCAGTATACTCCAGCCGTACAGCAGACAAGTTCGTTGTTCGTCTGCCAGACGGGATGCGTGAGACTATCGCGCAACGTGCCCGAGTGCACCATCGGTCGATGAACTCTGAGATCATCGCAGTGCTGGAAAAGGATCTGGCGATTCCTGTGGACGAAACAGCTGTTCAGATGGAACAGCACACCAACCCTACGGTAACTACTCCGGTATCCATGGGTATGCTGGCTTACTACCGGTTGGAAGATACTGGCGATAAGTATTCGCTGGCTGTGATTACCGGAATCTCGGTAAACGTGGACGACGATGTATGGGTCACCTTCGACAAGCCACCTAAGCCAGCACCAGCTGGTTACACCGGTCCTGCTGGTAGTGATGGTCGTCGTTGGATTCCTATCGCCAACATCAAACCTTTCTTGATCTAAACCCCGGGGTGCTGCATGTCGCTTGATAGCTTAGTTGCTCTGTTTCAAGCGGTACAGCTCGACGCCAAAGCACACATGACGTTGATCTACTGTGCCAGCACCCTGACTACCTTTAGCTTGGCCTTTGTAAAGGCCTTCCAGTCGCGTAACATCGTACTGGGTCACTACCGGGCGGCATTCGTTACTTCGTGGGGTGTATCTACCTTAGAGGTGACGAGCGTCGGTCTGGTGGTGTTAGGTGGTTGGTGGATTATTCTCTCCTCTGGTATCGGGGGTTCTATCGGAACTCTCGTGGCCATGCATACACACGAACGTTTCTTCAGGAAGGTGAAACCATGAAACTCAAACCAGTCTTTACTTGCAGCTTCAGCAACATCCGTCACCGCATCCAGCAAGATGACCTGGTCACAGTTCGCACTCACGAACTAACGCCTTTCCCCACCGATTGCAATCCGTTTCATCACGACAGCTTCAGCATGGGTACTGATCTGCCGCGTAGCTGGATAGTAATGTCATCCGGCTTTGACTCCGAGAACGGCTTCGAAGAGTTCTATCTGGTTAACACCAAGACCGGTCAGCGTATCCAGTTGGACTTCGAACCCAAAGAGCCTAACTGGCAAGACGAAGTCTATATCGAAGAGAACCCGACACTCGATACCGACGCAATCTACTGCTGGCATCGTAATGGTGAAACAGTCGAGTGGTTCAACTTTAAGGAATACGTCGTTGTCGGTAAGTACGCGATCCTTAAGTCGTCACCGCTGTACGTCGTTATCGACAAATGGATGGTGCGTATTGAACTGGTCGCTGATCCAGTGCGCTTCGCCAAGTGGGTTGAAACGGTCGAACCAAGTCTGGTGTACTCACAAGACGCCGTTAATATGGCCATGAAGTGGGTAGCGGCTACAGCCAAAGTCGAAGCAGAGGAAGCCAAAAAGCAATCGTAACTTGATTGAAATGGATCTGAGAACTATATTGTACTTTTGAGTTATGGGGCTTCCATGCCTCTCTAAATATCCCTGTAAGGAATAAGACTATGTACAAAGCAAAAGTGTTGTTCGGTTCGCTGGTTATCGTTGCTGTAATGTGCAGTACGATTGCCGCTATTGTAACGTTGTCGAGCGGTAACCAATACGTTGAACCCGAGCACACTGATGCTCAGGTGGTATTGGGTCACCGTGTAGGTCCTAACGGACAAGAGATGTTGGTTTACGCTAATTAATGCCGAGGCTGTTATGAGTGACTTTTTTGAGATGCGCGCTGTGCTGGACCGTAAGAACGCGGAGAAGCGCGACAAACAGCTGCACGGCCGTATCTACCAAGCAATCATGGTAATGCTCCTGTGTGGCGCTGTAGGGCTTTACAGCGGTATCCGTGACTTGGAACAGCCGGTAGGTTACGTAACAAAGGCTTTTACTCAGCAAAATCAATACGTTGTAAGCTATACCCCAACCCTAAAGTAACGAGGTGTCACATGCAAGTTAAGATCGGTGGTTTCGCAGCATTCATGATTGCCTGTGTGGTGGTCGGTGGTATCGAGCGTGTGGTCAGTATGACCTGCAGTCGTCCACGCAAGACACCCAAGCAGGAACTGTTCTGGAAAGAAATGGCACACCAGACTGAAGCTCTGCGTAAGGAAACTCCGGAGATCACCCCGGATGACCTGCGCACCAAGCTGAAAGAAAAGCTGGCTGGCCTGTACGAACTGGCTCTGATGGAGTGCAGTGATCCAGAAGAGATCGAACGCTTCACGATGCACTACAACATGAAAATGGCAGCACTCGGCGACCCCGCCAAGTAAAGCCTAGTTGTTACACCCCTGCCTTCGGGCAGGGTTTTCTTTTATGTCGTAATTCCTTTTTTATCTAACCAACCCCGTGAGGTGTAACATGCAAGACTTTTTCATGCTACTCTACAGTGCTAAGACACGAAAAGAAAATATTTCCCGCAAGATGCAGCTGATATTCAGCGTCATCGATCGCGACGAACAATTTCATGAGCTTCAGACAAGCACTGTTTTTACACAGCTGCGTATTGGTTATGAGCGAACGTTAGAGACAATCAGTCGTAATGCGACGCAGGACCTATACCAGATCGCTCAGCGGTTGAGCGCAGAGACTGCCGTACTGCTTGAACACATTGACTTACATATCACCAAAAATAAAATCACCAAGGTCCCTATGCTCCATGAGTTAATGGGACCGCTCTTCGGTATAGAGCCAGAGGTAGTTGTGAACTACCCTACACTACCAATGGCATCTGGTGATACCCTAGCCGCTAAAGCTGAGATGGCTTGTAGCTTTGCCGCCCTCGGTGAAGGTAACTGGTCTGAGTGGCGCTTCGGCGACCACACTGGCCTGATCTATGCCACCGATGCTTACTGTGTGTTCTTCAATGCTAATGGCCAAGCATTCACTGGTAGCTTCAGTGTGTTTGCTGATAGTCGATGGAAAGGTAAGTTCATGGCTCTGGCGAGCCAGATGCACTATGCGCAGATGGACCTCATGCCTCTGTTTGAATGCATGAACCAGTTGACTATAACTGAAGGTAGCTGCAAACTCGATGAAACGGTATTAGACCGCTTTCGTACGGAACTCAATGACCACATCAAAGGAAAGCAATAAATGAACTGGTACTCAATCTTGATGCTCATGATGCTCTCGCCAATCGGTTGGATCATTAACGGGCTATTGCTGTCGGTCTTCATCTTCTCTACACTGAAGTACAACATGGCGGCTAACGTCTATCGTCGGGTGCTGCTTACCGTCGATGCACGCGACCCCCGTCCTGCTGACACGATATCGATCATGATGCGCCAACTGAAAACTCAACCCTTCATACAGAAGAAAGAGTTCTGGTTTATCATCATGTCATTGTCGGCTATCGCTCTGATCATCACCATCGGCTTTCCGATGTTCTGTACGTTCACCAGCTTTACCACCTACTGCCCTTGACGACATAAAGCCCCTCCCTTAACCGGGAGGGGCCTATGCCGCTTTTTCTTTTTACTTCAGGACGCCTTCGAGGTAAACGATTAGTGCTTCACCCAGACTGCTCATGCGTTCCACGAGCTGTTGCACGAAGTAACTGTTGTTCGCTTCGAAGCTTTCCATGCCCCAGTTAGCATTCGACAGTTCATCGTCGACCTGTGGGAAATCGTAGTAGCCACGAATCGGTGGATCAGTGAAGTCAAACCCATAGGGGTAGTCGTCATTGTAGATCTCGATGGCGGCAAAGGCCTCGCACAACAAACGCAGTTCTTTAACTACGGCTACGAGCTCAGCCTTCGTCGGATAAGGCAGGGTAACTTCACTATCGCTGTCAACGTTACCAGCATTATAGAAGAACTCACCTTTCCCAGTCGAAGCACTCTTATTGAGGTAAGGCAGCTTACCCCAGCCCATGAATGCATGTGGGACTTCAGTCCACTTGCTGGCCAAGCCATCGGTCTGCTTGGCGTTGATCGCTTTGATCAGTGCCGCGAACTCATCTGGACGATCGACATCACCCATGAACGCTTTGAACTGGTTGTCGATGTCGTGCATGAACTTGGCCTGCTTGTCAAGCTCAGGCTTAGCCTTGCTGAACACACCCTTGTACTGCACGGTGTCAGCTTTGATCTGAGCTGCCAATGCACCCTGGCCTTTGAAGAACCCAGCGTAGCGCTTAGCGATCGTCACAGTGCCTTCACGGTCCTCGTAGGCTGTAACCAACCCTTCGACCTCGGAGTCTAGCCAGTTCAGACGCTGCCAGAACGGTACGTCTTCTTTCTTGGATACCGCTTCCTTGGTTTTACCCAAAAGGAAATTCTTGATAGCGCCAAGCAGGCCTTCCATCGACACCACGCGACGATTCAGGTCTTCGCCCTGCTGGTAATCTTCTTGCGCCACCACCGTAGGGAAGCCGCCGAGGATATTGTCAGCGACTGCGTTGAAGCGCACGATCTCAGCGTGATGCTCCAAACCCAGACCACGGCGACGCAGACGATAACCTACCACTAGGTGTTTTTGAATGCGGCTGAGCTGGTCTTTAGCCAGTGCCACTTCTGCAGTTTGTTTCATAACAGCTCCCAGGTTATACCGATTTACATACGATTGACGGCATAGGCCCGCCCGGTTAGGGGCGGGCTTTATGGCCTTAGCGGAAGTCCGCAAAGATAACAGTTGGACCAACAGCTTCGTACCGAACGTAGCTGTGTGCTACCGTCATGATTGGCTGCACGATGATGAAACACAGCAACCCGATGTGTTGCGATAACCAACGATCAATACATTCAGGTTCCCGTACAACTAAGCCTTCGTACTGCAATTCAAACTGCAGCTTCGCTTCTTGAAGAAACGCCGGCATGTTGTCTTGCTTAATGTAGACGTACACAGGTTTCCGCAAATCACGGTGGCGCTTCTGGTGATCCAGATGAGCCAGTAGTTCCTTTACAAACGGTTCGTACGGTCTGTTCATTTAAGCTGCCTCCGCGCATTACAGCGACAAAGAAGTAGTGTGGGTTGTCCCTACACTCTTCAAGAATCAACCGTTTAACAAATGTGGAAAGGCTAGGGTCGTATGGATCTACCCCAGCCAATGTCCGACGTTTCAGTGTTACGCTGCTTCCCACCATGGAGACTCGTCTTCGGTACCCATACGACCGCCACCTGGCATTGCTACGCTGCGATCATCGCCATCGACGTCCCAAGGGATTGTGCCGATGATTTCAAACGGCAGAACGCAATACTGATCTTTCTCAGGAGTTACGGTGTTACGGTGCTTACCGCGTGCAATCGTCAAGTACGCTTTGCCATTGACGCGTACAATGTGGATCATCAGTTCCAGATCCGGTTCTTGGCCTAGACGCTTACATCCGTCATAGTATCCCTTGTTGGCAATGTTACGGACAAAGTCATCGACGTTCTCACGAGTCATCTGCAATGCTTCAGACGACAGCTGATGCGGCGACAGGAACGTGATACCACGAGGCGAGGTGTAGTTACGCACTCGACGGAACAACAGGCGGATATCGTCACCCGCTACCTTGGCATCCAAACCGGTCTTCGGCAACATATTCAGGTAGTCGACAATCAACATCTGGATTTCATAGCCTTCAGCGATCAGGCCATCCAGGTGAGTAGTCAGAGACGCGGCAGAGAACTCTGTCGGGTCAAAGCGATCCATCCGTACTTCAAAGCCTGTTTCACGCAGACGAGCCGACACATAAGCCGAAGCTTCTTTAATGTCGATCATCTCTTCCAGCACCGGTTGACCGGTTTCGTTCTCCTTGAGATACTTGTAGATCCACAGCAAGTTATCAGAGACTTCGTTCTCGAAGCTGATGAACTGAATCAGTGGCTTACGGGTAACGTCACGCAACTGTGGTTTGTTGAACAAGCAGAAGTGAACGAACAGCGACAACATAAAGCCAGACTTAAAGTTGTGCTGCAGACCACCGACGATCCCGAACTCACCACGCTTGATGGCACCGATCTTACCGAGCATCCGGTTGACCGCTTGCCAACCAGTACGGAAAGCCCCGTCAGTCGAGAGCAAGGTCTTCAAGGTACTGAAAGCATCTTCCAGTCCGTCGATGTCCGAGAAGTCCATCCCACCCATTTGTGCCGGGTGGTTCATGCGCTCACGCGCTGTGACGTAAGGTTCGAGGCGTTGCCCCATCTCTGCGATTTCAGAGACAACGTCTGCAACCGACGTACGTTTGAACGTCAGCTTGTGGTGATACTCTTTGAGGATACTGGTGATCTTCTCCTCATTAAGGTAAGCCGAGAGCTTACGGCGATACGAGTGAATACGTTTGACGATCTCATCAGGAGACGCAAATGTTTCGGTCAGAGCGATAGCCAGTGCTTCGTAGAGGTATTCCTCTTCACGGCATGCCACCTTTAATTGCTGTAGAATTTCGGTATCCGTCGGGAACTCTTCAACTCGCTGGGTGCAGAGCCAGAGTACAATCTTGTAGACCTCGGTAAAGATCTGACGACCGCTGTCGATATCGACGGTCACGTCAGGCTGAGGAATAGAATTGACGATCTCGGTGATGATGCTGGTGGATGGTGAAGTGGCCACCCCTGGACGATGTTCGAGGCATAACAAGCTAATGCATTGGATTAGTAGCTGTTTAGGTGTAAACATTGGTGATTAATCCGTGACCGAGGTTTTTACTAACGTATCATGTATCGTGACTGTATTGTTTTGTGAAGTCTATATTTGTATGAAGGTTTTGACACCCCAAGAAACCTATGATGCCCTCAGGTGAACGCGAATGACTACGTTAGTGGTTGTACCGAAAGACGTCGCCGCCGTCATTGAAGGTCAAGGTTTGAACTTTGATCTCTTCAAAGATACCAACAGTATGTTGAAGTATCTGTCCGCTGCTGACGTAGCTGACATCGTGATTGCGTCGAACGATTTCCCCTTCGATTACGGTTCCATGTTTACTATTGATATGGAACAGAACCTGCTGGCTTTCCTGCAGGCAAATGAAAATGCCGATAAAGCGCGCCGGATTCAGAGCCGCCTCGAAACAGCCAAACTGAAGTTTGCTGCTGAAGTAGATAGCTTTGTGTCGTCGTATCAGCTTTATAGTGTAGACGAGAAGCTATGGGTTGCGGTGCAGCAGAGGCAGCACATCGGTGATTGCGATCCTAAACAGCTCCTCCTTAAAGTGAACAGCGATTTCTTTGATTCGCTGATTGCTCAAGCATTGCATACTACATCCTTTGAGAAAGTGTGCACCACAAACCTGTTCAACGATTATTTGAACTCGCTCTGATTCGCACACTTATGTGTATGGGTTAGTGCGTATTTAGGTAACCCTGCTTAAGCAGCAAACAGAAAACTCCTCTATAGGGAACCGTTCCATGGAAAACATCAAGCAACTGTTCGCCCAGCGTGCTAAAGTTGGCGCGCAATTCAACGTCAAAGCTTTCGTTGAAAACCTTCAGTCCAACCTGGACGCCGCTGGTTCGACTCTGCGCATTCAGCCTGAAATGGCCGAGCGCGTTTCGCAGGAAGACTTTGGCGCTTCCGACGTTTCGGACAAGATGACCAACGTTTACGAAGAACTGGGCCGCTCCCTGGCTTCCCTGGGCTTCGAAGCTTTCAACGCCGACCGTGGCACCGACGCCGCTCGCGTTAGCGACAACATGTCCATCGCTGCTACCATGGGCCTGTTCGGCGCATCGAACGAATCCGCGTACAAGAAAGCTCTGCTGGCTTCGACCCGTTCGATCAGCTCCAGCGACAAGAACGTCATCGTTTCCCGTGGCCAGATGGTCGGCGCTGCCGGTTCCATTCCTGCTTTCGGCGAAGGCGTTTCCCTGGAAAACTACAACGAGAAGTCCAGCCGTGACTTCCGTATCGTTACCGCGGCCTACAACCTGAGCTCTTCGCGTCAGGATGCGTTCGCTGAAGCGATCTACCGCACCACCCTGATCAATGCTCAGGAAGGCGGCGCTGTTCAAATCGTGCCTTACGTGGCACTGATGAAAGACGTATACCACAAGACCACCGGTGCCAAAATGGACACCCAGGAAGTCAACGTGGTCGACGCCTACCGCGATCCTTCGATCCTGGACCAAGAAAGCACCATGCTCATCCCGGCCGTTGCTGCCGGTAACGCTGCCAACTTCGTGGCCAACAGCGACGTCGCTGCTGCACCGAAGACCGACGAGCGCGGTCACAGCTACAACACCGCTCCTCTGAAAATGGGCGCGAAGTTCGACCTGATCGGTATCTCCAACCACAACGCTCTGGTTGCTGGCGGCGTGCTGGACATCTCCGATACCATCGACCCAGCCGGCTCGATGAAGAACCTGTACATCAAGGCTGCTGGTAACGGCACCGAGCCTGCCCAGGTTCTGAAGTTCAAGACCGACAAGCTGCCTACCGCTACCTTCGTTCCGAAGCTGGTCGGTGACACTCGTCAAATCGCTGTTAGCTTCGAATCCGAGAAGCTGAAAGTGGTTGGTTCGACCCGCGGCGTGGGCGGCGGTACTCTGGAAGCGATCACCTCCCTGGACGCGGCCAAGTACACCCTGCACCTGGGCATCAAAGTCGACGGTTCGGTCTCGGTATCCCGTGGCCAGTGCCAGTTCATCTCCGGCCCTGTGGTCGTTGAAGGCATCGTTGACGAAGACGGCCAGGCTATCGACATCGCTTCCGGCGCTGGCGCTACCATCGTTGCCAAGCTCGGCGCTCTGACCGCTATCGGTTACGACCTCGACGCTCGCTTCACCAACACGAACAAACGTAAACGCGGTCAGCTGCTGCAGACCCGCGCCGTTCAGTTCCGCTACCCGATCTGGATGCACAGCCCAGTAACCCTGCTGCTGTCCGTAATGGACGAGCAAGGCCCAGGCGAAGTTGCACGCGCCCTGACCGTGGTAACCGACATCCGCAACAGCGCCAACGCTGTAACGGCTGCTCTGAACTACGTTGCTCAGCTGAAAGAAGTGGTTGGCGACAGCGCTGCTATCGCTGAGTTCGGCGACGTCGAAGGTGCTCTGAGCATCATGATGCGTCCGACCTACCGCTACTTCAAGCTGGACCTGACCGACGGTCGTCTCGACACCATCCGCTCCGGCGACCGCTGGAACGACGTGACCGAAGCGCTGTTGAACACCATCAAAGGTCTGCTGTTCCCAGCATACCGCGACTCGAACATCGAGAGCGTGTTCCAGGTTGTATCGGGTAACATCGACGAGAAGCCGAAGTTCCTGATCTGCACCGACCGCGAAATCGCCAACTACCTGCAACAGGTCGGCGATAACCGTACTCTGGGTGCTTACCTGAAGTACGACGTTGTTGCTACCAACAACAAGAAGTTCGACGGCAAGATCCTCGTGATCCCAACCCGTGAGAACCCAGGCGAGAACGACGTTCTGAGCTGGGGTCAGTTCTTCTTCGTACCAACCATCGTCGGCGACATGCCGATCGCACGCGACGGCCAGACTTCCCGCGAAATCACCGCGGTACCGTTCAACCGTCACGTCAACAACATTCCTTTCGCGATCGAAATCGACGTTGTCGGCCTGCGCGAAGTAATGTCCACCTCGATGTACAACGCCCTGCTGCAACAGCCGTAAGGCTAAGCGCTTAGCGTAGTGCTTGAGTGAAACAACATAAAGCCCCGGCCCCGCAAAGGAGTCGGGGCTTTATGCCGTGTTTCGAAATAAATAGGGATATATATCATTCTCGCGACCCTCTGCCTGTTAAATGGCATCTCCTTTAGGATTGCATTATGAATTTCCTCCTTAAAGTAGTAGCTGCTTATCAGGCAGTGCGACTAGTGGTAGAACTCTGCCACGAAGCTAAACATCAGACAGCCGAACCCACTGTTCCCCAGACAGTGACAATTATTCCGAATAGGGATAGTGGCCATCTGACAGCTGTAAAGAAAGAAAATACTTCCGACGTTAATAAAGTAGGTGTCAGCGCGTGTGCTGGCTCTATACCTGTTACCGCCGTGTCTGGTTTTATACCGACCACTGCAGAGGAAGGAGACACCTTCCGAAAATCCACAGGGCGAATCGGAGTCGAAGAAGACTGCTCCACCGGTTCGCCTGCTATGGAGCAGCGACATCGCAAAAAGAAACGTAGGTCGCCCAAGAAGCGGGCGAACCTTCGTGAAGAGGTCCCCAGATTCACCATAGTCGAACCGACTCTGGTTTCTGTGGAGATCGTCTAAACAGGATAGAGCAATATGAGCCGTGAACTACAGCACCTGTTTGGTTCGATCACAGTCGACCCACAGGAAGAACCCAAACGCAAGAACCCTAACATCGCCACCAACGTGCGCTATGAGTTCTACAGTACTCTACGTAAGAAGATCTTCTGGCGTGACTCCAGAGGTGTGGTAGCGATCGAGGGACCTAACTCAGCAACCAGTGGTGAGGCTTTCTATATCACCATCGAGTACGAACTGCAAACGAGTGTTGAACTCGACGCTCGTGAACTGTTTGCCACCTTTAACCTGCCGGACAACAGTCCGTTGCGTAAAGAGCTTTATGCCCGCATCAATTCACTGCAAGGGGCAGTCAACTGGAATAGCAATCGGCGGTTTCGTTACACGGTTGCAGTAACTGCTGCGCAGATAGATGCTGCAGGTGGTGTGGTTTACCTGCGTGACTTCGATCTGATCATTGGTTACGATCACTTGCGAGAGCAAGCGCTACACCCGTATTCCCATGAAGGTCAACTAGCCAGAATGCGTCAGCAGATGCAGTACGGCAACCAAGGGGCTAACCTACGGTTTGTGTTGATTGACAACACTGGACATGTAGCACCGGTGTGGTTTAACAATGGGATTGCGGTAGTTGAAATAAAACCCCAGCGGGATTCCCAACTGGCGGATGGTTTGTATTTGTTCTACCAGCTTGGTGAAGGGGAGGAAGTGGAAGCTGAGTTCGTGGCATTGAAAGATGCCAAGACTAAGTACCACTTGTTTGATACCAAGATTGAAGCGATCAATCTAGGTAAGCTGGACAAGGTGATTGAGCGAATCAAGATCGAACATGAGACCATCCTGCTCGAAAAGAAACAAGAACTTGCTCAACTAGATGCGGACGCTAGACGCGAGAAGACTGAACTGGATCGGGAAAAGCTCCGGCTGCAGACTGAACGTGAGGAAGACGAGCGGCGGCGTAAAGCTGAACAAGAAGCAACTGATGCTCGGGAACGCAGGTTCCAAGAGGATCATGCACGGCAAATGGCACAACTAAAAATGGATCGTGAACGTATTGAGTGGGACCGTCAGCAGTTGAACGATGGTCGCAAATTTGATATGGACATGCGCTCAAGAGTACAACGAGATAATAATGATGCCGTGAAGAATCTTTTTGAAGTATTGAAGATTGGAGTTGGACTTTTGGGTCCGTTGATCTCGGCCTATGTCCTGTATAAGGGTGGGTCCGGTAAGAAGTAACTGCTACATCGCTGGGGAGCTGCTATGCACAATGCAATGGTTGAGCGCATCAAGAACCGTGTTGCACCCTTTACCGAAACGATTGCTGAAGGGCTCGCGTACGAGCACATGATGGGTCGGCCAAAACCGATTGGTAAGGATGACGATGCACCACTCCTTAACAACACCATGCTCTACAACGAACGGGTGATTAAGGTTAACCAGGTTCTGTTCCCGCCTGGCTTGAAGTTCAAAGGTAGCCGCATGTGTACGGCTATTGAACACTTCGAGAAGATTACACACGAGTACCAGTCCAAACGTACGGCCAACATCGCCAAGCACGGCACCTATCTGGTTGAATACAACTTCAGCTACGATTGTGGTGATGGGCGTGGGCCTGTTGATCTACAACCGCGGTATGTGCTCCTGCCCACCGTTCGTCCAGGTGGACTGATGGAGCTCAACGGCGCCACTTATACCGTGTCGCCTGTATTGGCTGACATCGGCTACTCAGTGAGCCGTAACAGCATCTTCGTTCCATTCCGTCGGGCAAAGCTTACCTTTAACCGGGTAGACTATCGTTACATGCGCGATGGCAAGATGGAGATCGTCTACGTGATCTGGTCGACTGTGCACCAAGAGATGCACAATCGCAAGAACTCGGATCGCAACAACCGACAGCACATCGAAAGCTGCATGGCGCATTACTTCTTCTGTGAATACGGAGTGAAGGAAACGTTCAAGCGCTGGGGTGGTGCTGACGTAGAGATCGTTAATCGTGCTGATCTGAAGAACTATCCGAAGGCCAAGTACCACATCTACGAGTCCTGCGTGACCCGTGGGCGTCACCCAGCCGGTGATGTGTGCCTGGTGCTGCCTAAGGAGCAGTGCACATCGTTTACGGACATGTTGGTCGGCGGTTTCTATTACGTCGCTGACACTTTCCCAGACCGTTTCGTAAACATGCAATACGTCGATGGTCGCGCCTTGTGGCGTACGATCCTCGGTATGATGGTATTCGGTGACTTCGAGCATGTTGGTAAACTGACGGAGAACATCGATAACCACATGGTGGGTTTCAACAACTACCTGGATGAGATGACCATGGATGACTTGGCGAAAGCTAACATCAAGGTAAAGAACATCTGGCAGTTGCTGTTCCACATCATGACCGAACTGGCTCACCACTTCTACCAGACCAACCGCGAAGAAACATCCATGTACGGAAAGCAATTAACCGTGCTGCGGTATGTGATGGAAGAGTTCAACAGCGCCATCAGTCTCCTGACCTATAGCTTCCAGGGTCGGCGTGACATGGTCTGGAAAGGCACCCAGATCGAAGACATGTTGAAGAAGTACCTGAAACTCAACACGTGCATTCGACTGCTGACCAGCAAGCACAACGAGCTGAGCACAGTCAACTATCCAGGGGACAACAAGATCATCCGGATTACCTCGGTGATTGTACCGCAGGATCAAGCACGCGCAGCCAACACACACAACCGGGGTTTGATTAACGACTCCAGTCGTCTGTTGGATGCATCCATCGCAGAGATCGGGCAATATAAGAACCAACCAAAGTCTGCGCCCGATGGTCGTTCTCGCATTGGTACCCACGTCAAGCTCGGTAAGGATGGCACTATTATCCGCCGTGATGATTGTCGTGAACTGATCGACAAGACCCAAGAACGAATTCAACGTTAATTAAGAAGTACGGAGAAGTACCATGTATTCCCAGACCGGCGGCGTTCAACTCCCAGTTTCCCCAACGCAAGTTGACGGGAGCTGTTTCAATCAACAGTTGCCTCAGGGCAACGATGTGTGGCCACAAGTACAGTTCAACCAAGGCGCCGACACCCAACTCGGCAGCTATGCCATTGCCCTGTTCCGTACTTACGCACAAACCCGTGCGCAGAAGACGCAGATCCACTGCTTCTGCTACAACCTGCTGCAGATGAACCGTTTCCAGAATCAGTTCTGGCAAACGTGGTGTCAGTACGTGGTTGACTTTGCTGACTTCTTGGTGCGTGGTCAAGGCCAACCACCACAGCAAGCCGCGGACAAAGCCGCTAGCCGTATCTACCAGTCGATGTTGGCGTCGGTGGCTAATCAGTACCCTGCTGTTAAGCAGATGCTGGATGGCCAGACCCAAGCTGGTTTGGCTGATGCTCTGGGTGTAGCTAACGCAATCACCAACGACATCAACAACTTCAAGGCACGTTTGTCCGGCGGCATGGGCATGGGTGGCGCTCCAGGCATGGGCATGGGTGTTGGCGGTGGTCAACCGTCGCACACCCAGCATGTTAACGCGTTCGCAGTATCGGGTATCGGCCAATCTACAAATACCTTCAACAATCCTGCTGGGCCTGCTGAGACGGGTGCCGCTGGTATGTTGCTGTTGGGTGAAGAGAAGGCTCCTGTAAGCAAACCAACTTCAAGCTGGGGTGGTGGCGTGAATTCAAATATCCAACAGCAACAACCGGTACAAGGCCTGGCACCGCAACCGGGTGCTGCAGCCAGTGCACCACACAAGGGTGATGCCTCCGACATCATCGACCACATCCACAATGCACCGATCTCGGTAGAGGACGTTAAAGTTGATCCTAACTTCTATGTACCGAAAGGTCTGGTGGTGGATTCGCTGCGTCCATTCGACCACATCCGTAACCCAGGTGGCGTCGAGATCCGTCCGGCCTATCAAGTGCCGAAGTGGAAGCGGACCGTCGGCAGCGACGTTCCTTACGCCAAGTTGTACAACCCGAACACCCACATCTGCTTCTTGGCGAAATGGGTTGATGGCATTATTAAGGAGGTTGTTGTGCCCTTCACTCCAGAAATGGATTACCTGAAGCATGAGATCAACGAGGAACTGCGCCGTAAGGCCATGCGTCCGAAAGGGATCGTCGTGCCACTGGCCAAGTACGCACAGTCTGACGACCAGACTGTGAAGACCGTTGAGCAAACGCGTGAAGCGATGGCCGATGGTTCGGTCGTAGCAGCGCATCTGAGCCCGGTAGCACTGGAAGGTTACATCACCGGTACTACTGATCTGGAAAACGAAGCCATGGCCCGTAGCCAGGTTGTCGAAGCTCTGGGTCTGGGGGTAGATGATCCGGTGCCACCGCATGAGTACATCACTGCACGCATGCATGAGCTGGACATCACCGAAGCCTGCTACGACAAACTGTACGCCTTCAGCAACTTTACCACGCCAGCTGAAGTAGTGGCAGCGTTGAAAGAACTGCTGGAATCCGGTGCGTTGTCGCTGCGTTACTTCACCTTCATCAACAAGCGTCTGACCGACGCTGTCAACGACTTCCTGCGTGACAGCCTGTCGATCGAGAAGATCGCCATCGGCGATTACTTCGAAGACGCCGTAGCACTGGGTCCATATCTGGCCAAGAAACGTGGTCAGGAATACCAAGTCACCTACGAAGGTAACACTGCATCGATCGTTGGTCGTAGCCTGTGGGTTGCTTGTGAAGAATCCGAAGTGGCAGAAGGCGAAGCATCGGCCAAGAACTACGGCATCATTGATGAGTTCCTGAACTTCCAGCTGGGCATCCCTAGCGAAGAACTCTCGAACCTCAACCTGTCCGAAGAAGCTTGCCTGGTTACCCCGCAATCGCATCCGCATCTGATCACCGCTCTGCGTGCGATGGCGGCACGTGCAACGGAAAACAACACGGTCACCCGTACCCGCATGCGCATCATCACCAGCGATGGCTTCTACTACAACGTCATCGTCGGCAAGCTGGTCAAAGGTGCCTTGCTGCTGAAGAAGGCTTAAACCACTAAGCACTGTTGTCGGTCTGGGCGGCAGTGCTTACTTAGTGACAGACTAGTCACACCCTCTCTCTTCGGGGAGAGGGTTTTATTCCGTCTACCTGAACTATTCCTGATAGGAGTTACACCATGCAGTCCACCCAACACGC
>RCUR01000185.1_pt1 | contig 21190 bp, 17 predicted proteins | sample 2166151 | NCBI WGS metagenome assembly RCUR01 (sample SAMN09932785, study PRJNA488358) | compost metagenome | isolation source: compost soil in an enriched community | place: Germany: Experimental Botanical Garden
ATTCGCCATCCACCAGGGTTTCTGCCAGCAGACGGGTTTTGCCGTAGCTGTCGCGGTTTTTGACAATGATTTCATCCAGTGCCAACACGGCGTCGCTGCCGCCCAGACCTTTCAGGGTGTTAAGGATGCCGGCAACGATTTTACGGAATGGACGGTCGCCCAGTTCCTCATCCTTGCCCACGCCGACCAGCAACACGCGCTCGGCTTTCAGGTTCGGCAGGCTGTGCAGCAGCAGGCTTTGACCGACTTTACCAGCCAGATCGCCACGCTTGAGGACGGCGCTGATCGCGCCACCGCTCAGTTCGTCGACCTGTTTGGCGGCGACACCGAGTTTGCGGCCTTCGCCGACGGCAACCACCAGGGTGGCGGTTTTCAACGTTTCTGGGCTAACGCTTTTTACAACCAGTTCCATGTCCGGATCCCTGAATGAATGGTCAACACGCAGGCGTTCGACGGTGTCCGCAGTCGCCTGCTTATAGAGAGAAGAGGCGCAGGCCAAAGCCTGCGACAAGGGCCGCAGTTTGAACCCCGCTCCCCGCACCTGACAACCCTAGGGGGCGTTCTCAATTAGTTTTCACACCGCGTTGTCCTTAAAGCCAGCCAGGCAAGGCGCAGGCCGCTGGGAATGGTTGTTCCCTTTCCAAGGCCTGCAACGCAGCCTGGCCCGCTTTAAGGCACAACCCGAAGGGCCGGGCCTGCTGTTGTGCAGGGCTGCGTTGCTCGAAGCTTATTTGGAATGACCAAACCACGCTTCTCGCGCCTTGCCCAGCACAACAGCAGACCCGGCGCGGTGTGAAAACTAATTGAGAAAGCCCCCTAGGTTGTACGATCTGCAAAGGATTACAGACATGGATGAGTGTGCGCAGTGACAGGCGCCCTCAATCACAGGATAATGCCGCATCTTTTTTCGACGGCTCTGCGTTGCGGGCCGGTCGATGTGTTTGCTTGTTTGGCCGCCTTAGCCTGACAACCCTGGAGTGTCTGGTTTGATCGTCTTCCGTTATCTGTCCCGCGAAGTCCTGTTGACCTTGAGCGCCGTCAGCGCCGTGCTGCTGGTCATCATCATGAGCGGCCGCTTCATCAAGTACCTCGCCCAGGCGGCCTCGGGCCTGCTGGATCCGGGCTCGCTGTTCCTGATCATGGGCTTTCGCCTGCCAGGGTTTCTCCAGCTGATCCTGCCGCTGGGGCTGTTTCTCGGGATCCTGTTGTCCTACGGGCGCCTGTACCTCGAAAGCGAAATGACCGTGCTCTCGGCCACCGGCATGAGCCAGCAGCGGCTGTTTTGCATGACGCTGTTCCCGGCCACCCTGGTTGCGCTCCTGGTGGCGTGGTTGAGCCTGAGCCTGGCGCCACAGGGGGCCAATCAGTTTCAGTTGCTGCTGAACAAGCAGGATGCCCTGACCGAATTCGATACCCTGGAGCCAGGGCGTTTCCAGGCTTTGCGCGACGGCACCCGGGTCACCTACACCGAGAGCATGTCCGATGACCGCGTCAATCTGGGTGGTGTGTTCATCTCGCAGAAAAACATCAGTTCCAATAACAAGGATCGCGGGATTTCCGTGCTGGTGGCGGAAAAGGGGCGCCAGGAGATTCGTCCGGACGGCAACCGCTACCTGATCCTTGATAACGGCTATCGCTATGACGGTAGTCCGGGGCAGGCCGACTACCGGGCGATCAAGTACGACGAGTACGGCGTATTGCTGCCAAAGCCGGACGTCAGCGACGAAGTCACCGACCGTGACGCGATGCCGACCAGTACGTTGATCGGCAGTGAAGACATTCGCATGCGCGCAGAGTTGCAATGGCGCCTGTCGCTGCCATTGCTGGTGTTCATCGTGACCTTGATGGCGGTGCCGCTGTCGCGGGTCAATCCGCGTCAGGGCCGATTCCTCAAATTACTGCCGGCGATTCTTCTTTATATGGCTTACCTGACCATTCTGATTGCCGCCCGCGGCGCCCTTGAAAAAGGCAAGATCCCGCCAGCCCTGGGCCTGTGGTGGGTGCATGCGATCTTCCTGTTCATCGGTCTCGGTTTGCTCTATTGGGAGCCGCTGCGTCTGAAGATGGCCAGCCGTCGCGCTGCAGCGCTGGAGGTGGCCCGTGGTTAAACTCGACCGTTACATCGGCAGCAGCGTGTTCATGGCGATCATCGCCGTGCTGGCAATCATTCTTGGTCTGGCGACCTTGTTTGCCTTCATCGATGAGATGGGCGACGTCAGCGACACCTACACCCTCGTCGATGTCCTCAGCTTCGTATTGCTGACCGCGCCACGCCGTCTCTACGAAATGTTGCCAATGGCCGCACTGATCGGCTGCCTGATCGGCCTCGGCAGTCTGGCCAGCAGCAGTGAGCTGACCGTCATGCGCGCCGCTGGCGTGTCCATCGGCCGGATCGTCTGGGCTGTAATGAAACCAATGCTGGTGCTGATGCTGGCCGGCGTACTGATCGGCGAGTACGTTGCTCCTGCGACCGAAAGCATGGCCCAGGCCAATCGCTCGCTGGCGCAAGGCAGCGGCGACGCGCAAAGCGCCAAGCACGGTATGTGGCACCGTCAGGGTGAAGAGTTCATCCACATCAACGCCGTGCAACCCAACGGCCTGCTGTATGGCGTGACCCGTTATCACTTCGACAAAGAGCGTCACCTGCTGAGTTCGAGTTTCGCCAAGAAAGCCGAGTTCGACGGCAATAAGTGGCAACTCACCGACGTTGCCACCACGCTGTTCCATGAACGCAGCACCGAAGTCGTCAATACCCCGAGCGAGCAATGGGACGTGGCGTTGAGCCCGCAATTGCTCAGCACCGTGGTCATGGCACCGGAATCGCTGTCGATCAGTGGTTTGTGGGGCTACATCCACTATCTGTCCGAGCAGGGCCTGAGCAACGGCCGCTACTGGCTGGCATTTTGGGTCAAGGTGTTGCAGCCGCTGGTGACCGCAGCACTGGTGCTTATGGCGATCTCCTTCATTTTCGGTCCGCTGCGCTCGGTAACCCTCGGTCAGCGGGTGTTTACCGGCGTGCTGGTGGGCTTCACTTTCCGTATCGTCCAGGATTTGCTCGGCCCGTCGAGCCTGGTGTTCGGTTTCTCGCCGCTGTTTGCGGTGCTGGTGCCGGCCGGGGTCTGTGCGCTGGCGGGTGTCTGGCTGCTGCGAAGAGCCGGTTGATGACAGGCGATTGACCTGTGCTTTAAACCTCGAAAACGCCTCGGTCGACAGATCGGGGCGTTTTTGCATGCAATCCGGGTGACAGGCGAACGTGACGCTTGCGCCGTGTATCAGGTACAATTCCCGGCTATTTTTCGGCGGGCTATGCCTGCAGCCTTTTTGAGTGTTGATCCGTGAGTGATTTGAGTCATATCCGCAATTTCTCCATCATCGCCCACATTGACCATGGCAAGTCGACGCTGGCCGATCGCTTCATCCAGATGTGCGGCGGCCTGGCCGAGCGTGAAATGGAAGCCCAGGTACTGGATTCCATGGATCTGGAGCGTGAACGCGGGATCACCATCAAGGCCCACAGCGTTACCCTCTATTACACCGCCAAAGACGGCATCAAGTACCAGCTGAACTTCATCGACACTCCGGGCCACGTCGACTTCACCTACGAAGTCAGCCGTTCCCTGGCTGCGTGTGAGGGTGCCTTGCTGGTGGTCGATGCCGGTCAGGGCGTTGAAGCTCAGTCCGTAGCCAACTGCTACACCGCGATCGAGCAGGGCCTTGAGGTCATGCCGGTGCTGAACAAGATCGACCTGCCGCAGGCCGATCCTGATCGCGTAAAAGACGAAATCGAGAAGATCATCGGCATCGATGCCACCGACGCCGTCACCTGCAGCGCCAAGACAGGCCTGGGTGTCGATGAGGTGCTCGAGCGCCTGGTGCACACCATTCCCGCGCCGACCGGCAATATCGAAGATCCGCTGCAAGCGTTGATCATCGACTCCTGGTTCGACAACTACCTGGGCGTTGTTTCCCTGGTACGCGTGCGCCACGGTCGTGTGAAGAAGGGCGACAAGATCCTGGTCAAGTCCACCGGCAAGATCCACCTGGTGGACAGCGTCGGTGTATTCAACCCGAAACACACCCCGACCGCTGACCTCAAGGCCGGTGAAGTGGGCTTCATCATCGCCAGCATCAAGGACATTCACGGTGCGCCAGTGGGCGACACCCTGACCTTGAGCTCGACGCCGGACGTTGATGTACTGCCAGGCTTCAAGCGTATTCAGCCGCAGGTTTACGCCGGTCTGTTCCCGGTCAGCTCCGACGACTTCGAAGATTTCCGCGAAGCGCTGCAAAAGCTCACCCTGAACGACTCATCGCTGCAATACACCCCGGAAAGCTCCGACGCGCTGGGCTTCGGCTTCCGTTGCGGGTTCCTCGGCATGCTGCACATGGAAATCATCCAGGAGCGCCTCGAGCGCGAGTACGACCTGGACCTGATTACCACTGCGCCAACGGTAATTTTCGAGCTGGTGCTGAAAACCGGTGAAACGATTTACGTCGACAACCCATCCAAGCTACCGGATGTGTCGTCGATCGAAGACATGCGCGAGCCGATCGTGCGGGCCAACATTCTGGTGCCGCAGGAACACTTGGGCAACGTCATCACCCTGTGCATCGAGAAGCGTGGCGTTCAAGTCGACATGCTGTTCCTCGGCAATCAGGTGCAGGTCACCTACGACCTGCCGATGAACGAAGTGGTCCTGGACTTCTTCGACCGTCTCAAATCCACCAGCCGCGGCTATGCTTCGCTGGATTACCATTTCGATCGTTACCAATCGGCTAATCTGGTGAAACTGGACGTGCTGATCAACGGTGACAAGGTCGACGCCCTGGCGCTGATCGTGCACCGTGACAACTCGCACTACAAAGGTCGCCAGTTGACCGAGAAGATGAAAGAACTGATTCCGCGGCAGATGTTCGACGTGGCAATCCAGGCCGCCATTGGCGGGCAGATTGTGGCGCGGACAACCGTCAAGGCGCTCAGAAAGAACGTATTGGCCAAATGCTACGGTGGTGACGTCAGCCGTAAGAAGAAACTGCTGGAAAAGCAAAAGGCCGGTAAGAAACGCATGAAGCAAGTCGGCAACGTGGAAATTCCACAAGAAGCCTTCCTTGCCGTGCTCAGGTTGGATAGTTAGGTCCTATGTCACTAAATTTCCCGCTGTTGCTGGTCATCGCCGTGTTCGTCTGCGGCCTGTTGGCGTTGCTTGATCTGTTGATCCTGGCGCCGCGTCGGCGTGCCGCCATCGCCTCCTATCAGGGCAGCGTCAGCCAGCCGGATGTGGTGGTGGTCGAGAAGCTGAACAAAGAGCCGCTGCTGGTCGAATACGGCAAGTCGTTCTTCCCGGTGTTGTTCATCGTGCTGGTGCTGCGTTCGTTCCTGGTGGAACCGTTCCAGATTCCTTCCGGTTCGATGAAGCCAACCCTGGATGTCGGCGACTTCATCCTGGTGAGCAAGTTTTCCTACGGGATCCGCTTGCCGGTGATCGACAAGAAAGTCATCGAAGTCGGTGATCCGCAGCGCGGCGATGTCATGGTGTTCCGCTACCCGAGCGATCCGAACGTCAACTACATCAAGCGTGTGGTTGGCTTGCCGGGCGACACGGTTCGCTACACCGCCGACAAGCGCTTGTTCGTCAACGGTCAATCGATTGCCGAGCAACTGGTCGGCTCCGAGCCGGGCACGCTGGGCAGCGCCGAGCTCTACAAGGAAAAACTCGGCGTCGCCGAGCACATGATCCGTAAAGAGATGAGTCGCTACCGCGCCATGCCGGACCATTCGTGGACCGTGCCGGCCGGGCACTACTTCATGATGGGCGACAACCGCGACAACTCGAACGACAGTCGCTACTGGGATGATCCGAGCATTCCCAAGGATCTGCTGGGCATGGTTCCCGACAAGAATATCGTCGGCAAGGCCTTTGCGGTCTGGATGAGCTGGCCGGAACCCAAACTCAGTCACCTGCCGAATTTCTCGCGGGTTGGCCTGATCAAGTAATCAAACACGGCGCTGTTGAACACAGCGCCGAATGCATTTCTGGAACCTGAAGAAGGTGACGGAAAAAGCATGAAGCCAATGATATTCAGGACGTTATTTTTGAACACAGCGTTAATTGTCCCAAGCCTGCGCCGCCTCGCGGCGATGGCGGTGGAATCCAGCCACGAACTCAGCGTGGGTAAACCGTGAGCGTCTCCTTAAGCCGTCTAGAGCGTCAGCTCGGCTACACCTTCAAGGATCAGGAACTGATGGTCCTGGCCCTGACTCACCGCAGCTTTGCCGGGCGTAACAACGAACGCCTGGAATTCCTCGGTGATGCCATCCTCAACTTCGTTGCTGGCGAGGCGCTGTTCGATCGCTTCCCGCTGGCCCGCGAAGGCCAGTTGTCGCGTTTGCGCGCACGCCTGGTGAAAGGTGAGACCCTGGCCGTACTGGCCCGTGGTTTCGACCTTGGCGATTACCTGCGCCTGGGCTCCGGCGAGTTGAAAAGCGGCGGTTTCCGTCGCGAGTCGATTCTGGCCGATGCCCTGGAAGCGTTGATTGGCGCGATCTACCTGGACGCCGGCATGGAAGTGGCACGCGAGCGCGTGCTGGCCTGGCTGGCTGGCGAGTTCGAAGGCCTGACGCTGGTCGATACCAACAAGGATCCGAAGACCCGCCTGCAGGAACACCTGCAATCGCGCGGTTGTGAACTGCCACGCTACGAAGTGGTGGATATCCAGGGCGAGCCGCACTGCCGAACCTTCTTCGTCGAGTGCGAAGTTGTCTTACTGAATGAAAAAAGCCGAGGTCAGGGTGTAAGCCGTCGTATTGCCGAACAGGTAGCGGCCGCCGCAGCACTGATTGCCCTGGGCGTGGAGAATGGCAATGACTGATACAAACGCAACTCGCTGTGGCTATGTTGCCATCGTCGGCCGTCCCAACGTGGGCAAGTCCACGCTGCTGAACCACATCCTGGGTCAGAAGCTGGCGATCACCTCGCGCAAGCCGCAAACCACCCGTCACAACATGCTCGGCATCAAGACCGAGGGCGATGTGCAGGCGATCTACGTCGACACCCCCGGCATGCACAAGGGTGGCGAGAAGGCCCTGAACCGCTACATGAACAAGACCGCCTCGGCGGCGTTGAAAGACGTCGACGTGGTGATCTTCGTGGTCGACCGCACCAAGTGGACCGAAGAGGACCAGATGGTGCTCGAGCGCGTCCAGTACGTGACCGGCCCGCTGATCGTGGCGCTGAACAAGACCGACCGCATCGAAGACAAGGCCGAGCTGATGCCGCACCTGAGCTGGTTGCAGGAGCAGTTGCCGAATGCGCAGATCATCCCGATTTCCGCACAGCACGGGCATAACCTCGATGCACTGGAACGCGTGATTGCCGAGCACCTGCCGGAAAACGATCACTTCTTCCCGGAAGACCAGATCACCGACCGCAGCAGCCGTTTCCTCGCCGCCGAACTGGTGCGTGAGAAAATCATGCGCCAGATGGGCGCCGAGCTGCCGTACCAGATCACCGTCGAGATCGAAGAGTTCAAGCAGCAGGGCAAGACCCTGCACATCCACGGCCTGATCCTGGTCGAGCGCGATGGCCAGAAGAAGATCATCATTGGCGACAAGGGTGAGCGGATCAAGCGCATTGGCACCGAAGCACGCAAGGACATGGAGCTGCTGTTCGACTCCAAGGTCATGCTCAACCTCTGGGTCAAGGTCAAGGGTGGCTGGTCCGACGACGAGCGCGCCCTGCGTTCGCTGGGCTACGGCGACCTGTAATACCCCGCCGGCCGGGTCCTGCGCCCGGCCGGCAACCTCTTCCATCGCTATCAGCGAGACTCCATGAGCCAGCAGCCCGTCGCGCAATCGGCCTATGTCCTGCACAGCCGGGCATACCGCGAAAGCAGCGCGTTGGTCGACTTCCTCACCCCGCAAGGACGACTGCGCGCGGTATTGCGCTCGGCGCGGGGCAAGGCTGGCACCCTGGCGCGGCCGTTCGTGCCCCTGGAAGCCGAATTTCGCGGGCGCGGCGAGTTGAAGAATGTCGGGCGCATGGAGAGCGCCGGCGTTGCCCTCTGGCTGAGTGGCGACGCGTTGTTCAGCGGCCTGTACCTCAACGAGCTGCTGATCCGCCTGCTGCCCGCCGAAGATCCGTCCCCCGGGCTCTTTGCCCAATACGCGGCGACGTTGCAGGCCCTGGCCGCAGGTGCTGCGCTCGAGCCATTGCTGCGCGCCTTCGAGTGGCGGCTGCTCGATGAGCTCGGTTACGGGTTCGCCCTGGACACCGATATCAACGGTGAGCCGCTGGATGCCGAGGCACTGTATCGCCTGCAGGTCGATGCGGGTCTGGAGCGCGTCCACCTGATACAGCCCGGCCTGTTCAAGGGCTGCGAGCTGCTGGCCATGGCCGCCGCCGACTGGTCGGCCCCGGGTGCATTGCCCGCGGCCAAGCGCTTGATGCGCCAGGCGCTGGCAGTCCACTTGGGCGGGCGGCCATTAGTCAGCCGGGAACTGTTCCGAAAGCCTTGAGCTCGTCGTATGCTGTAGCGCTCAATCTTCAGGAGAGTCTCCGTGACCACTAGCAACCGCATCCTTCTTGGCGTCAACATCGACCACGTGGCCACCCTGCGCCAGGCACGCGGCACGCGCTACCCTGACCCGGTCAAGGCGGCACTGGACGCTGAAGAAGCGGGGGCCGATGGCATCACCGTGCACCTGCGCGAAGACCGTCGGCACATCCAGGAGCGTGATGTACTGGTGCTCAAGGATGTATTGCAGACGCGCATGAATTTCGAGATGGGCGTGACCGAAGAAATGATGGCCTTCGCCGAGCGCATTCGTCCGGCGCATATCTGCCTGGTACCGGAAACCCGCCAGGAACTGACCACCGAGGGCGGCCTTGACGTGGCGGGCCAGGAAGCGCGTATCAAGGCAGCGGTAGAGCGCCTGTCACGACTGGGCTCGGAAGTCTCGTTGTTCATCGATGCCGACGAGCGCCAGATCGAAGCTTCGCGCCGCGTAGGGGCGCCGGCCATCGAATTGCACACCGGCCGCTACGCCGATGCGCACACGCCGGCTGAAGTCGCCGAGGAACTGCAGCGCGTGGCCGATGGCGTGGCGTTCGGCCTGGCCCAGGGCCTGATCGTCAATGCCGGCCACGGCCTGCATTACCACAACGTCGAAGCGGTGGCGGCCATCAAGGGCATCAACGAGCTGAATATTGGCCACGCGCTGGTGGCCCATGCGCTGTTCGTTGGTTTCAAGGGCGCTGTCGCTGAAATGAAAGCCCTGATCCTGGCAGCCAGTCGCGGCTGAGCCCGTTGCCGGTGAAAGCGCCTGTCGACCCGCCCAGTGATGCCAGCATCATCGATGCCTGGCAGCACAACGCTGCCCCCTGGAGCGCTGCCGTGCGTAGCGGGCAGATCGCCAGCCGGCGCCTGGTCACCGACCAGGCGGTGCTCACAGCCATTTTGGAGCGTGCACCTGCTTCAGTGCTCGACCTGGGTTGCGGAGAGGGCTGGCTGGTGCGCGCACTGGCTCAGGCGGGTGTCGGCGCGCAGGGCGTCGATGCCGTCGCTGAACTGGTGTCCAAGGCGCGTGAAGCCGGGGGAGAGTTTCGGCAACAGTCCTACGCAGAGATCATTGCCGGGCAATTCAGCTGCCAGGTGGATGTCATCGTCTGCAACTTCTCGCTGTTGGGTGAGGCGTCGGTCGAGGGGCTGCTCAAGGTCATGCCAAGGCTGTTGAACCCGGCCGGCACGCTGGTCATCCAGACCCTTCATCCGGTGTTGGGTTGTGGTGACCAGGCTTACGTGGACGGATGGCGCAGCGAGTCATGGGCTGGCTTCGGCGGGGCCTTCAGTGCGCCGGCGCCGTGGTATTTCCGCACCCTGCAAAGCTGGGTGCATTTGTTGCGGGCCAATGGCTGGCGCTTGCTCGAGGTCCGCGAACCGTTACACCCGCAGACGCAGCAGCCAGCATCCATTATCTTCATCGCCGATGTCATCGACTCGTGAGTTGCCTGGCAAACAGCAGCCGGAAAACGGTAAGCCCACCGGCGACACTTTTCACCTCCACACTGCCCTGATGCAGCGCCATGATCGAATGCACGATGGCAAGGCCCAGGCCCGTTCCACCTTCGAGTCGCGAGCGGCTATCGTCGACGCGGTAGAAGCGTTCAAACAGGTGCGGCAGATGTTCGGCGGGAATAGCCTTCCCGGAGTTGCTCACCGACACTGAAATCAGTTCGGCGTGTTGCGCGATCTCCAGATCGACCTGCGTGTTTTGCGCACTGTGGCGGATGGCATTGGACAACAGGTTGGACAGGGCACGCTGGATCATCAATCGATCACCTGTCACTGTTGCCCGACCACGGACCTGCAATCGGATCCGTTTCTCTTCGGCGCTGATGGTGAAGAGATCGACCACCCGTTCGGCTTCATTTTCTAGCCGCACATTTTCAAATGGCACCAACGCTGCCGGGTGGCTGACCTGGGCCAGGAACAGCATGTCGGTAATGATCCAGGTGAGTCGTTTGAGTTCTTCCAGGCTGGATTCGAGCACGGCTTTGTATTCTTGCGCAGGTCGATCCCTGGAGAGCGTGACCTGGGCCTTGCCCATCAGATTGCTGATGGGCGAGCGCAGCTCGTGTGCCAGGTCATCGGAGAACTGCGAAAGCTGCTGCACACCCTTGTCCAAGCGGTTAAGCATGAAGTTGATGCTGTGGGCCAGTTCGCCGAGTTCATGGGGGAGCTTTTCCACAGTGAGCCTGTGCGACAGGTCTTGGGCGCAAATGCGGGTCGCCACCTGGTGAAATTGTTCGAGCGGCCGCAGCCCGTGCCTTACCAGCCACCAAGCGCCCATTCCAATGAGCAACAAGAGCAACGGCAAGGTAATGATAGTCGTGCGTAAATACGCTCCAAGCAGTTGTTCATCGTCACTGCGGTTGGCCGACAGCAGCACCTTCAGCGGGCTGCCATCAGGCAGTTGAATCAGTTGCGAGGCCGTCAACAGGCGCTTTTCGTCGCTATCGTTCCAGCTTTCAAAGCGAAGTTGATCGCCAACTGCCTGCAATTGCAACTGGCGGCTCTGGACAGGTGCTCCGAACGAGAAGATGGGCGCCGGCTTTTTCGCGTCGAAAATCGTCAGGTTGAGATTGTCATGGCTCAAAACCAGGTCCCTGAAAGCATGGGATAGCAATGACAGGTCTTGGCTTTGGGCGTCAACCTGAAGGGTGTGTTGCAGCTGCTCCATTTTCCGCGCCAGGATACGTTCGCTGCGCATATTCAGTTCGTGATCGAGTGCCAGCACCGCCAGGGCCGCCAGCATGATCACAAGCCCCGCCCCCATGAGGCTGACAGTCAGGCCCAGGCGCAACGACAAGCGCACGTTCTTCATTCGCGCAGCTCCAGGACATAACCGACGCCACGTAGCGTATGGATCAGCTTGCTGTCGAAAGGATCATCGATTTTGGCCCGCAGGCGGCGAATGGAGACTTCAACCACATTGGTGTCGCAGTCGAAGTTCATATCCCAAACCAGCGAAATGATCTGTGTGCGTGACAGTACTTCACCGCTCTGGCGCATCAACAGGTGCAGCAGGGCGAACTCCTTGGCGGTCAGATCGATCCGTTGGTTGCCCCGGTAGGCGCGGTGACGCCCTCGGTCCAGTTCCAGGTCGGCAACCCTGAGGGTTTCCGGCGCCAGGTGTTGTTCGCAGCGACGCAGCAAGGTGCGCACGCGCGCCAACAATTCGGGGAATTCGAAGGGTTTGACCAGGTAGTCGTCGGCCCCCAGGTCCAGGCCCTTGACCTTGTCGGCCAGGCGGCCACGGGCAGTGAGCATCATGATGCGCGTATTGCCGTGAGTGCGCAGGTTTGCCAGAACGCCCCAGCCGTCGACTTGAGGCAAATTGACGTCAAGTATTATCAGGTCATAGGACTGTTGCAGGGCCAGGTGCAGTCCGTCTGCGCCATCGTGTGCGCAATCCACTATATATCCGTTTTCAGTCAAGCCTTGATGCAGATATTCAGCAGTTTTTATTTCATCTTCAATGATCAGTATGCGCATGAAAATAGCACTCTTTTCAGATTGTGTTAGAGGGTTGCCGTAAATTAAGAATAGTTTTGTAGTGAAAATTGGATCGGAATTTAAAGTTTCAAATAATGAAAGGATAAACCCTGTAGCCGCTTCATGGTCAATCTATAGTCCCTTGTCGCATGGGTATTTGCGGCTTCTTTTGCGGTCTGTTTGTTGCTTTGTATTGCGGTTTGCAGGAGCCGGAAGAGCGTTTCTGTTTTTGCGATAGTAAGGTGTTCTGCGATTAGTTGGTGGAAATAACGTTTTTGTAATTTTCTAGTCACCCTGTTGATAAAACCAGGACACTACATTCGTAACTCCAGAAAAACAGTGGTGTGTTACTTCGTTATGTTTGGAAAGTAATGCGGGCGATTGAAGGAGTGTACAAATGTCTCGGAACAGTGAATTCATTCGACCGTGCCTGCTCAGAGCTGTCTGGCAGTTGGGGCGGGGCACGCTGATGGCCGGGCTTTTGGCGCTCTCGGCCGAGCGTCTCCAGGCTGCGCAAGGCACTGTGCTGACCCTCGACGAAGCGTTACGCACGGCGATGGCCAACAATCCGGAATTGGCGGCGGTGCAATGGGAGGGCCAGATCGCCGGGGGGGGGCGTGAGCAGGCCGGGCTGGTACCCAATCCAGAACTTTCCTGGCAAGCCGAAGACACCCGTCGTAACTCAAGGATCACCAGCGTCAGCATCAGCCAGGCGCTGGAACTTGGCGGCAAGCGTGGGGCTCGCGTGGCATTGGCGCGTCGAGGCGAGGAGGTGGCGCAAGTGGCCCTGGAGCGCCAACGCAATGTCCTGAGGGCCGATGTCGTCGGCGCCTTTCATAGTGCGGTGCGCGCCCAGGAGCGCCTGCGCCTGGTCGAACAATCCCAGGTATTGGCCGAACGGGGGCTGAGCATCGCCCAAGGCCGGATCAAGGCAGGCAAAGCGGCGCCACTCGAAGCCAGCCGGGCACAGGTCCAACTCTCGGAAGTGCGCCTGGAGGCGAGTCGGGCGCGGGCCTCGATGGCCGATGCCTATCAGCAACTGGCGGCAATCACCGGGGCACCTTTCGCGCAATTTTCCCGGGTTGACGCCGATGTCGGCACGCCTGCGCGTATTCCCGAAGCCATCGATTTGTTTGAGCGAATCGACGACACCGCCGATTTGCGCTTGGCGCAACTGCAGATCGACCAAACGGAGGCCTCGCTGGGCCTGGAAAAGACCCAGCGTATTCCCGACCTGACCGTGAGCCTGGGCAGCCAATACGACGCAAGCGAGCGCGAGCGGGTCAACCTGGTGGGGCTTTCAATGCCCATTCCTTTGTTCAATCGCAACCAGGGCAACATCCTGGCGGCCGCGCGCCGCGCGGATCAGGCCCGTGACCTGCGCAATGCCGCCGAGCTGCGCTTGCGTTCCGAGATACGCCAGGCACTCGAACAGTGGGCCACGGCCCAGGGGGAAGTGACTTCTTACAATCAGGTCATCCTGCCTGCCGCGCAAGAGGCCGTGGATTCCGCCACCCGAGGGTTCGAGGCCGGCAAGTTCAACTTTCTCGATGTGCTCGATGCGCAGCGCACGCTGATCAATGCCCGTACGCAATATCTGCAGGCAAGGGCAGAGACAACCGATGCCTGGGTCCGGGTCGGTCGGGTATTTGGGGACTTGTCCGGCATGCCATGAAAGGAGCCCGAACATGAAATGGCAACTGGTCTGCCTGGCGTGTGCCAGCAGTCTCCTGCTCAGTGATACCCAGATACTCCCACGCCTCCAGGCCCAAGACCCCAGGCACTGGTGTATCCACGAGTTCCATCGCGCGCTGGGCGCGCTTTTCACCGCCAATTCCGACGCTTAGCCGTGATGCGATGTCGCGGCGGGCATGAACACGTGCAGGAGTTCACATGGACAAAAAAACCATTCTGATGGTCTCCATCGCCTTGGCCATCGGCCTCGGTGTCGGTGCCTGGTCTCAACGCGAGGTCTTGCCGCCGACTTCCTCGGTCCCGAACGGGCATGATGATGGCGAAGAACACCAGGAACAAAGCCACGTCTCACAGGAGCCGCCTGGAGGTTCAGGCGAGCGATTGTTGCTCGATGCCGGGCAGATCCAGGCCGCGGGTATCGAAGTGGCGCAGGCCCGGTTACGAACCTTGAACAATACCCTCTCACTGCCGGGTGAAATTCGCTTCGACGAAGACCGCACGGCTCATCTCGTGCCAAGGGCAGCGGGCGTGGTCGAATCGGTCAGGGTCAACCTGGGGCAGGAAGTAAAGCAGGGTGACCTGCTAGCGGTCATCGCCAGTCAGCAGATTTCCGACCTGCGCAGTGAATTGGCAGCAGGCCAGAAGCGGCTTGAATTGGCACGTACCACCTATGCACGTGAGCAACAGCTATGGCAGGAGCGGATTTCCGCCGAGCAGGATCTGCTGCAGGCGCGCCAGGCGTTGCGCGAAGCCGAGATCGTGGTCAGTAACGCTCGCCAGAAAATGAGCGCGTTGAGCGGCACCACCTCGCTTGCGGGCGGCAATCGCTACGAATTGCGCGCACCCTTCGACGGCATCGTGGTGGAAAAACATCTGGTCCCAGGTGAGGTTGTCGGGGAGTCGAGCAATGCGTTTACGGTGTCGAACCTGTCGCGGGTCTGGGCCACTTTCGGCGTTTCACCCAAGGACCTGGGCCAGGTAGAGGTCGGTAAAACGGTTGTCGTCAGTGCGCCTGAACTCGGTGAAAAGATCAGCGCAGCGGTGAGCTATATCGGCGGCCTGTTGGGTGAACAGACGCGTACCGCCATGGTCCATGTGCCGCTTGAAAATCCGCGCGGAGGCTGGAGGCCAGGCCTGTTCGTCTCGGTACAGGTGCCGACCAGCACTCGCACAGCGCAAGTGGCAATCCCTGAAAGTGCCGTGCAGAGCCTGGAAGACCAGCCTTCGGTGTTCGTTCGGGTCGACGATGGCTTTGTCATCCAACCCGTGCAGCTGGGCAGTCGCGAAGGCGGCTTTGTCGAGGTCTTGCAGGGCCTGGCTGCAGGGCAACAGGTGGCAACCGCCGGAAGCTTCATTCTCAAGTCGGAACTGGGCAAGGCCACGGCTGAGCACGGGCACTGATTCGCCTTCCTGAACGAGTATTCATCATGTTCGAACGCCTTATTCAATTTGCCATAGAGCAGCGCATCATCGTGCTGCTCGCGGTCCTGTTGATGGCCGGGCTGGGTATTGCCAGCTACCAGAAACTGCCGATCGATGCAGTGCCCGATATCACCAATGTCCAGGTGCAGATCAACACGGCGGCCCCCGGATTCTCGCCGCTGGAAACAGAGCAACGCATCACCTTTCCCATCGAGACAGCCATGGCCGGCCTGCCGGGCTTGCAGCAGACACGCTCGCTGTCGCGCTCCGGCTTGTCCCAGGTCACGGTCATCTTCAAGGATGGCACCGACCTGTTTTTTGCGCGCCAATTGGTCAACGAGCGCCTGCAGGTTGCTCGCGAGCAACTGCCAGAAGGCGTCGAAGCGGTCATGGGGCCTATTTCAACTGGCCTTGGCGAGATTTTCCTGTGGACGGTCGAAGCCGCCGAGGGCGCGCTCAAGGACGATGGCAGTGCCTATTCGCCCACCGATTTGCGGGTGATCCAGGACTGGATCATCAAGCCACAACTGCGCAATGTACCGGGGGTGGCGGAAATCAATACCATCGGCGGCTTCGCCAAGGAATACCAGGTTGCCCCCGACCCCAAGCGCCTTGCAGCCTACCGGTTGACACTGAGCGACCTGGTCGGCGGCCTGGAGCGAAACAACGCCAACGTCGGTGCGGGCTACATCGAACGCAATGGTGAGCAACTGCTGATTCGTGCGCCCGGGCAGGTGGCGAACATCGAAGACATCGCCAACATCGTCCTGGCCAACATCGATGGCACACCAATCCGCATCAAGCACGTTGCCGACGTAGGTATCGGCCGCGAACTGCGCAGCGGAGCGGCTACCGAGAACGGCCGTGAAGTGGTGCTGGGTACGGTGTTCATGTTGATCGGCGAGAACAGTCGAACAGTCTCCCAGGCTGTGGCGATGAAGCTGGCCGAGATCAACCGGACCCTGCCTGCAGGTGTGATGGCTGTGACGGTCTATGATCGCACCACCTTGGTCGACAAGGCGATTGCCACGGTCAAGACCAACCTGATCGAAGGCGCGATCCTGGTGATTGCGGTGCTCTTTCTGTTCCTGGGTAACATTCGCGCGGCGTTGATCACTGCCATGGTGATTCCACTGGCAATGCTGTTCACCTTCACCGGCATGTTCGCTAACAAGGTCAGCGCTAACCTCATGAGCCTGGGGGCCCTGGATTTCGGCATCATTGTCGATGGTGCGGTGGTGATCGTGGAAAATGCCATCAGGCGCCTGGCCCATGCCCAGCAGCGGCATGGCCGCATGTTGACGCGCTCGGAGCGCATGCATGAAGTGTTCGCGGCGGCCAAGGAGGCGCGGCGACCGCTGATCTACGGGCAATTGATCATCATGGTTGTCTACCTGCCGATCTTCGCCTTGACCGGCGTCGAGGGCAAGATGTTCCACCCTATGGCGTTTACCGTGGTCATCGCACTGTTGGGGGCCATGATCCTCTCGGTGACATTCGTACCAGCAGCAATCGCATTATTCGTCACTGGCAAGGTCAAGGAGGAGGAAAACCTGTTGATGCGCAGTGCCCGGCGTGGTTATGAGCCGGTGCTCAACTGGGTGATGGGCCACCGGACCGCAGCTTTCTCCGTGGCCGTTTCTGCCATTGTGCTGTCGGGCCTTGTGGCCAGCCGCATGGGCAGCGAATTTGTGCCCAGCCTCAGCGAAGGCGATTTTGCGTTGCAGGCGTTACGGGTGCCAGGCACCAGCCTTACGCAATCGATACACATACAGGAGCGTCTGGAAAAAGCCGTGATCGAACGGGTACCGGAAGTCGAACGCATGTTCGCTCGTACCGGTACGGCTGAAATCGCCTCCGATCCGATGCCACCGAACATATCCGACAGCTACATCATGCTCAAGCCCAAGGATCAATGGCCTGATCCGGGCAAAAGCCGAGAACAATTGATCGAGGACATCCAGCGTGCCAGTGCGATCATGCCTGGTAGCAACTATGAATTGTCCCAGCCGATCCAGTTGCGTTTCAACGAGTTGATTTCCGGCGTTCGCAGCGATGTGGCGGTCAAGGTTTTCGGTGATGACATGGACCTGCTCAACAAGACTGCCGGGCAAATTGCCCAGACGTTGCAACGGGTCGCGGGGGCCTCGGAAGTCAAGGTGGAGCAGACGTCGGGCCTGCCTGTGTTGACCATCAATATCGATCGTGACAAGGCCGCCCGCTTCGGCCTTAATATCGGCGATGTGCAGGACACCATCGCGGTGGCGCTCGGCGGACGCCAGGCTGGCACGTTGTACGAGGGGGACCGTCGCTTTGACATCGTGGTGCGTCTACCCGATGACTTGCGCGCTGATGTCCAGGGGCTTGCCCGCCTGCTGATCCCGGTACCGGCCAGTGCCGGCAGCAGCGCAGGGATCGGCTTTATCACACTGGCGGATGTCGCCAGCCTCGATCTGGTGCTGGGCCCTAACCAGGTCAGCCGGGAAAATGGCAAGCGGCTGGTGGTGGTCAGTGCCAATGTCCGTGGCCGTGATATCGGCTCGTTCGTACAGGAAGCAGAAACACAAATCGACCAGCAAGTGCAGGTACCGGCCGGGTATTGGACGACTTGGGGCGGGCAGTTCGAGCAGCTGCAGTCGGCGGCAAAGCGCTTGCAGATTGTTGTGCCGGTCGCCTTGCTACTGGTATTCGCCCTGCTATTCATGATGTTCAACAACCTCAAGGACGGCATGCTGGTGTTCACAGGCATACCCTTCGCCTTGACCGGCGGAGTCGTCGCCTTATGGTTGCGTGACATTCCCCTGTCGATATCCGCCGGCGTCGGTTTTATTGCCTTGTCAGGCGTGGCAGTACTCAATGGGTTGGTAATGATTGCCTTTATCCGCAACCTCCGTGAAGAAGGGCGCCCGTTGCGTCTGGCTGTCGATGAAGGCGCCCTGACCCGACTGCGCCCAGTGCTGATGACAGCGTTGGTGGCATCGTTGGGGTTCATTCCGATGGCACTGGCTACTGGCACCGGCGCCGAAGTGCAGCGGCCATTGGCCACGGTGGTGATCGGTGGAATTCTATCGTCCACCGCACTGACATTATTGGTATTGCCGGCGCTTTATTACTGGGCCCATCGCAAGGAAGAGCAGTCCAGTGTTGTGGGATAACAGAATTGTAATATTGAAAACATCTTCAGGTTATTTGTGAGTTGCAACGATAGGGTCGCGACCTCGAACAGTGGTCGGCGCCCCATGGAAAATCCTTATTACAACTTCAGGGGGCATAGAACACAAATAAGTACCGATAGTTCTGGAGTCACAGATGGTAAAAAAAATAACAATATCGCTGGCTGCATTTTCGGCATTGGCCAGTTTTGCGCCGCAATGGGCCGCTGCCGAACAGGCAAAAGAGGGTTTTTTTGAAGGCAGCAACCTGACGCTGCTCAACCGTAGCTTCTATTTCAACCGTGATTATCGCAAGGGCCAATCCAGCCCAACCGGCAATGGCTACTCCGAGGCTTGGGCACAGGGGATCATCGGGCGTTTCGAATCAGGGTTCACCGAAGGTACTGTCGGGGTGGGCATCGATACATTCGCCATGCTTGGGCTCAAGCTCGATACCGGCGACGGTCGCAATGGTGGGCGTAGCTCGTTCGACGTGCTGCCGGTCGACAGCGACGGCAAGGCCCGTAACGAATGGAGCAAGGTCGGTGGTGCGGCCAAGTTACGTGCCTTCGACACAGTGGTGAGAGTGGGGGATGTATTCCCGACCACTCCCGTGGTTCATTATGGCGATTCTCGCTTGTTGCCTGAAAGCTTTACCGGGGTAACGGCGGAAAACACCAGCCTGGCTGGGCTCAAGGTGCAAGGCGGGCGCCTGCATGCCATGAGCCAGCCTCTTTCGAGCAACCTGCGCGATAACTTCGTCACTTTTTATAGTGGGCGGCAGGTAGACGCCCCCTGGTTGGGCTACTTCGGCGGCGATTACGATGCGGGTGCAAATCTTTCCTTGAGCCTGTACACCAGTCGCTTGAAAGATGTCTGGGACCAGTACTACACAGGTGCCACATACTCGTATCCGATCGCCACCGACATCACGGCGTTCGCCGGCCTCAACTACTACAAGGCAGTGGATGAGGGCAAGCAGTTGCTTGGCCAATTCAATAACAACATCTGGAGTGGCAAGGTCGGTGTCAGCTACGGGGCCCACACCGTGGCGTTGTCGCATCAACGTAACAATGGCAACAATCCGTTCGACTACTTGCGTCAGTCTGATTCGATCTATCTCGACAACTCCATCCAGTACAGCGACTTCAACGCACCCCGCGAGCGCTCCTGGCTGGCCCGGTACGACCTCGACATGGCGTCCTTTGGCGTACCGGGCTTATCGTTCATGACCCGTTATGGCAAAGGTACTGGGGCGGATTACTCCAAGGCCAACGCGGTGTATGTATTAGCAAATGATGGAAAACCGCTGACCGGTCAGAAGCGCTGGGAGCGCGATATCGAAGCCAAATATGTCGTGCAATCGGGCTCGCTCAAGGATTTGTCGTTGCGCTTGCGTCAAGCCAACACTCGGGCCACGGCATTCGAGTCGGACCTGGATGAAGTTCGCTTGATTGTTGAGTACCCGCTGACGTTGTTGTGATGAAGTCATCTCCAACGAACCAAGGGATATTTCAACAATGTAATGAAGTGCTCACCGTGCCGTTAGTTTCACTTGCTTATGATTGAACCATCTTCTGGGGTAAATGCAAATAACTGCCAGGCCCCAAGTAAACTGTAGAAGAGGTGAGGTTATGAGCAAGTTTGAATTGCTGTTAGTCAGCCTATTGGCAATGGGCTCTACTTCCGCCATGGCGGAAGGAGGAAGCGAGCGCTCCCAGGCATTCTGGAAAGAATTCAGGGCAACCCAGGAACGTATTCATGGAAGCTCAAATGTAATGGCCGGTACGAGCAAAGAATCGATCACTGAAGCGGAAATAGCCCAGGAGAAACTGGCAAAAGGTTGAGCGCCACCCTTTGTAAAAGACATTCACCTTGACGCTTTGTGCAGCTCCTTTGGACAGGTGAATTTTTCAGGCGCCCTCATGGGCGCCTTTTTTTGTAACGGAGCAAGCGTTATTTGCGTGCCACGAGCACCGCCCGCATCGGTGCGGGCAAACCTTCGATGGTACGACTGTGGTCGTTGGGGTCGAGGAAGTCGCTGAGTGACTGGTAGCGCATCCATTCGGTGCTGCGTTGTTCCTCGATGCTGGTGATGCTGACATCCACGCAACGCACATCACTGAAGCCTGCGCGGCGCAGCCACAACTCCAGGGCCGGTACTGACGGCAGGAACCACACATTGCGCATTTGTGCGTAGCGGTCTTCGGGCACCAGTACCTGATGCACATCGCCAGGGACTACCAAGGTCTCCAACACCAACTCGCCGCCCTTGACCAGGCAGTCCTTCAGGGCCAGCAAGTGTTCGATGGGGGAGCGGCGGTGGTAGAACACCCCCATGGAAAACACCGTGTCGAAGCCTTCCAGGTTTGCGGGCAGGTCTTCGAGGGCGAAAGGCAGGTGCCAGGCAGGAAGCTCTGGCAAATAGCGTTGCACGGCCTGGAATTGGCAGAAAAACAGCCAGTTGGGGTCTACGCCGATGACACTATCGGCGCCGGCGCCGAGCATCCGCCATTGGTAATAGCCATTGCCGCAACCCACATCCAGCACGTGCTTGCCGCGCAGGTCCAGGTGCGGTGACACCCGCGACCATTTCCAGTCCGAGCGCCATTCGGTGTCGACGTGTACGCCGAACAAGTCGAACGGCCCCTTGCGCCACGGCGACAGGCCCATCAGCGCCGTGCGCATCTGCGCGCGGGTCGCGTCGTCGCAATCGGTATCGAGTTTCAAACCGTCGAGCAAATCGACTTCATTTGGCTGGATCTTCGGCAGGGCGTCCAGCGCACTCTGCCAACGCTCCAGGTCGCCGTGACCCTTTTCCATTTTCTTGTCGAGTTGCGCTTGCAGGGTGTTGGCCCAATCGGCCA
>RCUR01000186.1_pt1 | contig 21175 bp, 21 predicted proteins | sample 2166151 | NCBI WGS metagenome assembly RCUR01 (sample SAMN09932785, study PRJNA488358) | compost metagenome | isolation source: compost soil in an enriched community | place: Germany: Experimental Botanical Garden
CGAAATGTTTCCTGTGCTGTCGTTGCAGCAAACAATGTTGCATGATCCGACAACAAAAATTTTTAAAAGGATTTTTGATATTGTTTTTTCATTGATTGTAATAATTGGTTTTTTGTCATGGTTAATTCCAATTCTTGCTATTTTAATAAAATTGGAATCCAGAGGTCCTGTCTTTTTTAAACAGGGAAGACCGGGAATGGATGAAAACGAATTTTTTTGTTACAAATTACGTTCTATGCGAATCAATAGAACAACGGAAGTAGAAGCTTCAAAAAATGATCCGAGAGTGACAAAAATGGGTAAGTTTATGCGAAAAACTAGTCTTGATGAAATGCCGCAATTCTTGAATGTTTTATTGGGAGATATGTCGGTAGTTGGTCCTCGCCCGCATCTTTGGTCTCAAAACAAGGCCTATAGTAAAAAGATAAAAAAGTATATGATCCGTCATTGTGTTAAACCTGGAATTACAGGCCTTGCGCAAGTTAGTGGCTATAGAGGGGAAATAGAAAAAGATCGGGATATGGTTCACAGAATAAAATTTGATGTTTTTTATATTGAAAATTGGTCCCTGATTTTGGATTTGAAAATTATCTTTCAAACGGTTGTCAATATTTTCAAAGGGGAGGAGAAAGCATATTAAAATGGGAAAAGCATTAGTATCCATCGTCACGCCAACCTTTAATTCTGAAAAATTTATCGTAGAAACAATGCAATCGGTTCAAAATCAAACCTACCAAAATTGGGAAATGATACTCGTTGACGATTGTTCCACAGATAATACGGTTTCAATTATAAATACATTTTCAGCGAAAGATCCCAGAATCGTGTTGCATCAGTTAAGTAAGAACTCAGGACCGGCAAAAGCACGGAATAAAGGAATAGAAAGTAGTAAAGGGAAGTACATGACCTTTCTGGATGCGGATGATATTTGGTTTCCGGATTTCATAGAAAACAGTATTAAAACGATTCAAGATACTGGTGTTTCGTTTGTTTTTTCTTCCTACAGACGTTCTGATGAGAACCTGAATTTTGTTTACAGCGATTTTATTGTTCCAAAAAAAGTAACCTACACCGATATTCTCAAAACGAATTCTATTAGCTGTTTAACGGCCTTTATTGATGTAGAAAAACTTGGAAAGAAAACAATGCCCGAAATTTTCAAGAGACAGGATATGGGATTGTGGTTAAAATATTTAAAAGAAATCCCTTTTGCTTATGGAATTCAAGAACCAAAAGCAATATATAGAATCAGAGCCAATTCGCTTTCACGCAATAAAAGTAATTTGTTGAAATACCAATGGCAATTTTATCGCGAAGTGGAGCATTTAAATGTACTCGAATCGATTTATTATATGACCCATTGGATGTACAGAGGCTTTATCAAATACAGAAATTAAAGCGTCGATTTAAGGTGGTAAGTTTTCGGTTTTATTTTTAATATCCAATTTTTACTCTATTGCTCTCGTTTTCCTTTTTCTCCGTCAGCTCATCCAAATAGGAAAATACCAATTCGATGTTTTTATCATGATTTTCAAGTTTTTTCTGTCCCGAAGCTTCGGGATGAAGGATGTCAATTCTAATTTCGGTAGTGTCAAAAAGCATTTGTCGCACTTTTGTAAAATACGCATGATTTGAATATTCGTTTGAATGGCTTTATCACTTTTTAAGACACTTGACAACATTAAAACACCGTGTTCAGTAAATGCAAAAGGCAAATATTTCAAGTTAGATCCTCTACCATTCTTCAAGGTCACAATTTGTGACCTTGAAGAATCATATTCCACCTTAGAAAGTTCAAACATAAAATCTTCTGGAAATCTTGTTATATTCCTTTTAACGGCCTGTTTTAAGACTTTAGTTTCTATCCCATAAAGAAAAGCCAAATCACTGTCCAACATTACTTTTTGGTTGCGGATATAATATATTTTATTCGAAATAGTTTCTTCAGAAAGTAAAGATCGATCTTCCATAAGTTTTTAGTCAAAAAAAATATAAGATTTTATTTATATTATAAGTGAGATTTAAACTGTTTTAATTTCCCGCGATTGGTTCTTTCTAAAGCAGTTTTTCGAGTAAAAGTAAAGTTTAAATCAGGCTCCAGATATAGGGTGATTGCCGCTTCAATTTTTTGAATCTGCGCCAAATTCAATTCCGTATCGCTGACATATTCGATTTCAAAAGCATCAATTTGGGTTTGCGTGATTACAAATTCCTTTACGTTTCCGTCATCCTCAATGATGCTTTTTGTAACATAATAAAATGTGAGACCGGGCGATTTCTTTCCGCTGGGTAAAATCGCAACATCGTTCGTTCTACCTATTAGTTTTTTCAGGATAGGCTTTTTCAGAGTGCTTTTCTCATCCAAAATTCCAATGTCACCAATGTCATATCTGATGAACGGATGTGCTTTGTTGAATAGGGAAGTAATCACAATCCGCCCTTCTTCGCCGTAAGGGACCGGTTGGTTATTATCGTCTAATATTTCTACAAATATGGTTTCAGAATTCACCTGCCATTCCCCGTCCGGTTTTTCAAAAGCTATTAAATCCAATTCTGATGCTCCGTATTCATTGACAATCGGAATACCAAATTGTTTTTCAAGTAACCGCTTGTCTTCTTCAAAAAGCATTTCGGAGGTGACCATACAAACTTTCAAACTCGGGCAAACTTCTTTTAAAACGATATTTTTCTTTCGAAGAAATTTGGCAAACAAAACAATCGAACTGGTATAACCATTGATGTAATCGAATTTTTTATTCTGAAATTTTTTCAGAATCTTTTCTAAAACAGTATCGGATAAATCGAAAATTGAAAACCGGAAACGCTTGCTCAATACATCCTTAAACCGCTCTTTTTTGTTGCCGATGAAATCCATCGGAATCCCATAAAAGCGTGCTTGATAGGAGGTGTTGAAATCAATTCCGTACCAGCCAAAACGATAGATGATACTCGACCAGGTTATAGCATGACAGTATTTGTCTTTGGCAAAAATGAAAGGGTCTCCGCTAGATCCGGATGTTTTATTTACGTAAACATTTTTTGGTAAGAACCCATTGGAAAGCCTTTTCAGTAAAGGTTTTTGCAGATTTTGTTTATTTAAAATGGGTAAGTCGTTCCAATTTTTAGAGTTGGTTGAACCCACGAGCTCTTGATAAAACGGATTGTTTTCTAAATGAAATGCAACAATATTTCTTTTTTGGTCTTCAACAAAAGCCTGATATTGTTCTTCAGGCAAGGCAATAATCTTCTGCAATTCGGCTTCGGCTTCCTTCATTGGGAAACCATTTAATTGGAGGGTCAAGTCGAAAATTGGAAGCATTTTTAGAGTAAATTTTATCAAAAATAATATTTAGCTGCAAGTAATAGCCCAAGAACCAACAACTTTTTGAAAATTAATTATTTTTTAAGTTGAAAAGCAATTATTTTTGCACCACAACTAAAAAACTACATCATGACTATTTTACTATTGGGTTCAGGCGGAAGAGAGCATGCTTTTGCATGGAAAATGATTCAAAGTCCGCTTTGCGACAAACTTTTTGTAGCACCGGGAAATGCCGGTACAGCTGCAATAGCCAATAATATTAACATCAGCCCAACTGATTTCGACGCTATAAAAACGTTTGTTCTTCAGGAAAAAGTGGAAATGGTGGTAGTAGGTCCCGAAGATCCTTTAGTAAAAGGGATTTACGATTTCTTTTTAAATGATACTGAATTGAGTCATATTCCGGTTATTGGGCCATCAAAATTAGGAGCCCAATTAGAAGGAAGTAAAGAATTTGCCAAAGAATTTTTAATCAGACATAAAATTCCAACTGCAGCTTACGATAGTTTTACTGCCGAAACAGTAGAAAAAGGATGTGAATTCCTAGAAACATTGCAACCACCGTATGTTTTGAAAGCAGATGGTCTTGCAGCAGGCAAGGGAGTTTTGATTATTCATGATTTGGCTGAAGCCAAAGAAGAATTAAGAAATATGTTGGTGCATCAAAAATTTGGAGCAGCCAGTTCCAAAGTGGTGATTGAAGAATTCCTTGACGGAATCGAATTAAGCTGTTTTGTGCTTACCGATGGGAAAAGTTATAAAATTCTGCCAACAGCCAAAGATTACAAACGTATCGGTGAAGGAGACACAGGATTGAATACAGGCGGAATGGGAGCAGTTTCTCCAGTTCCTTACGTAGATGCCGTTTTGATGGAAAAAATCGAAACACGTATCGTAAAACCAACGATTGATGGTTTCCAAAAAGACGGAATCCCGTATAAAGGATTTGTTTTTATCGGATTGATAAATGTTAAGAACGAACCAATCGTAATTGAATATAATGTGAGAATGGGCGATCCGGAAACCGAAGTGGTTGTTCCGAGATTGAAAACAGATTTAGTAGAATTATTTTTGGCTGTAGCCAATGAAAAATTAGATGAGATTTCCCTTGAAATTGACGAGAGAAGTGCTACAACGATTATGGTTGTTTCGGGAGGATACCCTGAAGATTTTGAAAAAGGGAAAGAAATATCCGGACTTTCTGAAGTGGAAGACTCCATTGTTTTCCATGCAGGAACAAAATTAGAAAACGGAAAAGTTGTTTCTAATGGTGGAAGGGTCTTGACCGTGACATCATATGGAGACAATTTCGAAGAGGCCATAAAAAAATCTTACCAAAACATAGATAAATTATGTTTTGATAAGATGTATTTTAGAAGAGATATTGGAAACGACTTAAAATAGTTTCCAAGTATCGTTCACTTTTTTTTAAATATTATTTTAAAAAAGAGTGAGCGGTAGTATCTTGATTTTCTGTACCTGCTTCATCAAAAATTCTTAATTGTTTGATCCAGTATACCATTGCAGCGGCACAGATAACCATAAAAATCCAATTGATAGAATTAGCAACAAACCAAGAGGATAATTCTAAAGAGCGTAACCAATCTAATGGTTTAAAAAGAAAATCAACAAAAAGTGATTGTATTGCTTCGAAAAATGCTTTCATAATGTATAAAATTAATTTTATTTAGCTGTTTTTTGAGGGACTCTGAGATATTAAAAATTCTTATTTATGAAGAATCTTTTGTACCGGAAGGGTTTCCTTTTTAAACAAGTATTATATTTACAGTCACAAAAGTATAAAATATCCTTATGATAACAAGTGTTTTTAAAAAATCTACACCATTAAATTATTCTTTGGTTGTAATTTTAATACTGGTTTTCTTTTTAATGTATCAATTTCAAGACCCATCTTGGATGAATTCGGGTATTTTAATTTCTATAAAAGCGGGATTACTGACTGTTTTATTGGCTTCCGTTTTCATTACTAATTTTATTGTAAAAAGAAATGGATTAGGAAAAGACAGTAGTTACACCATCTTTTTTTATTTTTTATTGCTGCTTTTCTTTCCTTCTGTGGTAAACAATACCAATCTGATTATAGCTAATTTTTTCGTCCTGTTGGCACTTCGCCGATTAATTTCATTACAATCACTTAAAGCATCCAAGGAAAAAATATTTGATGCTTCCTTATGGATTTTTGTAGCTACAATATTCCAATTCTGGAGTATTCTTTTTATTGTGCTGGTATTTATTTCCATTTTCTTTCATGTTTCAAGGGATTATAGAAATTGGGTATTGCCTTTTATCGCACTTTTTACAGTAGGAACTATTTTTATGCTTTTTGCATTAATTTTTGGTGTGGATGTTGTCGATTTTGCATACAAAAAGGTAACAACTAATTTTGCGATTGATTATTTTACCAATAATTATCAAAATGCCGCTTTGTCTATTTATGTCTCTGTTGCCTTGTTTTTTGTTGTTTCAATGTTACTGTCGCTTTCAAACAGACCCTTATTGTTGCATACTTCGTTCAAGAAAATTATTGCTTCTTTTTTCATTGGAGTAGTTATTTTCGTGATTTCACCTGACAAAAGCAATGATTTGCTGATATTTACTTTTGCTCCATTATCTATTTTGGCAACTTGTCACATCGAGGTTGTACAGAAAAAAATGAAAAACGAAATAGTTTTAGCAATTCTTATATTGTGCAGTTTATTTGCGTTTTTCTCGCAATTATAATTTTTCTCCAAAAGCTAAATCTCCCGCATCACCCAATCCGGGAACAATATAACTGTGCTCATTGAGTTTCTCATCAAGTGCGGCTATCCAAAGATGGCAGCTGTCTGGCAAATGTTTTTTGAGATAATCGATTCCCTCTGGTACAGCAATCACAACCACGATATGAACTTCCTTTGGTACACCTCTTTCCATCAATTTATTATAGACGGCAACGATGGATTGTCCTGTGGCCAGCATCGGGTCAACAAGCAACACATTTTTACCGTTAATATCGGCAATGGCTTGATATTCGACTCTAATATCAAAATAATCGTCATTGTTAGGATGATGTCGGTAAGCAGAGATGAAGCCGTTTTCGGCAGTGTCAAAATAATTTAAAAAACCTTGATGCAAGGTCAAACCTGCTCGTAAAATGGAACAGATAACCAGGCTGTCTTTTATTTTGGTGGTTTTTTTTATACCTAACGGTGTCTGGATTTCAATGTCTTTGTAATGTAATTCTTTGCTTAATTCATAGGCCATTATCTCACCAATTCGTTCAATATTTCTTCGAAAACGCATGCTGTCATTATGAATGTGGATATCGCGTATTTCTCCTAAAAAATGATTGAGAACACTATTGTTTTTCGATAAATGATGAATTTGCATAAATTGGCTTTTTAGATTTTATATCCAGGATTTATAAATAAAACTTTGGCAATTTTTTCATACTATAAATGTATAAAAAAGTATCTTTGTCTTTTAATATATAAAGATATGTTTTCAAAATTAGCTTATTCTGTTTTCGAACAAAGTATTAAAGATTATCATAAATTTGATAATGTAGATCAACCGATCAACAATCCTTTTCCAAAAGATAAATTCGAACATTTATTGTATTTAAAAAACTGGATTGACACAGTGCAATGGCATTTTGAAGACATCATCAGGGATCCAAATATTGACCCTGTAGCTGCTTTGACCCTAAAAAGAAGAATTGATGCTTCTAATCAGGAACGTACGGATATGGTTGAATATATTGATAGTTATTTTTTGCAAAAATACAGTGATGTAAAAGTAAAAGATAATGCAAAAATCAATTCTGAAAGTCCTGCCTGGGCATTTGACAGACTATCGATTTTGGCCTTGAAAATTTATCACATGCAAGAGGAAGCTACTCGTGCTGAAGCCTCACAGGAACACAGAGATAAATGTCAAGAAAAATTGAATATTTTATTGGAGCAAAGAACTGACTTGTCAACAGCTATCGATGATTTATTAAAAGACATTGAAAATGGAGATAAATTCATGAAAGTGTACAAACAAATGAAAATGTACAACGATGATGATTTAAATCCTGTTTTGTACCAAAACAAAAAATAATTTTTGGCAGTTTAGAATTGTCAAATAGTATTAAACATATAGCCGTCATGAGACTTTCCGCAATGGGAGATGTCGCCATGACGGTTCCTGTTTTACGCGCTTTTGTAAATCAGTATCCAGAAGTGAAAATCACGGTTATTTCCCGTCCTTTTTTCAAACCTTTCTTTGAAGGAATTCCGAATCTCTCTTTTTTTGCTTTCGATGAAAAAGAAAGACACAAGGGATTTCTTGGTCTATGCCGATTATTTCAAGATTTAAAAGTACTGGATATCGATGCTTTTGCCGATTTACACAATGTTTTGCGTTCCAAAATTGTGAGAACACTTTTTGCTTTAAGCGGAAAAAAAGTTGCTGCAGTAGACAAAGGAAGAATCGAGAAAAAAGCATTAACCCGAGCCGAAAATAAAATTTTTAAACCATTAACAAGCATGTTTGAAAGACATGCAAAAGTGTTTGAACAACTGGGGTTCCCTGTGAACCTAAGCTCACAAAGTGCCGGGACAATATTTCCTGAACCGGCGGTTTTAGATTCTGATATTCTGAATTTAATTGGCAATACAAATCAAAAATTAATTGGGATAGCACCTTTCGCGCAATACGATTCTAAAGTATATCCATTAGATTTAATGAAGGAAGTAATTGACACTTTAGCATCAGACCCAAAGAATACCATTTTGCTTTTTGGTGGTGGAAAAAAAGAAATTGAAATCTTGGATTCTCTTTCAAAAGACAAAGGAAACGTGATTAACATGGCAGGGAAAATTAAGTTTCAGCAAGAACTGAAGCTTATCAGTAATTTGGACGTCATGCTTTCCATGGATTCCGGGAATGCCCATATTGCAGCCATGCTTGGGGTAAAAGTAATTACGCTTTGGGGAGCGACACATCCTTTTGCCGGTTTTTCACCGTTCAATCAGCCATTAGAAAATGCATTGGTTTCAGATAGAACTCAGTTTCCAAAATTACCTACTTCGGTTTATGGCAATAAAAAAGTAGAAGGCTATGAAAATGCGATGCGGACGATTTCACCTGAGAAAATTGTTGCTATAATTCAGTCGCAGTTGGCAGAAGAATAATCTTGGTTTGCAAGAATATATATGATAAAAAAAAAGAGTTTGCATATCAAACTCTTTTTTTATACTGTAAACTCAAACTGATTGGATCACTTTTTTAAACATCATCATAATCAACAGAAATAGTTTCTGAGGTAGGATGCGCCTGACAGGTTAAAATCAATCCATCGGCGATTTCTTTATCTGATAAAATGGAGTTTTTCTTCATTTCTGCTGTTCCGGAAGTTACTCTGGCTAAGCAACTGCTGCAAATTCCGCCTTGACAGGAATAAGGAGCATCGATACCTTGTTTCAGCGCCGCATCAAGAATAGTTTGCTTTTGCGACATCTCAAAAGTGGTTTCCTCATCATCAACCATAATGGTGATTTTGGTGTGGCCTTCTAATGATTTTTCGATTTTATGCTCTTTGGTAGAAGAAGAAAACAATTCAAATTTTATGGCTGATTCTTTTACATTTTTTTCTTTCAAAACAGTCGAAAGCGTATTGATCATTTCTTCCGGGCCGCATAAATAGAATTTGTCAAATTCCAGTGCCGCGTGTTTATTGTTTAAAACAAAATTCACAACCGATTTATCGATTCGGCCAAATAAAGCATTTTCTGCTTTGGCCTGACTGAACACATAATGCACAAAGAGGCGACCTACATATTGCAATTGTAAATCGTGCAATTCTTGGTAAAATATGGTTTCCTCAGGTGATTTGTTTCCGTACACAAGAACAAAGGAACTTTTGGGTTCACTTTTTAAAACCGATTTCAGGATGGAGAGTGCCGGTGTAATGCCACTGCCTGCTACAAAAGCGGCATAGTTTTTTTGTTTATCCGCTTGCGGTTCAAATATAAATTTCCCTTCTGGTTTTCCTACTTCAAGAACGTCACCAGCTTTTAGTTTGGTATTGGCAAATTGAGAGAAAGCACCGTCTTTTACTGCTTTTACCGCAATTCGCAATTCACCGCTTTCCGGAGCCGAGCAAATTGAATAGGCGCGACGTATTTCCTGTCCGTCAAGGGTTAGTCTCAAATTGATATATTGACCTGCGATAAAAGTATAATTTGGTTTTAATTCTTCGGGTACATTAAAAAGTACGGACACCGCATCTTTGGTTTCGCGTTTTACTTCTTTAATGATAAGTTTTAGAAATGAAGGCATGGGATTATTTTTTTTACAAAAGTAGGAAATGGCAAATAAACCGTTCTCATTATTTATGAAATATTTTATTTTAACAGTAACATTTTCTTACTTTTAGAGACTAAAGTAAAGAATCAATATCAGAATACTATGTTTAAACGTTTTATTTATCTGGAATGGAAAGCTTTTTTTCGTTCGGCTTCCTTCGCATCCAATTTGGCTCTGAAAATTCTAATCGCTTTTTTGGCTATTTATTTTACGCTTGTTTTTTTGGCGTTAGGCGTTGGGGCATTTTATATTCTTAAAAAATTGAATATGGACCCGATTGCAACAGTGAATAAGTTCTTGATTTATTACTTTTTGATGGATCTGATTTTCCGACTTGTTTTGCAAAAGATTCCGGTAATGAATATCCGACCGTTATTGATTTTTCCAATTAAAAAATCTACAATAGTACATTTTTCATTAGGGAAGACAGTATTGTCATTTTTTAATTTTGTTCACTCCTTTTTCTTTTTGCCGTTCAGTATTGTTTTAATTTATGAAGGCTATGATGTTCTGAGTGTAATTCTTTGGCACATTGCTATTTTCTCTTTGGTTTATACCAATAATTTCCTAAACATTTTGTTGAGTAACAAAGACAATTTATTTGGAATTTTCATCGGTGTTGTTGCTGTTTTGGGAGGATTGCACTATTATGAATATTTTGACATTACCAATTACAGTGCTCCTTTTTTTGACGGATTGTTCCATACCAGCTGGGTTTTCAGTATTCCGGTTGTGGTGTTACTGGGACTGTATTATGTTACTTTCAAATATTTCAAAAGGAATTTATACCTGGATGCAGGGCTTTCCATTAAAAATGAAATTGCAAAAACCGAACACCTGACTTGGCTGAATCAATTTGGAACTTTGGGAACATTTCTTAAAAACGACATTAAACTTATCAAAAGAAACAAACGTTCTAAAACAACGATTGGAATGAGTGTGATGTTTCTTTTTTATGGTTTGATTTTCTTCTCCAATGGAATTGAAGTGTATAACAATCCTGTGATGCACATTTTTGCCGGGATTTTTGTATCGGGAGGTTTTCTAATCACTTTCGGACAATTCGTACCGAGTTGGGATAGCGCCTATTACTCTTTGATGATGACACAGAATATTCCGTACAAGGGGTACTTAAATTCAAAATGGTGGTTGATGGTTATCGGAACGGTCATCTCAACAATTTTAGCCTCCTTCTATTTGTATTTTGGATGGCATGTTTATCTTACTATTGTCGTGGGTGCGATTTATAACATTGGAATCAATTCCCATTTGGTATTACTCGGTGGAGCCTACACCAAAACACCGATAGATTTAGATTCCGGGAAAGGTGCTTTTGGAGATAAAAAAGCTTTCAATGTAAAAACCATGTTGATTTCGCTTCCACAATTGGGATTGCCGGTTTTATTGTATTGGCTGGGTGCTTATTGGGCTAATGCCAATGTTGGACTGGCGTTGGTTGCTGTTTTAGGAATAGTTGGATTTGCTTTTAGAAATCCGGTCTTTTCATTGATTGAAAAAATCTATAAAACCGAAAAATACGCTACTGTTAGTGCTTATAAACAAAAGGGATAATATCCGGTTTTCAGGAGATAATTATCCAAAACAAATCATCAAATAATCGATTAAACTTTTTAAAATGATACAAGTAAATAATCTTACCAAAAAATACAACGGAACCACAGTTTTAAACATAGAAACGCTTGAAATCCCAAAAGGACAAAGCTTTGGATTAGTAGGAAACAATGGCGCCGGGAAAACCACTTTTTTCAGTTTATTATTAGATTTGATTCAGCCTTCCTCAGGGAACATTATCAATAATCAAGTTCAGGTGAATATTAGTGAAAACTGGAAACCTTTTACCGCTTCTTTTCTGGACGAAAGTTTTTTGATCGGTTATTTAACTCCCGAAGAGTATTTCTATTTTATAGGTGATTTACGCGGACAGAACAAGGCAGACATTGATGCTTTATTAGCGAAACACGAGGAGTTTTTTAATGGGGAAATCTTGAAAAACAAAAAATATTTGCGCGATCTGTCCAAAGGAAATCAAAAGAAAGTAGGTATCATCGGTACTTTAATTGGGAATCCGGAGGTGGTCATTCTGGACGAACCCTTTGCAAACCTTGATCCAACTACTGTAAACCGATTGAAAAAAATCATTAAAGAATTAGCCGAAAATCCGGATGTTACAGTTCTGGTTTCCAGTCATGATTTGCAACATACAGTGGAAGTTTGTGGCAGAATTGTGGCACTAAACAAAGGGGAAGTTGTTAAAGACATTCAAACATCAGAAGAGACACTACAAGAGCTGGAGGCGTTTTTTGCGGTTTAAATTTCTATATTTCAAAAAGAAACGTATTTTTACAAGTGATTATACTAAAACCTTTTTTTAGAAGTTAAAGGATAAAAACGTTTCCCATTGAAAATCAACACATTTAAATACCTATATATTTTAATTTTCCTGTTTTTTTTGATAGCTTGTTCTACCAAAAAAGACACTTTTTTGTCTAGAAATTCCCATGCTTTAAGTACAGAATACAACATTCTTTACAATGGGCAAATAGGTCTGGATAAAGGAATTGCAGGAATTAAAGCAAACAATGTTGATAATTTCTGGAAGCGTTTGCCAATCGAACGAATGCTCGTAACCGACGATTTCACTCCAGAAGGAAAACCTAAAAATACTGATTTTGAATTGGCCGAAACCAAAGCCACAAAGGCCATTCAAAAACATTCGATGAACATTGGAGGTTACGAAAAAAACGCCCAGATTGACGAGGCTTACCTGTTACTTGGCAAAGCCCGTTATTACGACCAAAGATTTATTCCGGCCTTAGACGCATTCAATTACATTTTATACAAATACCCAAACAGCAGTAATATTTATACGGCTAAAATTTGGCGTGAAAAAACCAACATGCGTTTAGGGAATGATGCGCTGGTGATTAAAAACATCAATAAGCTTTTGAAAGATCAGGAATTGAAGGATCAGGTTTTTGCAGATGCCAATGCGCTTTTATCGGAAGCGTTTTTGAATTTGGAAGAGAAAGACAGTGCAATAACCAAATTAAAAATTGCCGAAGACTTTACCAAAGTCAATGCCGAAAGAGCCAGATATCGTTTTATATTGGGACAATTGTACCAGGAATTGAACAAGAAAGACAGCGCCATTTATTTCTATCAATCGGTAATTGATATGAACAGAAAGGCCGAAAGAAAATATGTTATTCAGGCTTATGCCAAAAAAGCGCAGTTGTTCGATTATCAGAATGACAACAAAGAAGCTTTTGTAGAAAGGTATAACAAACTGGTTGAAGACAGAGAAAACAGACCTTTTTTGGATGTTATTTACCATGAAATGGGAGTGTTTTATGATAAATGTAATGACCAGGAATTAGCGATGGAGTTTTACAACGCCTCTCTAAAAGCGAACTCAAAAGATCCTTATTTGAATGCCTCAAATTATCGAAATTTAGGAAACATGTATTTTAGAAATACAGATTATCCGACAGCAGCAAAGTATTATGACAGTACTTTGGTGAAATTGGATGTCAAGACCAGAGAATATGCGCACATTCAAAAAACAAGAAAAAATTTGGATGAAGTCATAAAATACGAAGCAATTGCCAAAAGGAATGACAGTATTTTAAAAGTAGTTTCTTTTTCGGAAACAGACCGAATTGCTTATTTTGAGAATTACATAGATACCTTAAAAAAAGCTGATGAAACCAAGAGAATTTTTGAAGAAAAACAAAAAGAAACGCTGGCGAATATAGAAAGAAACAGTAAGTCCACTTCATCAGTTCCTGAATTTGATGATGGAACGGGTAAGCCAAAAAAATCATCCTTAATTCCGCCGTCGGTAAATGATGCGTCTGTAAACGAAAACGGAAGTGTTTTCTATTTTTATAATCCTAAAACCGTGGCATTTGGTAAATTAGAATTTAAGAAAATATATGGCGACAGAACTTTGTCCGGAAATTGGAGATTTTCAGCTAATGAATTGAACAAAAAAGAAAACGATACTATAATTAGTAACGAAGCATTAACGGAGAATGGAATTGCCCAACAGGATACCATAATTGAAAAATACACTACGGATTTTTATCTGAAACAACTTCCTACATCCCAAACAGCCATTGACAGTATTGCTAAAGAACGTAATTTTGCCTATTATCAACTGGGAATTATTTATAAGGAAAAATTCAAGGAATATAAATTAGCCAGTACAAAACTAGAACAATTATTACAGCAAAATCCGGAGGAAAAACTCATTCTTCCCACAATGTATAATTTGTTCAAAATTTATCAGATCACAGATGCCGGCAAAGCGGAGGAAATGAAAAACAGGATTTCAACACAATATCCAAATTCCCGTTACGCACAGATTATAAATAAAACAGGTTCAAATGATCTCTCGGCAAACGAAACACCGGAGATGGCTTACAATAAATTGTATAAATTATACCAAGAAGAACAGTTTGTGATAGTTTTAGAAAAATCAGAAGAACTGATTAATCAATATCCCGGGGATGAAATAGTTTCGAAATTCGAATTGCTTAAAGCAAATGCAATAGCGAAACTTCAAGGTTTAACAGCCTACAAAAATGCATTACAGGGAGTGGCAGATAATTATCCGAATAGCGAAGAAGGAAAAAGCGCACAGGAAATTTTAAACACTCAAATTCCGTTTTTGGAGCAAATGAATTTCAATACCACTGACACTAAGAATTGGAAAATTCTCTATAAAATTTCAAGCAAGGACGACAAAAGAGCCAAGGAAATAGAAGAAAAAGTGAAGAAGTTTAATGAGGTTGAAAATCTTTACAAATTATCATGTTCCTTTGATAATTACAGCGACAAAGAAAAATTCGTTACGATACATGGGCTAAAATCAGAGTCTTATGCTAATGATATTGCATTGGCGATGAAAGAAAATAAAAAATACAATATCACAGAACCAGCGATTGTAGTATCCAATGAAAACTACAAAGTAATACAAATCAAGAAAAATCTGGAGGTGTATCTGGCATCAAAAAACCAATAATTATGTTTGATAAAAAAACAAAATCATATACCGATCTGTTAGGGAAAACGAACAGAATCGTAGAAGGAACCATGATAAAGGGAGACATTCATTCCTTGGCTGATTTTAGGTTGGACGGAGAATTGATAGGTAATTTTCAGTCCAATGGAAAAATAGTTATTGGCCCGGCAGGTAGTGTTACCGGTGATATTGTTTGTAAAAATGCAGATATCGAAGGGAAGTTTAATGGGAAGATACAAGTTGCTGAAGTTCTAAATGTAAAATCGAAAGCAAGTATCCATGGAGAAGTTGCGGTGGGCAGATTATCGGTAGAACCGGGTGCTGACTTTAGCGCTTCCTGTATCATGAATACCAATGCAAAAAATATAGTACCCAACGATGGAGAACAAGCCAAACAAAAATCAGTTTAATAAATGGCTTGCCCTGATTAACATTCCCATTCAGATGGGGGCAATCATTTTTCTTTTTGCCTATTTTGGAAATTGGTTAGACGAGAACCATCCAAGCCCAAAAGTGTACTACAATAAAATTTTAATTATGGTTGGGGTGGTATTAGCCTTGTATAATGTTTTCAGACAAGTAAATGAAATCAATAAATCTTCCTAAATTCTCATCCAGAACCATAATTTAGTAAACTACATAAAAAACCAAACGTCTTTCTGCCTTTTGGCAAAAAACAAACACAATGGATTTAAAAAATTACAAACCACTTTTATACATTTTATTTTTCGCCGGAGCAGCTTATTTACTTCACAAAATGATTTTTTCTGCTCTCAAAATAGACGAGGAGCATTTTTACTATTCTTTAGAAACATTGTATTTGCTGTTTTTCGTTTTGTCAATTACCATCATGTTTATAATACTAAAAGTGAAAGAAAGAAGCTTTGATAATGTAGGTATGTCATTTCTTTTGGCAACCAGTGTCAAATTGATACTATCCGGGATTATTTTAAAGCCGTTGTTACAGCTTTCAAATCAAATGGATACGATACAAAAAAAGAATTTTTTCGCAATTTTCATTCTTTTTTTGGCAATAGAAACCATCCTGACAATACGCTTATTAAATAAAAAGAAATAGGCAGATAAAATAGGATTGCAAAGTTTCAAAAATAAATTTTTTATATTCTTTTGAATATTAATAAAAAATGTACCTTTGCACCAAATTTCAGAAACGTAATAAATTAAGATATTTAACTGTTATGGTGATTTCAAACAAACCACTTAGATTTATATTAGCGAGTTTAGTAGCATGTCTTCCTTTAATTAGTTTTGCAAACCCTACTGAGGACACTGCAAAAGTTGTAACAGAAGTTGCTCATGAGGTAACTGAAAACGGGCACGGAGAAGCCCATGCTGAGCCAACAGATGTAAAATCTAAAATTAAGGAATTCATAAATCATCACCTTTTAGATTCTCATGATTTTACCATTTCTGCAAATGAGGAAACAGGGGAACATTATGGTTTTTCTTTACCAATTATTCTTTGGGATAATGGTTTGCAAGTTTTTTCTTCTTCAAAATTCCACCATGGTGAAGCGGTTGCAGAACACAATGGAAATTTCTACAAATTACACCACGAAAAAATATACAAGACAGATGCTGCTGGAACTTTAACAGAAGAGCATGGTCACCCAACTAATGTGAGACCTTTAGATCTTTCTATCACAAAAAGTGTAGTGGGTATTTTAGGAATCGCGATTTTAATGTTTTTATTATTTAGAGGATTGGCAAAATCATATACTAAGAACAATGGTATTGCTTCTGGAGCTGGACGTTTCTTTGAACCTCTGGTATTATATGTAAGAGATGAAATTGCTATTCCAAATATTGGTGAAAAGAATTATAAAAAATACATGAGTTATTTGTTGACTATGTTTTTCTTTATATTGTTCTTGAATATTTTAGGATTAATGCCGCTAGGATTTAATGTTACAGGAAATATTGCAATCACTGCTTCATTAGCTTTGTTGACGTACTTAATCACTACTTTCTCAGCAAATAAAAATTATTGGGCACACATTTTCTGGATGCCGGGAGTGCCAACACCGATGAAATTCATTTTGGCTCCAATCGAGTTATTGGGAACAATCATCAAACCATTTTCATTAATGATACGTTTGTATGCAAATATGGTTGCAGGTCACGTAGTTTTAATGAGTATTATTGGTTTAATGTTCATTTTTAAAAGCTGGATCGGAAGTACATTGTCATTCGGATTGGCATTTGCACTTTCTATCTTAGAAATATTGGTGGCTTTTTTACAAGCGTATATTTTCACAATGTTATCGGCACTTTATTTTGGAGCAGGTAACGAAGAGCATCATCACGACGAAGCTCATCATTAAATTGCTTTAAGCAATAAGCTATAGGCAACAAGCTGCAAAGCATAAAGCCTAATGCCCAAAGCATAAAGCCAAAAACAAATGTTTAATTTTTAATATATATATTATGCAAATTCCAGAAATTGTAGGATCAGGATTAATTGTAATCGGAGCAGGTTTAGGTATTGGTAGAATCGGTGGTTCAGCAATGGATGCTATCGCTCGTCAACCAGAAGCTTCAGGAAAAATCCAAACAGCTATGCTTATTGCAGCTGCCCTTATTGAAGGTATTGGTTTCGCGGCTTTATTCGCTTAATTAAAACTAAAAGACAATAGTTGCAACGGTTGGTTGCGACTATTGTTTTTAAAATTAAAACATTACAAATTGCTGTTTGATTAGCAATTAAAAAGATTCATAATTTAAAATTTATAATTATATATAATGGATAAGTTAATAAATGATTTTTCGTTTGGTTTGTTTATTTGGCAAGTACTAATATTTGTTGGATTAATATTCTTATTAAAAAAATTCGCTTGGAAACCAATTCTTGATGCGGTTAATGACAGAGAAGAAGGAATTAAAAATGCATTAGAATCTGCTGAAAATGCTAGAAAAGAAATGCAAAATTTACAAGCAGACAACCAACGTATTTTACAGGAAGCTAGATTAGAGCGTGACACCATGCTTAAAGAAGCTCGTGAAATGAAAGAGAAAATGGTTGCTGATGCAAAAAATGAAGCACAAGTGCAAGGTCAAAAAATGATTGACCAAGCAAAAACGGCAATCGAAAGCGAAAAAAATGCTGCTATGGCTGAATTGAAATTACAAGTTTCAACTTTGTCATTGAGTATTGCTGAAAAATTATTGAAAGATGAATTATCTAACAAAGAAGCTCAAACTAAATTAGTTGAGAAAATGTTAGGTGACGTTAAATTGAACTAATCATGGCAAGTACTAGAGCAGCAGTTCGTTATGCACAAGCAATTTTAGATTTATCGAATTCAAAAGCGGTATCTGAAGTGGTAAATAATGACATGAAATTGATTGCTTCGACTATTAACGGTAATTTGGAATTGAATACTTTTATTCAAAACCCAACCATAAAAGTAGAAGTAAAAGAAAAAGCACTTTTAGAAGTTTTTGCTACTGTTGATAATGTAACGAAAGGTTTGCTTCATTTGTTATTTGAAAACAAAAGATTCGAAATCCTTGAGGTTATTGCATTAGAGTATAGTAAATTATTCGATGTTATGATGGGTGTTGAAGTGGCAAAAGTAACTACAGCTATTGCTATGGATGCTGCGTTGGAAGCTAAAGTTTTAGCTAAAATCGCTACCCTTTCAGACAAGAAAATTACGATTGAAAATACGGTAGATCCTGCTATCATTGGAGGATTTATTTTAAGAATAGGGGACAAGCAGTACAATGCTTCTGTTGCCAACAGATTACAAATATTAAAGAGAGAGTTAAGTAATTAGTTTTATTACACATTAAGTGTCTAAATTATAAATTAAGATGGCGGAAATCAAACCTGCTGAAATTTCAGCAATATTAAGAAAGCAAGTCGAAGGTTTTGAATCTGGTGCTACGCTAGAGGAGGTAGGAACAGTACTTCAAGTTGGAGATGGTATTGCTCTTATTTATGGACTTTCAAATGTTCAATACGGAGAGTTAGTAGAATTCGAGAATGGTCTTGAAGCGATTGTATTGAATCTGGAACAAGATAATGTTGGTGTGGTACTTTTAGGACCATCAACAGGAATCAAAGAAGGATCTACTGCAAAAAGAACACAAAGAATTGCTTCCCTTAAAACAGGAGAAGGAATGGTAGGACGTGTAGTGAACACGCTTGGTTTTCCAATTGATGGAAAAGGACCAATCACTGGTGAACTATATGAAATGCCTTTAGAAAGAAAAGCTCCTGGAGTTATTTTCCGTCAACCAGTTACTGAACCATTACAAACAGGAGTAAAAGCAGTAGATGCTATGATCCCGGTTGGTCGTGGACAACGTGAGTTGGTTATTGGTGACCGTCAAACAGGTAAATCAACTGTTTGTATTGACACTATCTTAAATCAAAAAGAATTTTACGATGCAGGAAAACCTGTGTTTTGTATTTATGTAGCAATCGGACAAAAAGCGTCAACTGTTGCTGCAATCGCAAAAATGTTAGAAGAAAAAGGAGCAATGGCGTATACAGTTATTGTAGCTGCAAATGCTTCTGACCCAGCTCCAATGCAAGTATATGCTCCTTTCGCAGGTGCTGCAATTGGAGAATATTTTAGAGATTCAGGTCGTCCGGCTTTAATTGTTTATGATGATTTGTCTAAACAAGCTGTGGCATACCGTGAGGTTTCTCTTTTATTAAGAAGACCACCGGGACGTGAAGCATATCCTGGAGACGTTTTCTACCTTCACAGTAGATTATTAGAGCGTGCTTGTAAAGTAATTGCTGATGATGGAATTGCTAAAAACATGAACGATTTACCAGATTCATTAAAAGGTATCGTTAAAGGTGGTGGTTCTTTGACTGCTTTACCAATTATCGAAACGCAAGCTGGTGACGTTTCTGCCTATATCCCAACAAACGTAATTTCGATTACAGATGGTCAAATTTTCTTGGATGGAGATTTGTTTAACTCTGGAGTTCGTCCGGCAATTAACGTTGGTATTTCTGTATCTCGTGTTGGAGGTAATGCTCAAATTAAATCAATGAAAAAAGTAGCGGGTACTTTAAAATTAGACCAGGCACAATTCCGTGAATTGGAAGCGTTTGCGAAATTCGGTTCTGATTTGGATGCTGTTACTTTAAATGTAATTGAAAAAGGGAAAAGAAACGTTGAAATCTTGAAACAAGGTTTGAATGATCCTTATACTGTAGAAGATCAGGTGGCAATTATCTATGCTGGATCTAAAAATTTATTGAGAAGTGTTCCTGTTAATAAAGTAAAAGAATTTGAGAAAGATTTCTTGGAATTCTTGAACAACAAACACAGAGCTACTCTTGATGCTTTGAAAGCAGGAAAATTAACAGATGAAATTACAGATGTAATCGAAACTGTAGCAAAAGAAATTTCAGCGAAATATAACTAATTAGGTTTTTAGATATTGGGTTTTAGGTTTTAGTCCTAAGACCCAGTATTCTAACACCCAATACCATAATAAAAATGGCAAATTTAAAGGAAATCCGTAATAGAATTACTTCCATTTCATCTACGATGCAAATCACATCGGCAATGAAAATGGTTTCTGCAGCAAAGCTAAAGAAAGCACAAGATGCAATCACAGCGATGCGCCCTTATGCCGAAAAATTAACGGAATTATTACAAAATCTTTCTGCAACTCTTGATGGGGATGTAGGAGGTGATTTTACTACACAAAGAGAAATTAAAAAAGTATTGGTGGTTGCCATAACTTCAAATAGAGGTTTGTGTGGTGCTTTCAATTCAAATGTAATTAAAGAAGTTAAAAACCGTTCTGATTTTTATGCAGGAAAACAGGTTGACGTTTTTGCCATTGGTAAAAAAGGAAATGATATTCTTGCTAAATCACTTGCAGTAGTTGATAATCAAAGTGCTGTTTTTGATCATTTGACTTTTGATAATGTGGCTGTAATTGCTGAAACATTAACTCAAAAATTTGTTTCTGGTGAATATGATAAAATTGAATTGGTGTACAACCAATTTAAAAATGCTGCGACTCAAATTGTACAAGTAGAACAATTTTTGCCGTTAGCTCCAATAAAATCAGATAAGCCGGCTTCTACTGGAGATTATATTTTTGAACCTTCAAAAGAAGAAATCGTGTTAACCTTGATACCTAAATCATTAAAAACACAATTGTTCAAAGGAATTAGAGATTCATTTGCTTCAGAGCACGGAGCGCGTATGACTGCGATGCACAAAGCAACGGATAACGCAACTGAATTGCGTGACCAATTGAAATTAACTTACAACAAAGCACGCCAGGCATCGATTACAAGTGAGATTCTTGAAATCGTTGGTGGAGCAGAAGCTTTGAAAGGATAGAAAAATTTCTATCAATATATAGTACATTAAAAGAGCCGACATTTGTCGGCTCTTTTTTGTTTATGAAATGAGTTCTTTTACAAAGACATGGGGGAGGAAACC
>RCUR01000189.1_pt1 | contig 21069 bp, 19 predicted proteins | sample 2166151 | NCBI WGS metagenome assembly RCUR01 (sample SAMN09932785, study PRJNA488358) | compost metagenome | isolation source: compost soil in an enriched community | place: Germany: Experimental Botanical Garden
TCGGCGGCAAGCCAATTCTCTGGCACATCATGAAGCAGTATTCCGCCCACGGAATCCACGATTTCGTGATCTGCCTTGGCTACAAGGGTTACGCGATCAAGGACTTCTTCGCCAACTACTTCCTGCACACCTCCGACGTCACCTTCGACATGCGTAACAACCGCATGGACGTGCACCAGAATTACAGCGAGCCGTGGAGCGTCACCCTGATCGACACCGGCGAAGAAACCATGACCGGTGGCCGTCTGCTGCGTGCCGGTCGATACCTGAAGGATGAAGAGGCGTTCTGCTTCACCTACGGCGATGGCGTTTCCGATCTGAACATTCGTCAATTGGTGGACTACCACCGAGCCCATGGCCGTCTGGCAACCGTCACCGCCGTGCAACCGCCCGGTCGTTATGGCGCGCTGGACCGTCACGGTGATCAGGTGCTCGGGTTTACCGAGAAACCGCGTGGCGACGGTGGCTGGATCAATGGCGGATTTTTCGTTCTGTCACCCAAAGTGCTGTCGTATATCGCCGGTGACGGGACGACATGGGAAGCCGAACCCTTGGCGCGCCTGGCCCAGGAAGAACAGTTGAAAGCCTTCGAACACAATGGTTTCTGGCAACCGATGGACACCCTGCGCGACAAGAACCATCTCGAAGCACTGTGGCAGAGCGGGGAGGCCCCATGGAAGCAATGGGCCTGAGTGCGGATTTCTGGCGTGGCAAGCGCGTCCTCGTTACCGGCCATACCGGTTTCAAAGGCAGCTGGCTGACGCTGTGGCTGCAAAGCCTCGGCGCACAAGTCAGCGGTTTTGCCCTTGATCCTTCAACCGGGCCGAGCCTGTTCGAACTGGCGCGTGTCCACGAAGGCATCAACGATCAGCGCGGCGATCTGCGGGATCTCGGTGCCTTGCTGGAGATCATCGCCGAAACCGAGCCTGAGATCGTCCTGCACCTGGCCGCTCAGCCGCTGGTGCGTGAAGGTTATCGCGATCCGCTCGGCACCTATTCCAGCAACGTCATGGGCACGCTCAACTTGCTCGAAGCGATTCGACAGGTCGGCTGTGTGCGTGCCTGCGTGCTGGTGACCACCGACAAGGTCTACGCAAACAAGGAATGGCTGTGGCCGTACCGCGAAGACGAAGCCCTGGGTGGCCACGATCCTTACAGCAGCAGCAAGGCCTGCTGTGAACTGTTGGCGCAGTCTTATGCCGCGTCGTTTTTTCCGGCCGACAAATACGCCGGGCACGGTCTGGCCCTGGCTACCGCGCGTGCCGGCAATGTCTTGGGCGGCGGTGACTTTGCGCCTGAGCGACTGATTCCCGACGTGCTCAGAGCCTGGACGGCAGACGAGCCGGTGACCCTGCGCTACCCGCAAGCCGTGCGCCCGTGGCAGCACGCGCTGGAGCCACTGGCCGGTTATCTGCAATTGGCCGCCGGCCTCTACGAGCAAGGCCCGGAATACGCCGGTGCGTGGAACTTCGGCCCGGGCGAAGCGGACATGTGCAGCGTCGGCGAAGTCGTCGAAATGCTTGCCAATCGCTGGCCACAAGCCCGTGGTCTACGCATCGAGCCGAGTGAATTGCACGAGGCCGGTCTGCTGCGTCTGGACAGCAGCCGCGCGCGCCAACGGCTCGGCTGGCAGCCACGCTGGACCTTGCAACAATGCCTGACTCAAACCCTCGACTGGCATCTGGCATGGCAGAACGGCGATGACATGCGTGCCGTGACCCTTGGCCAATTGAACCTGTACCGAGGCGCACTGTGAGCGAGTTTTCCTTGCGCGCGCTACCGCTGGCCGGACTGTTCAGCGTCCAGCACAAGCGCTTCGAAGATCAGCGCGGGCACTTCGCCCGACTGTTCTGCGAGGGCAGCCTGAGTGCGTTTGGCAGCGAATTTCACATTCGTCAGATCAACCATTCCCGCACCCGTGAGAAGGGCAGTGTGCGCGGTCTGCATTATCAGAATGCCAATGCGCCGGAAGCCAAACTGATCACCTGCCTGCGCGGTGAAGTGTGGGATGTGGCGGTAGACCTGCGCCCCGAATCCGAGACCTTTTTGCATTGGCACGCCGAGCATCTGAAGGCGGGTGACGGTCGCGGTCTGCTGATTCCGGCGGGGTTCGCCCACGGTTTCCAGACACTGACTGAAGACGCCGAATTGCTTTACCTGCACAGCGCCGATTACGCGCCGGAGCATGAGGGCGGTCTGTCGGTGAACGATCCACGGCTGGCGATTGCCTGGCCGTTGCCTGTCAATAATTTGTCAGCGCGTGATTCCAGCCATCCCGCGCTCGATCAACACTTTGCTGGAGTGCGTCTATGAACTGCCGTGGGTGCGCCGCACCGCTGAGCCTGCCGCTGATCGACCTTGGCACCTCGCCACCGTCCAACGCCTACGTGCATGCCGATCGCCTGGAGCAGGCCGAGCAATGGGTACCGCTGAAGGTCGCCGTGTGCCAGCAATGCTGGCTGGTGCAGACCGAGGATTACACCCGCGCCGACAGCCTGTTCGACGCCGAGTACGCTTATTTCAGTTCGTTCTCCAGCACCTGGCTGGCCCATGCCGAGCGCTATGTCGCCGAAATGGTCGAGCGTTTCGGCCTGACTGCCGACAGCCGCGTGGTCGAAGTCGCTGCCAACGATGGTTATCTGCTGCAATTCGTGGCGGGTCGCGGCATCCCTTGCCTGGGTGTCGAGCCCACTCGCAGCACTGCGCAAGCCGCGCGGGAGAAAGGCCTGGAAATTCGTGAGCTGTTCTTCGGTCGTGAAACTGCCGCGCAGTTGAACAGCGAAGGCTGGGGCGCCGACTTGATGGCCGCCAATAACGTGCTCGCGCATGTGCCGGACATCAATGATTTCCTCGGTGGTTTCGCAACGCTGCTCAAGCCGACCGGCGTGGCCACTTTCGAATTCCCGCAACTACTGACGCTGATGGCCGGCGCGCAGTTCGACACGCTGTATCACGAGCACTATTCCTACCTGTCTTTGACTGCCGTGCAGACCCTGTGCGAACGCAATGGCCTGGAAGTGTTCGACGTCAGCCCACTGAGCACTCATGGCGGATCGCTGCGGGTGTTTGTGCAGCGCAAGGACGGCGAACGTCGCGCGGTACAAGCGAGCGTGCAGCAGCAGTTGCAGGCCGAGCTCGATGCCGGGGTGAAAACCGCCGAGTACTACACGAGCCTCGCGCCCGCCGCTGAGCGCATCAAACATGAACTGCTGCGCTTCCTGTTGCAGGCCAAGGCCGACGGCAAGCGCGTGGTCGGCTACGGCGCAGCGGCCAAGGGCAACACGCTGCTCAATTACGCCGGGGTCAAACCCGACCTGCTCGCCTGGGTGGCCGACGCCAATCCGCACAAGCAGGGCAAGTTTCTGCCGGGCAGTCGCATCCCGATCGTGGCGCCGGCGCAAATCGACCTGGAAAAACCCGATTACGTGCTGGTGCTGCCCTGGAACCTGCTGCACGAAGTCAGTCAGCAACTGGCGCAAGTGCGTCAATGGGATGGGCGCTTCGTGATCGCCGTGCCTGAGTTGAGCGTACTGTGAGAATTCTGGTTACGGGAGCCACGGGCTTCGTCGGTCGGCATCTGGTCGCTGCGTTGCTGACGCGCGGCTGTGCCGTTCGCGCCGTGGCGCGCAATGCAGACACGGCGCAGGGCATGCCGTGGATAAACGATGTCGAGTTCGTGAGCGCGGATATTCACGCCGCCGATCTCGATGTCAGCGCGCTGACCGATGGCATCGACGCGCTGGCGCATCTGGCCTGGCCGGGGTTGCCGAACTATCGGGCACTGTTTCATTTTGAACACAACCTGATGGCCGATTACCGCTTTATCAAAGGCGCGGTCGAGGCGGGCGTGAAGCAGGTTCTGGTCACCGGTACTTGCTTCGAGTACGGCATGCAAGGCGGACCGCTCAGCGAAAGTACCGAGCCGCGCCCGAGCAATCCGTACGGTCTGGCCAAACACACGTTGCACCTGTTTTTGCAGAACCTGCAGCAGGAACATCCGTTCACCTTGCAGTGGGCGCGACTGTTCTATCTGCACGGCGAGGGACAGAACCCCAACAGTCTGCTGGCGGCCCTGGACAGTGCGATCGATGCCGGTGAGCAATCGTTCGACATGTCCGCCGGTGAACAGCTACGCGATTTTCTACCGATTGAAACCGCGGCCGGTTACCTCGCCGCAATCGTGCATCAGCGCGATTTCGACGGCGTTATCAATTGCGCCAGTGGTCAACCGGTGTCGGTACGGACGCTGGTCGAACAACGCCTGCGCGAACGCGGCGCGACGCTGAATCTGAACCTTGGCCACTACCCATACCCGAGCCACGAACCGATGGCGTTCTGGGCCGTGACCGAGCGTTTGCAACAGTTATTGGGAGAGCCGCAATGAGGCACGAGTTGTATCGGGTCACCGACCTGCCGGTGTTGCAGAATCGCACTTTTGCCGATGCCGGGTCGGCGCGAGCCTCTGCCAGTGCCGACATGCTGCTGGTGCAGGACGAGCGCAGCGGCCTGGTCTTCAATGCCGCCTTCGACGCCGACAAGCTCAGCTACGACGCTGACTATCAAAACGAGCAGGCACATTCAGGGCAGTTCCAGAAGCACCTGAGCGACGTCGAAGGCATCATCGCCAGGCACTTCAAGGGCCAGGAGCTGATCGAAGTCGGCTGCGGCAAGGGCTACTTTCTTGAACTGCTCAAGGGCCTGGGCTATTCGATCACGGGCATCGATCCGGCTTACGAAGGCGATAACGCCGACGTGATCATAGCGCCGTTCACTCGCGGTCTCGGTCTGGCTGCGCACGCCATCGTCCTGCGGCATGTTCTGGAGCACATTCAGGATCCGGTGAGCTTCCTCGCTGAAATTGCCAACGCCAACCAGGGCGGGCAGGTCTACATCGAAGTGCCGTGCTTCGACTGGATCCTTGAGCATAAAGCCTGGTTCGATCTGTTCTACGAACACGTCAATTATTTCCGCCTCGATGACTTGCGCCGGATGTTCGGCACTGTGCACGAGGCTGGTCACCTGTTCGGTGGCCAATACCTGTACATCGTCGCCGATCTTTCCACGTTGCGCCTGATCCCGGAGCAACCGGTGCCGCGCCTGACGCTGCCGCAGAATTTCACCGCCAGCCTCGACCGCGCGGTGCGGATCGTTCAAGCCGCGCCCGAGCAGGGTTCGGCGATCTGGGGCGCCTCGTCCAAAGGCGTGATCTATTCGCTGTTCCTGCAACGCGCGGGTGTGGCGGTTGATCGAGTGGTGGATATCAACCCGGCCAAGCAGGGACGTTATCTGCCGCTGAGCGGTGCCCGCGTGTCTTCGCCGCAAGAGGCCCTGGACGCGTTGCCCGAAGGCGCCAACCTGTTTGTGATGAACTCCAATTACCTCGAAGAAATCAAGCGGATGACCGGTGGACGCTACGTCTATCACGCCGTTGACAGCGCTTCGTTCCAGTGACCCTTGAGATTTTGACAATGACCGACAACAGCATCAATAAAGCCTTCGAAGCCGAGTGCCGGGAACAGATTGCCCAGCAGGGCGACGACCAGAAACTCACTGGCCTGGCCCGAGATTTCTTCAACGAATCGGCCAGGCACAAGTACAGCTACCACTTCTCGTGGATGGGCCGTCCGATCATCCAGTTGCCACAAGACATGATGGCGATGCAGGAGATCATCTGGCAGGTCAAACCGGACCTGGTCATCGAGTGCGGCATCGCCCACGGTGGTTCGATCATCTACTACGCCTCGTTGCTGGAGCTGCAAGGCCACGGTGAAGTACTGGGCATCGACCTCGACATTCGCCCGCACAACCGCGAGGCGATCGAAAGCCATCCGATGGCCAGGCGCATCAAGATGATCGAAGGTTCCAGCATCGACCCGGCCATCGCGGCTCAAGTTCACGCTGCGGCCAAAGGCAAAAAAGTCATTCTGGTCCTCGACTCCAATCACACCCACGACCACGTACTCGAAGAGTTGCGCCTGTACGCGCCGCTGGTTTCGGTCGACAGCTACTGCGTGGTGATGGACACCGTGGTGGAAGACATGCCGGCCGACTTTTTCCCGGATCGCCCATGGGGCCCGGGCGACAACCCGAAAACCGCGGTATGGAAATACCTGGAAGAGAACAAGGATTTCGAGATCGACCAGCAGTTGCAAAACAAGCTGCTGATCACCGTGGCGCCGGACGGCTATCTGCGTCGCGTTCGTTAATCAAAAACAGTTTCAGGCGTCAGGCGACTGGCCGGTTGCGGGGATAGGAAAATGCAGGTTCAAAGCAGTACGCAAACCAACGTGACACCGCTGAGCGAGCTGTTCACGGTGGTGCTGATCACCCACAACCGCAAGGCGTTCCTGCGACGCGCGTTGCAGTACTACAGCAGTTACTCCGCCAAGGTGATGGTGCTGGATTCATCGGTGCAGGGCGATGACAGCATCGCGGGCGATTTTCCTTCGGTCGATTATCGCCATTTACCTGATTACACCTATCTGGGGTTTCAGCAAAAGCTGGCCTATGGGGTCAGCCAGGTTACTACGCCCTACATGGTGCTGGCCGCTGACGACGATTTCATGCTGCACGGTGCATTGACCGACTCGGTCAATTTTCTGGAAGCCAACCCCGATTACGGCATGTGCCATGGCTATTGCCTGATGTACCTCACGCACGCCAACTTCGTGCAGTACTATCGCCGTGACAAGAAGGTGCAAGAGGACTACAACGCCGAGCGTGCGCAGGATCGTATTCTCGACTACATGGGGCAGTACATACCGCCGTTCTATGCAGTGCATCGCACCGCGTTGTTGCAGGACTGGTATGCGGCGATGCCGCAAGGCACGATTTTCGAGTGGCAGGAAATCGGCCATGTGTATTACGTGCTGGCGCGGGCCAAGGCGCGGATTCTGCCGATTCCGTATGTGGTGCGGGAGGTCAACTATGGCCGCTCGGATCACAACACCGAGATCATTCACGTCCTCAGTTTCAAGGATGCCCGTTCCGTCGCCGAGCGTGAGCGCTTTGCCGGTTTCCTCGCCACGTTGCCAACCGACATCGATGAGCCGAACGCGGAGCAAACCGCAGCCTTTGCCCTGCAGAGTTTCCAGGCGCTGGCGAACAGCCTCGCCACACGCAATGCACTGACGATCGAACCGATCTTCGAGTCCTGGTGGAAAGACCCGACTACCGGGCCGAAACGAGTATTCGGACCCAGGCAATACGTCGAAATGCCGTTCTACAATCAGGCGTTTTTCGATCGGTTGACCGAGTTTGAATTCCTCCTGCATGCGATGCCTGCGGGGCGCTTGCAACTTGAAGAAATGGAAGGTGCATTGCTCAAGCAGCACACGCTGCTGGGCACCTATTCCAATGACACGACCGAGACTATCCAGAACCGCTTGCTGGAAGCCGTGCAGTTGGGGCCGTTCAACCGTCGCGTCGTGCAGAAAATGCATCGGCAGTTGCTGGACATGGGCCAGAACGGTGATGCGCAGGTACTCGCAGACTGGATGGCGCGGCTGGACAGCGTGCCGACCTACGATAGCCGTCAACTGCTCGACAGCACGCGTTCCGGCCAATTGATGAACTGGTTGCAGGCACGTCAGCCGAACGAGACCGCCATCCGCAAGATCAATCAACAGCTGGCGACTGTCGAGGGCGGGCCGCGGTTCGGCATTCTGTTACTGGATCTTGAAGCTGATATGGACAAGCTTCAGGTCACCTTCGACAGCCTGATGGAAAGCGCTTTCCGCGCGTTCAAGGTGGTGGTCTTCACGACAGGGGACCTGCCGGCTGTCACGACCGAACAGAGCACCGTGCATTTCGTCAAAGTCAGCACCGCTAACTACGTCGACAAGCTGAACCAGATCGCCCGGCGCTCGAATGCCGATTGGCTGCTGCTGGCCGAGGCCGGTGACGAGTTCACCCGCAGCGGTTTCCTGCGTGCCAGCCTTGAACTGCAGAACGCCGAAGGTTGCCGTGCAGTGGCCATGGATGAGATCCATCGTCGTCCTGATGGTCAGTTGACTGAAATGTTCCGCTCGGCCTTCAACCTCGATCTGCTGCAAAGCATGCCGTCGCTGACGGCCCGGCATTGGCTGATTCGCCGCGAATTCATGGTCGAGGCCGGAGGCTTTGCCCGCGAGTACAGCGATGCGCTGGAATTCGACCTGCTGTTGCGCCTGATCGAAGCCGGAGGCCTGGCCGGTCTGGCGCATCTGGCCGAGCCGTTGCTGATCACCCCGGCCGTGGCGCCGGCGCCGAGCGAGCATCAACGTCAGGCCCTCGCGCGGCATCTGGCAACCCGCGGTTATCAGGCGCAAGTGAGTGCCGAGGCATTCGGTGGCTTGCGCGTCGATTACCGCCACGCCGAGCGACCGAAAGTGTCGATCATCGTCTGCAGCGATGACAATCAGGAACACCTGCAGCGTTGCCTGGTGAGTGTGTTGCAACGCACGCGTTATCAGAACAACGAGATCATCATTGCCGACAACCACAGCCAGTCGAGTGAGCTTTTGGCCTGGCTGGAAAGCCTCGAGCAAAACGGGCGTGGGCGTATTCGTCTGATCAGGAATGAGCAGCGCCTGAGCGCTTCGGCATTGGTCAATCAAGCTGCCGCTCAGGCTCAAGGCGAATATCTGGTGCTCCTGGCAGCGGACGCCGAAGTGCTCAACGCCAATTGGATCGAAGCCCTGCTGAACCAGGCACAGCGCCCGGAAGTCGGCGTGGTCGGCGCCAAACTGGTGGATCGCGAAGGCTCTGTCACTGGCGCCGGATTCATCCTGGGCCTTGGTGATGGTTTGGCTTCACCGTTCCTCGGCGAGAAAAAGGACGCAACGGGTTACATGCACCGGTTGCTGGTCGAGCAGAATTGTTCGGCGGTCTCCCGCGTATGCCTGATGCTGCGCAAGGAGATTTTCGAGGCCTTGGGTGGACTGGATCAGGAGCATTTCGATGAGGCGTTCGCCGATGTCGACCTGTGCCTGAAAGCCGCGGATGCGGGGCTGTTGACCGTATGGACGCCGCAGGTGCAGATCGTCCACACCGGCACGTTGGCGAACGATGCGCAGGCCATTGCCGCGCTGCAAGACAAGTGGCAAGCGCACTTTGCCCAAGACGTTGCCTACAACCAGAACCTTTCCCTGACCGGCAAGGGCTTCACCCTCGGCCAGGCCTCCAGTATCGACTGGGCGCAGTTGCTCGCCTAAGCCTGACGATCAGGAAACAGGACTCAAGACATGTTCAACGGTCAATCGATTTTCATCTCCGGCGGCACCGGCTCGTTCGGTCGCAACTTCATTCGTCGCTTGCTGGAGCAATACCAGCCCAAGCGCGTGGTGGTGTTCTCGCGCGATGAACTCAAGCAATACGAAATGCAGCAGACGTTCAACGCGCCGTGCATGCGTTACTTCCTCGGTGACGTACGCGATGCCGACCGTTTGCGTCAGGCGATGCGCGGCATCGATTACGTGGTGCACGCGGCCGCGCTGAAGCAAGTGCCGGCGGCGGAATACAACCCGACCGAGTGCATTCGCACCAACGTCAATGGCGCGGAAAACATCATTGCCGCCGCCATCGACAATGGCGTTAAGAAAGTTGTGGCGCTGTCGACCGACAAGGCGGCCAGCCCGATCAACCTGTACGGCGCAACCAAGCTGCTGTCGGACAAACTGTTCGTGGCCGCCAACAACATTGCCGGCGAACAGCAGACCCGTTTTGCCGTGGTGCGCTATGGCAACGTGGCCGGTTCGCGGGGGTCGGTGGTGCCGTTCTTCAGCAAATTGATTGCCGATGGTGCCGAAGAATTACCGATCACCGATGAGCGCATGACACGCTTCTGGATCACCCTCGACCATGGTGTGCAGTTTGTTCTCGACAGCTTTGCACGCATGCACGGTGGTGAAGTATTCGTGCCGAAGATCCCGTCGATCCGCATCGTCGACTTGGCGCGCGGCATGGCCGAGCACCTGCCGCACAAGCACGTCGGGATTCGTCCGGGCGAGAAACTGCACGAGCTGATGGTGCCGCTGGACGATGCGCGGATGACCCTGGAGTTTGCCGATCACTACACCATCCAGCCGTCGATCCGCTTCACCAGCGTCGATGTCGATTTCGCTGTCGACAAACTGGGCGAGCGCGGTCAGCCGGTGGGTGAAGAGTTCGAATACCGGTCCGACACCAACCCGCACTTCCTCTCGGTCGGGCAGATCGCCGCACTGCACGCGAAGCTGTCGAAATGATCCCTTACGGTCGGCAGAATCTCGATCAGGCCGATATCGAAGCCGTGGTCGACGTGCTGAAATCCGACTGGCTGACCCAAGGGCCGACCATCGAGCGTTTCGAACGGGCGATGGCCGAACGTTGCCAGGCGGATTACGCGGTAGCGGTGTGCAACGCCACGGCGGCGCTGCACATTGCCTGTCTGGCGGCCGGTCTCGGCGTGGGTGATCGCTTGTGGACGACGCCGAACACTTTTCTGGCCTCGGCCAACTGCGGTCGTTATTGCGGCGCCGAGGTTGATTTTGTCGATATCGATCCGCTGACCTGGAACCTCGATGCGTTCGCGCTGGCCGCGAAGCTGGAACGGGCCGAGCGCGACGGTACGTTACCGAAGGTTTTAGTGGCGGTGGCGTTCTCCGGGCAAAGCTGTGACATGCGCCGGATCGGCGAACTGGCCGAGCGCTACGACTTCACCGTCATCGAAGATGCTTCGCATGCGGTCGGTGCCTCATACGCCGGTCGTCCTGTGGGCTGTGGTGAATTCGCGGCGATGACCGTGTTCAGTTTTCATCCGGTGAAGATCATCACCAGTGCCGAGGGCGGCATGGTGCTGACCAATCGCGCGGAGCTGGCCGAGCGCTTGCAGCGCTTGCGCAGCCACGGCATGACCCGCGATCCGCAACAGATGAGCGAGCCCAGCCACGGCCCCTGGTATTACCAGCAGGTGGAGTTGGGCTTCAATTACCGGATCACCGATTTGCAAGCCGCGCTCGGGCTGTCGCAGCTTGGCAAGCTGGATGAGTTTGTCGCCCGTCGACGTGAGCTGGCGGCACGCTATGCGCGCTTGCTGGCCTGCCTGCCAGTGACATTGCCGAGCGCACAGTCCGAAGCCGAATCCGCCTGGCATTTGTACGTGGTGCGTTTGCAGAGCGAGCGCATCAACCTCAGCCATCGTCAGGTGTTCGAAGGCTTGCGCGCGGCCGGGGTCGGGGTGAATCTGCACTATATTCCGGTGCACTTGCAGCCTTACTATCAGGACCTGGGTTTTGCCGAGGGAGACTTTCCCGAGGCCGAACGTTATTACGCAGAAGCGATCAGCCTGCCGCTGTTTCCACTGCTGACCGATGAGCAACAGGACTACGTGGTCGAGCAATTGCGACGCTTGGTTCTTGAGGAGTAGGACAAGGTGAGCTGCGTTGCGATCATCCCCGCCCGTGGTGGCAGCAAGCGCATTGCGCGCAAGAACCTGAAGCCGTTCGACGGCGTACCGATAATCGTCCGTTCGATTCGCACGGCGCTGGAATCGGGATTGTTCGAGCGCGTGGTGGTCAGCACCGACGACGAAGAGATTGCCCGGGTCGCACGAGCGCATGGCGCCGATGTGCCGTTCCTGCGGCCGGCTGAACTTGCCGACGATTTCACCGGTACCGCTGCTGTGATCGTCCACGCCTTGCAGCAGTTGCCGGGCTTCGATTACGCCTGTTGCGTGTACGCCACCGCGCCGCTGTTGCAGGCGCGGTATTTGCGTCAGGGTTTTGATTTGCTGGAGCAGCGTGCGGACAAATCCTTTGCCTTCTCCGTCAGCAGTTTCGGTTTCCCGGTCCAGCGTGCGCTGACCCTCGACGGGCAGGGCGCGCTGACGGCGTTGTATCCGGAATTTCGTAATACCCGCTCGCAGGATCTGCCTGAAGCATTTCAGGATGCCGGTCAGTTCTACTGGGGGCGCAGCGAGGCCTGGTTGCGCGGCGAGGTGTTGTTCTCACCGGCCAGTCTGCCGGTGATCGTGCCGCGGCATCTGGTACAGGATATCGACACGCCAGAAGACTGGACGCGCGCCGAGTATCTGTACGCCGCACTCAAGGCGGGCGGAGAACTTTCATGAGAGTGCTGATTCGTGCCGACGCCTCGCCGACCATCGGCAGCGGCCACATCGCTCGTTGCCTTACGTTGGCGCGGGTGTTGCGCAAGCAGGGCAGTCATGTGGCGTTTGCCTGTCGGCGCTTGCCGGGACATCGGCTCGACGCCTTGCAGGCCGAAGGTTTTGAGACGTTCGCGCTGCCCGAGCGCTATGTCGATGAAGACCCACAGCAGACTATCGAAGCGATGCTGCCTTGGCAGGCCGACATCGCAGCGCTAGCCCAATTGCTTGAGGAGCACGCGGGGTTCGACTGGATCATCGTCGACCACTATGGCCTCGATCATCACTGGCAAACGGCGGCCCGGCGCTGGGCACCACGGATTGCCGCGGTGGATGATCTGGGGACCCGGCGCTACAGCGTCGATCTGCTGCTCAATCAGAACTTGTCGGGCCTGACCGAGAATTACCCACCACTGCTGCCTGAAGGTTGCCGCACGCTGCTCGGCCCGCGCTACGCCATGTTGCGTGAAGAGTTCAGTTGCCCGGCCATCGCGATCAAACCCAGGGCGCAGCGGGTGCTGGTGAACTTCGGTGGTTTCGACGCGGCGATGCAGACCCATCACGCCATGTTGGCGCTGGCCGATTTTGCAGCGCTGGAGGTGGACTTTGTCGCCGGTGCCGATAACCCGGCATGGGCGCAGATGCAGGCACTGGCCGAGACTCGGCCGAACTGGCATCTGCACAGTTTTGTCAGCGATTTTTATCAGCGCATGAGCGCGGCCGATCTGTTTATCGGCGCGGGTGGCGGTACCAGTTGGGAGCGCGCGGCCATGGGCCTGCCGACGATTTGTATCGCCGTGTCGAACAACCAGCAGGCCAACGGCGAAGTGATGGCGGCAGCGGGGGCGCATGTGTTCATGGGCGCTCGCGAGCAGGTCAGCGTCGAGCAATTGCGCCAGGCCATCGGCTTTGTCGCCGAGAATTTTTATTTGCGTCAGAGCCTCGCCGATCGTTCGCGGCGATTGGTCGATGGTGGCGGGGCGCTTCGCGTCGCGGTAGCGCTGGCCGGTGCCGTGCTCAACCTGCGCGTGGCGACTACGCAAGATGCTCAGCTGTTGTTCGAGGGGCGCAATGCCAAGGCCGTGCGGCGCTGGTCGAAGGATCAAGGCTTGATCGACTGGGCGCAACACCTGAACTGGTTGAACGCAAGTTTGCGCAACCCGCAGCGTCTGCTGTTGATTGCCGAGGCCGATGACGGTCCGGTGGGGGTCTTGCGTTATGACCTGCGCGGGCTCGAAGCCGAAGTGTCGATTTATCTGCTTGAGGGGCGTTTCGGGCTTGGCTGGGGCAGGGCGTTGCTGGCGCGCGGCGAGTCGTTCGTCAGCGAATACTGGCCGCAACTGACGACCATTACGGCCCAGGTGCTGCCCGCCAATCACCCCTCATTGAATGTTTTTCGAGACGCCGGGTTCACTCAAGGTGCCTGCGCGTTCACCCGTGTTTTGAAGGAACATCCGCATGCCTAGTTTCAAGATTGGCAACCGCCTGATCGGTGCCGACGCGCCGCCGTTCATCATTGCCGAGATGAGCGGCAACCATAACCAGTCGCTGGACGTTGCCCTGCAAATCGTCGAAGCGGCGGCCAGAGCCGGCGCGCATGCCTTGAAACTGCAAACCTATACAGCCGAGACCATGACTCTGGATATTGCTGAAGGTGAGTTCTTCATCAAGGATCCGGGCAGTCTGTGGGCGGGCAGCTCGCTCTACGATTTGTATGAAAAGGCCTATACGCCGTGGGAATGGCATGCGCCGATTTTCGCCCGGGCCAAAGAGCTGGGGATGCTGGCCTTCTCGACGCCGTTCGATGACACGGCGGTGGATTTCCTCGAAAGCCTCGATGTGCCGGCCTACAAGATCGCCAGTTTCGAAAATACGGATTTGCCGTTGATCCGCCGTGTGGCCGCCACCGGCAAACCGCTGATCATCTCCACCGGCATGGCCAGCATCGCCGAGCTTGATGAAACCGTGCGCGCGGCCCGCGAGGCCGGTTGCAAGGATCTGGTGCTGCTCAAATGCACCAGTACTTATCCGGCGACCCCACTCAACAGCAACGTGCGCACGATCCCGCATCTGCGCGAATTGTTCGGTTGTGAAGTGGGACTGTCCGACCACTCCATGGGCGTTGGCGTGTCCGTCGCCGCTGTCGCGCTCGGCGCGACCGTGGTGGAAAAACACTTCACCCTCGACCGCGCGGCCGGCGGGGTGGATGCCGGTTTCTCGCTGGAACCTGAGGAAATGGCCAGTCTGGTGCTCGAGACCGAACGCGCCTGGCAGGCCATGGGGCAGGTGCAATACGGCCCCACCGAGGCCGAGCGCAAGTCGCTGGTGTTTCGCCGTTCGTTGTACGTCACCGCTGACATGGCCGCCGGTGAGCTGTTTACCGAGGACAATCTGCGCGCCATTCGTCCGGGTCTCGGTTTGCCGCCCAAGCATACCGACGCGCTGCTCGGGCGCCGCGCTCGGGCCCCGATCAAGCGCGGCACGCCGCTGGACTGGTCATTGGTTGAATGACCCGATATGCAACCGATTCGGCAAAATAGCGTGACCTGCGAGTCATAACGCGCATCTTCACTGTATTGTATTGATCGGGGAGATGGCGCCTGGTCCTTTATTGGATCCAGTGATAGCCCTTTGCGCTCCCCATGGCTGTCCGTTGTGGCGGCCGTTTTCTGTTTGTCGGCGCCCCTCGAATCCTTGCGAGCGGTGGTCTTGGGCTGTTTTTTATTGGGAAGCCGTAATGATTGGCATAAAAAGCATTGCGAGCTACGTTCCTGTAGCCGGCGTGGACAATTACGCACAAGGTGCAAAATTCGAGAAGGATGAAGAATTCATCCTCGGCAAGATCGGTTCGGCATTCCTGCCGCGCAAAGATGCTGAACAGGAAACCTCCGATCTGTGCGTGGAAGCGGCCAATGCGCTGTTTGCCAACAACCCTGAGCTGAAGCGTGAATCGATCGACGCACTGATCGTCGTCACCCAGAACGGTGACGAAGAAGGCCTGCCGCACACCGCGGCGATCGTGCAGGACAAACTCGGTCTGTCGACCAATGTCGCTGCGTTCGATATTTCCCTGGGCTGCTCCGGTTACGTTTACGGCATCTACGCGATCAAGGGCTTCATGGAAGCCGCTGGCCTGAAAAACGGCCTGCTGATTACCGCTGACCCCTATTCGAAGATCGTCGACCCGGAAGATCGCAACACCACCATGCTCTTCGGCGATGCCGCTACCGCGACCTGGATGGGCGAAGATCCGTCCTGGGCGCTGGGCAAGGCCAAGTTCGGCACCGACGGTTCTGGAGCACCGCACCTGAAAGTCACCGATGGCGTGTTCTTCATGAACGGCCGTCAGGTGTTCAACTTCGCGCTGCTCAAAGTACCGGCACACTTGCACGAATTGCTCAACGACTCAGGCCTCAAGGCCGATGACATCGATGCGTTCTGCATTCACCAGGGCAGTGCGGCGATAGTCGATGCCGTGGCGCGGCGCTTCGAAGGCGAGCCGGAGAAGTTCATCAAGGACATGGTCGAGACGGGTAATACCGTGTCGTCGAGTGTTCCGCTGCTGCTGGAAAAACACGTGCTCGATTCTGACTGGAAGCGCATCGCGATCAGCGGTTTTGGCGTAGGTTTGTCCTGGGGTTCGGCGATCATCTACCGTCCCTGAGCAAGCTCCTTATCGGTAAATCGCGGCACAAAATAGCGCTCAAGGTGTAACCTTGAGCGCTATTTTTTTGCCCGAATTTTCACGAGGCGCCATGAGCGAGTTTTTTCAATCGAATGCCGACGTTATCCAGCGTCGCTGGCCTCTGGTGGCTGCCCGCCTGTTGGCGGAAGATCCGTCATCGCTGCAGGCAGATCTGGTGGAAGGGCTGGGTTCGACGTTGAGCATCAACGGCATTCAACTGACCAGCCGCCATGACCGGACGCGCGAGGCGCAAATCCAGGCGGCGAGCCTGGCGCAGAACAGTCGGGTGCTGCACGTCTATGGCACCGGGCTGGGCGATCTGCAACTGGAACTGTTGCAGCGTCCGCAGCTCAAGCAATTGCACGTGTATCTGCTCAACGGTGCGGTGTTTGCGTTGGTTCTGCAGTTGCTCGATCAACAGCCGTGGCTCAACGATCCGCGCATCGAATTGCATTACGCCGGCGATCTTGCGGAAATCTGCCTGCCGTTTTTCGCGTTGCCCTCGGAGTTGGTATTGGCCGACAACTACAACGCCAAGATCCGTGATCGGCTGATCAGCGAAACCCACCTGAGCTTCAACAATCGCGAGTTCGACCCGCAATCACCGGAATGCGTCGAGCGTCTGCAAGCCAGCAAGACGCTGCTGCAGGGTGATGGCGATGTAGCTGAGCTGTTTGGCTCGCAGACTGGACGCGATGTTTTCGTGATTGCCACGGGGCCGAGCCTGGAGCTGCACTTCGAGCGCCTGCGAGCCATTCGCGAGCAAGCCGAGCGGCCGTTGTTCATTTGTGTCGATACGGCGTATCGCCCGTTGCTGGAACACGGCATTCGTCCAGACTTTGTGGTCACCATCGATCAGCGCATTTCGGCCCGGCATCTGCCGCCGACGGACACTGCTTCAATAGCGCTGATCTATATGCCCATGGTTGATCCGCAGGTGCTCGAGGACTGGCAAGGCGTGCGCTACGCCGCTTACTCGGCCAGTCCGATCTATCAAGCGATTCGCCAGCAACTGCCTCGCGGCGAACTGTATGTCGGTGGCAGTGTGATTCATCCGGCGGTGGATCTGGCGGTGAAAATGGGTGCGGCGCAGATCACTCTGTTCGGCGCCGACTTTGCTTTTCCTGGCGACAAGACCCATGCCGGTTGGGGCGACGGTGATCTGGGGCCGCAACTGGTCGCAGCCAAACACTGGGTGCTCGATGGTCATGGACAGCGAATCAAGACCCAGCTCAACTTTCGCAGTTATCTGTGCGAACTGGAGCGCTACATCGCCAGGCATCCGCAGGTGCGTTTCCATAACACCAGCCGGGCAGGAGCGATGATTGCCGGAACGGCGTTTGATCCGGAGTGGGCGGTATGAGCATGAGCGATTCGTTTGTTGTCAGGGCGCGCGAGTGCGCCGTCCTGTTTCGCCTGGGGCGGGACGTGGAGGCCGAGGGCGTGATGATCGATCTTGTGACTGATATACAGCCGTCATTCGACAAGGCATCGCAGCAAAGTCAGCAGCAGTGGTTGCAGGTGCTTGCTCAGATGCTGCAATGCCAGGAAACCCAGAATTGGTTGGCGTTGGCCGACTATCTGGAATACGAGCTGGTACAGGTGGTGACTGACAATCTGTCCATTTGAACAATTTTGCTCTGTCGCGGCTGTCAGGAGGGCATTGTTCTGAGTGAGTGGCGAATTCCTGACGCCATTTATTCGCTGTCGAGCGGTCGCCAAGACCTTGATTTACGGGGGGGTGGCCACCTGATGGCAAAAATTTTCGAAATTCTGCTAAAGCAACCTGCGTTGGCGACGATAACTATTACGAAGGTTCTCTAGGCCATACCGGGCGGTTGCCAGGGCCGGAAGCCGTAGTACCCAACCAACGAGGAATTCGTCATGGCTTTAACAGTAAACACCAACACTACTTCCCTGGGTGTTCAGAAGAACCTGAACCGTGCGTCCGACGCACTGTCGACCTCGATGTCCCGTCTGTCCTCCGGCCTGAAAATCAACAGCGCTAAAGACGACGCCGCTGGCCTGCAGATCGCTACCCGCATGACTTCGCAAATCCGTGGTCAGACCATGGCTATCAAAAACGCCAACGACGGTGTTTCGATCGCTCAGACCGCTGAAGGCGCTCTGCAAGAGTCGAGCAACATTCTGCAACGTATGCGTGAAATCTCGCTGCAATCGCGAAACGACTCGAACGGTACTGCTGACCGTACCGCTCTGGACAAAGAATTCCAACAGTCCGTTGCTGAATTGACCCGTATCGCTCAATCGACCAACCTGAACGGTAAGGCTCTGATCGACGGTACTGCTGGTGCGATGGAGTTCCAGGTAGGTTCGAACACAACTTCCGACAACCAGATCACTCTGACCCTGTCGACCAGCTTCGACGCCAGCGCCCTGGGCATGACCGGTCTGGTCATCTCTGGTGTGGACAACGCTACCAACCACACCAACGTTGATGCTTCGATCTCGGCAATCGATGCTGCCCTGGCAAACATCAACGCCACTCGCGCTGACCTGGGTGCTGCTCAGAACCGTTTCTCGACCACCATCTCCAACCTGCAGAACATCAACGAAAACGCCAGTGCTGCACTGAGCCGCGTACAAGATACCGACTTCGCTGCTGAAACTGCACAGCTGACCAAGCAGCAGACTCTGCAACAAGCTTCCACCGCAGTTCTGGCTCAGGCCAACCAACTGCCATCCGCTGTACTGAAACTGCTTCAGTAATAGCCGATGAGTTTTGGCGGGGGAGTGCGCTTGCGTGCTCTCTCGCTTTTTCACTTTGAGAGGTGATGGACATGGATATGAGCGTCAAGCTGAACTTGTCTTATCCTGCGGCACAGCAGGCGACGACTGTTGCCGACAAGCCTGCGCAGAAGCCTCGAGCGGAAACTGCGCAAGTGGTAGCCGTCAAGGAAGAAAGTAAAAGCGCAAAAACCGAACAGGAAAAACTGAAGATGGCCGTTGAGGAAATCGAAAAGTTCGTACAGTCGGTCAAGCGTAACCTGGAGTTTTCGATTGATGAGCCTTCAGGCAAAGTAGTGGTCAAGGTAATTGCCGGCGACTCCGGTGAGGTGGTCCGCCAGATCCCCAACGAAGAAGTCCTGAAACTGGCAAACAGTTTGAATGATGCAAGCAGCCTGTTGTTCAGCGCAAAAGTCTGACAGCTGGCACGAATTTTGTTGCTATGTTCTTTTGGGCGTTGTAGTGGTCAAAAGGCCGGCGACACACTGAAGGGAGCTCAACATGGCAAGTCCAATTCTACCGGGTCTGGGTTTAGGCTCTGGCCTCGATACCACCGCCATCGTCAAAGCATTGGTGGATGCCGATAAGGCCGCCAAACAGAATCAGATCACTCGTCAGACGGCTACCAACACTTCGCAGATCTCCGCGATTGGTAGCCTCAAAAGTGTCCTGGCGAACTTTCAGGCGGCGATCAAGAATCTGGGCGATACCAAAAATCCGCAATTCCTGGGTTTCACTGCGACGTCCGCCGATCCAAAAGTGCTGACAGCGGTAGCCAGCAATACGGCCGTCAACGGTACGTATTCGATCAAGGTCACCAACCTTGCGACCTCCTCCAAAGTGGCGACTGCCGCTTTTGTTGGTGGCGTCACCAGCTCTATTCCTGAAGGTACGCTGAATATCACGCAAAATGGCGTCAGCCGTCCCGTGACCATTCCGGCGGGCGCAACGTTGCAATCGGTGCGTGATGCGATCAACACCCAGCAGGGCGCCAACGGCTTCAGCGCCAACATCGTGACCGACCAGTACGGTTCGCGTCTGGTGATGGGTTCGACGACGACCGGTGCCGGTTCCGATATCACCCTCAGTGGTATTGCAGGCCTGGAAATCACCGCTGGCCAGAAAATGGACACGCCGCCGACGGCGACCTCGGCCGGTGCCATCGGTGAGTTCGCGATGGATGCGAGCTTCAGCGTGGATGGCCTCGCGCTGACCAGCAAGAGCAACACGGTCGATAAGGCGATCTCCGGCTTGACCCTTAATCTGGTCGCCGGTGGTAATGCAACCACAACGGTAACAGTGGGCCCGAACAGCGATGGCTTGAAAAAATCCATTCAGACGTTCGTGGATGCTTACAACCAGGTCGTGACCAGCGTGAATGCCTTGACCAAGCCAACTCTGGATGACGACGGCAAACCGACCGTTGCGGCAGCGTTGACCGGTGACCCTCTGGCGCGCGGTATTCTGGCGTCGATTCGTGAGCCTCTGGCCACGACGGGTGCGGGTGACAAACTCACGGTTCTGTCGCAGTTGGGTATTACCACCAACCAGAAGACCGGTGCGCTGGATTTTGACAGTGCCAAGTTTACAACCGCCATGGGTGCGCAGCAGCTCGGTGGTGAGGTTCAGAAGCTGTTCCTGGGCGACCCGGCAGCAACCGGTGCCGCCTCCAAAGGCTTGCTGGATCGTATGAACGATGCCATCACGCCTTATACCGTCACCGGCAAGGACGGCATCCTGGATGCGCGCTCGACCAACCTGGCCAAGGCCAAGACCAATCTGTCCAACCAACAGGTCGCGCTGGATCGTCGGGTTGAAACGCTGACTGCCGTGTTGACCAAAAAGTACAACGACATGGACACCCTGGTCGGAAAGCTGAAGGCCACTGCCAGCAACATTACTTCGATGTTCGAAGCGATCTCGGCGCAGCAGAAGAACAGCTGATAACGCGGTAAACGCCAAAAGCCCGGCGACGTTTTCGGCGTTCCGGGCTTTTTGCATTTGCATCTAAAGTTTTTTGACGCGTCGTCGATATGCTGGTTATACGAACCAAAGAATTCAGATGAGGTACAACATGAATCCAATGTTAGCCCTTCGCCAATATCAGAAGATTGGCGCTCAGGCCCAGACTTCCGAAGCCAGCCCTCATCGTCTGGTGCAAATGCTGATGGAGGGAGGCCTGGATCGAATTGCCCAGGCCAAAGGTGCGATCGAACGCAAAGACATCCCGAACAAGGGTGTGTTCATCAGCAAGGCCATCGGCATTATCGGTGGTCTGCGTGAAGGTCTGGATCTGGATAACAAGGCTGAGTCGGTGGGCGAGCTGGACAGTCTCTACGCTTACATGATGAAACGTCTGGCGCAAGCCAACGTCAATACCGATTCAAAGATCCTCGACGAAGTCGCTGACCTGCTGAACACGGTCAAGGACGGCTGGGATGCCATCGGCACGCCAGGTCCTCAGTTTTAAGGAGATCACCATGAGTCTTGTATTGCAGCGAATCGAACAAAC
>RCUR01000190.1_pt1 | contig 21017 bp, 18 predicted proteins | sample 2166151 | NCBI WGS metagenome assembly RCUR01 (sample SAMN09932785, study PRJNA488358) | compost metagenome | isolation source: compost soil in an enriched community | place: Germany: Experimental Botanical Garden
TCAACCGCATAATTCCAGGCTTTTTCGATGTCAGATTCTGTTTTTATAGTTGATTGCCCTTTTCCGGAGGAAGACATTAACGGTTTTACCACACATGGAATTCCAACTTCCAATACTGCTTTTTGCAATTCCTCGGCGGTGGTTGCATATCGGTAATTGGCAGTTTTTAAACCTAATTCTTTGGCGGCTAAATCACGAATGGCTTTTCTGTTCATGGTGAAGTTTGCTGCCTTCGCAGAAGGAACTACAGTAATACCCTGTTTTTCGTAATCATAAAAACGTTCGGTTCGAATCGCTTCTATTTCAGGAACGATGAAATCAGGTTGGTGTTTTGCAACGATTTTGTCTAAGGCGTCACCGTCAAGCATATTGATAACTTCAAAACCGTGTGCTACTTGCATGGCTGGAGCGTTTTCATAACTATCTACTGCAATGATGGTTTGTCCTATGCGTTGTGCCGCGATTACGAATTCTTTTCCTAATTCGCCGGAGCCTAGAAGTAGTATTTTCATGTTTCAATTTTTTAGGGATAACTTGGGACAGCTCGCGAGCTGTCCGTACTTAGGTTTTAGTGGTTAATCTTCCTCAATTTCAAATTCGGCATCTTTTTCCCAAATTTCCATTTCGCAAGGTTTGCAATTGAATTTCAGCTTGTATTCTAATTCGCCTTGTTTTAATACGAGCGGTTCTTTTAGTTTGGTTTCCATAGTATCTCTATGGTATTTTGGACATTTTTCCAATTCGTATTTGATGCAATATTTAGTCGTCATCACGCGGGATTTACCTGGGTCCCATTGCAATTCAAATGCTTTTTCGATTTCGGTGACACCATGGCGTTCGTAAAATTTACGGGCCATTTTGTTGGAAACATTGTACATGAAATCCAATTTGCTTTCCGGATATGGATGTGATGTTTTTACAATTTGATGTTCTTCACGTTTGTAATTGGCTAAACGAATTTCGGATAATTGCTCATAAACAGTTCTTCGCATTTCGTTGATTTTAGAAATAGGGAGGAACCAGTTTTCAGAGAACATCACATTTATGTCATCCGCTGTGTAAGGCGTGAAGCCAGTTTTGGCCAACTGTATTTTGATGTTTTCTTCGATTGATTCGTTGTTTTTAGTTCTTTCTTTTGGATGAACTAAATTCACGGTGCTCACATTACCATCTTCATCAGTAGCAATTAATTCAAAACCGGATTCGTTTTCAGTTAACAATAAAGTGGTGCTTATTTTTCTGACGGCACTGTCTTCACGTTCTACTATTTTAATAAAAGCAGCGTCATTGTTGCGGTAAATGAAGGTTCCCGGAGCCATTTCTTTCAATACATTTGGGTAAGCCAAGCCATTCTCCACTTTGTTTACATAAATACCGTCAGCTTCATTGTTTTCATTGATAAAGCAGAGCCCATCACCATTGTTTAACAGATGTCCGTTTTCAATTTCGTATGAATTTCCAATAGTTTTGATCAGTTTTCCAATGTACTGTCCTTTAGATTTTGGACTTTCCCATGAACCAATCGAACTGTGTCTTTCGTTAACGAAATAATCAGTGTATCCACGGTTAAAAGTACGATTTAATGCTGAGTCAAAGGTATAGGTACATTTTCCAGAAGAGGCTTTGGTGTACTTATCGCTTCCTTCTAAATATGCGTCTAGTCTTTGTCTTAAGTACGACACATTGTTTTTTACATAGACAATATCTTTTAGTCGGCCTTCAATTTTGAAAGAACAAATACCGGCTTCAATTAGATTTGGAATTTGGTCGGAAACATCAAAATCCTTAATAGAAAGTAAGTGGCTGTTTTTGATTAAGGTATCGCCATGACCGTCGATCAAGTTATAAGGCAGACGACAATTTTGAGCACATGAACCACGGTTTGCAGAACGTTCCCCATTGGCAACACTCATATAGCAGTTTCCGCTGAACGATACGCACAAAGCGCCGGTTACAAAAAACTCCAGTTCAACATCCGATGCGTCGCTGATTTCTTTGATTTGATGTAAGTTTAATTCGCGGGCCAATACCACACGTTTCATTCCAGCATCTTTAAGAAACTTAATTTTGTCGGCATCACGATTATTGGCTTGTGTACTGGCATGTAAGACAATTGGAGGTAACTCCATTTCCATAATAGCCATGTCTTGTACAATAAGGGCATCGACACCAATGTGATACAATTCCCAAATCATCTGGCGACAGGTTTCGAGTTCGTTGTCGTATAAAATAGTATTGATTACTACAAAAACTTGAGCATTGTACAGATGGGCATATTTTACTAATGCTTCTACGTCTGCAAGAGAGTTGTGTGCGTTAGACCGCGCTCCAAACTGAGGGGCACCAATATAAACCGCATCGGCACCACTGTTAATGGCGGCCATTCCGTGAATTAAATCCTTAGCAGGAGCTAATATTTCTATCTTTTTTTTCATCTGTTGCTGATGATAATTTATTTATTTTTAAAACTTTAGGTTTTTTAGCTTACGCCTAAAAAAGTTTGCAAAGTTCTTATAAATAATTCGAGATTTCTAATTCAGCAATGGATTTTTTTGGAAATAGTTACGTTAAATAAAAAAAGCATTTAAAATGGATTAAATGCCGTTTGGGTTTTCTTTCAATTTTATGGTTTGCCACTGATATAGTTACAAACTTTGTCCGAAGGTGAGTAAGTTGTTGTCTGGGTCAAGTATCGAAAATTCCTTTTGTCCCCAAGGCTTGATTTGCAAATGTCCTGAGGGGTGAATGCTTATTTTATGGTCGAGGAAAGTTTGATACAAGTTGTCGATGTTATCTGTCCGGATGTATACTTGTCCGTAGTTCTCTTTGGGATCGATTGCTACAAACTCAAAAAAATGAATTTGAATACCGTCTTTTTCCACCATTAGATAACCATCAAAGTCAGCGCTTCCAAATTCCTCAAAACCTAATTGGTTCACATAAAATTCTTTTGTGATCGCTTTATTGCGCATCGGTAGTTTTGGGTTGATAGCAGTAAGCATATTGACTTTGATTTAATTGATTTCCATTCAAAGGTAAGAACAACTGTTTCTTTTTTAAAATGGTCAATATTAATTTTCAGACAGTTTTTGAATGATTGCCTCTTATAATGTTGGCCATTAAAAATAAACGAAATTTTAAGTAACTTAAACCTTTTTTTAGAATGGTCAATATTAATTTGATAGACAGTTTTTGCATAATCGTCTGTTATAATGTTGGCCATTAAAAATAAACGGTATTTAAAGTAACTTAAACCTAGTTTGTTTTTTAGAGTTAAAAACTATAGCCCAGTTTAGCTCCACATCTAAAAACGAAATTCTCTGTATAAATGTTGTCGATGTCACCTTTTCCTTTTACTTCCCATTTCCAATTGAATCCTATAGAAGGGTCGAGACTGAAATTCTCTCCAAGTTTGATTTTATAGCCAATATCGTGATTGATTAAACTCCAATAAGAATAGGTGCCGTCGAAATGACCTAAGGAGGTGTTTTCATCAAAACTTGTAGTGGAGTAGGCCAAAAGCCACTGTAGATAGACTCCGGATTTCCGGCCTCTTTTTTTGTAAATTCTGCTACCAATCTCTACGCCGCCACCTGTGCCTTTTACTTCTACTAAATTATTGTCGTATTCCATCTGGGAAACGGAAATGTTCAATATGGTCGAGGTGTATTCGCTAAATATAACTAAGTCATCGTTACCAAATTCGGCGCTGATACCATACAGTGAAGGTTCAGAAAAATTATAGTTTGCCGATATGGTAATGTTGTTGTCGTCTAATTTTTTATATTGGGCAAATGCTGAGGTTGTAAGCAAGATTGTGCTAGCTAAAAAAAATAATTTCTTCATTTCTTCGAATTTTGTTTGTGTAATTTTCGATAGCGGATTGGACGCATGAAGTTAAGAAATTTTCGGCAATAAAGATGTTTTAGATGTAGTTTGTTTATTGATGGAGGGACAAAAAAAAGTTTAAAGTTCAAAGTGATGAAACTTTGAACCTTAAACTTTATATTAAAAAACGTTAAGTGTTTTTTGTTTATGCAGGAACTTCAGTTAATGTTACTGCTTCTTTGATTCTGCGTAATGCTTCTTTCAATAATTCTTCGCTAGTAGCATAAGAAAAACGAATACAGTTTGGATTACCAAATGCGTCACCAGTAACAGTAGCTACATTGGCTTCAGCCAAAAGATACATAGAGAAATCATTGGCATCCTTGATAACGGTTCCTCTCAATGTTTTTCCGAAGAAAGAAGATACATCTGGGAACACGTAAAAAGCTCCTTCTGGAACATTGATTTTGATTCCTGGAATTTCTTTCAATAATCCAACCACTAAATCTCTACGGCTATGGAAAGCATCAACCATATGTTTTAAAACACTTGGATCAGCATCAACAGCAGTAATAGTAGCGCGTTGTGCAATACTGTTAGCACCACTGGTTACTTGTCCTTGAATTTTTGTACACGCTTTAGCAATAAATTCTGGAGCACCAATATATCCAATTCTCCATCCTGTCATAGCGAATGCTTTTGCTACACCATTTACAGTAATTGTTCTGTCTAGCATTCCAGGAATAGAACCAATACTGCAAAAAGTCCCTGAGAAATTGATGTGTTCGTAGATTTCGTCGGCAACAACAAAAATGTTTGGATGTTTTTCCAATACTTTAGCCAATGCGGTTAATTCTTCTCTGTTGTAAACTGATCCACTTGGGTTGCATGGAGAACTGAACCACATCATTTTTGTTTTTGGTGTGATTGCTGCTTCTAATTGTTCTGGCGTAATTTTGAAATCAGTATCTACAGAAGTTGGAACTTCTACAGGAACACCACCTGATAATTTTACGATTTCGAAATATGAAACCCAGTATGGTGCCGGTAAAATTACTTCGTCACCATCATTAAGCATTACTTGTGCAATGTTGTATAAAGATTGTTTTGCTCCTGTTGAAACTACAATTTGAGATGGTTTGTAATCTAAACCGTTGTCTCTTTTGAATTTTCTGCAAATCGCTTCTTTTAAATCACCGTATCCTTCAACTGGTGAATACGTGCTGTAGTTTTCATCGATAGCTTTTTTTGCTGCTTCTTTGATGAAGTCTGGTGTATTGAAATCAGGTTCACCTAAGCTTAAACTGATAATGTCTTTTCCTTGTGCTTTTAATTCTCTAGCTAAAGCAGCCATAGCTAATGTTTGCGACGTAGACAGATTGTTAATTCTGTCTGAAAGTAGATTGTTCATTAAATTTGTGTTGAATACCCGAATTTCCATTTGGAAAGTAAGGGAGGTTAATTATTGTTTTTTAGTTTTTTAATGTTTTATAGCGATGTATAACAGTACATCTTGATTTTTATGTAAGCTCCGGTTTCATTCCCAAATCTTTCAAATGTTTGAAATGTGCTACAACCGCAGATCTCATGGTTTTGTATTCGTAATACGGTAAGTTACATTCTTTAGCGGTTTCTTTTACAATTTTTGCAATTTTACCGTAATGAATGTGGCTTATATTTGGGAAAATATGGTGCTCAATTTGGTGATTTAGACCTCCTGTATACCAATTGACAATTTTGTTTTTTGGCGCAAAATTGGTCGTTGTAAATAATTGGTGAATAGCCCAAGTGTTTTCGATTTCTCCATTTTCATTTGGAATTGGATTAGTTGTTTCTTCAACAACATGAGCCAATTGAAAAACGACACTCAATATAAGTCCGGCAGTGTAATGCATGATAAAGAATCCAATAAGTACTTTCCACCATGTGATTCCAATGACGATTGGTAATACAATCCAAATGGAAACATAGATTATTTTTGTGATGATTAAGGTAGTCCAAAGTATTTTTGGGCTTTTTGGTTCTCCATAAGATAATTTTCTTTTCAGGTAATTTCTCATTTGCTTAAAATCGGTAGTAATAGCCCAATTGAAAGTTAATAAGCCATATAAGAATACAGAGTAATAGTGTTGGAAGCGGTGGAAACTATGCCATTTTGCTTCTTTTGTAAATCGGATAATTCTTCCTGCATCAAGATCTTCATCGTGTCCCGGAATGTTGGTGTAGGTGTGGTGTAAAACATTATGTTGTACTTGCCAATTGTGTACATTTCCGGCCAAAACATAAATAGAGCCTCCCATGATTTTATTTACCCAACTTTTATTGGAATAAGATCCGTGGTTCCCATCATGCATTACATTCATTCCGACTCCCGCCATACCGATTCCGATGACGATAGTTAAGAGTAAATGTGCCCAAAAAGGCATATCAAGTGTAAGGATTAAAAAGTAAGGGGCCAGAAAGACAGTGAATAGAATTATTAGAAAGACAGTGAATAGAATTATTGCTTTTAAATGCAATTTCCAATTTCCTGTTTTTTGGATATTGTTTTCTTTGAAATAGCTGTTTACCCGTGAGTTAAGCGTTCTGAAAAATTTCAGATTATCTTGCTTTGCAAATGTAGGTGCGTTGTTGATCATATAATTTTTTAATAATCCCCAAAGATAATTATTATAAATTTTCAATATGCAAAATTGAGTTAAATATTTCAAAGGGAAAAAGAGTACTTTTGTTAAAAAAATAGAGTAATGGACGAGATTCTTAAGTATTTTCCTAATTTAACTGATCTTCAGAAAGATCAGTTTCAAAAATTGGATTTTTTGTATCATGATTGGAATGAAAAAATAAATGTTATTTCAAGAAAAGATATCGATGCTTTGTATACGAAGCACATTTTGCATTCGTTGGGAATTGCAAAAATTATAAATTTTGAACCAGGGACTTATGTTTTGGATGTAGGCACTGGTGGTGGTTTTCCAGGGATTCCATTGGCGATTCTTTTTCCGGAGACCCGTTTTTATTTGATTGATGTTATTGCCAAGAAAATTAAAGTCGTTCAGGCTGTTGCTGATGCTTTGGAATTGAAAAATGTGAAAGCGGAGCAAATCCGCGCTGAAAATGTAAAAGGTGATTTTGATTTCATTGTGAGTCGTGCGGTGACTAATATGCCTGATTTTGTTTCCTGGGTAAAAGGTAAAATTAAAAAACAGCAGAAACACGAATTAAAAAATGGTATTCTCTATCTCAAAGGGGGAGATTTAACCGAGGAACTAAAAGATTTTCCTAAAGCAACACAGTATGATTTAGCTGATTTCTTTGAAGATGAATTCTTTGAAACTAAAAAAGTAGTGCATTTGCCTTTGAAATTTACGGTGTAAATCAGATTCATTTTGTGTTTCTAAATAGAGGAATTTTTAACTTTAAAACAATTCAAAATTAAATGGTAAATAAAGTAAGATCGTTTTGCTTTTTGTTCTTGCTGTTTTTAACAGCTAATGTAAATGCCCAAGATTCTGATGTAGGAAATTGGTTTTTGTATTTCGGTAACCAAAAAATTAACAATCGATTTAATTGGCACAATGAAGTCCAATACCGAAACTATAATTTCATTGGAGATCTCGAACAATTGCTCATCAGGACAGGTTTAGGTTACAATTTATCTGAAAATAATAATAATGTCTTGCTTGGATATGCTTACATTCATTCAGAACCTTATGTGCAAGGAACCGATGATAAGTTAAAAACGGATGAACATAGGATTTTTGAGCAATTCATAACAAAACAAAAATTCGGGAGAGTGAATTTTCAACATCGGTATCGTTTTGAACAGCGCTTTATTGAAGATGATTTTAAAATGCGTTTGCGTTATTTTCTCTCTTTGAATGTTCCTCTAAATAAAAAAGTAGTAAAAAAAAATGCAGTTTATGCTTCTGCGTATAACGAAATTTTCATCAATACAGAAGGAAATTATTTTGATAGGGATCGTATTTATGGTGGCGTTGGATATTGTTTGAGTGAAAGTTTTAAAGTGGAGGCGGGTGTAATGACGCAAATTTTGCCGGACAAGAGCCGAACACAATTTCAAATTATGATTTTTAATAATTTGCCTTTTTAAGTTTTAGTATAAAAAATAAAACCCACAAGAATTCAAAATACTTTGATTCTTGTGGGTTTTTTAATAGTTGTACTTGGTGTATCTAAACTACTACCTGGAAAATTATTATCCTAAAAATGGATATCTGTAATTTTCTGGAGTAACAAAGGTTTCTTTTATAGTTCTAGGAGAAACCCAACGCAACAAGTTCAATACTGATCCTGCTTTGTCATTAGTTCCTGAAGCTCTTGCTCCACCGAAAGGTTGTTGACCAACAACGGCTCCTGTAGGTTTGTCATTGATATAGAAATTACCTGCGGCATTTTCTAATGCTTTCATGGCATATTCGATAGCATAGCGATCCTGACTTAAAACAGCTCCAGTCAATGCGTACTCAGAAGTTGAATCAACTAAAGCTAGAGTTTCTTCCCATTTAGCATCTTCGTAAACGTAGATAGTCAATACTGGTCCGAATAATTCGGTTTCCATTGTAGTGTATTTAGGATTGGTAGTCACGATAACTGTAGGCTCAATAAAATATCCAACAGATTTGTCGTAATTTCCACCTGCAATAATTTCAGCATCAGCATCTTTTTTAGCTTGATCAATAAAACCAGCAAGTTTGTCAAATGAACTTTCTGAAATTACTGAAGAAACAAAATTATTTGTGTCTGCTGGTGATCCCATTTTCATAGAAGCCAAATCAGCTACTAATAATTGTTTTACTTCAGGCCAGATTGATTGTGGGATATAAGCTCTTGAAGCAGCAGAACATTTTTGTCCTTGGTATTCGAAAGCTCCTCTTGAAAGTGCGGTAGCAACTTGTGCAGGAATTGCAGATGAATGTGCTACAACAAAGTCTTTACCTCCAGTTTCACCAACGATTCTTGGGTATGTTTTGTAGTTAGCAATATTTTGTCCTATTTTCCCCCAAATGTCATTAAATACACGAGTTGATCCGGTAAAGTGGATTCCGGCAAAGTCACGACTTGCAAGAAGTGTTTCTGAAATCATGGCAGAATCACCATTAACCACATTGATTACACCATCAGGTAAACCTGCTTTTTTGAAAACTTCCACGATTACATTTGCAGAGTAAACTTGTGTTGCGCTAGGTTTCCAAATCACAACATTACCCATTAATGCTGGAGCAGCCGGTAAATTACCTGCAATTGCTGTAAAGTTAAATGGGGTAATGGCATATATAAAACCTTCAAGAGGTCTGTGTTCTAATCTGTTCCAAACTCCTTCTGAAGAAGCTGGTTGTTCTGCATAAATTTGAGCCATAAATTGCGCATTGAAACGCAAGAAATCTATAAATTCACAAGCAGCATCAATTTCAGCTTGGTGTACTGTTTTTGCCTGAGCAATCATAGTGGCAGCATTTATCTTTGCACGGTAAGGTCCTGCAAGTAAGTCTGCGGCTTTTAAAAAGATAGAAGCTCTGTGCTCCCATGCTAAATTTGCCCATTTCTTTTTAGCTTCTAAAGCTGTAGCAATAGCTTTTTCAACATGTTCTTTTGTAGCTTCATGATAATGTCCAACTACGTGTTTGTGGTCGAAAGGAGGGTTGATTGATTTTGTGTTTCCTGTACGGATTTCTTCTCCTCCAATGTATAAAGGAACATCTACGGTCTCGCTGTACATTTTTTTGAAAGTGGCTAGAACTTCTTCTCTTTCCGGACTTCCGGGAGCGTAAGACTTAACGGGTTCGTTAAACGCTTTAGGGACATTGTAAATTCCTTTTGGCATATCGAATGGATTTTAATTGTAATTAAAAATAAAACTCAGTAAATCAAATAATTTGACGCAAAAATACAACGATATTTTAAAATATTGTTATTTTTAACAAAATTTAAGTCAAATTAATTCAAAGCGAATGGAGCGCTTAGTCTGAAAGTAGGGACAATAACTTTGAAGGTTTTTGTGGTCGTAAAATTAACCATATCAAAATGCCCTTTCATAGCACCGTGAGGAGATGATAATAGACAGCCAGAACTGTAAATGTGAAATTCACCAGGTTTTAAAACTGGTTTTTTTCCAATTACACCTTCACCATCAACCACTTCTAAATCATTAAGGGAATCGTAAATTTCCCAATGTCTTGAAGTTAATTGAACGGAATCTTTGCTGTGATTTTCAATTTTTATTTCATAACTAAAGGCAAAATGAATTCTGTAGTTTTTGAAGTAAGTCCCTTCAAAACTAGTCAAAACTGAAATTTTTATGCCTCTTGTTATTTGAGAAACCATATTAAAGTATTAAATATGTGTTTAATATGGACAAATTTACAAAAAATTGATTTCGTTCAGTCAATTTTTGGAATGTTTTTTTTAATTGGTGATATTTAATGAGTTTGCCGTTCCTTTTCCAATTACTCTGTCGTACCGATCATTGTTTTCCTTGTAGTAGACAAGAACAGTATATTCATTCTCTGTTTGGTAGAAATTTCCGTCAATCGCATTTTCGAAATCAATATTCCCTTTGTCATCCGCGACTGTATATTGAAAATTTGTAGTTCCTTGTTTTATTAAAACTGCTTTTTCAAAAATGGCTTTTTCCGAATTATAATCCATTTTATATTCTGAACTCAGACTGTAATTATTGAAATTTCCAGTAATATAGATGTTTTTATTCATCCTAAAAGTAGGAGCGGAAAGACTAAAATAGACCCATGCATAATCTGCTTCAATATCGCTGTTTTCGGCATTTAAGTTACGGGCCATAAAATTACCGTTAATGTCTTCGGTGACGGAATATGGAAAATTAGCTCTGGCATTATTAGTATATAAACGGGAATTATAAAGCGATTCGTTTAAATCAACGCGTGCTACATTATTATTGGCTGCCCGGAGGTCCTTATTGTCAAAAAACATAAATTCATTTCCGGCCCAAAATTGAGTTTCTGTCTCGTATTTGTAAATTAAATCATTCCCTATTGTGTATTGTGGCGGGACATTTTTAATTGCTGTGGCAAATTGCCCGTTTTGAAGCAAGACTACTTTTACGTTTTTTAGTGGGTTCTGAAAATTGAAGGCATTCGTTTTTATCATAAATTCCAAATTGTGTTTGGTTTCCAGATTGCGAAGCGTTCGAGGTCTTTTTACTTTAATAAGAACGGTGGCAGGATTTTCATAGAGAATAAATTTTCTGGAAAAAACTACTTCTTTGTCTTCGTTCAAAACTTTCAGTATATAATTGCCGCTAATGCGTAATTTGGTATATTCATTAGGAATTGATAAGCTGTAATGGGAGTAGGTCTGTAAGGTGTTGAAGGAATTTGAATAATCCTGAATTCGTTGGGTGTCAAAACCTTGTAAATAGTCGCTTTTGGGAATATCTGAAGGAATCCAATTGTAATCACAATGGGTTATTTCGTAGTAGTAATTGGCTTCATTGCCAAATAAATCATCAAATTCCAACTGAAAGCCATCACCAAAAGGGAAGATAGGATTGACATTTTCATTGTTTTGTACAAAAGTGACGGTCTTGATGTTATAAGGAGGAGCAACCTCATTTTCCACTTGGGCAGAAATTGAAGTGACGAAGAAAAGAAACATTATTTTTCGAAAAAAAGAAATCGGCATAATGGTCTACTTATAAGAATGTAAATATAACGAATTATGCCGACCTATAGTATTTTCGAAAAACGATTCTATTTGAAACAAACTGGAATGATTTCTCCTTTTGCTAAACAGTATTTTTCTACCAATTCGGGAGCTATTTTGTTGGTGTAATCTTCTTCAACAACTTTAAAACCAATACTTCTTAATTTGTCAAAGTAATCATAACCGTAGATACGAACGTGATCATATTGACCGAAGATTTTGGCGCGCTCTTTTTGGTCAGTAATGCTGTCGTCAGTAAAAGTAGTAGCTCTGGATAATTCTTGTGGAATCTGTAAAATCGCCATTCCGCCTGGTTTTAGCACCCTGTATAATTCCTGCATGGCTTTGGTGTCATCCGGTATGTGCTCTAAAACGTGATTGCATAGAATAACATCGTACTGATTATCTTCAAAAGGTAAATTGCAGATGTCTGCTTTGACATCGGCCAAAGGCGAAAATAAATCGGTTGTGGTATAATCCAGATTTTTTTGATTTCGAAACAATTTATAGAAAGCTTGTTCAGGTGCAAAATGCAGTACTTTTAATGCTGAATTCGTTTCAGTATTTCTTAATTTTATTCTTTTAGTGTTGGTAACTGCAGAATCTGAAACAGGTTCAGATTGAAAAAAATCTGTTTTTTCGTTCAAATATAACCATAACAAACGGTGTCTTTCTAAGGAGAGTGTGCTTGGAGAAAGTACATTGTTTCTTTGTGTTCCATAACCGTAAGGCAGGAACATTCGAAAACTCTTCCCGTCAATAGGGTCAGTGAATGTGTTTCCTTTTAGTGCTAATGCAAGAACTGGACGTGCCACGTAGCTTAAACGAATAAGAATAGGACGTGGTATGGTATTGAGTATGAGTTTAAAGAGTTTTTTCATAGTTGTTGCGCAAAGATTCACAAAGTAAACACAGAGATTCGCTAAGTTTTAAATAGTTGATTTCGAATTTATAAATCTTTTGATATTGTTTTTTAAAATGGTGCTATTGTAATTTATTAGCAGTCCTAAAGGATAATTGCCTAATTTCAAATAGGTTAATATTTGAGCAAAATGGGCAGAAGTATAGTTTTCAACTGTTTTTAATTCAATAACTAATTTGCTTTCGACCAATAAGTCTATTCTGTAGCCTTGGTCAAGTTTAATTTCTTTATAGATTATTGGAAGTGTTATTTCTTTTTCAACTTTTAGTCCTGCTTTTTTAATTTCATAGAAAAGACATTCTTGATATGCCGATTCTAAAAGTCCAGGTCCTAATTGCCGATGTACTTCAATTGCTAATCCAATAATTTTATATGATAGTGATTCTAAGTCTTCAGAGATTTTCGATAATTCTTCGCTCATTATTTTCGCAGTTATTTCTAACTTAAATCTTTGTGGATCTCTGTGTTTACTTTGTGAATCTTCGTGAAATAATTTACAAGATTAAAGGCACTTTTCTAAATTCATCCTCTTCGTTGCTCACAATTCCCAATGCTTTATAGATGTATCCGAAAGTAGATAAGATTTCAGGTTTTCCATCAATAATGGCTACGTCGTGCTCAAAATGTGCACTCGGTTTTCCATCAGCAGTAAGGATTGTCCAGCCGTCTTTTAATTGTTTGATGTTTCTTGTTCCCATGTTAATCATAGGTTCAATGGCTACCACCATTCCTTCCACCAAAAGTTTTCCGCGACCACGTTTTCCATAGTTTGGCATTTCAGGGTCTTCGTGCATTTTTTGTCCTACTCCATGGCCTACTAATTCACGAACAACACCATATCCATGAGCTTCAGTGTATTTTTGAATAGCGCTTCCTACATCTTCTACGCGGTTTCCTGCTTTTAATTCACGGATTCCAACGTATAATGATTCTTTGGTTACCTGTAATAACTTTTTAACTTCTGGTGCGACTTCTCCAATTTCAAAAGAATAGGCGTGATCCCCATGGTATCCGTTTTTATAGGCACCACAGTCTACTGAAATTACGTCTCCGCTTTCTAATGGTTTGTCATTTGGAATTCCGTGAACCACTTGTGCGTTTGGACTCATGCAAAGAGAATTTGGAAAACCGTATAAACCAAGAAAACTTGGCTCAGCTCCATGATCACGAATGAATTCTTCAGCTAATTTGTCTAGATATAAAGTGGTGACTCCTTCTTTGATTTCAGAAGCAATCATTCCTAATGTTTTTGATACGATTAATGCGCTTTCTCGCATTAATTCTATTTCTTCACGTGATTTTACAATAATCATAATTTCAAATTTTCAGTTTGCAAAAGTACGATTTTATAAATTATTTAATCGGGATTGGCCATAATTTTAAAAAGCTCTGAATTAGAGACATAAAATCGGTTCTCTAAAGCAATTTGAGAAAGTTGAGCACTGACCAAATTATTTTCACGCGTATTGACTAAAAACAAAGAACTTTCACCAAAAGTAAACAGTCTTTCTTCTGAATTTAACATTGTGAGATTATCTTCTACTAAACCTTTTATTACCTCTTTTTGTCTTAGCAACGATTCAATCTCCATTTTTTGAGCATTGATTTTATTAGACAATTGCACTTTCTCTAGATCCAATGCAAATTCAGTTTCCTGAACTTTGTATTTTGCCAGTTTCAAACTTCCGCGCTCTTTTCTCAGAAATAAAGGAAAATAAAAATCCAATCCAATTTTGTAATCCTCAAACTGATAATTATCAATATAGCTGGGTTCTGATAGATAGGAGTAGCCTACATCAATTTTTGGTAAGAGCATATTGGCTTTTAATTTTTTTTCCACATTCAAGATGTCAATTTTGCTTTGTAGTGCATTTATTTTTGGATGATTGGTGATGGAAAAATCGGTGTTTAATAAATCATTTGTTTTTAAACTTTCCTGAATTGTATATTCTAATTGCGTTTCAGGAATCAATTCGTCTGATATTTCCATAGGAATGTTGTTATCCAACCATAGGAAATTTGATAGTTCTAATTTTGCTTTAGCTAATTTAAGCGTAGCATCTTCTAAATTTAATATTCTATTTTTCATGATGATACCGGCTTCAATACTGTCAATTGCTGCTTTGTCCCCCTGTGCGATTAAGGTTTTGATTCCTTTGAAGCGTGTTTCGGCATTTTTAGCATACTCTTGATACAGCCTTACTTCGTTGAAGTTTTTTTTCCAATTAAAGTAAGCTAGCGATGCGTCATATAAAACTACGATTGCCTGTAATTTCCTTTCGGATTGGCTTAATTGTATTTGCATTTTAGCTTTGCGAACATCGGCCATTCTTTGATTAATGAATAATCCTTGTCCAAGCGGAACACTGATTCCAAATGACGTTAACCCTTGATTGGGAACTGTGTTTTCAGGATTTAGATAAATTCCTTCATTGTTATCAAAACCTGCTTTAAGCTCAACTCCATACCAAGTTGGGATTTTAAAACTGTTATTCAAAATCGAATAATATTCTTTGTCTTTGAATTGTTTTTTACTGAAATCGACTTCTACTTTTGGGTCAAATCCACCGCGTGCCATCATCAGGTTAGCTTGTGCTTTATTGATTTCCAGGTTGGCGTTTTTAACCAACGGATGATATTTTTTTACATACCCCAGGAACTCATTATAGGTGAGTTCTTTGGAGGTAAATCCTTGTCCAAAAGCGGCAAAGCCAAATAGAAAAAAAACGAAAAGGAGTTGTTTCATTATTTCTTTTCTTTTGTTGTTTTTGTTGGAGTATTGTAATAATTAGGAGGAAAGCCGTTCAATGTTCTCCATATTTCAAACCATATTGGGACATTGTCTAATAAAGCAATTGTTTGGGCTCCGGAACCAATGCTTAGTTGCTTAGGCCATTTTACTTCAGAAGAATCGGGAGCGATTAATACCCTATACTTACCATTTTCACTGATAAAATTTTCTATGGCAACAATTTTACCTCCAAAAGTTCCATAAGATATATCCGGCCATCCCGAAAAAACGATAGTAGGCCATCCGTCAAACCAAACACGTACTTTTTCACCTTTTTTTAGTAAAGGCAAGTCGATTGGGTTTACAAATGTCTCCACTGCAATATCATAATCAGAAGGCATAATGGTGGCTATGGGTGTTCCTTCTTTTATGTTTTCTCCTATACCAGCTTGTAATGCTCTGTTGATGTAGCCGTTTTGTGCGGCCCTGATGTAGTACATTCCGTTTCGAATGCTATAATTGTTATATTGATTTTCTAATTTATTTACCTGTGCATCGGTATCATATTGATTGCTCAAAGCTGTAAATTTATCGCTATTGGCTTTAGAAATTTTTTCTGAATACTCTGCAGTTATCCTGTTGATTTCTACTTTGGCATTTATAAATTCATTTTTACTGGTTAAGTATTTGTTCTCTTGTGTAATAATTTTTGCTTCAACTTCTTGTAATTTGAGTCTTTTGTCTTCTGTGTCGCTTATTGGTTTTAAGCCTTCTTTGTTCAATTGTAAAGACCTGTTAAATTGTGTGTTTGCAATCTTTAATTGTGTTTTAACAGCAATCAAATCCATACTGTCGCTTTTTATTTTCAAAAGCGATTGTTTGATTTTGTTTTGGGCTTGTTCCAGTTTTAATTTTTTTTCGGTTTCAATAGCTTGAATTTGACTAGAAAGGGTATTTACTTTTGAACCATAGGATTGTAACGATTGTTTCTTGGCATTGATTTGCTTTTTAGTGTTTTCTACCAAATTAGGATCCATGTAATCTTCTTTAATCTCTGATATGAAAAGAATAGTATCGCCCTTGTTTACAAAATCACCTTCTTGTACGTACCATTTTTCAATTCGACCAGAAATAACACTTTGAACAGATTGTGGCCGTTGGTTCGGTTTTAATGTCGTTACAGCTCCTGTTCCTGAAATATTTTGTGTCCATGGCAAGAAGAGTGCAATTAATCCAATTATTGAAACACCGGCTATAATTCTGTTTAAGATTTTATAATGCGTTCTGTTGGCTAAGTTTTTCACCGTTTCATATTGATCAAGTGACTGTAGTTTTGTTTTATTGTCAGATATATTTAGCATGATCTTTCAGTTTTTGAGTCCAATTGAATTGATCCGTTTTGCATAATGATTTTTCGGGTGCATTTGGTTTTCCAATACGGATTTTTTGAGGAAACTATGATGGTCCATTTGTTTGCATCAGAAGTGATAAAGTCAATAATTTCATTAGCCACTTTTTCATCCATACTATCAGTCGGATCTTCATAGAAAAGTATTTTAGGTCTGTGAATAATACTTCTTGCTAATAAAATTTTTTGCGCATTAGAAGAAGATAACTGTTTGCCTTCCGCTAAAATCCTTGAATCTAGACCTTTGGTTAAAGATTTGATAAATGGGCTTAGTTGAACCCCGTCAATTGCCCATTTTATATCTTCGAAAGGTATTGCTGCATCTTTAAAAGTTATGTTTTCTAATATTGTTCCTTCAAATGGAGTTTCACTATGGGTAATACTGCCTATTTGAGATCGGTATTGTTTTAGGTTTATTTTTCTAAAAGTGTCATCATTAATATAGAAAGATCCCGATGTAGGTTGTAATAAACCTGATAATAATCGAATTAAGGTTGTTTTTCCGGAACCGTTTTCTCCTTCGATCACTATTTTTTCTCCTTGCTCGATTTTTAGGCTTATTGCATTTAAAACTTCGTTTTTAGAATCCGGAAATTTGAATTTAATATTTTCTGTTTCTAAGACGATATTCATATAACAATTGTCGCCTTTTGTGGTTGCATCCTCTTCTAGTTCAAAATCGGTCACTTGTCCGATTTTTTCAATAGAGGTCAATACATCATAAAAGGTTTCTAGCCCAATAATTATTTTTTCAACCGAATTAATTACCAATAAAATTATGATTTCGGCTGCCACAAACTGGCCAATGTTCATCTCTTGGGACAATACTAAAAATCCCCCTATCGATAATAAACTGGCGGTAATGATGATTTTAAAAATAATTAACTGACTAAATTGTTTTTTAATAACATCAAAGTGTTTTTCACGGTAAATAAGATAATCTGATACAATTTGATTGTTTTTTTCTAAAGCGAAATCATAATTAAGTTTATTTCTGAAACTAAAGTTATTTCTTGCGACTTCTTGTAACCAACTTGCTACTTTGTATTTGAATTTGGATTCTTTTAAGCTGGTTTCCAATCCTGATTTATAAGAGAATTTGAAAATGAAATAGAGAAGAATGAACAATAAAATACCAAATAGGATGAAATAAGGGTGGTACAATGAAAGTAATAGAATTCCAAAGGCAATTTGAAGTAAGGCTGCCGAAAAGTCAATTAATGACAATAATAGAATTCCAAAGGCAATTTGAAGTAAAGCTGCCGAAAAGTCAATTAATAGTTTTGAAGTTCCTTTTTGAATCGTCATAGTATCAAAAAAACGATTCGCTAATTCAGGTGGATAGGTGTTGTATAATTGCTCTGATTTTATTTTCGGCAAGCGTGCTGCGAATTCAAAGGAGGAACGAACAAATATTTTTTGTTGCAAGTTTTCTGTAATTCGCAATTGCATTAAGGATAAAATCCCGACCAAAGCGACACCAAAAACAACGAGAATTATAAGCACAATCCAGGAGGCGCTCACTCTGCCGGATTGAATAAAATTTATTATAGCTTGAATTCCCAATGGAAGAGACAGACTGATTAATCCTGCGAAAATAGCATAGAAGAATATTTGATAAACATCTTTTTTATCTAGTTCGAGTAAGTTGTAAAATCGTTTTAAAGGAGTCATAATATGTATATTAGCGTAAAACGTTTTCTGTCAGATTGAGATAAAATTGGGTTGTGCTTACAGAATCATTGCAGTCGGTTATCGTGGTTAAATGTGCCATTAAAAACTGTTGATGTAAATTTCCTTCCACAATTGTAGATATCAGAGATTTAGCATAGGGGTAAGTTGGATTTACTTCGTTTACGATAGCCACAATTCTGTTGATAACTCTTTTGTAAATCAGGAAAAAACCTTCTTTGTTTTCTTGGTCAACTTCTTTGGTTTGAAGTGTTTTTGTGAATTCGGCAATAATTATTTTGTTTAAAATAGCTTCATTGATGTGTTGAGTGCTATTGTCATCTTCCACTTTTTCGGTAATGATGGTAATTGCTTTTCGGAGTTTTTCTTTAGGGTCAGTAATATTGCTGGTAGCAAATACCAGTTTATATTCCATCCAGCTCCAATACCACGAAGACAAATAAACTAATAGTTTGTGCTTGTTTTCAAAATAACGATAAAGAGAACTTTCGTTTGAGCTAATTTTTTCACCTAGCTTTTTGAACGTAAAATTGTCGAATCCAATTTCATCAATCAAAAGGATACTTTGTTCTATTATTTTTTTTCCCAAAGCAGATGTTTCGGGGTCCTTGACGTATATTTTTTCGTTGACTTGAATTTTTAAATTCGAAAGTATTGTGTTCATAAATAATTATATTTCATGCAAATATAATAGTAATACTTTTAAAATTTAAATTTTAACTTTTATTTACAAAAAAAAAGCTACTCGTTTTGAGTAGCTTTTTTTGAAATGAATTAATTTTTTAAAGTAAAGAATGGCAGGTCATAGCTGCGGGTTTCTCGATTCCCATTAATTCTAAAATCGTTGGGGCGATATCGCCTAAAACGCCATCGTGTATTTCTTTCAAATCTTTGTCTACCAAAATAATAGGCACCGGATTTGTAGTGTGAGCTGTATTTGGACTACCGTCAGGATTAATCATAGTTTCACAATTTCCGTGATCGGCAATTACAATTGTTGTGTAATCGTTAGCCAAAGCTGCTTCAATAACTTCTTTTGTACAAGCGTCAACTGCTTCACAAGCTTTAATAGCAGCGCTCATGATTCCTGTATGTCCTACCATGTCACCATTAGCGAAATTAAGACACACAAAATCTACTTCTCCTTTGTTTAATTCAGGAACTAAAGCGTCTTTAAGTTCATAAGCGCTCATTTCAGGTTTCAAATCGTAAGTGGCAACTTTTGGAGAGTTTCTTAAAATTCTGGTTTCTCCTTCAAAAGGGGTTTCTCTTCCGCCTGAAAAGAAAAAAGTAACATGAGGATACTTTTCTGTTTCAGCAATACGGATTTGTTTTTTGTGTGCTTTTTCTAAAACTTCACCTAGGGTTTCTGTAATGTTGTCTTTGTTGTAAACGACTTTTACATTTTCGTAGGTTTCGTCGTAATTCGTAAGGGTTACATAATACAAATTAAGTTTATGCATGTTTTCCTCATGAAAATCTTTTTGAGAAAGTGCTTCGGTCAATTCGCGACCTCTGTCTGTTCTGAAATTGAAGAATATAACAACATCATCTTCTTGAATAGTTGCCAGAGGTTTGTCATTTTCATCCACCATAACCAATGGGTGAATAAACTCATCGGTAACATCATTTTTGTAGCTTTCTTTAATTGATGCTACAGCATTTTTAGAATGTGTTCCAATCCCGTTTACAACCAAATCATAGGCAAGTTTTACTCTTTCCCAACGTTTGTCACGGTCCATTGCATAATAACGACCTATAACTGAAGCTATTTTAACGGAAGTGTCAGCAATATAATTTTCTAAATCCTGTATGTATTTTTTTCCGGATTTTGGATCAACATCACGACCATCAGTGAATGCGTGAACGAAAACATCTTTCAATCCGTATTGTTGTGTGGCATCTATTAATCCTCTTAAGTGAGAAGTATGGGAGTGAACGCCCCCATCAGAAACTAAGCCTAAAAAATGTACTTTTTTGTTGTTTTCTTTTGCGTAAGTAAAAGCATCAATCAGAACTTGTTCTTTTATTAAAGTATTATTGGCTACAGCCAAATTTATTTTGGCTAAATCCTGATAAACAATTCGGCCTGCACCTAAATTCATGTGTCCCACTTCACTGTTTCCCATTTGGCCTTCAGGTAAACCTACATTCAAGCCATCTGTGCGAAGTTGAGCGCTCGGGTAATTTTTATAAAGACTGTTTATGAACGGAACATTTGCATTATCTATTGCGGAAACTTTCGGGTCTGGAGATTTTCCCCAACCGTCTAGTATCATAAGAATTACTTTTTTATTCATGGTAATTTTTTTATGCAAAGATAAGTATTTCGAAAAAAAAATGTTGAGGTCAAAATCACTATTATACATATTTAAGTGAACAGAACCATTAAATATTAATTCTGTTATATTGGGCTATTTTTTTAGAAAAAATGCCTATAAAAAATAATTTTTCACCTGATTGTAGTCTATAAAATAGCGAACACTTATTGATAAAGTATGGCCTAAAGCATCATTATTAAGTAGATTGGTGACGTTTTGATCAAAATTTTTATTGATATTGCTTTCGTATTTTGAAGCAATGTTTCTATACAAAAGAGAAACTTGACTTCCGGGAGCAAACCACCAGGAATAGGACAGGTCAAAATTCCAAGAGTAATAACTGGAGTCTTTGTTTTCTGAATAAGTCATGTTATCCGTAAGTCTTCCGTTTTGTTCCAAAGACAAAAAGTTTTT
>RCUR01000192.1_pt1 | contig 20960 bp, 18 predicted proteins | sample 2166151 | NCBI WGS metagenome assembly RCUR01 (sample SAMN09932785, study PRJNA488358) | compost metagenome | isolation source: compost soil in an enriched community | place: Germany: Experimental Botanical Garden
GCCATGAATGACAAGGCGCGGTGCTCGTTGGAGCACCGCGCCTTCGTTGTATCAAGCCGAGCGGAGATTATTTGGTGCCGTTGAGCTCATCATCCGGCCAGTACTTGTAACCCTGCATGGTGGCCTGCACCGCGACCCCCTTCTCGGTGAGCTGATACATCTTCACCTTCTGGAAATCGGCGTTGGCCGCTTCGCTGACTACCACCTTGCCATCGTTGGCCGATTTGGCGGCCATGTCCGCCTGGGCGCTGGCATCGAAGCCGGTGGTGATGAAGCGATCCAGTGCGGCGGTATCGTTGAAGATGATCACGGCCTGGAATTTCTTGATCCCCATGCCGATCCCCATCCCGGCAGTCGCCATCTTCATATAGGTGTCACGACCGGTGCGGTTGTCACGCAGTACGCCATAGCCACTCCCCGCGCTGAGCACCAGCAGGTTATTGTTCACATTGTTAAAGACGGCATAGCCCTTGGATCTTGCCACTTCCTGTCTGATGTTCGGATTCTGCCCATACAGCGTGGACAGCGTCTGTTGACGCATCTGCTGAATGTTGCTGCGCTGCTCGGCAGGGTTGTCTCCCTTGGCACAACCCACCAGCAGCAATATGATGAAAATCGGGCTCCATAGACGCAAGTCACGCATGTCATTACTCCTTTGTATTTAACTGCGGGGATGGATCTAGCCTTGTATGACAGGCCATCTCCCGCTCCAGGACAAGTCAGAGGCAATCCCAGTGACCCACTATCGGTGCTCAGACTCCGTCGCCCATGGGCTCTCACCGGATACAAGTACCTCATTGGGTCAGTATAACCAGCTTCCACTGAACTTCTGCTGACCCGCCCGCCGGCACTCATGCGGGCGGGTGCGACAAACCGACACAGATACAAGGCGTTAGTGGCATGGCGGCCCAATCTGGCCCTGCCTGCCACCGGCCGCCTACCCCTTGGTCACCTCGCCGAGAAACTCGGTGAAGCGCTGCCAGGATTTGGCATCGGCATCGGCGCGGTAATTCTCCGAGCCGAACACGCTGAAGGCGTGGGGGGCCCCGCCGTAGCTGATGGCCTCATGCTTGATGCCCGCGCTCTCCAGCTCGGAGATGAGCCCGGCGAACTGGCCAAGCGACACCGCCTGATCCGCGCTGCCATGCTGGATCAGCAGGCTCGCCTTGGTCTGCTTGTAGTCCTGGCCGGCCGGCGTCTCCAGCCCGCCGTGCACGCTCACCACCCCCTTGAGATCGGCGCCGCTGCGGGCCAGCTCCAGCACCGCCGCCCCGCCGAAGCAGTAACCGAGCGCCACAGTGTTATCGAGCCGCCCGCCCAGCTTGCCCGCCTCCGCCAGCGCCCCCGCCAGCAGCTTGCGCATCCTCGGCCTGTCCTGATAGAGCGCCCCGGTGAGCTTCTTCTTCTCTTCCATGGCCGTCGGCCGCACTCCGACCCCGTACAGGTCCACCGCAAACACGCTGTAGCCGAGCGCCGCCAGCATCTCGGCCCGCTTGACCTCATAGTCCGTCAGACCGTCCCAGTCATGCACCAGCAGCACCAGCGGCGCCTTGGGGCCGGCGGCCAGGTAGTAGCCCTCGAATGACTGGCCATCGATGTCGTAACGCACCGCGCCAGCCTGACTGGCCCCACTCCATATCAGCCCGAGCAGGGCCAGGATCCATGCCTTCTTCATCGCCATCTCCTCGATCGTGAACGACGCCCATGATTGTAGTCGCCAGGCTCCCGGGCCGTGCATCGGGACTCCAGCGTTGCCCTCTTGCGGCAGACCACCGAACAGAAAGAAGCCGAGTAGGATGAAACCGAGCCAAAAAAGAGAGGCCACCCTAAGGTGGCCTCTTGGTTGCTAACCCTTGGCGAGGCGCCGTCGCTTAATCCTTGGCGGCGTCCATCACGCCCTCTTCGGAGTGCGCGGGCAGGATCAGGTTGAGCAGGATCGCGGCCACCGAGGCCAGACCCACGCCCGCCAGGGCGAAGTCACCTATCTTCATCTCCAGCGCGCCGACACCCACGGTCAGGGTCACGGCGACGATGGCGATGTTGCGGGCGAGGCCCAGATCCACCTTGGACTCCACCAGCGTCTTGAGGCCGATGGCGGCGATGGATCCGAACAGCAGCAGCATGATGCCGCCCATCACCGGCATGGGGATGGAGGTGAGCAGGGCGTTGAACTTGCCGAAGAAGGCCAGAATGATGGCGAACACCGCGGCCCAGGTCATGGTGACCGGGTTGAAGTTGCGGGTGATCATCACGGCACCGGTCACTTCGGCGTAGGTGGTGACGGGGGGGCCACCGATGAAACCGGCGAAGCAGACGCCGATGCCGTCACCGGCCAGGGTGCGGTGCAAGCCAGGATCCTTGGTGTAGTCCTTGCCGGTCACACCGCCGATGGCCAGCACGCCACCTATGTGCTCTATGCAGGGGGCTATGGCCACTGGCAGCATGAAGAGGGCCGCGGCCCAGTTGATCTCCGGGGTCTCGAAGTGGGGCAGCGCCAGCCAGGGGGCATTGACCATGCCCTCGAAACTCACCTGACCCATCAGCACCGCGGCCACATAACCGGCGATGACGCCGGAGAGGATGGGGATGAGCTTGATCCAGCCCTTGCAGAACACGGCCGCGATCAGGGTCACCGCCAGGGAGATCCCCGCCAGGGTCAGCGCTGTGGCAGGCGCCACCACCTGCTCGGCCCCGGCACGGCCCATGGCCATGTTGCAGGCCACCTGGGCCACCGACAGGCCAATCACCATGATCACCGGGCCAATCACCACGGGCGGCAGCAGCTTGTGCACGAAACCCATGCCGCGCACGCGAATGAGGGCCGCCAGGATGAAGTACATGAAGCCGGCGGCAAACAGACCGAACATGGTGGAGGGCAGGCCCCAGGTCTGGGTGGCATAGATGATGGGGGCGATGAAGGCGAAGCTGGAGCCGAGGAAGATCGGGACCTGGCGACGGGTGCAGAGCTGGAACAGCAGGGTGCCTACACCGGCGCCAAGCAGGGCCATGGAGGGGTTCAATCCGGTGAGCAGGGGCACCAGAACCATGGCACCAAAGGCAACAAACAGAATTTGCAGCCCGGCGACGCTTTGCTTGACCAAGGAAAACATGGGTATCCTTAATTTTTTGATAACTGACAGGGATAATTGACACTTTTCAGTCATCACAAGACTTTTTCAAGGCATGAGATGCGCCATTCGGCGTCATTCGTTACCTTTCACTGCTTGGGGAGGGCATGAAACTGGCTTTTTAGGCGGGATTCGTTGCTACAAGCATCGAATACGCGATTTTACGCACTTTTATGGTCGGCGCCAAACGTTTTTCCAGCTCCGCTTATTGATGAGGGCGGCAACGGGTTCAGATATTGAACGCCGACCCGAACTTTTGCCGACAGGGCCAAGCGAGACAAAGGATGGCGGGCCCTGGCGAACCGCAACGAAAGAGGGGATGGCCAGGCCATCCCCTCTTCTCGTCAACGCCTTACCCGATCAGACCCGGCGATAGGGCAGATAGAGCGGCTCCCACATGTGGCTCAGGATGTGCTGCTGCAGATCCTGACCGATCAGCGGGTGGGATGGATCCCGGCGCACTATGTCTTTGAGCACGGCGGTCGCCACGTGCACCGAGATGCTGCGCAGCTCGCGGATCCGTGGATAGACCGAGCCCTGCGCCAGATCGGCCTCGCTCACGCACTCCGCCAGGGCGAAGGCGGCGGTGGTGAAGATGTCGGGGCTGATCTCGCGGATCTGGCTGACGATGGCGGCCAGGCCCACGCCGGGGAAGATGAAGACGTTGTTGCCCTGGCCGATGCGGTAATCCCGCCCCTCATGGTGCACGTCCTTGAACGGGCTGCCGGTGGCGACGATGGCGCGGCCCTGGCTCCAGCGGAAGATGTCTTCCGGCAGCGCCTCGCAGTTGGCGGTGGGGTTGGAGAGGGGGAACACCATGGGGCGCTCGCAGTGGGCCAGCATCAGCTGGATGTGCTCTTCCTGGAAGGCGCCACCGGCCCCGCTGGTGCCAAGCAGCACGCTGATGGGCACGTGACGCAGCACCTCGGTTAGCCCGGCCTTGCCCTGCAGATCCCACTGGGCCAGCAGCAGGCCCGGTTTGGCGTAGCGGCGCTTGTATTCATCCAGCCCCTCGCGGTTGTCGCACACCAGCCCCTGGGTATCCAGGATGTAGATGCGATCCCGCGCCGCCTGCGGGTCAAGCCCCTCGCGGATCATGCCGGCGCAGATCTGATCCGCCACCCCGACCCCGCCGGCCCCGGCGCCATAGACCAGGTAGTTCTGCTGGCCCAGGGTCTCGCCCTTGGACTTGACGGCGCCGATGATGCCCGCCAGCACCACGGCTCCGGTGCCCTGGATGTCGTCGTTGAACGACGGCAGGGTCTGCTGGTAGCGTGAAAGATTGTTGAAGGCGTTGGACTTGCTGAAGTCCTCCCACTGCAAGACGGCGTTGGGGAAGTGGCGCTTGACCCCGGCCACGAACTTGTCGATGAAGTCGTCATACTCCTTGCCGCGAATGCGGCGATGGGGCTGACCGAGATACATGGGATCGTCGAGCAGGGTCTGATTGTCGGTGCCCACGTCCAGCGCTATGGGCAGGCAGCAGGCGGGGTGGATGCCGGCCGCCAGGGTATAGAGGGAGAGCTTGCCGATGGGGATGCCCATGCCGCCCACCCCCTGATCGCCGATCCCCAGGATGCCCTGGCTGTCGGTCACCACTATGATGCGCACCGACTTGCTGTCCACGTGGCGGGCCAGGGAGCCCATGTCATCGACGTTCTTCGGGGTGATGTAGAGGCCGCGCGCCTTCTGGTAGCGGTGGCTGAACTCCTGGCACGCCTTGCCCACGGTCGGGGTATAGATGATGGGGGTCATCTCCTCCACGTGACGGGAGAGCAGGGCGTAGAACAGGGTCTCGTTGCGATCCTGCAGGGCGCGCAGGTTCTGATACTTCTCGATGTCGCTGCAGGCGCTCAGGAAGCCCTGATAGACCCGATCCAGCTGGGCTTCGAAGGTCTGTACCTGGGGCGGCAAGAGGCCATCGAGCTCGAAGTCGGCCCGCTCCTGTTCGGTGAAGGCGGTGCCCTTGTTGAGATTGCGATCGTTGAGCAGATCGGTGCCTGTCAGTGCAACGGGGCGAAAGTCCTCTCCCTGTGCGTCTTTCCACAGCAGATATTGTCCGGTAGCCATAATCATTCTCTTTGATACGTGGGAAGTGCCATTGCGGCGAAGAAGCGAGACACATAATGAAATCAATCATATAACTTTTGCCTTACCCATTTTGTGAAGCCGGGCATAAAGTCGCCCACCCCGGCCTTCTCCCCGATCCACAGACCTCCTCCCTGCCAATCCCCCTGCCTGTGGCTAAGCTAACCCATGGACAAGCTGCCGGCCGTTATTCGGCTTGCCGAGCCGGTCACACACCACCAGAGCACCTGACTCAAGGAAGGTCATCATGGGAAGCAATCGACTGGAAGCCTTCAGCGATGGGGTCATCGCCATCTTGATCACCATCATGGTGCTGGAGCTCAAGGTGCCCCACGACGCCAACTGGCAGGCGCTCACCCCGCTGCTGCCGGTGTTCCTGAGCTATGTCCTCAGCTTCATCTACCTGGGTATCTACTGGAACAACCATCACCACATGCTGCACACCTGCCGCCAGATCACCGGCCCCATCCTCTGGGCCAATCTGCACCTGCTGTTCTGGCTCTCCCTGATCCCCTTTGCCACCGGCTGGATGGGGGAGAACCACTTCGCCAGCCTGCCGACGGCCCTCTATGGCCTGGTACTCTTGATGGCCGCCATCGCCTACTTCCTGCTGCAGGCGCTGATCATCCGCTCTCAGGGGCCGCACTCACTGCTCAAGCGGGCGCTCGGCACTGACTGGAAGGGCAAGATCTCTCCCCTGCTCTATTTCAGCGCCATCCTGGCCGCCTTCTGGGCCCAGTGGTTGTCCCAGCTTATCTATGTGCTGGCCGCCCTGATCTGGTTGGTACCGGATAGCCGCATCGAGCACATCCTGGCCGAGCATGAGGCCGACTAGCTCTCTCCTTGCTCTGGCTCCCGACAACGAGGGGCCGTGCCGTACCAAGGCACAACGAAGGACTCAAGGTGGATCAGATTGACCTGGATCACCGCGGGATGCGCATCATCCGGCTATAAATGCCATTGCCCTGCCGGCCCCCTTGGCGCAAGATCGGCCGGAGCCGGGCCTAGAGCCCAGGGTCAGCAACCTTGGCCCCTTGCCGCTGCACAGGGCAATAGCGCCAGCAACAAGCCCGCGGCCAGAATCCATCTCACCGAACCCGACAGAGCGACATGACCCCAGATCCTGCAACCCCGAGTGACCACTTTCCCGTCTCCGCCGTGATCCTGGCCGGTGGCCGCGCCACCCGCATGGGGGGCGAAGACAAGGGCTGGGTGCCCCTGGCGGGCAGGCCCCTCATCGGACATGTGCTCGAGCGGCTGCGACCCCAGGTGGACGAGCTGCTGATCAACGCCAACCGCAATCAGGCCCGTTATCGGCAGTTGGCCCCCGTCATCGAGGATGGTAACCATGACTTCCTCGGCCCGCTGGCGGGCATGCAGGCCGGCCTGGCCGCCGCCCGCCACGACTGGGTGCTGTTCGTGCCCTGTGACGGCCCCGGCCTGCCGCGGGATCTGATGCGCCGCTTTCGCGCCGCGCTGGTGCCGGAGGCCGGACTGCTCCCCGAGCTGGTGGTGGCCCATGACGGCCAGCATCTGCAACCCGTGGTCGCCCTGCTGCACAAGTCGCTGCTTCCCTCCCTGCAGCAGGCGCTGGCCGAGGGGGAGCGCAAGATAGCCTGCTGGTTCGGCCGCCACCGGATGGCGGTGGTGCACTTTGCCGATCAGCCGGACGCCTTCATCAATCTCAACGATCCGCGCGAGCTCTCGGCCTACGAGGCGCGTCTGCTGGGTGCTGACGAGCTGGCGGGGGGGATGCGATCATGATCTCCCAACTGCCGCTGCTCGGCTTCGTCGCCTGGAGCGGCACCGGCAAGACCACCTTGCTGGAGCGGCTCATCCCCCTGCTCGGCCAGCGCGGCCTGCGGCTCGGGGTGCTCAAGCACACCCATCACGATTTCGACATGGATCAGCCGGGCAAGGACAGCTATCGCCTGCGCAAGGCTGGCGCCCGGCAGGTGATGGCGGCCTCGAGCCGGCGCCACGCCCGCATCGTCGAGACCCCGGACGGCGAGCCTCCCTTTTCCGCCCTGCTGGCCGGCTTCGACTGGGCTCAGCTCGATCTACTGCTGATCGAAGGCTTCAAGCACGAGCACTTCCCCAAGATAGAGCTGCATCGCAGTGCCATCGGTCGGCCACTGCTGTTTCCGGAGGATGGCGAGGTGATGGCGCTGGTGAGCGACAGCCCCCAGGCCACCACCCTGCCCCAGTTCGATTTCGAGGCGCTGCCCGCCATCGCCGACTTTATCTGCGCCTGGCTGGGCGAGCGGCAAGGGGCCAGCCCCCATCAAGACCGGATTGCTGACCATGACCAGCAGCCACCGGCGCAGGCGGCCCTGCTGGCGAGCCAGGCTCTCATCCGGCAGCCACTGCGTCTCAGCGCCCTGGCCATGACGGCTATCCCCAACCCGGCGGGTGACGGCTATCTGCCCGCTCATCTCGGCCAGGATGCCAATGGCATCTTGCAGGTCAGCCCGACAAGTGCTTTTATGCCTTCTGCCCTCCCCGCAGCCAACTGTCTGATCGAACTCGATCCCTCCCGCCCGGCCATCGCCCCCGGCGAGCGGGTCTGGGTTCGTCCGCTGGCGGGGTGGATGCCGTGACGCCGGCGCGGCGACACGAGAACATCAATCTGACATGAGACGATTCCCTTGCGCCTGAACGCCCCGCTCTCCCGCTTCGATCTGCTGATCTATGGTCGCTACCGCCTGGTTCACGGCCTGCGCATCTCCCTGGCCTTCACCCTCACCTTCCTGCTGACCCGTGAGCTCAAGCTGCCGGAGAGCACCTGGCCACTCATCACCCTGGTGGTGGTGATGGGCCCCATCTCGTTCTGGGGCAATGTGCTGTCGCGGGCCCTGCAACGGGTGGTCGGCACCATCTTCGGTGCGGCCTGCGGGGTAGTGGCGCTCTATCTGGAGCTCTACTCCATGCCGCTGATGTTGATCTGGTGCAGCGGCATCATGTTCCTGTGCGGCTACCTGGCGCTCGGCAAGCGTCCCTACGTGGGGCTGCTCATCGGCATCACCCTGGCGGTGACCATGGGCGCCATGCCGGGGGACATAGAGACGGCGCTCTGGCGCAGTGGCGACGTGATCCTGGGCTCGGTGCTGGCGCTGTTGTTCTGCAGCATCTATCCCCAGCGCGCCTACAGCCACTGGCGGCTGCAGATGCACGACACCTTGCAGCAGGCACACCGCCTCTATCACACCCACCTCTCCCCCAACATCCTGGAGCGCCCCAAGCTGGCCCGCAGCCATTCCCAGCTGCTCTCCAGGATGGTCAGCCTGCGCCCCTTGCTGACTCCCGCCGTCAAGGAGACCCGCCTCAGCAGCACCCTGTTCGAGGCCATCCAGACCACGATGCGCAACACCTTCTGCACCCTGGAGATGCTGGCCAACACCTACTGGACCGATCGCCAGAGCCACTTCCTGATGCAGAGCAGCCCGCAATTGCGCGCCTGCCAGCAGGCCACCGAGGAGGTGATCACCCAGCTCGCGCTCATGCTCAAGAGCGGGGATCCCCGCGCGGCCGAGCAGGCCATCGCCCGCTTGCAGGCGGCGGCGGCCCAAGTTCAAGCCCAGGTGCGGCTCAACACCGATGCCGAGGCCACCGTCAGCGGCTACCTCTGGCTCAACGTGCAGCTCATCGAGCAGCTCAGCCACCTGTACCGCCTGCTGGGGCTGGTGCTGCAGCCCTACAACAAGCCCTCGGTGCGGCCATGAAAAAGCCCCGCCGAGGCGGGGCTTTTCTTTTCAATTGACTGAGGGACGGCAGAACGCATTTCACGACCTGCATGGCCCTTGCGCCCTCTCTAGGTCGGCCTTGCCGGTGAATCCGCGGATGGCGTCTGAGCGCCGAACACCGCCACCGCATTCCTGCCGCCCTGCTTGGCGCGGTACATGGCCTCGTCGCCAAAGTGCAGCAGATCCCGCTCATTGTCTGCCTGGTCTGGATACATCACCACGCCTATGCTCGACGAAATATCCAGCTCAACGCCGTCATCCATGACAAAGGGCATGTCGAGCACCTTGCGGATCTTTTCCGCGACAAACACGGCATCTTCCATCTTCCTGGCATCGGGCAGGAGGATGACGAACTCGTCGCCACCGATGCGCGAGGCCGTATCGGATTCACGCAACACGGCCCCCATCCGTGACGCGACCTGCTTCAACAACCAGTCTCCGGCCCCATGCCCGTGCTGGTCATTGACCGCCTTGAACCTGTCCAGATCGATGAACAGCAGCGACAGTTTGCGTTGCTCCCGCCTCCCCAGCGCGAGCAGCAGGCTGAGCCTGTCTTCCAACATCCGGCGGTTCGGCAGACCGGTCAGCTGGTCGTAGAACGCCATCTTCCGAATGGCGTCTTCGGCGGCCTTGCGCCGGGTGATGTCCCGGGAACTGCCGACGATGTGGGTCGGTCTGGATTCACCGTCCAGCATGATGTTGGCCACGACCTCGACCGGGACCAGGCTCCCATCCTTGTGCCAGACCTCCAGCTCGATCTCGATGTGGCGGGCCGTCAGGTCTCCCTCACCAATGCGTCTGATGTGATCCTCCACCGCCTCGCTCCACGCGCGGGCAGCCTGTGGCGGCAGCCAGTGGCGCAGAGGGTGGGTGGCAATGTCTTCCTGGGTCAGGCCACGCAGCCGTTCGACCGAGGGGCTGGTGTAGCTGTATTGCATGGAGGGATATTGCATCACCCAGATCACATCGTTGCTGTTTTCCGCTATCAGGCGATACAGGGCCTGACTCTCCTGCAGCGCCTCCGCCAGACGCGAACGCTCTATGGCCAGCTGCGCCAGTCTGGCGTAGTCCGCCAGCAGGGCGAGATCATGGGCATCCGGGGCGGCGGGTTCCCGCCGATAGAGGTTGAATACGCCGATGATCCGGCCATCCCCGTTTTTGATGGGCTGGGCCCAGGCGGCGCGCAGCCCGCTCTCGACCGCCTTGTCGCGCACCGCGGCCCAGCTGGGATCGGTGGCAACATCCTGTGCAATCACCCTCTCCCCACGGAGCACGGCCGCCACCGCAGAGCCGTTCCCCTCCGCGATAGGCATGCGCCCGGTGGGGCTTCGCCACTCATCAGGCAAGTCAGGGGCGGCGCAGTTGACCAGCTCGGTGCCATCGTCAGCCACCAGAAATACGGTGCCCAGCACACCGGGGTGATAGGCATTGATGATGCGCACCATGGCATCCAGCACCTCGGACAAGGGGGCGTTATGGCCCAGCTGCTCCAGCACCTGGTTGTTCAGATAGAGGTAGTGATTGTGCGCCGCCAGTTCCCGCTCGGCGGCTTCACGGGCGATGGTCTGGTTATGCAATTCGGTCACGTCGGTGGAGACACCGATCAGCGCCAGGGGTTGATCCGGCAGTTGCACCGGCACCTTGACCGACTCGTAGTAACGGGTCTCCCCGCTCGGGGTGGTGGCGACCTCCTTGCCGCTTTGCTTGTTGCCCGTGGCGAACACCTGGCTATCGAGGAGCCAGAAATGGTCGGCCACCTCCGGCGTCAGGATTTCGTGATCCAGGCGCCCGATGATCTGCTCGGCCGGCAGGCCAAACATCTCGGCGGTCTTGGCGTTGACGTAGACGAAGCGCCGCTCGCTGGTCTTGAAATACACATGGGCGTCCAGGGTGTTGAGGACCAGGTTCAGCAACTCGCGCTGCTGGTGATTCTGGCGCAAGAATTCCACCAGCAGCCACTGCAGGACGGAGAGACAGACCAGCGCCACCACTGAGAAGATCACCTGATTCCACCAGTGGAACAGGTACGCCGCCTTGCTCACCGCCACCACTTGCTGCCACTGCCCAAGGTGCAGCGGAGTCAACACCGCAAGCCGCCCCACGCCGTCTACCGTGGAGCGGTAGAATTTCACATCCGAACCGTGCCGGGTCTCCTGAAAAGAGGGTTTGTGGCTGGCCTGCCACCCCGCCACCCCATCGGCAGGAGCCCCTGAATTCGCATAGCGATACAGCAGCTTGCTCGTGCGCTGGTCAAACATGGCAAGGACCACGTTTTCCCCCAGGTTGAAGCCGCGCGTGTCATCGGTATTGAGCCAGGCTGACAGGCTCTGCAGGCTGAGATAGCCGATGGCACTGCCCAGCAACTGCCCGTCCGCAGACTGTATCTTTCTGAACATCACCATGCCCCCGCCCCCCTGTTCGCTGTCCTGGTCACTGGACACAAAGAAGAGGGAAGAGTCGGCCCCGCTCTCATGGAAGGCCCGATAACGGGGTGAATGCAGGAAGGAGCCGGTCTTCAGCAGGGTCGGCGGCAGCATCGATGCCAGCGGTATGCTGGATGCGATGCTCAGGATGCCGCCATCGGGATCCAGGACGGCGACGGTATCCAGCCAGGGGTGCTTCACTTCCTGTTGCAACAGGAGTTGCTTGTCTTGCGGCGCCGGCCTGGTCAGGGTAGCAGTACCGATCGACCCGAGCCGATGATCCAGGATCTCCTGCAGCCGTTCAAAGCTGCGCAGATGCATCGCCGACACGTTTCTCAGATTCTGCACCACCCCGGCTTCAATCCAGTAGCGATCCAGATAGAGGTAGCCCGCCGTAACGGCGCTCTGGACCAGCAGCACCAGCAACAACAGATCCCGTCTGGCCGCCAGACGGGAGAAGCGCGAGCTCATGAAGGCTCGCAGACGCATAGCAGAAACTCTCATATCACCATCCCGTAACATCAGGATCAGACCCCGGCCGTCCATGTCTGTTTACCGCCAGCCGGGACGCAGGAGCGGGGTAAATTAACCAAGATTAACCCCTCACCTCGATTTCAGGCCAAACCTTTTAATAATTAATGACATAAATGCCATACAGAGCACCATTTGCGCCCGCAGGAGTCGCTGCCGCCGCCCCGCAACCAGCCCTGGCCGCGGACATGAAAAAGCCCCGCCGAGGCGGGGCTTTGCTGCTGACTGACGGCTCCTGAGGTGCCGTCCATCCTGCCGGTCGCCGGCACTCAGACGAGGGGGCGCTCCTCTGGGGTCATCTCCGCCAGCTGCTGCTGGGTCAGGGTCGAGACCAGCTTGTCGTCGAGATAGAGGTCCAGCAGTTCGCCGCGCATCTCGCCGCGCATCATGCTGCTGCGACCGTCGATGTAGTGGATCTCCATCTGGGCCGTGCGCTCGCCCGGATAGCTGACCTTCACCTCGCGCACCCCTTGCGGCAGCATGGCCAGCGGCACCTTGTTGAGGGCCGGATCCAGATGCTGGTTGACCTTGATCACCGCATCGGCCTTGTGATCCACCAGGGCCGGGGACTTGCCGGTGATGGGGTTCTTGCCAGACCAGAATTCGATGGTGTTGAACACGAACAGATCCGCCGTCGCCGCCAGGCCATAGACGGGGGAGAGCAGCACGAAGACACCGGCACGGCCGTAGCGATTGTCCACCACGCTGAGGTTGCCCTTGGTCACCATGGAGGAGAGGCCCATCTGCCCCATGCAACCGCCGAGCCCCATGCTCGCCACCGTCCCCAGCAGCAGGGCCAGGGCCCTGCCTTTGTGTCGTACTGCCATTGTTTTCTACCCGCTCAATGAAAAATGAGGCGGCAGCCTAAACAAGGCGGCGAATCGCCACAATTCACAAGGCCGGGGTCATACAGCCAGGGTTCAGCTTGGGGGCTCGTTCGCTCACTCTTTTGGCGATCTCGTCAGAGGGTGTCGCCAGAGCAGTGGGGTCAGATGGAGAGTGCCGAGACCGTCTGCGAGACCCGGCTCGCCTCCTGGTGGATGTCGCTCATCAACTTGTCCACCTCGGCTATCTGCTGCTTGCCGAGTTCGGCGCTGCCCGCCACCCCGGCCATGTCGTCGGTCACCCTGGCGGTCAGCTCGCGGTTCTTCTGCACCACCTTGGCTATCTCGGCGGTGGAAAGAGAGGTGCGGGCAGCCAGCTGGCGTACCTCGTCGGCCACCACGGCGAAGCCCCGTCCCTGCTCCCCCGCCCGCGCAGCCTCTATGGCCGCATTGAGGGCCAGCAGGTTGGTCTGATCGGCGATGGCGCTGATGGTGGAGACGATGGCCTCTATGCTCCTGGACTGCTCGTTGAGCTGACCGATGAGGGCGATGGCCTGATCCACCTGGGCGGCGATGAGGGAAGAGGTATCGACCACGGCGCGCAGCAGCTCGGCCCCGGCCTCGGCGCTGCTCAAGGTCTCCTGCGCCGTGCAGTGGGCGAGGCGGGCCGCTTCCCGGGTGGCGTGGTTCTGCTCGATGCGGGCCGTGATGTCGCTGGCGAACTTGACGACCTTCACCACCTTGCCGCTCTGATCGCGAATAGGGTTATAGGTGGCCTCCAGCCAGACGGCCTCCCCCCGGCTGTTGTGGCGCATGAAGAGGCCGGACTTGAACTGGCCACGGGCCAGCTCCTCCCAGAATTTGGGCTGCTCGCGCAGGAAGGCCTCGTCACAGAACATCCTGTGATGCTTGCCCGCCAGCTCACTCAGGCGATAGCCCATGGTGTCGAGGAAATTGGCGTTGGCGCTGATGATCTCGCCGCTCGGGGTGAACTCTATCATGGCCCGGGAGCGGTCCAGCGCCTGGGAGAGCGCCTCCAGGTGTTGCAGCCGCTGATGCCGGGCCGTCACGTCGCTGGCCAGCTTCACCACCCGGGTCACCCTGCCCTGGGTCTTCACCGGGAAATAGCTCGCCTCCAGCCAGCGGGTCTCCCCCTGCCGGTTGACCCGCTCGAAGGTGCCGGACTGCGCCTCCCCCTGGGCGAGGCGGCGCCAGAACTGCTGATAGTCGGTGGAGCCGGTCCAGCCTTCGGGGCAGAGCAGGCTATGGTGACGCCCAAGCAGCTCGCCAGCGCCATACCCCAACAGGCTCAGGAAGGGGTCGCTGACCTCCAGGATCTCCCCGTCCGGGCTGAAGATGATGGTCGCGGCACCGCCCTTGATCCCCTGGGCGAAGCCCTGCTCTTCATCGAGCCGGGCCTGACAGGCCTGCAACTGCGCCTTGAGTTTGTGATTGAACATGACACTCCTACCTCGTTGACGATCCGGATCGGCACCACAGCCTCCCCCCACTGACTGTATCGGCCCCGCAAGTCCCAATATGAGTGGTCAGATGACCTTGGGTCATGGGGGGCGCGCAGTGTATAGAAAAGCGACTAGGCCGCCAAGGGCTGCCAGTACGTAAAAGAATCTGCCGAGGATCACTGCGGCTAGTTCAGGGGGCGGGACACCACTCCAGGCAGGCCGGATTGGAAACAAAACCGAGTCGCTCGTAGAGCGGACGCCCCTGCTCGCTGGCGTGCAGCCACAGCTTGCCCAGTCGCTGTTCCCGGGCATGGGCCGCCATGGCATCGAGCAGGGCGCTCGCCATGCCCCGCTTGCGCCAGGCCGGCAGTGTATACATGTTGAGCAGATAGGCCTCGCGCCCCGCCAGGTTGCCCGGATAGGGTGGGCGCACGAAGAGGGCCAGGGTGCCGCACGCCACCGCCTCCCCCTCGACCTCCACCAGCCAGGAGCGGGCGCTGCCATCCGCCTGTGCCGCGCTGAAATAGGATTGGGTCGCCTGCCACAGCGCATCGCTCGCCTGCGGATCATCGAGCTCCCCCAGTTCACCAAACAGCGCCATGCGAAGACGCACCAGGGCGGGAATATCGGCGGCCAGGGCCTCGCGAACCATCATCTCTTTCTCCTCGAATGGCATGACAAAAAGGGGCCCGCAGGCCCCTTCATCTGACAGCTACGTTAATGGCCGCTGCGTCCCCTGGCAAGGCGCCAGTGATCCAATGACAGGGGGCCTGCGCCCCACACCGCCAGGGTCAGCAGCATCCAGCCCCACAGCTGGTGATCGTGGAAGCCCCCCGCCCACAGGGTGGGATAGGAGATGACCGCCATGGCGTTGAAGCCAAACAGCAGCAAGGCGACCGGGCGGGTGAAGAGGCCCGCCAGCAGGAAGAGCGGCAGCAGCAGCTCGGTCGCGGTGCCCGCGTAGGCCGCCCACTGCCAGGGCAGCAGGGGCACCTGATACTCGAACTCGAACAGGTAGAGGGTGGAATCCCAGGCCGTGAACTTGAGCCAGCCGGATCGCAGGAAGACGGCGGCGACCCAGAGTCTGGCCAGCAGCAGCAGGGCGCCGCTGCACCAGGGCAGGATGCGCTCGGCAAAGAGGCCAAGCGGCTTGGAGAGAGTCTGTGTTGTCATGGGGCAAGCTCCAGATCGACCAGCAGATCGAGGGTGATGAGGGGGGCAAGGTGCTCGGCCATGGCCGGATCCTGGGCCAGCAGGCTGGCCAGCGGCCTGCCCTGCTGGCAGCCTTGCAGCAGGCGCCAGGAGGTTGCATCCAGGGGGATGGGGTCCACCCTGTGACCGAGCCGTTTCTTGAGCGCCAGCCAGCTCGGGGCACCCAGCTCGCTGACCGTCTCCCCGCCGTGCAGGGCCATCTGCCAGAGCGCCAGCACGGGGTGGCGGCTCTCGAGCAGCAACAGATCGCAGGCAGGGTGCAGCACCAGTTGCTCGCACTGTGCAGGAGAGAGGGCGGCGAGTCGCTCGGCAGGCCAGCGCCTGGACTCAGGCGCCAGCAGGGAGGCGCGCTCGAGCATCCACTCGAAGCGGGCCAGCTCCCCGAGCCAGGGCAGGGCCCGGGTGGTCGGCAGGCGGGTGAGCCAGTCGCCGAAACCTTCCCCATAGTGCATGACGCTCCCCTCCTCCAGGGGCTCGGCCAGCACGAATCCCCGGGCCGCAGCGGCGAAGAACTCTTCCCCCACCATGGCCGCGACGGCGGGATAGCTGCTGGCGAGCACCTCGGTGAGGCCGAGGATGACGTTGTTGCGATAGATCTGCAGCACGGCGTCGGCAGGAAAACGCCCCGGCTGGAGGTGCGCCAGTATGGTGTCATCCTCGCCGAGCAGGCCGCTCGCAAAGCAGCTTTGCAGGGAGGCCAGCTCAGACATGGGCGGCCTCCCGGGAGCTTCGCTGCGCCGCGCTCAGTATGGCGTCGGCACGCCCGGCCTCCCCCAGCAGCACCGGCAGCGGGGGAATGTCCTGATCCCACTCGATCAGGGTGGGGATGGCGCGCTGCTGGCAGACCTGCCGATAGAGTTCCCACACGGGGGGCGCCACCGGGGTGCTGTGGGTATCGATATAGAGGTGCCCCTGTGGCAACACCTTGTCGGTAAAACCGGCCAGGTGGATCTCCCCGACCGTCTCCAGATCGATGGCGGCCAGGTAGTCGGCGCAATCCAAGCCGTGATTGACGCTGCTGACATGCAGGTTGTTGAGATCGAGCAAGATGCCGCAGCCGCTGCGCCGCGCCAGCTCGGCCAGAAACTCAGCCTCGCTCATCTCCCCGGGCAGTTGCAGATAGGAGGACGGATTCTCGATGAGCAGTTGCCGGCCCAGCGCCTGCTGTACCCGCTCCACCTTGTCAGTCATGTGCGAGAGGGCCTCACGGGTGTAGGGCATGGGCAGCAGATCGTTGAAATAGCGCCCGCCTATGCTGCCCCAACTCAGGTGCTCGGAGACCCGCACCGGTGAGATGGCCGCCACTAGGGCCGCCAGCTTGCGCAGGTGGGCGGGGTCGAGCGAGTCGGCAGAGCCCAGCGACATGCCGACCCCGTGCAGGCTGACGGGGTAGTGTGCGGCGAGTTCGGCCAGCACCTCGAAGCCGTTGCTGTGGCGCTCGAAGTAGTTTTCGCTGTGGACCTCGAGCCAGCCGACTGCAGGCAGAGTCTGGCGGATCTCGTCGTAGTGGGGGGGACGTAAACCTATACCGATCAGGGGGTTCATGGCAGGGCTCCCTCAGAGGAAGGGGCCATGGTGCGGCGGGTGCCACACCATGGCATGGGGCTTACTTGGGTTGCAGCGACCCGCCAGCCAGCTTCTCGCACAGGCCCTTGGGCACCACCACGAAGGCATCCCCCTGGGCATCCATCTTGGCGGTACCGGCGCAGGAGCCGCCCTTGGTGGCGCAATCGTTCTTGCCCGCCTTGACCACGCCGTAGCACTTCTCCTTGTCGTCCGCCGCCATGACTGGCGCGGCGATGAACTGGGCACCCAGGGCCAGCAGACCCGTCATGGCAGAGGCGATGGCAGTACTCTTTTTCACGTTCATGTCCCTATTCCTTATTGTCGAGAGTGATGTCTCCGGCGCATGTCATCCGGCTACGTCCAATAGAACCGGCGCCGGGGAGAAAAGATTTCCGACAAATTGAAAAAACCTGAAAAAAAGCCCATAAAAAGCCCATAAAAAGCCAGCAAGGCATTGTTTTTAAATTGATATTTATTTAATCAAAAAAGAGGCGGAGTGAAGCTCCGCCTGCTGTCCCTCATCAACGCGTCGTTCGCAGCCCTTGCCGAGGCGCGCCGGGGTCACGTCAATCCGGTTCTGGCAACACAACAAGAGAGGGGCCGATGGCCCCTCTCCTCCCTCGGGTGACACTCTTCCCAAGGCGCTCACTCCTGGCCCCCAAGGGCTCAGGTGGTCTTGACGCACTTTTGCACGAAGCTGTTCTTGGCCGCCCCGGCGAGCTTCTTGTCCGCCGCCGCCTTCTCGCACTGGGTCGCCTTGTCGGCGGCCCCATCCGTCTTCACGCACTTCTGGATAAAGCTGTTCTTGGCAGCACCTGCCAGCTTCTTGTCGGCGGCCGCCTTCTCACACTGGCTCGCCTTGGCACTGGCGGAGGCATCCTTGACGCACTTGCCCACAAAGCTGGTCTTGGCGGCCCCCGCCAGCTTTTTCACCGCCGCCTGGGCCTCGCACTCCTGCTGCGCACCAGGGGTCGCGCCCTGGGCCACCCCCATTCCCATGCCCAACACCGTCAAACACAGACTCAACACCATCAGGATCCGTTTCATATGACAAACTCCCATCCATCTATCCATTGTGGTTAGCCCCAACTCACGCGGGCCAAACGAGGCACCCTCGCCTCGCTGCACTATAGTCCCCCGGCCCCGTGACAACAAAAAGCGCCCCGGCTCACCAAATACCCCATCCCAGCCCCGCCCCGGCCTCCCCGCTCAGCCCCTACGATTGTTGAGCTGGCGCAAAAAACGCAGATCTTCCTGATAGTTGCGTCACTTTTTGACTGGTTTGCGTATGAGGCTTGGGCATATGCTGGCCATTCGGCGCCTACCGCACCATCCGGGCCCCGCCCGCTGGTCGATGGAGCGCATTGGAAGCTGTAATCCAGGGGCGGCAGCTTTTATTTAAAAGTAATGATGTTTCTGTGATATCAACAACATTAATTTTTCAATAATCACTATGTAAATTAATACGGAAGGTTATTTCATGTTTCACTCAAGAAATCTAATCCACTATGCCTTTGTGCACAATGAATTCAGTCGAACAGGTGATGTTTTAAAAGGTCTACTTCCACTATTTCCCCCATCATTAAAAAATATAATGAAAAGAAATTTGATCCCATTGTTTTTTGTAATGAATTGAATGAACTTTATGGCATAGAGATGAATCCATATGCAGCAGAAGAACTTGCTTTCAAGCTATGTGATTATGGTGCATTGACAAAAGAAGAACTTCCTAACAAAACATGCCAATTTTATTTTAGATATGAGATGAAAAACTCTGTCGACCCGAGTAAAAATAAAGAAAAACAGTTCGAAAAACTTTATCATGACTTTGAGGCATTTTCTAAAGAAATTTTAGGCAGAGTCAAATTAAGTACAGACGGTATAGATTTTCCACAAGAATTCTCTCATCGTTTAGCTAGAATGGAGAATTTCACAACTGAATTAGTATATAGTGGAAGAACAAAACAAAGTGATGTCTTGGATTACTCATTTGCTAGGTACATATCAAGATTAGAAAGTACCGAAAGCCCTATGCTTAATTTGCTTACAGATGCATATTCTGGTGCCCTTTTTTCTGAAGTGGTATTAAATTTACACAATCCAAGTGAAAGTACACATAAAATATCAGGCAAGGTATTTTATATAGATGCCAATTTAATAATGGACATACTTGGATTCAATAATGACTATGCCGTAGATTGCTCAAGGAAAATAATAGAAGGAATTAAGAGTTCTGGAGGGATAATAACAACAACAGATTACTACATAAGAGAAATTATCGAAACCATATCAGCTTCAATGCACAATTTTAAACAAAGAGGACCTAGACAGTCTAACATAGACAGGCATTTATTTAAAAAGCCTACCGACTATGGAAGAAGTCTCGACATCCAAGTAAATCCTCACAAACACCTAGAAGAATATGGCTTTGACCTCTCAGGCAAGTATCTGACCGCATACAAAACTATCAATTCTCAACGTGCAGCAACTATTAACCAAGAAATAAATGAGTATCTGGGTGATTATAAAAATAGTATTGCAAAAGATCGAGATGTCGAAACCATAAAATATATCCTATTGAATAATGGTCTGAAAGATATAAAAAGAATAGATGAGTGTAACGCTATTTTTATTACAACCAATAGAAAAATGACATTTGCGTCTACAGAATATTTGCTGAATAATCATATTGTAACAAAACCTTTCTTCCTCCCATTGCTAACAGATAGACGATTTGCAATGTTGTTATGGATACTAACAGGGGGATCACAGACTGACTTTTCCCACCTAACATTAGTAAGTAACTGCAGAAAAGTTGTTGAGCAGCACGTTGATCTTTTCCATAGCATAAAACAGTTTTTAACAAAGGTCCCCCCCGAACAAGCAAAAATATATGAAAGCATAATAAACAATGACAGAGCTATATATAGCCTCATGGACCAGACAGCTGGCAATCCGACGATCATAACAGAAAATAATTTTGATTCTATTTTCTCCTCCGCCATAGATGAAATTGAACGTGAAGCAAAGGAAGAGGAAAGACTAAAAAGCGACATGGAAATAAACAAAATCAAAGAGAGTCATGACAAAGAAATAAGAAGCAGAGATGAAACAATAGAAATATATGATAAAACCGTAAATAAAATAAGCGAGCAATATCAAAACCTCAGAAAAATAAAATCCACCATAGAAACTGATGCCAAAAAATTAGACAATGAGAATGAACTGTTAAAAGCTAAGTTAAAGGAAAAAGAAGAGCAGCTTGTGTCTACCCAAGCAGCCCTAAACATGGAAAGCTCTAGATTTGAGAAAATCCAGAAGACTAGAGATGTCATTGAGAAAATATTAACCATAGCTATGATAGTTGCTATTATGCTGGCCACATGGTCAATTCCTGATGACGGATTCAAGAATAAACACTTCGATGTTCATCCAGAAGGAATTAAGGCAACCACGAACATTATAACCCTATTTCTAACTTGGCGATTCCCTGATTACTTTATAAAACCCATAATAGACAGGATTGTTAACATTGTTTATCCTATTAAGCAATGATGATGAGCCTCATATTAAAAATATCTGTAACACCGTTTGTACTGTTCTAGTTATCCCCCGATATCGGGGGATTCTTTATGGTTGTAGTACCGTACTCCATTTTGCGTGATTTATATCTACCGTAATCCATAGGGTGGTGTAGACATCCATGCATCTCCTCGGTTTAACCACTCTCCTTCTCCAACCAATACTTCCTTTCAATCCCCACCCCGGCCACAAACTCGCGGGGGAATTTAGGACACCCACCTTTCTGAGCCAGCCATTGCTTAGCTGGCTATCTCTCTCATCACACACAGCTCCTCCAAGAACCCGCTAGAGATCGGGTAAGCAAGCGATTTTTACTTGGTGGGCCACGTGTTCAGACGTGGTGAGCGCGTGTTCAGACGTGGTAATGCCTGACACCAAACAAATGCCAAGGGGGGTAAAA
>RCUR01000196.1_pt1 | contig 20745 bp, 18 predicted proteins | sample 2166151 | NCBI WGS metagenome assembly RCUR01 (sample SAMN09932785, study PRJNA488358) | compost metagenome | isolation source: compost soil in an enriched community | place: Germany: Experimental Botanical Garden
TATCTGATTAATGATGTGGCTGTAGCCAAAAGAATACCGGTGGTGTATGCTTCGATTTATAAATTTGAAGGACAGGTTTCGGTTTTCAATTATAAGAACGGCCCCACTTATCGTTGTTTGTTTCCCGAAACAATCAATTTGAATGTGGTTCCAAATTGTGTGGTGTCAGGAGTTTTGGGTGTTTTACCCAATACGCTCGGTACGTTTCAAGCCACCGAAGTACTCAAAATCATTTTAGAAATAGGTACTGTTTTATCAGGGAAGTTGTTAGTCTATGATGCATTGGAATACCAAACGCAAATCATCGATTTTCATAAGAATCCAAAGCAGATTGAAAAAGGAATAATCAATGGTTTAGCGCTCTTGAAACAAGGGAATGCAAAGTCAAATGAGGATTTGGATCCGGATGCTTTTCTTGAAAAATACAATCTGTCTGATGTTTTGATTATTGATGTCAGGGAATCAAAGGAAGAACCGAAGCTGGTTATTTCGAATGTGGTAAACGTGCCTTTAAATGCCTTAGAAAAGTATTCGAAAGAACTCAATAAGAATCAGGAGACCGTTTTGTTTTGCCAAACAGGACAGCGCAGTCAAACGGCTTTGAACTATTTAAAAAAAGAAGGATTTACAAAAGTGTCACATCTTAAAAAAGGCGTGCAATCTTTATAGAATAACAATGACAATTGCAATGTCAAAACAATAGCAATAGCAATGACCATTTCATAAAAAATAAAAATTATACAATCTAATGTCAACAGATAAACCAAAGAAAAGCTCTTTTATTCAGGGTCAAATAACGTCAGATTTTATTGGGAATTCTATAGCCAAACACCAAAGTAAAACAACTATTGGCGCACACAATATCTTTTTGGGTCAGGTACGTGCTGATGTTATCGACGGAAAAACAGTTGCCGCAATCGAGTATACTGCATACGAAGAAATGGCTGAGCAAAGTTTGTACGAAATCAGGGAAGCGGCTTTCGCCAAATATGAATTGTCCTGTTTGCATATTTACCACAGTTTGGGAACCGTGAAAACAGGCGAGATTTGTTTATTTGTTTTTGTGTCGGCACCAAGACGAAAAGTGGTGTATAAAGCGTTGGAATTTTTGGTAGAAGAAATCAAAGAAAAAGCCCCCATTTTTGGTAAAGAAATAATGGAAGACGAAAGCTATACTTGGAAAAAGAATACATAAAAAAATAAATGTGCTTATGGGCAATGGTGAAATACTGATATACCAAAATCAGGAGGGTAACATCAAAATTGATGTTAGGCTTGAAGAAGAAACTGTTTGGTTGTCGCAAGAACAAATGGGATTGCTTTTTGGTAAAGCCAAGTCTACAATCAATGAACATATTATAAATATTTATGCTGAAAAAGAGTTAGAAGAACAAACAAGTATTAGAAAAATCGGAATTTCCGATTTTTCTACAAAGCCGACTAATTTCTATAATTTGGATGTCGTTATTTCTGTTGGATATAGAGTGAAATCTCAGCAAGGTACACAATTCCGTATTTGGGCAACGCAACGATTGAAGGAATATATTGTAAAAGGTTTTGCATTGAACGATGATCGTTTCAAAACGGGTAATTCAATGAATTACTTTACTGAGTTACAAGAACGCATTAGAGAAATTCGATTATCGGAACGTTTTTTCTACCAAAAGATTAAAGATATTTATACAACAAGTATTGATTATAATCCAAAAGATGAAAAGACTGTTGAGTTCTTTAAGATAGTACAAAATAAATTGCTTTGGGCGATATCCCAAAACACTGCTGCGGAGCTGGTATACAGACGTGTTGATGCTTCTTTGCCTCTTTTGGGGATGCAATCATTGGATAAAATGGATGTTGCTAAAATTAAAAAAACTGATGTAAGCGTTGCTAAAAATTATCTTGATGAGAATGAAATAAAGTTACTTGGTTTATTGGTAGAGCAATATTTAGCCTTTGCTGAAACTATGGCACAACAACAAATGCCAATGTATATGAAAGATTGGACTGAACGCTTGGACAGTATATTGCAACTAAATGGAAGAGAACTTTTAACGCATGCGGGAAAAATAAGTCACGATATGGCGATTAAAAAATCAAATGCCGAATTCGAAAAATATAGGGTAACACAAACCGAAATTGAAAAAGAGCAAAGTTTAAAAGAAATTGAAGCAGACATTAAAAGACTAAAAAAATAATTCTAAAGTTAAAATGGTAGATATCACCCATAAAATAATTACCCAACGTACTGCAACGGCTCAAGCTATCGTAAAAGTAGGCTCGCCAGAAACCATGCAGGCGATTTTAAACAAAACGGTTCCAAAAGGAGATGTGCTCGAAGTATCAAGAACTGCCGGATTGTTTGCGGTAAAAAACACATCGAATTCGATTCCCGATTGTCATCCAATGCCGATTGAATATACCGGAATTCAGTTTGAATGTCTGGAAGATTCAGTTCGCATTGAAGTAACCGTAAAAACGATTTATAAAACAGGTGTGGAGGTAGAAGCCATGCACGGCGCCTCGATTGTGGCCTTGACAATGTATGACATGTTGAAACCCATCGATAAAAAAGTCGAAATTTCAACCATCAAATTACTGCATAAAAAAGGAGGGAAATCCGATTATGGCGTGAAGGAAGATCTTGATCTTTCAGTTGCGGTAATGGTTTGTTCGGACAGTGTTTCGAGCGGAACGAAAGAAGACAAAGCAGGGAAAGTAATTGCGGATAAAATCAAAAATTTAGGATTACGCGTTTCTAATTATTCGGTTATTCCGGATGAGATAACAGATATTCAGGCTAGCATCAATCAGTTTTGTGATAAGAAAATGGATTTGGTGGTTATCACAGGCGGTACCGGATTATCCAATAGGGATGTTACGCCCGAAGCGGTGATTCCAATGTTAGATCGTCGCATTCCAGGGATTGAAGAAGCGATTCGTTCTTACGGTCAGGACAGAACACCTTACGCGATGTTATCCCGAAGCGTAGTTGGATTTAAAGGAAATACCCTGATTATGGCTTTGCCGGGTTCAACGGCAGGTGCCAGTGAATCGATGGATGCTGTTTTTCCATCGGTATTGCACTTATTTAAAATTTTAAATGGCTTCAACCATGGAAAATAAAACAATTCAGATGCAGGACACACACGGCAGAGCACACAGCTATTTGCGCATTTCGATTACGGAACACTGTAATTTGAGATGTACGTATTGCATGCCTGCCGAGGGAATTGCACTTACACCAAGAGCACACCTGATGACTGCAGATGAAATTGTTACGATTGCCCAAACTTTTGTCAATCTGGGTGTAAACAAAATTAGGTTGACAGGAGGAGAGCCTTTGGTTCGAAAAGATGCGAAAGACATCATTCAGCGTTTAGGGAAGTTAGGCGTTGAACTGACTTTGACTACCAACGGAATTATGGTGCATGAATTTATTGATACTTTCAAAGAAGCGGGAATTACCACATTAAACGTAAGTATTGACAGTTTGCAAAAAGACAAGTTCAACAAAATTACCCGCAGAAATTATTTTGATAAACTTTGGGAGAATCTGGATTTGCTTGACGCCAATGGGTTTCGGGTGAAATTGAATGTGGTGGTAATCAAAGGATTTAATGACAATGAAATTATTGATTTTATTGAATTGACCAAAGACCGTAACATTCAGATTCGCTTTATAGAATTCATGCCTTTCGACGGTAATCAGTGGAACAAAGAAAAATTGGTTTCTTATGCTGAAATCATGGCGCAAGTCGAACTGTTTTATAAGAGTCAAAATGTAGAACGCATACAAGACAAGCCGAATGATACTGCCAAAAATCACAAAATAACAACTTTTAAAGGAAGTTTTTCGGTAATCAGTTCGGTAACCAACCCGTTTTGCAGTACTTGTAACCGCATTCGGTTAACTGCTGATGGGAAGTTAAAAAACTGTCTTTTCTCCAATTCAGAGACTTCTTTGCTGGATACTTTAAGAGCGGGTGGGGATATAGAATCACTTATTTTTCAAAATATAAAAGCCAAACATGCCATGCGAGGCGGAATGGATGATGATACGAAGTTTCAAAATCCGAAATTATTTTCCCAAAACAGGAGCATGATTAAGATTGGGGGGTGATTTTTTCTGTTAAAAATAAAAATGCCAGCAAGTCGTTTACTACGATAGGGTGTAAATTTAGGATATGAGTACAACATTAGATTTTAAAGGATATAAAAATTACGGTACCTACCTTCGTGAAAAATACGACGGACAACGTGTATATAAAGTAATTGTTGATGGTGGTTTTAGTTGCCCTAACAGGGACGGGAAAAAAGGCTACGGCGGTTGTACCTATTGCAACACTGATTCCTTTACTCCAGAACTATCCAGGAAAGCACCCAGTATTCAGGAACAGGTACTACAAGGAATGGAGCGCGCCAAAAAATCATATAAAGCCGAAAAATTTATTGTGTATTTTCAGCCTAATTCCAATACGTATGCCTCGGTACCTTATTTGAAAAAAATCTACGATGAAGCTTTGGCAGTTGATTCTTCCGATGTGGTTGGTTTTTCTGTTGGTACACGACCGGATTGTATCGATGCCGAAAAAGTAGCTTTGTTAGAAAGTTATTGCGACCGATTTGATGTTGATTTAGAAATGGGTATGGAATCGATGTATGATGAAACGCTGAAACAAATTAACAGAGGTTGTAGTCATGCTGATTTTGTGACGGCAGTCGAATTATTAAAGAACAGTAAAATTGATTTGTGTGTGCATACTGTTTTCGGATTTCCGTGGGAAACCAGAGAAATGATGCTGAACTATATTGCTGAAATTAACCGTTTTCCTCAAATTAAATTTGTAAAATTCCACCACCTGCACATTGTTGAAGGATCTGTTATGGGAGTTAAGTACAAACGAAATCCATTTCCTTTGTTTACTTTAGAAGAATACACTGATTTGCTATGTGAAGTACTTCCGCTTTTGCGTCCCGATATTGTTGTACAGCGATTATTTGGAATATCAGATTGGGATTTACTTATCGCTCCCAATTGGGGGTTAAAAAAATCAGCCATACAAACTTATATTGAAAAAGAGATTGAGCACAGAGATGTAGTGCAAGGTTCTAAGTATACGCTACATAATAAGAGTATGTAAGCAGAACTATTCAATAAGTATCAAAATCCGTTTAAAGACGGATTTTTTTTGTCTCCTATAAAATTAAATAGTTGTGTTTTTTCAGATGTTTTTTTTATTAGTTTATTTACTACTTTTATGGCTAAAATTGGTTGGTTAAGAGGAATGGGTATGCCATTTCAACTCCAGTTATTTCGATTATTTAAAAGAAAAACTTTCTTTCATCAATGATTTATATCATGTTTTAGGAAAGTATTAGATATTAATTTCGCACCATAAATAAAGGATATCTTTATCCGATTAATATGTGAATTTATTTAAAAAGAAACATTTAAAAAGAAACATTTAAAAAGAGTCTTTTATGAGTAGTTTATCCCAATCACACAAAATTTTATTTTTAAACACCCTGGCTTTCACTGTATGTTTTGCCTGCTGGACTTTAAATGGTGTTTTGGTTACTTATCTTGTAGACAAAGGCATCTTCAATTGGACTGTTGTAGAGGTGGGGTGGTTGTTAGGAATTCCAATTTTATCAGGATCTATTTTTCGTCTTCCGATAGGTATTTTGACAGATAAATACGGAGGGAAAATTGTATTCTCCATCTTGTTATTACTCTGTTCTATTCCGCTTTTTTTGCTTCCGTTTGCTAATTCCTTTTGGAGTTTCGCAATTTTAAGTTTTCTTTTTGGATTGGTAGGTACCAGTTTCGCAGTTGGGATAGGATATACGTCTGTTTGGTATCCTAAAAACTGGCAGGGAAGAGCGTTGGGTATTTTCGGAATGGGAAATGCAGGAGCTGCCATCACCACTTTTGCCGCTCCAACTTTATTAAATAATTTTTCACAGGAAGATCCAATAAATGGCTGGAAAATGTTACCGATAACCTATGCAATTGTTTTGGTAGGGATAGGAATACTTTTTATTCTTTTTGCCAAAAACAAAACCAATCCAGGTGTTTCAAAAACCACCAAAGAGCTTTTATCTCCTTTAAAAAATATTAGGGTATGGCGTTTTGGAGCATACTATTTCTTAGTGTTTGGTTGCTTTGTGGCCTATTCACAATGGTTGTTGCCTAATTTTATGAATGTGTATCAAACTTCACTGGTTATGGGTGGTATGTTTGCCACTATGTTCAGCTTGCCTTCAGGAATTATCAGGGCTTTTGGAGGGTACCTTTCAGATAAATTTGGTGCCAGAAAAGTAATGTACTGGGTGTTGGGTTCTTCTATTGCAATCAGTTTCTTGTTGATGTTTCCAAAAATGGAGGTTTTTACCACAGGTCCCGGAGTTTTGGCTGCCAGCAATGGTGTTGTTACCGAAATTTCTGATTCGACCATAAGTATTAATGGAAAACCACAGCGCATTAACACAAAAGTAACTTCAGATAAAGCGGAGACTGCTATTTTTCCTGTGAGGAATTCTTGGCAAGAGATTGTTGTACAGCAGAATCAAGAAGTGAAAAAGAAAGAATTATTAGCAAAAGGGATTACTCAAATTGAGTTTAGTGCCAATATCTGGGTGTATCTTGTTTTAGTGATTCTGATAGGGATATCCTGGGGAATTGGTAAGGCGGCTGTTTTCAAACACATCCCTGAATATTTCCCGAATGAAGTTGGTGTCGTAGGAGGGATGGTAGGTTTAATAGGTGGATTGGGTGGTTTTGTTGGGCCAATTATATTTGGTTATCTGCTGAGTTCTACAGGACTTTGGACAAGCTCTTGGATATTCATCTTCGTAATATCAATCCTTTGTCTATTGTGGATGCATCGAACCATCATCAAAATTTTGAGAGTAAAATCACCAACTTTCACCCGTGATATAGAACACAACCATTAGTAATACAGTCCATTGCAATAAAAAAAATATAACAATAAATACTTACAAAATGAAAACTTGGCTAGACAATTGGGAACCGGAAAATGAAGAGTTCTGGGAAAAAACAGGTAGTAAAATTGCTTGGAAAACGTTGACGATTACAACTTTATCATTGATATTGTCTTTTTCTTCCTGGTTTATGATGAGCGTAATAGCGGTAAAATTACCAGGATTAGGATTTTCGTTCTCTAAGGACCAACTTTTCTGGTTGGTTGCAATACCTGGTTTGGCTGCAGGATTTTTAAGAATCATACACACCTTTATTCTGCCTATTTTTGGTACAAGGCACGTAGTGACTGTGGCAACTTTACTCAAGTTAATTCCGGCAATTGGAATCGGGTTTGCGGTAATGGATACCAATACTCCATTTTGGGTATTTGTTCTTTTGGCTATTACCAGTGGTTTCGGTGGTGGAGATTTTTCATCCTTTATGCCTAGTACCAGTTTGTTTTTTCCAAAAAGATTGAAAGGAACGGCATTGGGAATCCAAGCGGGAATTGGGAATTTTGGAGTTAGTTTAGCTCAGTTTATTACCCCAATTATTTTGAGTGTTAGTATTTACGGGACTACTTCGGTATTTACAAGCATCGATGTTAAGGAAACAAAGAATGTTTTAAAAGATTCAACAGTTGAAAAACTAACAGAAGTTTTTGCAGCCTTGGATGACAAATCACAAAATAAAATTCTGGCTAGTGTAAAGAAACCTGTATTAGATTCGGTTACAGCGGTAACGAAATCAAATGAAAATTCCGAAATTTTTTCTGCATTACCACTCAATGAGAAATCTAAAGCGATTGCAAATGCAAACCCTAAATTGGCCGAAAAAATATTAAACAAAATTAGCCCCGAAAATGAGGCGGTTACAAACAGGAGCGTCTATATTCAATCTGCTGCATTTTGGTACATTGGTTTTCTTTTGGTTTTGGCAGTTATCAGTTGGTTTTGCTTAAAAAGTATTCCGATGCAAGCTTCCATAAAAGAGCAGATGGATATTTTTTCAAATAAACACACTTGGTATTGCACGATTACTTACCTGATGACTTTTGGGACATTTGCCGGTTTATCAGCGGCTTTTCCTTTAATGATTAAATTTTTATATGGAGATTTTCCTAATGCGCCGGATCCTTTAGTGTATGCTTTTTATGGTCCGCTTATCGGATCTGCGAGTAGAATCGTTTTTGGTTTTGTGGCAGATAAAGTAGGGGGAGCCATACTTACCACAATTACCGGTTTAGGGATTTTGGCAGGTGGAATCATTTTGGTTACCCAAGGATTGGTGTCACCAACAAGCATGGATCAGTTTCCTCTTTTTGTAGCAGTAATTTTGGGTATGTTCTTCTTTACAGGTATCGGAAACGCAGGTACTTTTAGACAGTATCCTATCATTTTTGCAGAGAATCAACGTCAGGCAGCCGGAGTTATCGGATGGACAGCAGCGATTGCAGCATTTGGGCCGTTTATTTTCTCAAAATTAATTGGAAACAATATCTCTGCTAACGGAAGCGTAAATCAATTCTTTATAGGCTTAATTCTTTTTACTATCTTAGCAACTGGTATCAATTGGTGGTTTTATAACCGTAAAGGTTGTGAAAAACCAAGTTAATCAAGTTAATCGGGAATTAATTAAAATTTAATCTGAATGAAAAATAGAACTTTTAATACCAAAGCCTTACTGATAGCAACGCTGCTGTCAATATTTGCTATTGTGCTGGTTTTTTATGGCTCCAGAAAATTACAGAATTTTGATGCTGCGCTGATTACTTACTTATTCGGGACCGTATTTGCATTCTTTGGTATTGTGTACCGTTATACGGTTTGGTTGCAAAGACCGCCAACTTGGGTCTATTTCAAACGTGGAATTACCTATCTAGTAACCGGAAAAGTATTTTCTCATTTTTGGTTTGCAACCAAAGAATCGGTAGAGAATATCGCCTTTCAAAAATTCATTTATCCAAGAGGGAAATACCGCTGGGTGGCTCACTTTATGATTGCAATAGGTTGTACATCAGCATTTTTAATCACTATTCCACTTACGTTTGGATGGATTCATTTTACAATGGCTCCTAATACGATATCGGTTTATGAGGCTCATTTTTTCGGATTCAAAGTAATGGATTTTGAACTGGGCTCTATTATGGCTTTTCTAACGTTTCATGCGTTGAACTGGTCTTCCTACTTAGTTATTTTTGGATCCTTATATTATTTGAGAAGACGATTAACCAATCCCGGTCTAATCGCTACCCAATCTTTTGAAGGTGATTTATTACCACTTATTTTATTGATAGCCATTTCGGTTACCGGATTAGGGTTGACATATTCCTATCAATTCATGAAAGGTTTTGCTTTCGATTTCCTGGCAGTAATTCATGCCGTTACGGTAATTATGTTTTTGATATGGATTCCTTTCGGGAAGTTTTTCCACATCATTCAGCGCCCCGCACAAATTGGCGCACATATTTATAAAAAGGAAGGAATGAAACAAGGAATGGCGGTTTGTAAACATACGGGCGAAGAATTTGCAACGAAACTGCATATTGATGATCTTAAGACAGTAACAAAACAACTGGGTTTTGATTTTTCAATGGAAGACGGTGGTTCTCATCTTGATTTGAGTCCCGAAGGAAAAAGATCCCGTTTGGCACAGGCGCATTTAAAAGCCAGACAACAAGGCGGCAATTTATTTGGATAATTATAGAGTGTTCAGTGAATAGTAACTGTCTTCAGATTAAAATTGAGACTAAAAACTAAAAAAAGACATGGCAAAATTACCTGCTTCAGCAGAAAGTATTATAGAGCATTTTGGACCACATAAAAATTATAGTCCAAAAGAAGGATATGACGGAAGAGACGAGCCAGATGAAGTGGTGAAAACACATTGTTGCTTCTGTGGTATGCAATGCGGAATTCAATTGTTAGTTAAAAATAATAAAGTGGTTGGTTTTGATCCTTGGATGGAATTCCCTTTTAATGAGGGACGTTTATGTCCAAAAGGGGTGCAACGCTATTTGCAAAACAACCATCCGGATCGTTTAATGAATCCAATAAAAAGGGTTGAAGGTCAAGGATTCGTGCCTGCATCTTGGGACGAAGCCATGGATAAAACGGTATCAGAAATACAACGTATTCAGGAAAAATACGGGAAAGATGCTTTCTCTTTGCTGTCCGGAGTTTCGTTAACCAATGAAAAGAGCTATTTGATTGGGAAGTTTGCCCGCGTAGCTTTAAAAACAAAAAATCTGGATTACAACGGCCGTTTGTGTATGGTGAGCGCCGGAGCAGGGAATAAAAAAGCATTCGGATTAGACAGAGCTTCCAATAATTATTCGGATTTAGAATATGCCGAAGTGATTATTGTGGCTGGAGCCAATATTAGTGAAACCTTTCCAACACTTACCCATTGGATATGGAAAGCCAGAGATAGAGGTGCTAAATTGATTGTGATTGACCCAAGAGTTATTCCTTTGGCCAGAACTGCCGATGTGCATTTGGATGTGAAACCGGGAACTGATTCGGCTCTTTATGGAGCTATGTTGAAATATCTGGTGGATCATGACATGTTAGACCATGATTTTATAGACAATTATACCTCAGGTTTTCAGGAAACAATAGATGCCGTAAAAGACTATACCTTAGAATGGGCAGAGGAAGTGACAGGGATTAAAAAAGAAAAAATCAAAGAAGCTGCGGAGTTATGGGGTAAAGCCAAAACCAGTTTCTTATTGCACGCCCGAGGTATTGAACACCATTCTAAAGGTGTGGACAATGTTTTAGGCTGTATTAATTTAGTCTTGGCTACGGGTAGAATTGGCCGACCTTATTGTGGTTATGGTACAATAACCGGACAAGGAAATGGACAAGGAGGTAGAGAACACGGTCACAAATGCGATCAATTACCTGGAAATAGAGATATTGAAAACCCGGAACACCGACAATATATTGCCAATGTTTGGGGAATTGAGGAAAAAGATATGCCTGGAAAAGGACTATCGGCCTATGAAATTATCGAAGCCATTCATAGAGGAGAAATCAAAGGATTATTGTCTATTTGTTTTAATCCGCTCGTGTCATTGCCTAACAGTAATTATGTGAGGGAAGCATTAGAGAAATTAGAATTTTATGTTTGTATCGATTTTTTCCTAAACGAAACAGCCCGTCATGCTGATATTGTTCTTGCCGGTTCTTTGCAGGAAGAAGAGGAAGGAACAACAACTTCGGCAGAAGGTAGAGTGATTCGTATTCGTCAGGCAGTAACACCTCCGGGAGATGCCAGAACCGATACTTCAATCATTTTAGAATTGGCAAAACGTTTAGGCGTCGAAGATAAATTCACTTATGATAGCAGCGAAGCAATTTTTAATGAATTGCGTGTCGCTTCAAAAGGAGGAACAGCAGATTACAACGGAATCACCTATAAAAGAGTAGAAGATAATATGGGAATCTTTTGGCCATGTCCAACAGAAGACCATCCTGGAACTCCTCGTTTGTGGGAAGATAAAAAATTCAAAACACCCGACGGTAAAGCCCATTTCAATCCGGCACCTTATAAACTTCCGGGTGAAGTTACAGATGCCGAATACCCGGTAGTGTTAACAACAGGCCGCGTGGTTTCGCAATATTTAAGTGGAACACAAACCCGTAGAATTGGTAAATTGGTAGATCAGTTTCCAGAACCATTGTTGGAAATTCACCCAAATTTAGCCCGTCAATATGGTATTCAGCAAAGAGAATTAATAAAGGTTTCTACCCGAAGAGGAGAAGGTATTTTTCCGGCCAATATTGTGGAAACCATTAGAGAAGATACAGTTTTTATACCCTACCACTGGTCCGGTAAAAAATCAGCAAATCTATTGACTCCGGGAACTTTAGACCCGATATCAAAAATACCGGAATTTAAGGTTTGTGCCTGTCATTTAGAGCCACTTAAGGAAATTGCACCTCCTTCAAAAGAATCAACAGCATACGCTAGTGTTTAATCTATAAAAAAGTAAATATGAATTATACCAGTTTCAATACAAACGAGGAATTTTTTGTAGATATGCAACGCTGCATCGGATGTAAAGCCTGCGAAATGGCTTGCGCCGAATGCGAGACTAACGGACAGGATTCAATGATACATGTCAATTATGTAGATCGTTCTTCGACTATTCAAACGACGGTTCAAGTGTGTATGCATTGTGAAGATCCGGTTTGTGCCAATGTTTGTCCGGCAGATGCAATATCAAAAGACGAATTTGGAATCGTTCATACCGCAAACACCGAAAGATGTATCGGCTGTTCGAATTGCGTGATGGCTTGTCCTTTTGGAGTTCCGAAAAAAATAGAAGAATACGATTTGATGATGAAGTGTACAATGTGTTACGACAGAACCAGCGTTGGCAAAAAACCAATGTGCGCTACAGTTTGTCCAAGTGGTGCTTTATTCTACGGAACCAGAGCTGAAATTGAAGAAATGCGTCCAAACAGTAGTCCTGTAAATACCTTCGTATTCGGAAAAGAAATTGTAAATACCAAAGTGAATATCATGATGCCTAAAGGTAGTACGGAATTAATAATATATTAGGCTCAATAACGTGAATTGTGAAGAGCGAATCGTGAAAAGTGAGAAGCAAAACTTTAAACTTTAAACTTTAAAAATAAAAAAATGTCAAAAGAAGATAATTTAAATAAAAATTGGAAAAAAGACTTTCCGATCCTAAAACAACAAGCAACCAATGTAAGTCGTCGTGATTTCGCAAAATTCCTGACATTAGTTTCCGGAGGTTTAATGGTAGGTAGTGGTTTGGTCGCAGCCAAAGCCTATTTACTTCCGAAAGAAGAGGTCGAAGGAGAACATTTTGTTTGCAAAAAAGAGGAGGTTCCGGTTGGAGGAACACGCGCCTTTGTAATTGAAGGAAGTACGATTCCATATATTTTGATTCATCTTGAAAACGGAGAATTTAAAGCTTACGAGCAAAAATGCACGCATCTTTCCTGTTCCGTATTTTACAAACCGGGAACCGGAATTATCCATTGCCCTTGTCATGAAGGTTCGTTTGATGCGGCTACCGGAGATGTACTTGCAGGACCGCCGCCAAGAGCTTTACCTAAATTGGAAGTGTTTTTTAAAGAAAACGACATTTATGTAAAAGCAGCTCACGAAGAAGAAGTGAGTTAAAAAAATTAGGAACAATTAAAATTTATTTGTCATGAGTAATTTCAGAACCAGTCAAAATCGGGCGAATCCCAATAAGCTAAATAATATCCTTTCGACATTAATTTTCATATTAATTCTTAATGTGAGTATTCAGATTTGGTTGTTGTATGCCTCATTAAATAATGCTTTAGAAAACAACAGGGAGATATTGATTCCCGCTTTTGTAGCTTCCTTGATTTTATTCTTAATAGGTTTCGGTTGGCTCTATTATTTGCCGTCAGGAAATCCTAAAAAACAAAAAGAAGTTTAAAATAATAAGATAAAATTTTCTTTTGAAGCTGTAATGGCTAAACTCTTTCATAATTGTAATCCTCATGCTTGTAAAACCAGTACTTCCGGTTTTAGAGTATGTGGTTAATTATGAATACATCTCAAAAGTACTTTGTATTAATAAGGATAAACCTAAAATGCATTGTAACGGGAAATGTCATTTGATGAAAGAATTGGCCAAAGCTTCCGATGCTGAAAAGCCTTTATCTTCTGATAAAAAAGTGGTATCTCCAATTTTTGAGATTTTGTTTTTTGAAGAAATCAAATCGATTAAAATCACGCCAATTTGCTTAGGTACCAAAGAAAAAATAAACCAGTCCTATTTCAATTTATATTCTCATTTGAATAGCGGTTCTGTTTTTCATCCACCTACTTTCATTTCTTAAAGTTTTACGCACTCTTGTGCACTTTTTTGTCCGTTTCTTTCAACGGATGAATACTGGTATGTTGTTTTTGGAATAATTTAATTCCTGAAAAACGATATGCGAACAAATATTATATACAATACAAAAACTTTAAAAATGAAATCTTTATTAAAAAATATAGTAGCCCTTTTGGCTATAGCACTTGCATTTACTTCTTGTTCAGATAATGATGATAATACACCGGCAGTTAATGAATTGGAAGGAATTACGAAATTCAAAGAAATCACAAATACCACCCATACTATCGAATTGTACTCGCATATGGGATCTTTGGAACAGGGATATAACGAAATCAGTTTAAGAATAAAAGACAATGCAACGGGACAATATGTAAAAAATGCCGATGTGAGTTGGTTGCCATTGATGCACATGACGATGATGACGCATTCATGCCCCTATTCAGAAGTAGAAAAAGAAACTGCGGAAGGAACGGTGTATGAAGGAAATATTGTTTTTCAAATGGCTCAAAATACAACGGAATATTGGGATTTGAAAATTGATTATACGATTAACGGAGCCGAATATACTGCAACTTCTGTAATCGATGTTCCGGCTTCTGCTAAACAAAGAGTGACTACTTTTACAGGTTCTGATAATGTGAAATATATTCTGGCGTATGTTGAACCGCATCATCCAAAAGTAGCTTTAAATGATATGACTGTTGGTGTTTATAAAATGGAATCAATGATGAATTTTTCGGTTGTTGATAATTATAAAGTTAAAATTGATCCAAGAATGCCAAGCATGGGAAATCATGGTTCACCTAACAATGTTGACTTAACGCAGTCTGCTTCAGATGAATTATACCATGGGAAATTATCATTGACCATGACTGGTTTGTGGAAAATTAACCTGCAACTTCTAAATGCTTCGGATGAGGTTTTGAAAGGGGAAACCGTTACTGATGCAGTTCCTGCAAGTAGTATTTTCTTTGAGATAGAATTCTAATTCAATTTCGTTTCTTAAACTAAAAAAGGCCAAAGTAGTGACCTGCAATGGCAAATATCCTTTTGGCCTTTTTTAAATTTTTCTATCTGAAGTCGCCATTACAGCAAGTTTGTTGTAAAGGCCGTAACATATAGGATCCGTAACAAATATATTTTTCGTATATGAAAAAGAAATTGCAAGCAGTTTTACTGTTGTGTTTTAGTTCAATGACTCTTTTGGCACAAGAACAGGTAAAAGACACGATTACGCCTAAATCACTTAACGAAGTGATTGTCATAGGTAAAAAAACGCAATTATACCAAAAACAAGCGAAGCCTTTGGCTACAGTAGATGACTATCTGCAGCAGTCGGCTAAGGTCGATATGATTAAAAGAGGCGGTTATGCCTGGGAGCCTATTATCAACAGTATGGCAACGGAAAGAACGTTGGTCACCATTGACGGGATGCGTGTTTTTGGTGCTTGCACTGATAAAATGGATCCGATAACTTCTTATGTAGAGGTTTCAAATTTATCAGAAGCTACAGTGAAATCCGGTCAGCAAGCCAGTTGTCACGGTGCGACAATTGGTGGTGGAATTGATTTAAAAAGAAACCGAAGCGGATTCATAAATCAAGGTTGGGAAGCTTCAGTCAATACTGGTTTTGAAACGAACAGCAATCAAAAGATTATAGGTTCGGCTGTCAATTATACAGATAGTCTGTTTTATGTCGACACTGATTTTATGTATCGGGACGCCGGAAATTATTCAGCCGGAAATAATCAGGAAGTTTTGTATTCTCAGTTTAGAAAGTTTAATATTTCAGCCACTTCCGGTTTTTCTTTTGACAAAAATAAATTGATAGAAGGCTCGCTAATTTATGATAAAGCGACTGATGTTGGTTATCCGGCGCTTCCTATGGATGTCTCATTGGCGGAAGCCTTAATAACCTCTTTGAAATTTGAATATGCACCCCAATCTTCAAAAATAGACAATTGGGAAACCAAAATATATTACAATACTATCACGCATAAAATGGACGATACGAAACGTCCCGATGTTCCGGTTCACATGGATATGCCAGGTTGGAGCGATACCTATGGTTTTTATTCAAAAGTTAGCGGACTAGCCAAAAATCATCATTTTGTTATCGATTTGAATTCCTTTTACAACCGTTCTATTGCAGAAATGACGATGTATCCATCCGATCCAAATGAAAATCTGATGTTCATGTACACTTGGCCAGACGTAAGAACTTGGTACAGTTCTGTGTTTTTAGAGGACACTGTTGTTTTGAATGAGTATTCTAATTTGAAGTTTTCGACAAGTATCGCCAATCATTTCAATGAAGTTGCCAATCAGTTGGGGCTAGAAAGTTTACAGATTTTTTATCCAAATATGGGAGATAGCAAAAACAGAATTTTGAAAAGCATTTCATCCAATTACTTATTTGGGAAAAATGGTTTTGAATATAGTTTCGGATTGGCTTATGGGGATCGTGCTCCATCCGTTTCAGAAGGATATGGGTTTTATTTATTCAATAGTTTCGATACTTATGATTACATTGGGAATCCTGAATTAAAAAATGAAAAATCTCTTGAAGGAAATGTTTCTGTAGGATACAAAACCGGTAAATTGGCCACTTCTGTTTCGTCTTCCTATTTCCATATTTCAGATTATATTGTTGGGAAACCTGATGATAGTTTAATTCCGATGACAATTGGTGCCAGCGGCGTGAAAATTTACACAGCCTTAGATTATGCCACTATTTTCAATGCCGACTTTAAAGTCGAATATGAATTGACAGATGATTTTAAATGGAAAGGACAATTGGTTTACAGTTATGGGAAGGACTATGAAAAGGAAAATTTACCTTTTATAAGTCCGTTGCGTTATACGTCCTCTTTGAATTACAGAAAAAACAAATTCTCAGCTGAAGTAGCCGTTCAGGGAAATGCAACCCAAACCCAGTATAGTCCATTTTATGGTGAAGACAGAACTCCTGATTATGCCATCGTAAATGTTGCTTCTGGTTATTCTTTTAATTTTGAAAAAAGTAAATGGAACCTAAGCGCCGGGATTGAGAATATTTTAGATACCTATTATTCTACTTTTTCAGATTGGAACAATATCCCTCGAAAAGGAAGAAACTTTTTTGTAAATGTGGCTATTGGGTTTTAATTTGAAAGTTTAAATACAGTTATAAGAAAAAAGGAGCTTCGATTGAAGCTCCTTTTTTTATCTATAACAGAATCTATTATCCTACCAATTCTACAATTTTACTATCGCCAACCAAACTTACTTTAATCAAGTTGTGTTTTGCCAAACCTTTGGTCGCAGCATCCCATTTTTTTCCACTTAAGTCTGATTTGACTTTCAATAATCCCAAATCCATTTGGTTGTCGTTGATTTTCAAAAGGTCAAGAATCAATTTCTCTTCTTCAGATAATTCAATTTGAACTTGTTTTTTCTCTGGTCTCATTTGAGGAAACAATAATACTTCCTGAATAGAAGAATTGTTCGTCAAGAACATCATCAAACGGTCCATTCCAATTCCTAATCCAGATGTTGGTGGCATTCCGTATTCAAGAGCTCTTAAGAAATCTTCGTCAATCGTTCCGCTTGCTTCATCATCTCCTTTTTCAGCCAAACGCATTTGGTCTTCAAAACGCTCTCTTTGGTCAATTGGGTCATTCAATTCAGAATAAGCGTTCGCTACTTCTTTGCCACAAACCATCAATTCAAAACGCTCTGTTAATTCCGGATTGTCACGGTGTTGTTTACACAAAGGCGACATTTCTTTTGGATAATCAGTGATGAAGGTAGGCTGAATGTAATTTCCTTCACATTTTGCACCAAAAATTTCATCAATCAATTTTCCTTTCCCCATCGTAGCATCAACCTCAATTCCCATTCCTCTGGCAGCTTCAAAAAGTTCCGCTTCACTTTTCCCGGAAATATCAAAACCTGTAAAATGTTTGATAGAATCAGTCATTGTAACACGAGCATAAGGAGCTTTAAAGTTCACGGTGTGTTCTCCAAAAGTCGCTTCGCTGGTTCCGTTTACACTAATGGCGCAATGCTCCAATAAGTTTTCGGTGAAATTCATCATCCAGTTGTAGTCTTTGTAGGCTACATATATTTCCATAGCGGTAAATTCTGGGTTGTGCGTACGGTCCATTCCTTCGTTACGGAAGTTTTTGGAGAACTCATAAACACCATCAAATCCACCTACAATTAATCTTTTTAAGTACAATTCGTTTGCAATACGCATGTAAAGCGGAATGTCAAGCGAGTTGTGGTGCGTGATAAAAGGTCGCGCTGCAGCTCCACCCGGAATCGGTTGTAAAACTGGAGTTTCTACCTCAAGATATCCTTTGTCATTAAAGAAAGAACGCATGGCGTTAAACAATTTCGTTCTTTTGATAAACGTTTCTTTTACATGATCGTTCACGGTTAAATCCACATAACGACGACGGTATCTTTGCTCCGGATCAGAAAAAGCATCGTGTGTTTTTCCGTCAGCATCTGTTTTTACAATAGGAAGTGGTTTCAGTGATTTGGCTAAAACAGTCAATCCATAGACATGAACCGAGATTTCCCCCACTTGTGTTTTGAAAACCGTTCCGCGAACGCCAATAAAATCACCAATGTCCAATAGTTTTTTGAAAACCACATTGTACATCGTTTTTTCCTCATCAGTCGAAATATCATCTCTCGAAACATAAACCTGGATACGTCCTTCAGCATCTTTCAATTCCGCAAATGACGCTTTTCCCATGATACGCTTACCCATCAAACGACCAGCTAAAACCACTTCTTTGCCTTCGTACTTCTCGAAATCAGCTAGGATTTCACTTGAATAAGCGGTGGTGATAAATTCGGCTGCAGGATAAGGTTCGATACCTAAATTGCGCAATTCGGTGAGAGCTTCTCTACGTAGTGTTTCTTGTTCGGATAATGCCATTATATTCTGATTTTAAGAGCGCAAAGATAGTCTTTATGTCTTAAAGTTACAAAGTCATAAAGTTGGAAAGTGATATATTAAGCCGATTTTTTTTCAGGAGCAGAAGTAATTGTTTTTTCAAGACGACCAGTCCCGCTATCCGCTCTATCTTTTTCTCTTGTTTGAAAAAAACAAGAGAAAAAGGATGCCGCTTTTATCGGGGCTATTCTACCAGTTTTTGTTTTTCAAATGCGAACGAAAAATAATACAAATCATGTATATTTGAACTCCAATTGGAACTCAAAATTACTACATGAAAAAATACATACTCTTTTTTATAACGATCCTTGCCACAAGTTGTCAAATTACCGAAACCATTCATTTAAACGAAGACGGAAGCGGAAAAATACAAACCGAGAGACATCGGGATGAACACAGTTACATGCAATTGGCGGGTGAAAATTATTCGAGTGAAGAGATTTTTAAGGATACAACCTATGTCTTCAAAGATATCATTGCAAAATATTCAGAAACATTTGTTAAGCTTCCGGCAGAAGAACAAGCTATTTTTCAAAAGTTCGCTAACGTGAATGTGCATATCAGGAATAGTTCTTACGAAAAAGAATTCAGAACAATCGTTTCTCAAAGTTTTAAAAAAATAGAAGAAGTGCCCGATTTGTATAAAGCCGAGGAATATGTAGATGATTTGAAACATAATTATGCTTTGAGTGCCGAAGAGCATTATTATAGGGTAAGCTACACTTTTGACGGAAGTGTTTTTAAGAGAATTGTAAAAATTACTGACCCGGTTGAATTGAAAAAACAGCAAGACAAAATAGAAGAGTTGAAAACCCGTTTTTCGAATCATAAAATCGTACAGGACTATATTTTAGATTATCATTTCCCACGAAAAATAAAATCGGTTTCCAATTCCAATGCAAAAATAAGTGAAGACAAAAAATCTATGGAATTGCAGTTCAATATTACAGACTGTCTGCTAAATCCTGAAAGCACCAATTTGGAGGTAATTTTAGAATAATCAATTTTGTGATTTCCTTTTTATAATCTATGGGATTGTTTAAACATGACCTGAAAAAATAAAGAACTTTCTATGAAATAAAAAAGCCTCATATTTCTATGAAGCTCTTTAATATTGAGACTGACCAGATTTAAATCCTACCTTTTCAGGCTGACCAGATTTTAACCCTATCTCATTTATTTTCAAATAATAATTGTAAGTAGTACTGTATAACAAAATTAGTACATACGGGAATTGTAATCGATACGAAATCTATATTTTTATCTTATGCGAGCTGGTTTTTTTATAGTTGTAAACTATTATGTAGTTATTCTTCATAATCATCTACTTTGATAATTTGTTTATTCACTAATCTGATAAGGGTAGATTGCTCTTCATTAAATTCAAGTGCGTATTGGTTATCTCCTAGTTCAAATTGATCATTGGACATTGCGGTAACAATGGTAACTTCAAATTTTTTCAAATTAATAAAGTGATATTCAACTACGATATTTAAAGTTGTTTTATCTGTAAAAGTTTGTCTCAAAACTAGTCTAATATTTCTTGTCCTTGGCGGTGGATGATTAACAGAAAGTAAATCTCTATGCTTAAGTGAATAGTACATTAAATGTTTAAAAGACTTTACTACCAATGGTTCAACATACTTAAATTCTATACCTTTTCTATGACCATCATCATCACCAAGATGTAAACGATCCCAGTAATGTTTATCATACCAAAACTCAATTTGAAAGTTTTCTATAAAAGTTGTATGATGTCTTACTTTTTTGGAGGAACAGTTTTCAAGCCATGTTTCAATATCTATAATGATTTCACCTTTGTCTTCTATAATTCTCTTTCTTTTCTCTTTACGATTCATTGTAGTCTTTTTTCAACCGAACAAAAATAGGGAATTAAATATTTAATTGTAGGAATATAATTACTTATTAAATTAATTTTTTTTCGCGGTT
>RCUR01000203.1_pt1 | contig 20377 bp, 22 predicted proteins | sample 2166151 | NCBI WGS metagenome assembly RCUR01 (sample SAMN09932785, study PRJNA488358) | compost metagenome | isolation source: compost soil in an enriched community | place: Germany: Experimental Botanical Garden
CCATCGAGGACGTGCTCGAGCCCTACCTGATCCAGCAGGGCTACATCATGCGCACGCCGCGCGGCCGGGTGGTGACCCGTCACGCCTACCTGCACTTCGGCCTCAACGTGCCGGGGCGCCTGAGCCAGATCAGTGACGCCGGCCTGTCTGGCGCCGACGATTGACGGAAAAAATAGTTGCCACGGCCGTTGGCAACCGGAGGAGCCGAGACTAGAGTATGCGCGCGCAACACGAGGGACAGCCGTTCACCCATGCCTGTCGGGTCTATTACGAAGACACCGACGCGGGCGGCGTCGTCTATTACGTCAATTACCTCAAGTTCATGGAGCGGGCTCGCACCGAATGGTTGCGCGCACTGGGCTGTGCCCAGTCGCAACTGGCGGTGGAGAACCTGCTGTTCGTCGTGCATTCGGCCGAGGCGCGCTACCTGGCGCCGGCGCGGCTGGACGACGAGCTGCGGGTCAGTGCCGAAATCATCGAGCTCAACCGCGCCAGCCTGCGTTTTCGTCAGCAGGTGTGGCGGACAAGCGATGCGACGCTGCTCTGTGAAGGGCAGATCATGGTGGCCTGTGTGCGCGCCGACAGTTTCAAACCCCGGGCCATACCCGAAGCGCTGCGTGCAGCCTTCGCCGGCGCGGGTCTATCCCCTGCAGGAGAGTAAGCGTGGAAGCCAACGCCGTTGACCATATGTCCATGTGGAGCCTGATCAGCAATGCCAGTTTCGTGGTGCAACTGGTGATGCTGATCCTGGTGGCTGCCTCGGTCACTTCGTGGATCATGATTTTCCAGCGCAGCGCCCTGCTGCGTGCCGCCAAGCGCGGGCTGGATACCTTCGAGGAACGCTTCTGGTCGGGCATCGACCTGTCCAAGCTGTATCGCCAGGCCGGCAGCAACCCCGACCCGGACTCCGGTGTCGAGCAGATATTCCGTGCCGGCTTCAAGGAGTTCTCGCGCCTGCGCCAGCAGCCGGGGGTCGACCCGGATGCAGTGATGGATGGCGTCAACCGCGCCATGCGCGTGGCGATCTCGCGCGAGGAAGAGAAGCTCGAGCAGAGCCTGCCGTTCCTCGCCACCGTCGGTTCCACCAGTCCCTATATCGGCCTGTTCGGTACCGTGTGGGGGATCATGAACTCCTTCCGCGGTCTGGCTCAGGTGCAGCAAGCGACCCTGGCCACCGTGGCGCCGGGTATCGCCGAGGCGCTGATCGCCACCGCCATCGGCCTGTTCGCCGCCATTCCGGCGGTCATCGCCTACAACCGCTTCGCAGCCCGCGGCGAGATGTTCATCGGCCGCTACTACACCTTCGCCGATGAGTTCCAGGCCATCCTGCATCGCAAGGTGCACACCTCGGACGACTGAGACCCCTCATGGCCAGAATTCGCAACAGACGCAAGCCGGTCGCCGAGATGAACGTCGTGCCCTATATCGACGTGATGCTGGTGCTGCTGGTGATCTTCATGGTGACCGCGCCGATGCTCAACCAGGGGGTCAAGGTCGACCTGCCCAAGGTGGGCAGCGAGGCGTTGCCGCAGGACAACAACGCCCAGGTACTGACCATCTCGATCAAGGCCGACAAGACCTATTACTGGAACATGGGTAGCGAGGTCGATACCGACACCGTGCAGGACAGCGCGCTGACCCTGGAGCAGATGACCCAAGCGGTGACCGCGATCATGAACCAGAGTCGGAGTCAGGGTAAGCAGGTCCAGGTCTTCGTCCGCGGTGACAAGGCGGTTGACTACGGCGCGGTGATGGCGGCCATGGGCGGTCTGCAACAGGCTGGCGTGGGCAACGTCGGGCTGATTACCGAGGCGCCCTGATGCAGCAGCGTGAGCGCTCTTCCCCGGAAAGCTATTTTTGGCCGACCATCTGGGCAGTGGGTCTGCACGTCCTGATCTTTGCCATGCTGTTCGTCAGCTTCTCGATGACCCCGGAACTGCCGCCGTCGCGGCCGATCGTGCAGGCGACCCTGTACCAGCTCAAGTCGCAGAGCCAGGCGACCGTGCAGACCAACCAGAAAATTGCCGGCGAGGCGAAGAAGACTGCGGCGCCGCAGTACGAAACCGAGCAGATGGAGCAGAAGAAGGTCGAGCAGCAGCGACTGGCGGCGGCCAAGGCGGCGGAGCAAAAGAGGGCCGAAGAGGCTCGAAAGACCGAGCAGGCCAAGGCCGCCGAGGCGCAGAAGCAGAAGGAAGTCGCTGCAGCCAAGGCCAAGACGGAAGCCGAGAAGAAGGCCGCCGAGCAGAAGCAACAGGCCGACATCGCCAAGAAGAAGGCTGCCGAGGAAGCGGCGAAGAAGAAGGCGGCAGACGAGGCGGCCAAGAAAAAGGCAGCGGAAGAGGCGGCGAAGAAGAAAGCCGCCGAGGATGCCAAGAAGAAGGCAGCCGAGGAAGCGAAGAAAAAGGCTGCAGCCGATGCCGCGAAGAGCAAGGCGGCCGAGGACGCGAAGAAGAAAGCCGCGGCCGATGCTTCTCGCAAGGCCACGGAAGACAAGAAAGCGGCTGCGCTGGCCGAGCTGCTGGCCGACGATGTGCAGCACCAGCAGGCGCTGGCTGACAGCGTCGGCGACCAGGTGGCCGGCAACCTGGATGACCTGATCATCAATCTGGTCAGCCAGCAGTGGCGGCGTCCGCCGTCGGCACGCAACGGCATGAGCGTGGAAGTGCTGATCCAGATGCTGCCCGACGGCACCATCACCAACGCACGTGTGAATCGCTCCAGCGGCGATACGGCCTTCGACAACTCGGCAGTTGCCGCAGTGCGCAATGTCGGTCGTATCCCCGAGCTGCAGCAGCTGGACCGCGCGACCTTCGACAAGATGTATCGTCAGCGTCGCATGATATTCAAACCGGAGGACTTGAGCCTGTGAACACCCTGATCCGCATGGCCCTGCTGGGCCTGGTGCTGCTCGCCGGTGTGGCGAAAGCGGCCGACCCGCTGGTGGTTTCCAGCGGTACCGATCGCGCCATCCCGATTGCCGTGGTGCCGTTCGGCTCGCAGGGCGGCGCCGTGCTGCCCGAGGACATGGCCGAGATCATCGGCAAGGACCTGCGCAACTCCGGCTACTTCGAGCCGATCCCGCGGCAGAACATGATCAGCCTGCCGAGCCAGGCCAGCGAGGTCATCTACCGTGACTGGAAGGCGCTGGGCGCCCAGTACGTGCTCACCGGCAGCATGGTACCCAACGGTGGCGGCGTGCAGATCCAGTACGCGCTGTTCAACGTCACCACCGAGCAGCAGATGCTCACCGGCAGCGTCGGCGGCACGACGGCCCAATTGCGCGACATGGCGCACTACATCGCCGACCAGTCGTTCGAGAAGCTCACCGGCATCAAGGGCGCCTTCTCCACTCGCATGCTCTACGTCACCGCCGAACGCTTCTCGGCCAACAACACCCGTTACACCCTGCAGCGTTCCGACTATGACGGCGCGCGGGCGGTGACCCTGTTGCAGTCGCGCGAACCGATCCTGTCGCCGAGCTTCGCGCCGGATGGCCGCCGGGTGGCCTACGTGTCATTCGAGCAGCAGCGTCCGCGCATCTTCGTCCAGCACATCGACACCGGTCGCCGCGAGCAGATCACCAACTTCGAGGGCCTCAACGGTGCCCCGGCCTGGTCGCCGGACGGCAATCGCCTGGCCTTCGTGCTGTCGCGCGACGGCAATCCGGAGATCTACGTGATGGACATGGGCAGCCGTCAGGTGCGCCGCGTGACTAATAGTCCGGCCATCGATACCGAGCCCTTCTGGGGCAAGGACGGCCAGACCATCTACTTCACCTCGGATCGTGGCGGCAAGCCGCAGATCTACAAGACCGGCCTCGGCGGCGGCGTCGAGCGGGTGACCTTCGTCGGCAACTACAACGCCAACCCGAAGCTGTCCGCGGATGAACGCACCCTTGTCATGATCCACCGCCAGGATGGTTTCACCGTGTTCAAGGTGGCTGCCATGGATCTGCAGCGTGGTGGTGCTCCGCGCATCCTCTCCGGCGAGACCAGTCTGGACGAGTCGCCCACTGTTGCGCCCAATGGCACCATGCTAATCTACGCCACCCGCCAACAGGGCAGGGGGGTGCTCATGCTCGTGTCCACCAATGGTCGCGTACGGCTCCCGCTTCCTGTCGCTCAGGGCGAAGTCCGTGAGCCTTCCTGGTCTCCCTATCTGAACTGACGGCGGCTGCCAACTGCTCGTTTCAATACGTTGTTTTGAACATGTTGTTTTGAACACACACTGGGGTTTTAAAAGATGGAAATGCTGAAAATCGGCAAATTTGCTGCGCTGGCTCTGGCTATGGCAGTTGCCGTAGGTTGCTCCTCCAAGGGCGGTGATGCTGCTGGCGAAGGTGCAGTCGATCCGAACGCTGGCTACGGCGCCAACACCGGTGCCGTCGATGGCAGCCTGAACGGTGAAGAGGCCGCCCTGCGCGCCATCACCACCTTCTTCTTCGAGTACGACAGCTCCGACCTGAAGCCGGAAGCCATGCGCGCTCTGGACGTTCACGCCCGCGACCTGCAGTCCAACGGCGCTCGCGTCGTCCTGGAAGGCCACGCTGACGAGCGCGGCACCCGCGAGTACAACATGGCTCTGGGCGAGCGTCGCGCCAAGGCCGTTCAGCGCTACCTGGTGCTGCAGGGCGTGTCCCCGGCCCAGCTGGAGCTGGTGTCCTACGGTGAAGAGCGTCCGATGGCCATGGGCACCAGCGAAGAGAGCTGGGCGCAGAACCGTCGCGTCGAACTGAAGAAGTAATAAGCCATGCGCAAGCACTCCCGTCTCCTGACCCTGCTGGCTTTGGCCGCCCCCCTCGCGACCTGGGCCCAGGTGCCCGTCATCGAGGGTGGCAACGGTTATCCGCCGTCTGGCTACGGAGCCACGGGAGCTGCTTATGCCGGTGGGGCGGTAACCCCCGCTCCTACCTCGGCCCAAGGTGAGCTCTTCCTGCAGCTGCAACAGCTGCAGGAAGAGGTTGCCCGCCTGCGCGGTACCCTGGAAGAGCAGCAGTACGAAATCCAGCGTCTCAAGCAGGAAAGCCTCGAGCGCTACCAGGATCTCGACGGTCGTCTGTCCTCCGCGGGCCAGGCGCCGGCACCGGCTCCTGTTGCCCCGGCGGCAAACGGCTCCCAGGCCGCAGCGCCTGTCGCGCCGGCTGCGCCAGCCAATGGCGCCCCGGGTGATCCGGCCAAGGAAAAACTGTTCTACGATGCCGCCTTCGACCTGATCAAGGCGAAGGATTTTGCCAAGGCCGATCAGGCCTTCAGCGCATTCCTGCGCAAGTATCCGACCAGTCAGTACGCCGGCAACGCGCAGTACTGGCTGGGTGAAGTCAAGCTCGCCCAGGGCGATCTGCAGGGCGCCGGTCGTGCCTTTGCCCAGGTCAGCCAGGGCTATCCGCAGCACCAGAAGGTGGCCGACTCGCTGTACAAGCTCGCCGATGTCGAGCAGCGCCTCGGCAACGCCGACAAGGCGCGCGGCATCCTGCAGCAGGTGATTGCCCAGTATCCGGGCACTTCGGCGGCCCAGTTGGCCCAGCGCGATCTCGCCCGCCTGCCCTGAGCGCAGCCGGCTGCACCGAGGAAACCCGCGCCTGGCGCGGGTTTTTTCGTTAAACTCGCACTCCTTTTTCCACATCCTGCAACGGAGGCGGATGGCCTGTTTCGCCATCACGCCCGGGGCTTATGAACCAGACTCTGCGCATCACCGAAATCTTCCATTCGCTGCAGGGGGAAACACGTACCGTCGGCCTGCCGACCGTGTTCGTGCGCCTGACCGGCTGTCCCCTGCGCTGTCAGTACTGCGATACCGCCTACGCGTTCAGTGGTGGCGAGGTCATGACCCTCGAACAGATCCTCGCCCAGGTCGCCAGCTACAAGCCGCGCTACGTCTGCGTGACCGGCGGTGAGCCGCTGGCGCAGCCGAACTGCATTCCGCTGCTCGAGGCGCTGTGCGACGCCGGCTACCAGGTGTCGCTGGAGACCAGTGGCGCCCTGGATATCGCGCCGGTGGATACTCGGGTCAGCCGGGTGGTCGACCTGAAAACCCCGGGATCGGCGGAGGTGGGCCGCAATCGCTATGAGAACATGGCCGAGCTGACCGGCAACGATCAGGTCAAGTTCGTCATCTGTTCGCGCGAGGACTACGACTGGGCAGTCTCCAAGATCATCGAGTACCGCCTCGACCAGCGTGCCGGCGAGCTGCTGATGTCGCCCAGCCACCACGAGCTGGAGGCACGCAGCCTGGCCGAGTGGATCATCGCCGACAACCTGCCGGTACGCCTGCAGCTGCAGCTGCACAAGTACCTGTGGAACGACGAGCCCGGCCACTGATCGCGAGGAGCATCGACATGACTGACAAGAAAGCAGTAATCCTGCTCTCCGGCGGCCTCGACTCCGCCACCGTGCTGGCCATGGCGCTTGCCGAGGGCTATGCCTGCTACACCATGAGCTTCGACTACGGTCAACGTCACCGCGCCGAGCTGCAGGCGGCTGAGCGGGTGGCGCGCCAGCTGGGGGCGGTCGAGCACAAGGTGGTCGGCATCGACCTCAACGGTATCGGCGGCTCGGCGCTGACCGACGACAGCATCGCCGTGCCGGAAGAGCCGGGCGAGGGCATCCCGGTGACCTATGTGCCGGCGCGCAACACCCTGTTCCTGTCGCTGGCGCTGGGCTGGGCCGAGGTGCTGGGCGCCCGCGACATCTTCATCGGCGTCAATGCGGTGGACTACTCGGGCTATCCGGACTGCCGGCCGGAGTTCATCGCCGCCTTCGAGCGCCTGGCCAATCTGGCCACCAAGGCCGGCGTGGAGGGCGAGGGCTTTCGCATCCAGGCGCCGCTGCAGTACCTGTCCAAGGCGCAGATCATCGAAGCGGGGCTGACCCGCGGCGTGGATTTCGCCCTGACGGTCTCCTGCTATCAAGCCGATGCCGACGGCCGCGCCTGTGGCCGCTGCGACAGCTGCCGCCTGCGTGCCGAAGGCTTCCGCGCCGCCGGGGTTGCCGATCCGACCCGCTATGTTTGAAATTATTTGCCTTGGGGTGTTGTATTTCCGTTAGAAATCAGTAATATACACACCAAGTTGGGGCGTTAGCTCAGTGGTAGAGCAGTTGGCTTTTAACCAATTGGTCGTAGGTTCGAATCCCACACGCCCCACCATTTTTCCCTCCTCGCAGTTCCCCGCGTTTCTTCCCTGCTAGTTATCCCGTCTGGTGCTCTGGATCGGGTTTATACTCCGTTTCCCGCACCCTAACCTTCAGGTGCAGCAAACATGACGCAGATTTCCGAACAACTCCTGGTCCAGGCCCATCTGGACGCCAAGCAGCCGCGCCCGCTCACCGAGCAGGAGATCGCCGACTATCGTCAGGCCATCGCTGCCGAGCTCAAGGCCCGTGACGCCGTGCTGGTTGCCCACTACTACACCGATCCGATCCTCCAGGCGCTGGCCGAGGAAACCGGTGGTTGCGTGTCCGACTCGCTGGAGATGGCCCGCTTCGGCAGCCAGAGTCCGGCCTCGACCATCGTGGTCGCCGGCGTGCGCTTCATGGGCGAGACGGCCAAGATCCTCAACCCCGAAAAGCGCATCCTGATGCCGACCCTCGAAGCGACCTGCTCGCTGGACCTGGGTTGTCCGGTCGAGGAGTTCTCGGCCTTCTGCGACCAGCATCCCGAGCGCACCGTGGTGGTCTACGCCAATACTTCGGCGGCGGTGAAGGCGCGCGCCGACTGGGTGGTGACCTCCAGCTGCGCGGTGGAGATCGTCGAGAGCCTGATGGACAACGGCGAGAAGATCCTCTGGGCGCCGGATCGCTACCTGGGGGGGTATATCCAGCGCGAAACCGGCGCCGACATGCTGCTCTGGGAGGGTTCGTGCATCGTCCACGAGGAGTTCAAGGCCAAGCAGCTGCACGACCTCAAGGAGCTGTATCCGGAGGCGGCGGTGCTGGTGCACCCGGAATCGCCGGAGTCGGTGATCGCTCTGGCCGACGCGGTGGGCTCCACCAGCCAGCTGATCAAGGCGGCGCAGACCCTGCCCAACCAGATCTTCATCGTCGCCACCGACCGCGGCATCCTCTGGAAGATGCAGCAGCTGTGCCCCGGTAAGTCGTTCATCGAGGCGCCGACCGCCGGCCAGGGCGCGACCTGCCGCAGCTGTGCGCACTGCCCGTGGATGGCGATGAACACCCTGGAGCGCACGCTCCAGTGCCTGCGTGAGGGCAGCAACGAGATCCATGTCGATCCGGTGCTGATTCCCAAGGCGGTCAAGCCGCTCAAGCGCATGCTCGACTTCACCCAGGCGGCACGGCTCAAGGTGACCGGCAACGCCTGATCGGTCGCGCAGATGGCAAGAGGCCCGGCAATTGCCGGGCCTCTGCGTTTTCGCATGCCACTCAGCGCAGCAGCTTGTCGATCATCCGTTTCTCGTCCGCCAGCTCGCTGTGGCGCGCATCGATGCGTGCCGCCAGCTGGAAGTTGCCGTTGGCGCGGCGACGGGCGAAGTCCAGCTGCTCGAGCGCCTGGTCGTAGTCGCCGACCAAAGCGAAATATTCGGCGCGGGCCTGATGCAGGCCGATGATGTTGCCGGACAGGCCGCGGGTTTCCGCCTGCTGGAACCACAGTTCGGCATCGCTGGGGCGCTCCTTGAGCAGGCGGTCGAGCTGCTGTTCGGCCTCGGCCGGGCGGTTCTGCTTGAGCAGCAGTTCGCTCAGGGCCTGGCGGGCCGGATAGCTGGCCGGATACAGGCCGAGCAGGCGCTGCAGGCGTTGGCTGGCGGCATCCAGACGGTTGCCGGTGATGTCCAGCTCGACCTGGGCGAGATTGTAGACGATGTCGTTGGGCGCCTCGGCCAGCAGGGGCTGCAGGTTGCTGCCGGCTTCCTTGAGTTGCCCGCTCTTGATCTGCGCCAGGGCGAGGCCATAACGTGCGGCATCCAGTTCGGGGTTCTCGTCGAGCAGTGCGCGGAAGCGCTGGGCGGCCAGTCCCGGCGAGCTTTCGTAGGTCAGCTGCACACGGGCGCGCATCAGCTGGTAGCGCAGGGAATCCTGGCTGCCGCTGCCGGCAAACTGTTCGGCGCGGTTGCGGGTGTCGGCCACCCGCGACTCGCTGAGCGGGTGGGTCAGGAGGAACTCCGGCGGCACGCGGGTATAGCGATATTGACGCATCAGACGCTCGAACATGCTCGGCATCGCGCGTGGGTCGTAGCCCGCCTGCTGCAGGTTGAGGATGCCGATGCGGTCGGCTTCCTGTTCGTTCTGCCGCGAGAAGCGCCGCTGCGCCTGGATGGCTGCGGCCTGGGTCGAGGCGATGGCGGCGATCCCGGCATCGCCGGCACCAGCGGCGGCGGCGACCACGCCGGCGAGCATGGCGGCCATCAGCGGCACCTGCATGCGCTTCTGTTCCTCGAGGCCGCGGGCAAAGTGGCGTTGCGACAGGTGCGCCAGTTCGTGGGTGAGCACCGAGGCGTATTCGCCCTCGGTCTGTGCGTGCAGGAACAGGCCGCCGTTGACGCCGATGACCCCGCCGGGGGCGGCGAAGGCGTTGAGCTGCGGGCTGTCGAGCAGGACGAAGACCAGGCGGCGGTCCTGCAACTGGCTGGTTTCCGCCAGGCGGTAGACGCTGCTTTCGACGAAGTCCTTGAGCAGCGGGTCGGGCAGGCTCTTCACCTGGCCGCGCAGCACGTTGAGCCAGGCCCTGCCGAGCTGGTGCTCCTGGTCGGGCGAGACGATCGAGGAGCTGGCATCGCCAAGTGCGGGCAGGTCGCTGGCGAAGGCCGGAGTGGTCAGCAGACAGGTCAGCGTCAGCAGGGTGGGGCGCAGCATCTTCATCGCTCGGACTCGGTACGGCAAAGTAGCTACTCTAGCCGCAGCCAGGCCCGGCTGGCCAGCGATGCGCCGGCTTGGCTATGCTGCGCAGCATTTGCGGGGAGAGATCATGACCGAGATTACCGGGCCGGTGCCGGCCCACGACGCCGAGCTGGATGCCAGTGGCTTGAATTGTCCGTTGCCGTTGCTCAAGGCCAAGCTGGAGCTCAACCGCCTGCCCAGTGGCGCGGTGCTCAAGGTGATTGCCACCGATGCCGGCTCCCAGCGCGACTTCCGCGCCTTCGCCCGTCTGGCCGGGCACGCGCTGCTGCATGAAGAGGAGGAGGCGGGCTGCTTCCGCTACTGGCTGCGCAAGGCCTGAAGCAATACCGGCCGGCAGGGCTGCCGGCCGGTCAGCAAGGCTTCAGCCGGCGTTGAGGGTGCGGGCGGCCGCCAGCACGGCGTCGACATGGCCCGGCACCTTGACGCCGCGCCACTCCTGGCGCAACACGCCGTCCTTGTCGATCAGGAAGGTGCTGCGCTCGATGCCGAGGTACTCCTTGCCGTACAGCTTCTTCGGCTTGATCACCTCGAACAGCTGGCACAGTTGCTCGTCGGCGTCGGACAGCAGTTCGAAGGGGAACTCCTGCTTGCCCTTGAAGTTCTCGTGGGACTTCAGGCTGTCGCGCGACACGCCGAACACCAGGGTGTTGGCGGCGGCGAACTCGTTGTGCAGGTCACGGAAGTTCTGGCCTTCGGTGGTGCAGCCCGGGGTGCTGTCTTTCGGATAGAAATACAGCACCACCTGCTGGCCCTTGAGCGCGCTGAGCACCACCTGCTGGCCGCTGGTGGCCTGGATCTGGAAATCGGCGACGGGCGAATCGATGGCTACCGGCATGCGGAACTCCTGGGGGGAATGGGGATTACGGATTCTGCGGGCGCCAGGGTTCGATCAGGGCGTCGAGGTTGAGGGCGTCGGCGAAGTCGAGGAACTGGTCGCGCAGCCAGCTGATCTGCGTGCCCGGCGGCAGGGTCACGGTGATGGTGGCGTTGAGCAGCAGGGTGCCGGTCTGCGGCGCCTGATAGGTGTCGCAGGTGAGGTTTTCCAGTTCGACATGATGATCGGTAAAGAACTGACACAGCTCGCCGATGATGTCCGGCCGATAGGCGGCGCTGATGTAGGCCACGTAGGGCAGGGCGTTGGCGCGCTCGACGGCGGCGGCGCTGCGGGTCATGTTGATGCTGAACTTGTGGCGCTTGGCCAGCGGCGCCAGGCTGGCTTCCAGGCGCGCCAGCGCGTCCCAGCTGCCGGCAACCTGCAGCACCAGGGCGCTGTACTCGCCATGCCGGGTCAGGCGGCTGCTGATCACGTTGCAGCGGCTTTCCTGGCTGGCGCGACAGAGCACGCTGGTGAGCTCCATGGGCGAGGCTCCCAGGGCGCTGATCACGAGAAACTGTTCACGGGGTTGGGGGGTCGACATGCAGAATTCCTGGTGCAAAGAGATGGCGGCAGAGCACGCGCCGGCAGAGCCGGGAAGGGTAGCGAAAAGCGCCGGCAAGGGGAATGCCTGGCAGCCTGCCGCCAGCTTGTGCAAGGCTGGTGGCATCAGTACCATTACGCCTTTATCTATATAGCGGCAGGAGTGGTTGCATGATTACGGGCAGCATGGTGGCACTGGTCACGCCCATGGATGCAGAAGGCCGTCTGGATTGGGATAGCCTGACCCAGCTGGTCGATTTTCACCTCCAGGAAGGCACCAACGCCATCGTCGCGGTCGGCACCACGGGTGAGTCCGCCACGCTGGACGTCGACGAACACGTCGCGGTGATCCGCCACGTGGTCAAGCAGGTCGCCGGACGCATTCCGGTGATCGCCGGTACCGGGGCCAACTCCACCCGCGAGGCCATCGAACTGACCGCCGCCGCCAAGCAGGCCGGCGTCGATGCCTGCCTGCTGGTCACCCCGTACTACAACAAGCCGACCCAGGAAGGCCTGTACCTGCACCACCGCAAGATCGCCGAGTCGGTGGCCATTCCGCAGATCCTCTACAACGTGCCGGGGCGTACCGCCTGCGACATGCTGGCCGACACCATTGCCCGCCTGTCCACGGTGGCGAACATCATCGGCGTCAAGGAAGCCACCGGCGACCTGCAGCGTGGCAAGGAAGTGCTGGACAAGGTCGCCTCCGGCTTCCTGGTCTACTCCGGCGACGACGCCACCGCGGTCGAGCTGATGCTGATGGGCGCCCAAGGCAACATTTCGGTGACCGCCAACGTCGCTCCGCGTGCGATGAGCGAGCTGTGCGCCGCCGCCATGCGTGGCGATGCCGCCACCGGTCGCGCGATCAACGAGCGCCTGATGCCGCTGCACAAGCAACTGTTCTGCGAAGCCAACCCCATTCCGGTGAAGTGGGCCCTGCACGAGATGGGTCTGATTCCCGAAGGCATCCGCCTGCCCCTGACCTGGCTCAGCCAGGACTGCCAGGAGCCGCTGCGTCAGGCCATGCGCCAGGCCGGTGTGCTGGCCTGATCGACGGAGAACATGCATGAAGCAACTGGCCGGACTTTCCGCGCTTGCCCTGATCATCGCTGCCAGCAGCGGCTGCGGCTGGATCTGGGGCGATAATGGCTACTTTCGAGACCGTGGCAGCGACTACCTGACCGCCCGCGAAACGGCTCCGATGCAGCTGCCGCCGGATGTCCAGGTGCGTCGCCTCGAGCCCTTGCTGCCGGTGCCGGCCGCCGTGTCGACATCCACTGCCGAGGGCAAGTTCGAGGTGCCGCGTCCGCAGGCGCTGAGCGCTGCCGCCCTGCGCGGCGATGACGCGGAGCAGGGCGGCAGCGTGTCGCTGCTGGCCGACCGCAGCTACGATGCGCCGGATCGCGTCAGCCTGACCACCGACGGCAGCGGCAATCCGCTGCTCAGCCTGGCCAGCGATTTCGATCGGGCCTGGTCGGCGGTGGGCCGCGCGCTGCAGGATGGCGATGTGCGGGTCGACGACATGAACCGCAGTCTCGGTCTCTACTACATCAACCTCGCCGAAGGGGCGGAAAAGCCCGACGAGGAGCCGGGTTTCTTCGCGCGTCTGCTGGGCAGCGATGATGCCGCAGAGGATGAGGCGAGTGCCGAGCGTTACCAGGTCCGCCTGACCACCGTGGGCGACAGCGTCCAGGTGTCGGTCGAGAAAAGCCTCGAGAGCGTGGCGCCGAGCGATGTGGCGCGCCGCGTGCTGGAGTTGATCCAGGAACATCTCGGCTGAATCGGGCCGCAGCCCCCAGCCGCTACCCACGATAGGCGAAACCCCCAGGGTTTCGCCTGTTTTGTTTGCCAGAGACGGAAATGCCGATATGAGCACACCCACCACCCTGAGCCTGAAGAAGATCTACTCGGGCAAGGTTCGCGACCTCTACGAAATCGACGACAAGCGCATGCTGATGGTGGCCACCGATCGTCTGTCGGCCTTCGACGTCATCCTCGACGAGCCGATCCCGGAGAAGGGCAAGATCCTCACCGCCATCTCCAACTTCTGGTTCGACAAGCTCAAGGACCTGGTGCCCAACCACTTCACCGGCGACAAGGTCGAGGACGTGGTGCCGGCCGCCGAGCTGCCGCTGGTGGAGGGCCGTGCGGTGGTGGCCAAGCGCCTCAAGCCGGTCGCCGTCGAGGCCATCGTGCGCGGCTATCTGGTCGGTTCGGGCTGGAAGGAATATCAGAAGAGCGGTACCGTCTGCGGCATCGCCCTGCCGGCCGGGCTGAAGGAGGCGGCCAAGCTGCCGCAGCCGATCTTCACCCCCTCGACCAAGGCCGCCGTCGGCGACCATGACGAGAACATCTCCTTTGCACAGTGCGAGGCGATCATCGGTGCCGAGCTGGCCGCCAAGGTGCGCGACACCGCCATCGCCCTGTACAGCGCCGCGGTCGAGTACGCCGCCACCCGCGGCATCATCATCGCCGACACCAAGTTCGAGTTCGGTCTGGACGAGGATGGCACCCTGACCCTGATGGACGAGGCGCTGACTCCGGACTCCAGCCGCTTCTGGCCGGCCGACAGCTACGCCGAAGGCACCAATCCGCCGAGCTTCGACAAGCAGTTCGTGCGCGACTGGCTGGAGTCCACCGGCTGGAACAAGGAGCCGCCGGCGCCGGCGGTGCCAGCCGAGGTGGCGCAGAAGACCGCGGACAAGTACCGCGAAGCGCTGACCCGGCTGACCTGCTGAGAACTGCCGCGGCGCGCAAGCAACTGATCCTGCGTGAAAAAATTCTCGCAAGGGGCTTCGCCAAACGGATTTGAGCTGGTATTATTCGCGCCGACTTGGGGGAGATGCCGGAGTGGTCGAACGGGACGGATTCGAAATCCGTTGTATTCGCAAGAGTACCTAGGGTTCGAATCCCTATCTCCCCGCCATATTGACGTTGAAAGCCCCGCATTGCGGGGCTTTCGCGTTTCTGGGATACGTCAGTCCCGCTACCCCTTGGCTGCTTGTCCTTCCTCTGTACTCCCCCCGCCTGAAACCGGCGAATTGCGGGCATTCGAGTGGCCGGATGCGACCCTGTTCGGTAAAAGTGATAACCACGCGACGGCTGCTGGTTTTTGCGCTAATAGGCCTTATGATCTGCGCGGTTTGCCCGACGGCCATCCATCTCCGCACTCAGGCTGTCACGCGAGTCAGGCAACAATCATTTCCTCCATCGACGAATGGACTCCTCATCGTGAAAAAATGGATCGCTGCGCCGTTGCTGGCGCTCTCGGTTGCTGCAGCCCAAGCCCAGTCCCTGAACGTCGCCAACTGGAACGACTATATCGATCCCGCGGTGCTGGAGGCCTTCACCCGGGAAACGGGTATCGAGGTCAACTACCAGACCTACGACAACGACCAGGAGGTCTACGACCTGCTGAAGAAAGGAGAGTCGCTCGATGTGGTGGTGCCTTCCACCGACAATTTCGGCAAGCTGATCGAGGAGGGGCTGCTGCGCCCCTATGCGGCGGCGAGCCTGCCCGGCTTCGAGGTCCTCGAGCCGCTGATCATGACGCGCCTGGCCGGCCATGACCCGGCCCGCGAGTATGGCGTGCCCTACCTGTGGGGCAGCATCGGCCTGGCGGTGAACGTGCCGCTGGCCGAGGCGGCGCTGGGTGGCCCGGTGCCCAGGACCTGGGGGCTGGTGTTCGACAAGGAACTGGTCAAGCGGCTGTCGTCCTGCGGTGTCACCGTGCTGGACTCCGCCAACGATGTGGTCAGCCTGCTGGTGAACTATCGGGGGCGCAGTCTGAATCATATTGGCGAGAACTACGCCTCGCGCTCGTTGGAATATCTGGGCGAACTGCGCCCGCATTACCGCTATGTCAGCAGCAGTGACTACATCGACGATCTGAGCGCCGGCAAGAACTGCGTGAGCATGGCCTGGACGGGGGATGCGCTGGCGGCAGAAGCGGAAGGCCGGCCGGTGAAGTTGATCGAGCCCGAGGAGGGCAGTCTGGTGTTTGTCGACATCCTGGCGATTCCGGCCGCGGCGCAGAATGTCGAGGGGGCCAAGGCCTTCATCAGCTACATGCTGCGTCCAGAGGTCTCCGCCCAGATCGCCCGGGCTACCTACTACCAGACGCCGAACACCAAGGCGCGCCAGGTGCTGGAGGCCGCTGACGAGCATTTCCATGCCGCCAAGCTGTCCGCCGGCATGTTCGGCTATGTGGCGCCGAAGGCGGAGGTGGGCAAACTGATCGAAGACTCTTGGCCGCGGCTGCAGCAGGGGGTGTCGGCGCCCCGCTGAAGCCTTTGTCTCCCTCGCATGCAAAGCCCTGAGTGATCGGGGCTTGGTCGTGTTGATCGCACGTACCCCTAGGCTGCGCCGTGCCATATCCAGGCGCGGCCTGCCTTCATTCAGCGGCGCGCCTCATCCGCCCCCGGTCCCGGCACCGCGAACATCCAGCCGAATCCCCAGGCCAGCGCACCCGCGCCGAGCCAGAAGGCGCTGTGCAGACTGCCACCCATGCCCAGCCACTGGCCGGTCAGCCAGGGCGCAGCCAGCTGGGCGACGCTGTACAGGGCGATCATCGCCGCCGAGATGCGCGGTCCCTGATGCGGTTGCAGGCTGCGGCCGAGGCGCTGGGTCAGCAGCACGGTGCCGAGGAAGGTGCTGCCGACCAGCAGGGCGCAGAGCAGGATGCCCGTGGCGCCCGGCAGCAGCAGGGCCGCCAGTACGCCGGCCAGCTGGATCAGGTAGTTGATCTGCAGGGCATGCTTGTCGCCGAGCTGGCCGCCCAGGCGACTCCACAGCCAGGGTGCGATCAGGGTGGCCAGCGCCACTACCAGCCAGCTGCCGTTGATCAGGAAGCTGTCCGGCGCAACCTGCAGTCGCGCCAGTGTCGGCAGGAAGGTCATCGGCAGGATGTAGCCCATACCCGCGCCGGTGTAGGCGAGAAACAGCGGCGTGGTGCGGCGGTCCAGCAGTTGCCCGCTGGGGCTGCCCTCGCCGGGTGGGGCGGCGTGTTCGGCAGTGTCCAGGCGCGCCAGCCGGTGCCAGCCCCACCAAGCCAGCGGCAGGCTGAGCAGGGCCGCCGGCCACCAGCGTGCGGCGCCCTGCAGCCAGTCGGCGCTGAGGCCGACCATGGCGCTGGACAGCAGCAGGCCGGCGCCGACGCCGAGGTAGACCAGGCCGCTGGCGCTGGCACGGTTGTGGCGTACCAGCCATTCGAGGATCAGCGCCGGGGCCTGGACGAACACCAGGCCGTTGCTGATGCCGTTGAGCAGGCGCAGGGCGGCGAGCAGATCGGGATCGCTGGCCTGGGTCTGCAGCAGGGTGGTCAGCGCATGCAGCACCAGCCCCCAGGGCAGGCAGCGGCGAATCTGGGCGATGCGGTGCCAGCGGATCGCCAGCAAGGCGCCGAGCAGGTAGCCGAGGTAGTTCCAGCTGGCGATGTCGGCCCCCTGCCTGAGCGTGAGCAGGCCATCCTCGACCAGCCACGGCAGCAGGGGCGTGTAGATGAAGCGGCCGAGGGTATGCACGGTCAGTAGGACCAGTGCACCGGCCAGTAGAACCGGGAACAGCGCAGGGCGTTGGGGCGTCATGAACAATCCTTGGCGAGAGGCCTCTGCGGGTCGTGGCCTGCGCCCCGTCGCGGGCAGGGCTTGGCCGATCAGCTTAGGGAGTCGGCCAGCCGTTAGGCAACAAATCCTGCACGGGCTGAGCGCTGGGTCTGCACCTCGCGCGCTTCACGTGCCCTGCTGCCGGTGCGCCAGGCCAACGGCAGGAGCGGGGCGGCGACAGCGCCACAGGGCCAGCAGCAGGAGCAGGCTGACCAGTCCCCAGCCGAGGGCCTGGATATTGAGCAGGGTTTCCTGCCAGAGCATCACCGGCAGGCCGATGCCGAGCAGTACCGCCAGCAGGCCCAGTTCGTCGCGCGGGCCGGGGGCCGGCCAGCACAGGTAGGCCAGCGCCGGCAGCAGCAGGGCGGCGCTGGGGAAGCTGCGATAGCGCGGCTCGAAGACCAGGCCCAGCATCAGCCAGGCCGCGGCCAGGCCGGCGGCCAGCAGCCACCAGCCGGCACGCGCCTCCAGCCAGCTGCCGAGCCGTGCGCGCCAGCCGCCCAGTGGCGGGTTGATGCACAGCAGGGTGCGCGCCGCGACCAGCAGGTTGAGCGCGAGCAGGGCGCCGTGCCACAGCCATTCGCCGGCATGGCGGCTGTCGAGGGTCAGTTGCTGGGTCCACAGGGCGATGGCGGCGGCGGCGATAGCGCTGGCCAGCGGCAGTTGCCAGGCGGCCCGGCGCTCGCGCGGGGCGCCACCCAGCAGCAGGCCGGCGATCAGCAGTACGCCGCTGAGGCCCAGCCAGCGCGGCCAGTCCGGCAGGTTGGAGACCGGCCCGGCGAGCACACCCTTGTCACCGCGAAAGGCGTCGAACAGCCCCCAGTAGCCACCGACCGTGCCCTCGCTGATGCGCTTCCACGGTTGGTCGAAGGCCTCGATCAGGTTGTACTGCCAGCCGCCCTGTTCGGCCATGGCGATGAAGCCGCGCATGAAGCGCGCCTCGTTGACCCGGCTGGGCAGGGCGTCCTCGCGCTGACGCCCTTCGCTCGGCCAGCCGGTCTCGCCGACGAAGATCGGCTTGGGCGCGTACAGCCGTTCGAACTTCTCGTGGACCCGCTCGACCTGGGCGAGGGCGGCGTCGATGCCGGTGGGGTCGTCCTCCCAGTAGGGCAGCAGGTGGATGGTGATGAAATCCACCGCCGGCGCCATTTCCGGGTGGCGCAGCCAGAACTCCCAGACGTCGGCGTAGGTCACCGGCTGCTCGACCCGTCCTTTCACTTCCTCGATCAGCGCGCTCAGGCGCTTCGCGCTGATTTCCCGGCGCAGCAGCGCCTCGTTGCCGACGATCACCGCAGTGACCACGTCCGGGTGGGCGTTGGCGGTCTTCACCAGCAGCTCGATTTCCTTGCGCGTGGCCTTGGCCTCGCGGCTGACCCAGGCGCCGATCATCAGGGTGATGCCGTGCTTGCGGGCGATGTCGGGCAGGGCCTCGAGACCGGTCACCGAATAGGTGCGCAGGCAGTCGAAGCGCTCGGCGAGCAGGGCGACGTCCGCCTCGAGACGCTCCCGGCGGATTCCCAGGGGCTTGTCGAAGGGCGACTGATCATGGTCGAAAGGACTGTAGGACGCGCATTGCAGCTTGCCGCTGCGGGGCTGCGGGTCGGGCAGCGGCTGTTCGCGGCCGATGCCATACCACAGTCCGACAAGGACGAGCAGGGAGCACAGCAGGGCACAGCAATAGGTCAGGGTGGCACGGGGCAGGAGAGGCATGTCAGCGCAGATCAAGGGACGAGGCCGCGGATATTAAAGAGAGCACACCCTGCGCGCCAGAGGCGCGCAGGGTGTGCCGCGGCGGTGGAGGCTGACGGGGCTGCGGTTGCCCTCAAATGTGCCGGTGCTGCCAGATCAGCCCGGCGCGCGGGGTCGGTGCGCCAGCGCGATGTTCCAGACGTTGCCAGGCCTTTTCGTGGAAGAAGAACCCCACTGCATTGCACAGCGGCTCCACGGTGGCCACCAGTCCGCCGACGGTCAGGCTGCCGGTGAGCGCGTAGGCGACGGAGAAGGCGATGCAGAAGTGCATGACGGTGAAGGTCAGGGTCTTGAGCATGGCACACCTCACTACGGGTCAGGATGAGAACTTTTATCTCTTGTAAGGGATTCTGGACCCGTCCTGCCGGGTGGGGAAATCGTCCGGCTCGATGGTCGGTATAGCGGTGCTCTATCATGGTGCAAGTTGCGCAAAGCCACGGCTATTGCGGCCTGCCGCCTGCAAGACCCCCTCTGCCACGCGGCGGGTGCTCTATTCCGCCGGCCTGCGGCCGTCGGGCTCGCGACTAAAGTCGTCTGGTGTTTGCAACACTCGGACATAAAGTATTGCAGTGTCCTCCACAGGGGGGGCATCAGATCGTGTGGAGACCATCCAATGAATAATGACAATGTGTACCGGCAGATCTACGCCAACCCACGCTTCCAGGAGTTGGTCGCCAAACGCGGCCGGTTCGCCTGGGTGCTTTCGATCATCATGCTGGCCGCCTACTTCGCCTTCATCCTGATGATTGCCTTCGACCCCAAGGTGCTTGGCATTCCGCTGGGCCCGGATACCGTGACTACCTGGGGCATCCCGGCTGGCCTGGGCCTGATCTTTCTGGCCATCGCTCTGACCGGTGTCTATGTGTATCGCGCCAACGGTGAGTTCGACCGTATCACCCAGGAAATTCTCAACGAGGCTCAACAGTAATGATTGCTCGTTTCCTGACTGCTGCCACTCTGCTGGCAGCCTCCCCGATGCTGCTGGCCGGCGAAGCCCTGACCGGCGAAGTCCAAAAGCAGGCGACCAACTGGACCGCCATCGGGATGTTCGTGATGTTCATCATCTTCACGATGGGCATCACCAAGTGGGCGGCCAAGCGCAATACCTCCACCGCCGACTACTACACCGCCGGCGGGAGCATCACCGGCTTCCAGAACGGCCTGGCGATCGCCGGCGACTATATGTCCGCGGCGTCCTTCCTGGGTATTTCCGCTCTGGTGTTCACCTCCGGCTACGACGGCCTGATCTACTCGATCGGCTTCCTGGTCGGCTGGCCGCTGATCCTGTTCCTGATGGCTGAACGTCTGCGCAACCTGGGCAAGTTCACCTTCTCCGACGTGGCCTCCTACCGTCTCGGCCAGACCCAGATCCGCATCCTGTCGGCCCTGGGTTCGCTGACCGTGGTGGCCTTCTACCTGATCGCCCAGATGGTCGGTGCCGGCAAGCTGATCCAGCTGCTGTTCGGCCTCGACTACTACGTCGCGGTGATCCTGGTCGGCGTGCTGATGGTCTGCTACGTGCTGTTCGGCGGCATGCTGGCCACCACCTGGGTGCAGATCATCAAGGCCGTCCTGCTGCTCTCCGGCGCCAGCTTCATGGCGGTGATGGTGATGAAGGGCGTGAACTTCGACTTCGGTACCCTGTTCTCCGAAGCCGTGAAGATCCACGACAAGGGCGAAGCCATCATGAGCCCGGGTGGTCTGGTGACCGATCCGGTCTCGGCGATCTCCCTGGGTCTGGCGCTGATGTTCGGTACCGC
>RCUR01000204.1_pt1 | contig 20201 bp, 15 predicted proteins | sample 2166151 | NCBI WGS metagenome assembly RCUR01 (sample SAMN09932785, study PRJNA488358) | compost metagenome | isolation source: compost soil in an enriched community | place: Germany: Experimental Botanical Garden
AGTGCCTGGGTATTTTATTCGAACATTGGCGGGGGCCGTCAGCTGGACGCAAAGAATTGAGGGGCTAGGCCTGATTCTGGATCTTTATCATGCTGCGATGGAGCGGCTGGATCCTCTTGCTTGCCTCGATCTCCTTCTTCCTCAATCCGACCATTTACAGATTGCCGGCTACCCAGGCCGGCATGAGCCTAATATCGGTAATTTGAACCTGCCTAGAGTTCTTGCTTCGATAAATTCACATTCTTATACGGGGTGGGTTGGATGTGAGTATCAACCTGCTTCTGGGACTGTCAAAGGCATGGCCTGGCTCGACCGTTTTCGTTGAACGGGAACAGTAAGTGAATATTCAGCCCCAGCCCAAGAATCACATGGGGTTTGAATCATTGCAGAATGTATCGTCCCCGCGGCATCAACCCGGGTTTGCCTGCTGCTGATCCCGCGAGCCAATATACGCAAATCCGACAGAGGGCATGATCGACGGTGATCATGTGCGTATAGCAACTGCTGAGAAAGGATTAAGGACGAGTAGATGTCTGAGTCAAATCGGGCCTGTCGTGTTTACTGAGTGCAAGCACGACAGATCCGATTTTGGGGCGCCTTCAGCTATGACTGAGGCGTTTCGCCAAACCAGTATTGCGCTGTCACACCTCCGTCCATGAGGAAGTCACTGCCAGTGATGAACGTTCCTTCCGGGCCCATCAGCAATGCGCCTACAGCACCTACCTCGTCGGGAGTTCCTCCGCGTTTTGCGGCACAGGATTCGATCATGCGAAGGTATCCCTCACCGCGAGGACCTGTGAGTTCATCTCTGGCCAGTGGAGTGAAAATTATGCCCGGGCTGATGGTATTGACCCGTGCACCGCGTTTCCCCCAGCGAACGGCTTCGGCCATCACACGTAATGAATTACCGCGCTTCGAAATTTGATAAGCATTCAGAGGGTCAGTGACCACGTGCGGTTGAAGCATTGGCAGTGCCAGCAATTCTTCAACCGGCGTAAGCGCAAGTGCCTTGTTTTGCTCGGCAGTCAATGCCGGTAAACGGTGACCCGATTGAGAGGCGATCACGATCCCGGAGCCTCCCGCCGCGATGACATCGCCGAACACTTCCAAAACCAGTGCTGTTCCATAAAGATCGACCGCCAGGATCGTCTGCGGCGATGCTTGAGAGGGCGATACGCCCGCAGCATGAATCACGCCAGTAATGTCGCCAATTGCAGTGGCTGTCTGTGCGAGTGTTTGCACCGACTCACGCGAGGAAACATCGACCGTAGTGGTGGTGACTTCGAATCCGGCATCGCTAAGCACTCTCGCGGCAGCTGTGGCGTTTTCCTCTCTCAAGTCAGCCAGCAGAACGTGTTTTCCCGCGCTGACCCTTCTTGCTATCGCCTGACCTATGGACCCGGCGCCGATTACGACCGTGACGTTTGTCATGTTCACATCTCCGTTTGTTGCTGATGAACTGTAAAGGGAACTCTATGCGGGTTTAACGCGAGGTGATCAGCCATACAGCATCTAGCGCCTCATTCATTGACGTTTGCATATCGATTATCCAATGCGCACCAACGTCGCTATTTTCGTTGCACGCGAAAACTGGTTGATCTTTTCCAAGCGAATAAACTCGCATTGCGGGATGCTGCTGATTGAGTCAAGCACCTCTTGAACAACCTGCGATGATTTGGGCGCAGGTCTTTCTCCGCCTTGATCCGCCTCGGTGACTGCTAAAAAAGCAAGGTGACGAGTGTGGTGGTGATCAGTTTCATAACGTCGACTTTTGAGCTATGGCACTTGGCCGTTAACAAAAGCACCGCGCAGGTCTGAAGCTGGGCGGCGCTGGAAGGAAGGGCTTAAACTACCGGACTGTCGGGGCCTGACATGGAGGCCATATCGATTACAAAGCGATATCGCACGTCCGAACGCTCCATGCGTTCGTAAGCCTCGTTGATCTGATCCATGCGGATCATTTCGCAGTCCGGCAAAATGTTTTTCTGCGCGCAAAAGTGGAGCATTTCCTGGGTTTCACGAATCCCGCCGATTGGTGAACCTGCGATGCGCCGACGCCCCAGAAGCATTGATACGGTGTTCTGTTCAGCCATTGGGCCGACCTGGCCAACAATGACCAGTGTGCCGTCGATATCCAACAGGGGCACGTAAGCATTGAGGTCGTGTTTGACTGGCACTGTGTCGATAATCAGGTCGAAGCTTGATTGAGCCTTGTCCATCGCGTCTTTATCGGTAGAAACCAACAGTTGGTCGGCGCCTAGGGTGAAAGCATCTTCAGCCTTGTCCTTCGACCGGCTTAGCACGGTGACTTTCGCCCCCATACCGGCAGCCAGCTTGACCGCCATATGCCCCAAACCACCGAGCCCGATCACACCGACCCGACTACCGGGTATTACATTCCAGGTGCGCAGCGGCGAGTAGGTGGTGATTCCAGCGCACAGCAGAGGAGCTACCTTGGCCAGGTCCAAGGTCTCTGGCACACGGAGCACGAACTCTTCGCGAACTACAAAGTGTTTCGAGTAACCGCCCTGAGTCGGCTCTTGGGTGATCCGGTCAAGGCCGCAGTACGTACCGGTATTGCCTTCGCGACAGAGCTGCTCTTCACCCTTGTGGCATTGATCGCAATGCTGGCAACTGTCGACCATACATCCGACGGCGACGCTATCTCCCAGCTTGTAGCGAGTGACTTCGCTGCCCACACCTATCACTCGGCCAACGATTTCGTGGCCCGGAACGATGGGGTACGTCGTCCAGCCCCAGTCATTGCGAGCGGTGTGCAAGTCTGAGTGGCAAACGCCGCAATACAGAACTTCCATGGCCACATCGTTGCTGCGTAATTCACGACGGACGAAGTCGAAGGGGGCTAGCGGCGAATCGGGTGACAGTGCGGCATAACCAACGGTTTTCATCTGCAAGCCTCGAGAATGATTGGAAGACACATCTTTCACATACTAGAGAGGTTTGATTAGCGGATTAAGGCGAGTAAACCGCTAGAGGTTATGAGCTGAAATCATAAATTGAAGCACATCGGTTAACATCGCTGCGAAAGGCGGAGTTTCCTTTGTTGCCGGTGTGATCTTAATGAATAAAGTCTGTCGCGGGGGCAGCTACAGCTTGAAATCGTTGGCGGAATCGACTCGGGGGAGGGCGTTGTTCAACGGAGAATCTGCGCAACACAAACATACTGACAAGAGGTAATCAGGTTAGCCAAGAGCGAAGGGGGTATATCGCGATGGCCCTGTCTCTCTACGCTCTATGGATGCCGAGGCTCTGCCGAGATTCCAAGCCTGGTGTTGTGGCAAGTCTGATCACCAAGTCGGCTACGCTTCGGCGGGATACAGTTTGCGAGTGATTCTTGAATGGTTGGCCCTTATGGGTAGTGCCATAACTCACCTCATTATCGTCATTTAGCCAGGCGGGCCTGATGATTGTGTAATCAAGGTCGCAATTCTCTATGACTTTTGCCGCTCCCCGATACGGTGCCAGAATGCTGCCGTATCGCTCGCCGGGCACTTCGTCGTAAATGCCCATTGATGTGATAAAAATCAGGCGCGGCACACCCATTCTGTTCATCGCCGACACAATGTCCTGCGCCTGCTCTTCCAGCTCACCGGAGAGATTGGCATACACCACATCTTGCCCGGCCATTGCACTGAGAAGTCGATCTTCGTCCATAACGTCACCTGTCACGGCACGCACTTGGGCCGGCATGTCGAAGTGACGAACAAAGTCAGAATGACGCGAGTAAAGAGTCAGCCTGACTTCTGGTCTTTGCAGCAATAGTTCAACCACGTGGCGGGCTATTTGCCCGCCAGCCCCGAGGATCAGAATATTCACCTGTTAATGCTCCCATTCGCACCTTTTGAACACAACGCCAAGCCAGCCGAACCCACCCCGAAAGGAGGATTCGACGGCTGTCCGCTGTGGTTTCAGCCAGGAGTCGGCAGTTTGCCTGCGCGCATTGCCGCCACTACACCACCATCGATCAACAGATCGCTACCTGTCACGAAACCTGCGTTCGAACCGAGCAGATAAGCGGCAGCAATGGCGATCTCCTCTGGCGGAGCCATACGCTTGGCGGGCGAAGCGGCAATCATCGCCCGGTAGCCATCACCGATCGGTGAGTTAAGCTCGTGCTGTGCTAAAGGAGTTGCGATGATGCCAGGACTTATTGAGTTGACTCGCGCACCACGCTCACCCCATGTCACGGCTGCCGCCTGAACACGAAGATTATTGGCGCGTTTGGCCATCATGTAAGCGATCATCGAGTTAGGAATTGCATCCGCTGAAAGGAACGGAAGATCGAGTAATTGCTCCGCTGGGGTGAACGCCAACGCGTGATCCTGCTCTGGCGTCAGGGCCGGCATCATGTGCCCCGCCATGCTCGAGATAATAAGTCCTGCGCCGCCCGCTGCGATGACGTGCTCGAACTCTTCAAAAACTACCGCAGAGCCATACAGATCGACGGCCAAAACCCGCTCTGGCGGGGCCATGTTAGGCGACACACCAGCAGTATTGACGACCTGGATAACGCTACCAAGTGCAGCGGATGCCTCAACCAGCGCCTTGACCGAAGCGCGAGACGATACATCGACAATTCGCGTCTCGACGGTATAGCTGGCATCTCTCAGATTCTGCGCCGCAGCTTGCAGTGCCTTCTCGTTGAAATCGGCGAGCAAAAGAGTCTTGCCAAAACCTTGCAGACGAGCAATGGCGAGACCGATACCGCCAGCACCGATGACTACAACTACTTCATTTTTCATACTGGTTCTCCTTGGGCTATATAAGCCGCAATGTTGAATTGAATCGAGTTTTTTACGGGGCCGTGAAAAAGCAAATGCAAGCGCCGCGCAAGTCCCGTGCAGACCAGGTTTATCCGAAGGTAGCGTAGTGCGCTTTCGCGAGCTTCCAGTGATCACCGTGCTTTCTAAGCTGTAAGCTAAACTTCAATTTCCAGGGTGCATTCATGCCATTTATGGTCGCGTCGAAAATTCCGCGCCCCTTTACGGTTGCGTTGATTCCGGCAACGCTTATTTCAAGCGAGTTTTGATCAAGTTCTATCCGGTGGTAGTTGAAGTTTCCAGACACTACAAGATCCAGCCATTCCTGCTTGGGTTGGAGATAACCGGTGATGTGCACCAGTGAATAATCGACTTCAAGCAGATGCTCAAGCTCAATGGTGTCCGCCTCTACCATGGCAGCGTGGTAGGCGCTCAATACCTGAAAAATCTTTGAGCTTTCACTCGTGAGACTCGCTGTATTCGTCATACGTATATCCTTTGGGCCTGTGCTCTGAGGCCCGTTTATTCAGGGCTTGCAGGGTCGGTAAACCCACTCGGTTATCCATCTACACGCTTCTGCAAATGTTCGGGATAACGTGCCCCCTGAATCTCTATGTTGGACAGCGCACTATTAATTGCACTGAGCTCGTCAGTCGTGAGCGATACATCAGCAGCGGCACTGTTTTCTTCCATTCGATGCAATTTGGTCGTCCCCGGAATAGGGGTGATCCATGGCTTCTGTGCCAAAAGCCAGGCTAGTGCGATTTGTCCAGTGGTGATGCCTTTCGCGGTGGCGATTTGCCCAAGGCGATCAAGCAATACTTGATTGGCCTGGCGGGATTGCTGTGTAAAGCGCGGCACGAGGTTGCGAAAATCCTTGTCGTCGAAGCGAGTACCAGCATCGATCTTCCCGGTCAGAAACCCCTTGCCCAGCGGGCTAAAAGGCACGAAACCAATACCCAGCTCTTCGAGCAGAGGGAAAATCTCCTTCTCTGGCTCGCGCCACCACAGCGAGTATTCACTTTGCAGGGCTGCCAGCGGCTGTACCGCATGCGCTCGACGGATAGACTGAACGCCTGCTTCGGACATCCCGAAATGCTTCACCTTCCCTTCGGCGATCAGGTCTCGGACCGCACCTGCCACATCCTCAATCGGTACGTTCTGATCGACTCGGTGCTGATAGAACAAATCGATACGGTCGGTACGCAACCGCTTCAGAGAAGCCTCCACCACGGCGCGAATGCGCTCGGGGCGACTGTCCTGTCCTTTGTTTGAATCACCGTCTTGAAAACCAAATTTGGTGGCGATGACGACTTGATCGCGTACTGGCTGCAATGCCTCACCCACCAGTTCTTCATTGGCGAAGGGGCCGTAGGCCTCGGCCGTGTCGAAAAAAGTTACTCCACGCTCAAACGCCGCTCGAATCAAACGTATCGCTTCGTCTTTATCAGTAGCGGGCCCATAGCCATAACTCAACCCCATACAGCCCAGGCCGATGGCGGACACTTCAAGGCCACTGGTGCCCAACAGTCGTTTTTGCATGATTGCACTCCTGTTCGATCTCATGACGCTCCCACCGTCATAACGACTTGGGTGGTATGCGGGTGGTTGAGGTAAACCAATATAGGACGTCAGCATCCCCACGATTAGATGGTAGAATCCGCATGAACTTATACTTTCAGGTAATAAATGGATCGATCCGAACTCGGTGATCTGGCAGCCTTTATGGTGGTCGCGCAAGAGTTGAGTTTCACTCGCGCCGCTGCACGGCTCGCGACGTCACAATCTTCCCTCAGTCATACCATTCGCCGGCTCGAGACGCGCCTGGGCGTAAGGCTGCTTGCCCGCACGACTCGGAGTATGGCAACCACCGAAGCAGGGGAGCGCTTGCTGGAAACACTGCGGCCAGCCTTCGAAGAGATCGACGCAAAACTGAAAATGCTCGGTGAGCTGCGACAGAAACCGGCCGGTACCATTCGTATCACAGCGAGCAAGCACGCGGCAGAAGGTATCCTCTGGCCAACAATCTCGCGTCTGCTACCCGAATACCCCGAAATCAAGGTGGAGATTTCTACCGATGCGGCATTGACCGACATAGTCACTGATCGTTTTGATGCAGGCGTACGTCTCGGCGAGTACATAGACCGAGATATGATCGCAGTACGGATAGGCCCCGACCTGCGCATGATCGTCGTGGGTGCGCCTGAGTATCTCTCGCGTCATCCTGCGATCAATACACCTCACGACCTAACCCATCATGCCTGCATAAACGTGCGGTTACCTTCATCAGGGGCGTTGTATGTCTGGGAGTTTCACGGCGAAGGCCGTGATCTGAACGTACGGGTCGATGGGCCACTGATTTTCAACAACATGCGCCTGGCGCAGCAAGCGGCGCTCGAAGGATTTGGCTTGGCGTTCTTGTTCGAGGACGTTGTCCAGGAACAGTTGCGAACCGGTCAACTCGTGCAAGTGCTGGACGAATGGTGCCCGTTCTTTGCGGGATATCACCTGTATTATCCGAGCCGTCGCCAACAGTCTCCGGCATTCACGCTGTTGATGGAGGCGTTGCGCAAAAATGTCGCTGATTTAAGTCCTGCTCGTTGAAACTCGCCCAACCAACAGCTCGACCATACGAGCATTTTATGCAGGTAGTTGACCCAGACTTACCCTGCATACCTTTTACTGATCCGCTTTCATGCGACTTGCCTCAAGCTTGCGGTGGCAGGGTCAAGAGGCGTCGAAGTTCGGGAGTCGTGGTGTCGGCAAGATGGCCGGGGGCGGCGCGCTGAAAACTGTGTGAATTGGCGAGTGAACCAACGATAACTGGCTCACAACCACCTGCGGCGAATCTGAGTGCTTCCGAGAGTTGGGATCTGCACTCAGGCGCCGGCAGGGGGCATTGTTTTCTTTCCAGTAACAAGCATCACTCAGTGACGAGCGGGCCGCTCAAATATTGCTCGTCAGTCACGGGTTCCATCCAGTCAGTGTTTTTGCCGTCCAATGTCTCTGTGACGGCAAAATGCGACATTGCAGTGGTTGCTGATGCGCCATGCCAATGTCGCTTGCCACAGGCGCAATTGACGATGTCACCTGCTCGAATTTCAGTTCGCTGACCTCCTTCGCATTGGGTCCATCCCACGCCCGTGAGCACCACAAGTACTTGGCCGAGCGGGTGTGCATGCCAAAAAGTACGAGCGGAAGGTTCGAAGGTGACAATGGCGCCCGTGGCTCGGCCAGGCGCCTCGATCTGGAAAAGATTGTCGATTCGAACAGAGCCGGTAAACCAACTTTCAGGTCCCTTAATAGATGGCTTGCTACCGCTGCGGATGATGGTTTGCTCTGCGTTACTCAAAGAATTCACCCTGTCAGGTTTGGGCTTGGACGCAGGTGCGAACCAATTGACTGCCGTTGTTAATCAATCTAGTGCTTTGATGAGCTTCGGACTAGATGGCAAAATGTGCATACACTTATGCTCAGGTGGATAAATGGCCACGCCCGATCTGAATAACCTGGTTGCACTCTTAACCGTAGCCCGAGAGCGAAGCTTTACACGGGCGGCTGCCCAGCTTGGTGTCTCTCAGTCTTCACTGAGCAGAACCGTAACGGCACTGGAAACAAAACTAGGGATGCTGCTTCTCATCCGAACGACAAGAAGTGTGTCCACTACCGATGCAGGGCAGCGCCTTTTGGATTCGGTTGCACCAAAGCTGGAAGAGATCGAGGCTGAGTTGCTGGCTGTGACCGAGCTTCGCGAGAAGCCTGTCGGTACCGTGCGTATATCTGCTACCGACTACGCGGCAAACCAGTATATCTGGCCGAAGCTGCAGAGCCTTTTAAGCGAGCACGAAGAGCTTCATATCGAGTTGATCAACGATTACGGCCTGTCGAACATTGTCGCCGAACGCTTTGACATTGGAGTGCGACTGGGTGATCAGGTGGAGAAAGACATGATCGCGGTGCGCATTGCCCCTGATGAGACACTGGCGATCGTCGGATCACCTGCATACCTTAAAAAAAGGCTCGCACCGGAAGAACCAGGTGATCTCACTGCTCATAACTGCATCAATCTGAGATTGCCTACCAAGGACATGCTCATGCCCTGGGAGCTGCAAAAAGACGGGCAGCGCCTTGATGTGAAGGTGAGCGGACAGTTAGTGTTCAACAATGCCTACCAAATGCTGGACGCTGCCATAAAAGGGTTCGGTTTGGCCTACCTTCCCAAGGCACTTGCCGAACCAGAGGTGCGGGCTGGACGACTACGATGGGTACTTGAGGACTGGTTCCCAACCTTTACTGGGCACCATGCCTACTATGCGACACGGCGCCAGTCTTCAATGGCGGTGCGTCTGGTCATCGCAGCCCTACGCTCCAAATAACAACCTAATACGTGCCGTCACAAGCCCAATTTGGATCGAATGCAGCTATTTACGCCGTTCGACCCCACCGGGGTTGGGGATACTGCACTTGGTACCTGCGCCTTGGATCGCGTAACTAAGTGCGGCAGTCTGCAATCCGCGGTCTGAGCGCCGTAAATCGGGGTGTATACGCTCGACCTCGATGTTTTTGAGCACACGACCAGTCTAGATAAACAGGCACCCAGCCAACTTATCCCAGTTTCAGTCAATGTGCTGTCCTCTTGGGGGAATATTTTGATGTGCTAATAGCTGCTAATGACTGTTTAAGTAAGCACCTGACGCATGGCGCGTTCCTCAATCAGCAGAAAGGTTTACGTGCCTTTTGATAAAGCCGACCAGCTACGCAGTAATCTCCACACATCTTCGCGCTCCTTTGTTTATGTAGAGGCTGCCAGGTTGGCGTGCTTGACGTGCGTGTTTGAGGACGCAATACAGGAGTAGTTGCGAGCGGGGCACCTTTTGCACATGATGGATAAATGGTGCCCCTTTTTTGCGGGATACCATCTTTATGATCCCAGTCGATATCAGCAGCATTTGCGTTGTTGGTGGAAGCGATTCACACGAGTGCTGATGATTTACTGTTGGAAGTATGATTGCGCCAACCCGAACTGTACGGGGCATTTTTACTTCCAGAAGCAATTTGCCAACACGTTGTGAGATCCCCTTTGTTTCGCTTTATTTGCTAAAAGCTGGTGCGCAATATTACAGCTTATAGGGCTTAATGCCGCGCCAAAAAAGTTTGGTGCTTAGTAATATATAATTATTTAGTGCGCGAAATTGTGCTTCAAGAAATATTGAGCATTACACACTGAGTGGATATGGCTTATTTTTAAATTCAAAGCCTGAAAGCGAAAAAGTGAGAGGATACCGCCGAATTTAAAGAGTTTAGAGCATGTACTCGGCAAGGCTGGCAACTTATAGTTTGTAAAACAATCCGATAACGAGGCTGTATTATGCCGTTGATTGATGTGCATGCACATGCGCTTCCCGAGAGCTATCTAAATGCAATGAATTCTGCGGGTGTTTTTGACGTAGAAGGATTTCCGCTTCCTTCTTGGAGTGAATCCACCCATTTAGCTTTGATGGATAAGTGCGGAATTGATGCCGCGACTCTATCGATTTCGGCGCCTGGGTTAGGCTTTATTACCGGTAAGGCTGCTCGTGAACTGGCGAGAAGAATCAATGAAGATGCAGCCGAGCGCAGAGAGCGGACAAAAGGACGTTTTGGCGCGTTCGCTGTCCTCCCATTATTGGATGTAGAGGCCGCAGTGGAAGAGGCAATCTATGCCCTAGATACACTGGAACTTGAGGGCCTTGGGTTACTGACTAACATTAAAGGTGTGTATCTTGGTGATCCTGCCTTTGACGACATCTTTCAGGTAGCTGATAAGCGCGCAGCTGTTGTTTATACCCATCCCGTATCTCCAGCACCGTTTAATGAGCTTTCATTGGGTTTTCCTGGGTCGACGATCGAGTACCCGTTTGACACTACTCGAATGATTCTGAATTTGGTCGCAACCGGTACCCTCCGTCGATGCCAGAAATTGAAGTTAATTGTCTCTCACGGTGGCGGCACACTGCCTTACCTTGCCGAAAGAATTTCCAATCTTGCTGCAATGTTTAATCGCCTCACCCCTGCATTGACACCTGCCGAAGTCGTAGGGCAATTGAAGTCTATTTACTATGACGCGACAGGCATCTCAAATACAGTCTCCCTCGCTTCATACCTAAAATTCGTTCCGCCGAATCGTCGTCTCTATGGTAGCGATACTCCGTTTATGCCTGCATTTACCATTGATCCCGCATTGTCTGCTCTGCGCGGGCCTGAAGGATGCCCTAAAGAGGATCTTGTCTCACTTGAAAGTGGGAATGCTATTGACTTGTTTCCAAAGCTCGCCGCGCTACTAAATCTATAATTTAGATCTGAACTGATAACCAATATTGAAATGGATAAAAATAAAATGTCAACTTCCAACTCAAATATCCCAGCGCTCCCGCAAAGTGATCTTCTTTATTTGAACGGCCCCTTTGCGCCGATACGTGAGGAGGTTACAGCTTTTGATCTCAGTGTGACGGGGACCATTCCGCAAGGGCTAAACGGTCGACTTCTGCGGGTGGGTTCTAACCCCTATACAATCGACGATGTTGACAAGTACCACTGGTTTGCCGGAACCGGTATGGTACACGGGATTCGGCTTTCCGAAGGTCGTGCTGCTTGGTATCGAAACCGTTATCTAATAGATGATCAGGTTGCGGCGCTTCGCGCTCGGCAGCCAGTACCAGGTGCCCGAACAGCGCATTATGGCCAAGCTTGGCTAGATCACAATTTAAACAATACAAGCGCAATCAGCTTGGCTGGAAAAGTTTTGGCGATTAGTGAAGGAGGTGTCATTCCCATTGTCTTGGACGATGAGGAGTTGAGCACTGTGGGTACTGAAAGCTTTAACGGTACATTCCCTGGTGCCTTCACAGGCCATCCGCATGTTGATCCAGATACCGGTGAAATGCACGCTATTGGCTACTACTGGGAGTGGGACCACGTCAAGTACATGACCTTGGACGTCGAAGGTAAAGTTCGTCGCGTAGTCGACGTACCTGCGCCCAATCGTCCGATCGTTCATGATTTCGTCATGACAAAACGCTTTGCCATTATTTTGGATTCGCCACTAGTCTATGACGCCGAGCAGGCTCGACTTGGTTTTTACGGCGCGAAATGGCGTGATGATCTACCTGCTGAGTTTGTGTTGATTCCTCGTGAGGGCTATAGCGGCGACATCCAGCGGATCGCTATCCCGCCTCAAACGGTAATGCATTATGTGAATGCATACGATCTACCTGATGGTCGAATTGTCGTTGACGGGGTCAGCAATGATCGCATCATGAAACAAGACCCGCATGGCCCATTGGAGGGTAAGTTGACAATGAATCGTTTCACGATTGATCCCAATAATGGGTCGGTCGAAGTTCGTGTCGTAAGCGATTTACCTCAAGAATTACCAAGGATCGACGATCGGAAGTTTTCCAAGCAACATCGCTTCAGTTACTCGTGGGGAATCGGGCAGGAAAGTTCGATTATCAAAATTGATTATGAAATGGATAAAGTTGAACAGTATCGGCTCGAACCGGGAACTTATCCAAGTGAACCTATTTTTTATCCCGCATCGCCTGATGCAGCAGAGGACGAAGGCTGGATTCTCAGTTACATCGGTGATCTGAGGTCCAATACCTCTGAGTTAGCAATATTTGACGCACGCAACCTTTTGGATGGACCGGTTGCTCGCATTCAGATCCCACAACGCGTGCCTGTCACCTTCCACGGTAATTTTTTTCCAGACTAACCGGGCATAGGGTGGTTCGACAGATTTGCCGTGCGCTTCGATGCCGTGCTCGCTTGTAAGCTTTTAAACCTGGTCAAGCGGGCATCGGCATCAGGTGATTCAGGTCGGCAGGAAGGGTTTGTACTTGATAATGCTCAGTCGGGTTTGGAAGGTCAAAACCCTCACGCTATCCACAGTAAATGTGGTGTGTGGTGCGAGCAGCTAAGGCCGAACGCTAAGGGACTACGTACAGGAACCTCTCGTCAAGTAGAGCATACAGCCGAAATTACAGCGTTTACTGCATACAAGCGGTAAGGGGGCGAGTTTATACTCGGTTTAAGTGCTGGCAATCAACGCAGAAGGTGATTTTTAAGAAAGAGAGGTTGGACGGCCTTGCTCCCCTGCTTACGAGCAGGGTGATTGGTAATACTACTAACAAAAACAAAATAGAGGTTAACCATGGCACGTACTCATACTGCCGCTTATTGCGGTGGGCGCCCCCCGTTTGCCCTTGGCATGGTCGGGCTGATGATTGGAGTTTTAAGCACTAACGTTCAGGCTTTTGAATTTGACTCCGGAAATCCCGACTTACGCTTGCGTTGGGATAACACCATCAAATACAGCAATGCCTGGCGTTTGAAAGACCAATCTAATCAGCTTACTCAAGGACAGGTCGCATTAAACCAAGATGATGGAGATCGTAACTTTAACAAGGGACTAATCTCCAATCGATTGGACCTTCTTTCAGAGTTCGATATTACGTATCAGAATTTCGGCGCACGGGTCAGTGGTGCGGCGTGGTACGACGATGTTTACAACAAGAGCAATGATAATAATTCGGTCGGCCGGGTCAACAGCATCTCGGTGAGCAATGATCATTTTACTGATGACACACGCGACCTGCACGGCCGAGAAGCCGAACTACTGGACGCCTTCATCTTCGGCAAAGGTGAAGTCGGCGAGATGCCAGTCTCTGGTCGTATCGGTCAGTACGCAATGCAATGGGGGGAGAGCCTATTTTATGGCATGAACGGCATTGCTGGCGGTATGGCGCCGATTGATGTGGTCAAGGCGCTCTCGGTACCCAACACCCAATTCAAGGAGTTGATTCGTCCTGTTAAACAGGTGTCGGGGCAACTGCAACTGACGCCGGACGTGGCCTTGGGTGCCTATTATCAGTTCGAGTGGGAGGCCAATCGGCTACCCGCCTCCGGTAGTTACTTTTCCAGCTTCGATGCTTTCGGCGAAGGTAATGAACGCCTGTTTGTCGGAGCACCGTTGTTTCCGGGCGCTCAGCCGTTGGCCTTTTTTCGCGGGGGAAATAAAGATGCGAAGAATTCCGGGCAAGGGGGCTTACAAGTCCGCATTCGTAGCGAGACCGTTGACTGGGGGCTCTACGCCATTCGTTTCCATGATAAGTCACCGCAGCTCAACGTCCGTCCTGACTTCGCCAACCTGAACCCAACGACGGGCAGGGCCGGTGAGTATTACTGGCTCTATCCCGAAGGCATCGAAGCACTCGGAGGAAGTTTTTCGACAACCGTAGACAGCTTCAACATCGCGGGTGAAGTTTCGACGCGTTGGCACCAACCTTTGGCCTCGACCCGTCAGCGTCCCTTGTTGACCGGAGAAGGGCTCAACAATGACAGTGACCCCCTTTACGCTACTGGCCACACGTTGCACGCGAACTTGTCCTGGCTCGCCATTATGGGGCCGTCCTTCGTTGCCCAGGAAGCCAACTTTATTGGAGAGTTCGCCTGGAACCGGACGTTGAGTGTCACTCGCAATACTGATGCGGTGGATCCTAATGCCACCCGCGACGCATGGAGCATGCGTACCGTCTATGAGCCGATGTATCGCCAGGCTTTTTCCGGGTTGGATATCAGTGTTCCCGTGGGTGTGAGTTATACCCATGGGAACTCTTCGGCACTAGGACCTGGCTTCGGCACCAATAACGGAGGTGATATCAACATCGGTATAAAAGGTAACTATTTGAACCAATGGAATCTAGGTCTGACGTATACCCATTTCTACGGACCAGAGAACACTTTCCTAGACGCGAATAGTAACTACACATATGACCAATCGTTGAAAGACCGCGATTTTGTGGCTTTCTCCGTAAGCCGTACATTCTGATAAAAGGGAAAAGAACATGACCCCCCTTAACCGTATCTCTACTGTGTTGACTGCGCTGGCAACATCTCTTTTATTCGCTCATGGTGCGTTTGCGGCAGTATCTGCAGACGAAGCCGCCAAGCTAAAAAGTTCACTGACGCCCTTCGGTGCCGAGCGTGCTGGTAACGCGGCGGGCACTATCCCAGCTTGGGATGGAGGTTACACTAAACCTGACCCGAGCTATAAGGACGGCGGTAAGCGCGGTGACCCATTTGCCGGCGAGAAGCCTCTATACAGCATTTCCGCGAAAAACATGAGTCAGTATGCCGACAAGTTGTCCGAAGGCGTAAAGGCGATGCTTAAGAAATATCCAGACAGTTATCGTCTGGACGTGTACCCAACACATCGCACGTCCGCAGCACCCCAATCGGTTTACGACAATACTTTTAAAAACGCCACATCAGGAAAACTCGTCGAAACGGAGGCGGGTCCTCAACCACAGAATGCACAAGGAGGCATCCCATTTCCGATTCCACAAAGTGGCTCGGAAGCCATGTGGAACCATCTCCTCCGCTGGCGTGGAGCCTCATGGCACAGTGATTTTTATCAGTACCTTATTACAGCAGAAGGACGACCTGTTTTAGTCACTGAGGCACGGGCCGAATTTCAGATGCCGTGGTATCTGCCCGACGGGCCTAAAAATGGCGTCTATTGGAGCGCGCGGCTAGTGAACGATGGGCCACCGTTAAGGGCTGGGGAGGCCATTGCCGGCGTGGAGAATGTCGACGCCGATAAAACGGCGACTTGGACCTATTTGCCAGGGCAGCGTCGGGTTCGCCGCTTGCCAAACGCCTGCTGCGATACGCCTACACCTGCTACTGCTGGTGTGATGAGTTTCGATGAGCTTTATGTATTCAGCGGTCGTATGGATCGTTTTGACTGGAAGTTGGTTGGGAAAAGGGAAATGTACATCCCCTACAACGCCAACCGGATACTTTCACTTGATAAAACGCCTGACCTTTTTGCAGAGCACCACTTGAAACCAGAAAACATCCGTTGGGAGCTGCATCGGGTGTGGGTCGTCGAAGCTACGTTGAAACCCGGAAAGCGTCATGTGATGTCCAAGAGTACTTATTACTTGGATGAGGATACCTGGGCTGCCGTTCTAGGCGAACGATACGATGCGAAAGGTCAACTCGCTAAGGTGTTGTGGCAATTGCCGGTCGTGATGCCTGATCTGCCAGGTGTAGTCATGATGAACTTTGGCTTCTACGACATGCTCTCTGGAGCCTGGTTCGGAGGCGAAAGCTATATCGGCAAAAATGAGCAGTATCGAATCGTACCCGCTTATAAGGATTCGGTATTCACCCCTGACGCAATGGCCGGTGAAGGCGTTCGTTGATCCATTCGGATAACACTCATGGCACGCGCCCGTCAGGCCGGGCGCAACCACTTGAGGAGAGGTTTGATGGCCCGTCGTTTAAAGAATAAGTCCCTGTATTGCAATGGGCTGGCAGGCGTGTTGCTGATGGCAATCTGCGTTTCACCTGGAGTAGCAGCGCAATTTCCCGATGTCATAGATCAACGAAGTGTTCTTTCAACTCAAGCCAGTCATGCGACGCTGCTTTCCATTGCTCGTGCTGGTGAGCGTCTGGTGGCAGTTGGCGAACGCGGTGTCGTAGTGCTGTCTGATGATAGTGGGCGCACATGGCGCCAAGTACAAGTTCCAGTGAGTAGTACATTGACAGCAGTACAGTTTGTCAATTCTCGGCAGGGTTGGGCTGTAGGGCACTCAGGGGTGATCTTGCATTCGGGTGATGCGGGCCAGAGTTGGACTCTACAACTGGACGGTCGCCGTGCAGCACAGCAGGAACTAAATGACGCCCAAACAGCAGCTCTGGAACCGAACGCAGACGAGGGGGCGCAACGACGTCTAGTTGCTGCCCAGCGCTTGGTTACAGATGGGCCAGACAAACCTTTTTTGGCATTGAGCTTTAGCGACACCATGCATGGTTTGGCGGTAGGTGCCTATGGATTGGTCATGCGCACAGAAGATGGGGGCATGACTTGGCAGTCATGGATGGGCCGCATCCCCAACATCCAAGGTTTACATCTTTATGCTGTCGCACAAGCAGGTGACAGGTATTACCTGGCGGGTGAGCAAGGATTGCTGATTCGCTCGTTGGACGGCGGAAAGAGTTTTGAAAAGCTCGACAGCCCTTACGAGGGCACTTATTTCAGTTTAGCGCTGGACTCAGACGGTGCGGTTCTGATCGGCGGTCTGCGTGGGAATGTATTTCGCTCTCGGGATCAAGGTAACAACTTCGAAGCAATGAATAACCCAGTTCCGGTATCGCTCGGATCCGCTATCCGAATCGGCCAGCAAGTGCTGTGGGTCAATCAGGCGGGCGGCGTACTACGCAGCACTGGCGATAGTTCGACGTTACAGCCTCTGGCCACGCCCGCGGCCCCCGCATTGACGGCAGTGGTGGATGCGCCGGACGGTTCACTGGTAGGGGTCGGCTTCGCTGGTACGGCGCGGCTGGCGATATCCAATGTGAATGCTACATCCAGTAATCCCGAGCGAGCAGTCGCGGAGTAAGGCCATGAAATCCCCCCATGCATCACAGATTCAGCCAGTGGTCAGCCGTCTCGGCGATTTTGATCGACAATCAGGTTCACTGCTCGAGCGAGCCTTGTTCAACCATCGTCGTGTGGTTCTGTTGGTATGTCTCGCGGTGACTCTGCTATTCGCCTGGCAATCAACCCGCCTGCAGCTCAACGCCAGTTTCGAGAAAATGATCCCCAGCGATCATCCGTACATTCTAAATTACATGGAAAATCGTAAGCAGTTGTCCGGGCTGGGCAATGCGGTGCGCATAGCTGTCGAGAACAAGTCGGGCTCAATTTATGACGCACACTACCTCGAGCAACTGAAAAACCTGAGCGATCAGGTTTACTTGCTGCCTGGTGTCGATCGCGCATTCATGAAGTCACTCTGGACCCCGACCACTCGATGGGTTGGGGTTACCGAGGAGGGGCTCGAGGGCGGTCCTGTGATTCCAGATGCGTACGAGGGCGGTGACCAAAGCCTGCAAGCGCTCAAGCGCAATGTTGAGCGCTCCAATGAAATTGGCCAACTGGTAGCCTTCGACCAGCGCTCGAGCATTATTTATGTACCGTTGTTAGCGACCACTCCTGATGGGCAACCGCTCGACTACTCACAGCTGTCACAGCAACTGGAGGCGCTACGTCAAAATTATCAGAGTGAAACGATCAGTATCCACATCACCGGTTTTGCAAAAGTTATTGGGGACCTGATCGATGGACTGCGGCAGATCCTGCTCTTTTTTGCCGCCGCATTACTGATAACTTCTGCAGTGCTTTACTGGTATACCAGATGCATTCGTAGCACCTTGCTGGTAGTGAGTTGCTCGATGATCGCAGTTGTTTGGCAACTGGGCCTGTTGCCCATCCTGGGTTATCAGTTGGATCCCTACTCCGTGTTGGTACCGTTCCTAGTCTTTGCCATTGGTATGAGCCACGGCGCACAGAAGATGAACGGGATCATGCAAGACATCGGTCGTGGTGTGCACAAGCAAATCGCTGCCCGCTATACCTTTCGCCGTTTGTTCCTCGCCGGGCTGACCGCGCTCTTGTGCGATGCCGTTGGTTTTGCCGTACTGATGATTATCAAAATCCAGGTCATTCAGGACTTGGCGGTGATTGCCAGTATCGGGGTCGCGGTTCTGATTTTCACTAACCTAATTCTCTTGCCTATATTGTTGTCCTACTTGGGTGTCAGCCAATCTGCAGCAGTCCGCAGCCTCAAGAGCGAACAACTGGCCGATGCCGGTGGCGACAAGCACCTGATGTGGCATTTTCTAGACAGGTTCACGCAACGAAAGTGGGCCACAGTGGGGGTTGTGATCGCAGCACTTCTAGCAGGTGGTGGTTACTGGGTGAGCCTACAACTTAAAGTTGGTGATCTCGATCCCGGCGCACCGGAGTTGCGTGCAGACTCACGATACAATCTTGATAACGCCTTCATGGCGGCGCATTACGGCGCCAGTAGTGATGTGTTTGCGATCATGGTCAAGACGCCGCCGGGGGCCTGCTCTGATTACGATACCCTTCGGCGGGTGGACAATCTGGACTGGCAACTACGCAGTCTGCCGGGAGTCGATTCGACCAACTCGCTTGCGTTACTCAATCGGCGAGTGCTCGTAGGCCTGAGTGAGGGCAGCTCAAAGTGGTTTGAACTAGTGAACAATCAGGCAACCCTCAACATGATTACTGCGGGCGCGCCTCGCGGTCTGTACAACGATGATTGCAGCTTGCTGACGATGTATGCCTACCTATCTGATCACAAGGCCGACACGTTAAATCGAGTAGTCGATTCGGTTGAGTCGTTCGCCAAAGAAAACAACGACGATAATGCGAAGTTTCTGCTTGCCGCTGGTAACGCTGGCATCGAGGCTGCGACCAACATCGTGGTCAAAAAGGCCAGTCATGAAATGCTTTGGTGGGTTTATGGCGCGGTAATCATCCTTTGCCTTCTGACCTTCCGCTCCTGGCGAGCCGTATTGTGTGCGGTGCTTCCATTAGTGCTTACCTCGATCCTCTGTGAAGCATTGATGGTGGCACTGGGAATCGGCGTGAAAGTGGCTACCTTGCCCGTGATAGCCCTGGGCGTAGGCATAGGTGTTGATTATGCACTGTACGTCATGAGCATCGTGCTGGCCCGCCTGCGCGAAGGTGACACCTTATCCGAGGCCTACTATCGGGCCCTGTTGTTTACTGGAAAGGTGGTCATGTTAACCGGCGTGACTCTGGCCATAGGTGTCGGTACCTGGGTACTTTCACCCATCAAGTTTCAGGCCGATATGGGGATCTTGCTGGCGTTCATGTTTGTTTTGAACATGATAGGCGCGCTCATTCTGCTCCCGGCACTGGCCTATTTTTTGTTGCCCCGTCATGAGCGAGGTCAAGCGAGAGACTTTAGTTTGGTTAACGAAAACCTGACGACCGACCCTGTTCGCAACGACGCCTCGCAGGCCACCCACGAGAATGATGCGAGCAGGTTGGCTGCGGAGTCGTAAAGGCCGAAGCTTCGAGCGCGCATTGTAGTCAATGCGAGTCAGTACCAGTGAAAAGGGCTGCATATTTCCCCTATGCAGCTTTTTTTTACAAGTCACATGTGATGGATCGTGGAGGTTTGCAACCGGCATCCGTAGTCATGAACTCTTCTGGGTCCTAACGTTTGAGGTGCACGGAAACCATTGGCGTTACCGACAGTGAGGAAGCGTATAAATGCAGTCCACCGTTAATCTCCCACTCTCAAAAGAATCCCATTTTTCTCGCATTACACCGAGTCTCGCTAGTGAAGATGGGCAGCGGGGCGTTAGATGATGCCTATAACTGCCGTAGTCGCATTATGGCGTCTGTGATGCCTTGAGCATTCGTGTCCAGCGTTTCCATGGCCGCAATTGCGTTAGCGGCAACTCTCCCCACTCCATTCTCAGAGAGCCACTTGGTCACCTCTTCAATGGCCGCACATATGGCGTGCTGGT
>RCUR01000206.1_pt1 | contig 20175 bp, 18 predicted proteins | sample 2166151 | NCBI WGS metagenome assembly RCUR01 (sample SAMN09932785, study PRJNA488358) | compost metagenome | isolation source: compost soil in an enriched community | place: Germany: Experimental Botanical Garden
GATTATAGATGTATCTAATCGCGATTTTGTAAAAAATCATGAGGATTATCTGTTTATTTTAAATGAAATTCAAGTAAAAATCAGCCAGTAAAATTCTATGTAAATTATCTTTTCAACGAAAAATGACCTCTTTTTTCAGGGCTGTTTGCGTCAATTTTTAAAACATACCAATAATCTGAAGAGGGTAAAATATTCTTGTTGTAGGTGCCGTCCCATGTTTGGTTCAAAAGATCAAGTTTTGTAATAAATTTTCCGTATTGGTCAAAAATAGTTACTTCGGCTTCCGGATAATTAATTAATCCTTTTACTTCCCAAGTGTCATTATAAGCATCATTGTTTGGTGTGAAAAATTTAGGAACAATTAGCACAATAAAGGTTTGGGTATCGTAGCTGCATAAACTGACTTCTCTGACATAAGCAGTTTGAAGACCACTTGGAACATTAAAGAAGACATTCGAAGATTGATAAGTAATTCCATCAACAGAATATTCAAAATAAGTTTGAGGATTGTTTAAGTAAATTACAACGGTTGTTTCATTAACATCTATTCGATTTATTTCGGGAACAGCGTGTTCGATTACGGTGATTTTTTTTGTACTTGTACAATTTTCTGGTGCTGGACTGGTTACATTTACGGTATAAGTTCCTGTGGTGGCAACTACAATTGTTTGTGTTGTTTCTCCGGTTGACCATAAATAAGACATGCCGGAAACGGAAGCGTCTAATGTTACCGTTCCGGATTTGCATAATACGACCTCTTGATCGGTTACAGTAGGGGGAGTGTAAACAATCACTTCTACTGGTGTTCTATTGGGAGAAACGCAACCATTGTTATCCGCTTCTGCATAATAGGTGGTGTCTTGATTAAGAACCGGAGTTGTGAAATTGGTTCCGGTAGCAACAATATTTCCCCCCGTTAAAGAAGTATACCAGTTTATAGTGCCAGCATCCGTTGTTGCTTGCAGTGTTATTGATCCAGTACCACATCTGGCTTGAGGGGTGTTGGTCGTTAGTATTGTGGGGATGGTATAGACAGTTGCAATAATTGGTGTTCTCGCTAGTGCACAACCTGCCTCAACATAATAGGTTGTAGTTGCTGATAAGGGAGGTGTGGTAAAGCTGTTGCCGGTCGATAGTAAATTTCCGGCCGTAGCATCATCATACCAACTTATTGTCCTTCCAGTAGCGGTTGCTTTGAGAGTAATGGTTCCTGGTCCGCAATTTGAAGCGGGTGTTGTTCCAGTTATTTTAGGGATGGTGATGGTTGTGCTTGCTGCGATTTCAAGGATGGGGTCTCCTGGCATTCCTCCATACTCAACTACATACCCTTTTGGCTGGTATGACCCACTGGTAGCTCCTGTATTGGATAAGTCATTCCAAGAACCTTTGATACCAACTCCGGATTCTGTAATATGGGCATAATCTTCCTCTCCTAAATTATTTGGCTCTCCATTATTCCAAAAAGTAAAAGAAAAATTGTTTCCTGCTTCAGGGCCTGTCATCCATTTCCATACTCCTTCAGTTTGAGAATCGCTGCCGCCAATCCATCCTGTTCCAGATGCTTGCTCGCCTATTAATTGAGCCTCGTCCAAGGCTAAGACGGTGGCTAAATAGCCTTTGATGCCGTAATAACTGCTTGCTTCTGCCGCAATTTTTGCATCAGTCCATGTGATGCCAATGTTTGGAACAAACTGATAGTAATGTTTTGTTGACGGTAAATAATTTGCTTGGCCAATGGTGATGGAGAAATTTCTAATTCCGGAGGGTGAGGTTGAAGAATTACTGAACTCAACATCTTTTATAGCATTTACGAAATCGGCATAAGCTACTTTTATTCCAGTTGGACTGTATAGTTTTAGCTTTCCGGTTGTAATGTCCCAGCTGGTAGTTATTGATGGATGAGAAGTTGGGTTTGTTAGTGTTAATTTATCTTGGCTGTTTACGTAACCCGAGGAAATTTGAATGTAAATGGCATCGGTGCCAGGTTCAGCAGGATCGTTTGTTATTGTAATAGTTTCTACAATTTTTATTGAAGAGCCAGGGCAATATATCTGGTTTCCGGTAGCTTTAATTACAGGTGGTGCAATCGCGACTGTTCGTTTGTTTTTAGTTTCTGAATGGGCTAAGAGGGTGGAATTTAGAACTGCAACAGTGTCTTTTTTTGCGTGATAAAATGGAATGTAAGCGTAAGTCGCATTCGAAATAAGTATAAATACCAGAGTTGTTTTAAAAAAATTATCGATTCTCATTTTATAAAAGTATTACTGTTTGCAATTAATAAAAATGTTTTACTTCGGCCAATTCAGTTTTTGAAACAAATCCCAAACAACAATTCCTGCACTTACAGAAATGTTCAAAGAATGTTTGGTTCCTAATTGTGGGATTTCGATTGAGCCATCACATATGGCAACAGCTTCTTGAGAAACACCGTGAACCTCGTTTCCAAATACCAGCGCATATTTTTTGCCTTTTTCAACTTCGAAATTCTGTAAAAAGATGGCGCTTTCCACTTGTTCGATTGCAAGTGTAAGGATGTTTTCTTTTTTTAAGTTCTCTATGACTTCAAGAACGTTATCATTATGTTCCCAAGTTACAGTTTCGGTTGCACCAAGCGCCGTTTTATGTATTTCTTTGTTTGGAGGGGTTGCAGTGATGCCGCAGAGGTATATTTTTTCAATCAAGAAGGCGTCTGCAGTTCTAAAAACGGAGCCGATGTTATGTAGACTTCGAATATCATCCAATACCAAAATAATAGGTGTTTTTTCCGATTTTTTGAATCCTTCTATTGATTTTCTGTCCAGCTCACTGTTTTCTAATTTTCTCATTCTTTTTTTAAATTATGCTTATAAAAAAAGCTTCCGAAATTGAAGGAAGCTTTTTTGATATATTATTTAAGGAAACTAGCTTTTTTGAGCAGCACCAGCTGCTAAAACAGTTCCTTTTATTGTAAGCGTTTTTGTTGCTTGTCCTGCAGCATTAGAAGTTATAGTTACCGTTTTTGTAAATGGTCCAACTCTATCAGTTGCATATTTTACGCCAATAACTCCTTTTGCACCTGGCGCAATAGGTTCTTTTGGACTTGTAGGAACTGTGCAGCCACATGAACCTTGAGCATTAGTAATGATTAATGGAGCGTTACCGTTGTTAGTGAAAACAAATTCGCGTTTTCCATCTGAATTGTGAGCAATAGTTCCGTAATCGATAACTTCATTAACAAAAACCATTCCGGCTCCGTTTACTTTAGTGGTTGCAGTTTTTGCTTTTTTAGAGGTTTCTTGTGCGGTAGAAGATAAAACTCCTAATACAACCAGCATAGTTAATGTAATTATTTTTTTCATGACTGTTTTTTAATTAAAATTATTCACAAATCTATACAAAAAATAGAAATCTGATACTAAATTTTTCTTAAAAATATTTTAATTTTTGAAGCCTTCGTTATTCGCTATAAAATATATAAATTCGCTGACACATTTTTTTATCATTTATTAAATACAACTAATTTGGCAGCTAAAGATAAAGTAGTTAAGGAAACGCCTTTAATGAAGCAATATAACGAAATTAAAAGGAAATATCCGGATGCTTGTTTGTTATTTCGTGTAGGGGATTTTTATGAGACATTTGGAGAAGATGCTATCCGAGCTTCGAAGATATTGGGTATTGTTTTAACCAAACGCGGAGCTGGCTCTGAAACCGAAACTGCTTTGGCGGGTTTCCCGCACCATTCATTGAATACTTATTTGCCAAAATTAGTTAAGGCAGGTCTTCGTGTTGCTATTTGCGATCAGTTGGAAGACCCGAAGATGACCAAAACCATTGTAAAACGAGGTGTTACAGAACTTGTAACGCCAGGGGTTTCTATGAATGATGAGGTTTTGCAATCTAAAACCAATAATTTTTTAGCTTCCGTTTATTTTACCAATAAATGCATAGGTATATCATTTCTGGATGTTTCAACAGGAGAATTTTTGACTGCCCAGGGTAATTCGGAATACATTGATAAATTGCTTCAAAATTTCAATCCCAGCGAGGTTTTAATTCCAAAAAACAACAAGAGTGATTTTCGTGAAATTTTTGGGGATGATTATCACAGTTTTTATTTAGAAGACTGGATTTATAAAGAAGATTATGCCTTCGAAATCTTGACGAAACATTTTCAGACGGTTTCTCTAAAAGGATTTGGAATCGAAGAGTTGAAAGAGGGAATTATCGCTTCGGGGGCCATTTTATATTATTTATCCGAAACCCAGCACAATAGAGTGCAGCATATCACGGCGATTCAACGTATTGCAGAAGATGCATATGTCTGGATGGACCGATTTACAATTCGCAATCTGGAATTGTACCACAGTTATAATCCTAATGCTGTTACGCTTCTGGATGTGATAGACAGGACGCTTTCGCCAATGGGAGGTCGTTTGTTGAAGAGATGGTTGGCCTTGCCTTTGAAGGATAGTAACAAAATACAAAGTCGTCATCAGGTGGTTTCGTATTTGAAGGAGAATCAGGAAGTCTTAAAAAGTATTCAATATCAGATTAAGCAAATTTCTGATTTAGAACGATTAATTTCCAAAATTGCTGCCGGGAAAGTATCTCCTCGTGAGGTTGTTTACCTGAAGGAATCTTTGGATGCTATTATTCCTATCAAGTCGCTGGCTTTAGAAAGTCCGCAAGAAGCGGTAAAAGTTATTGGTGACAGTTTGCATAGTTGCGATTTATTGCGTGAAAAAATAAAGACAACTTTAAATCAAGATGCTCCTGTGGCTATTGCCAAAGGAAATGCGATTGCGAAAGGAATCAGTGAAGAGTTGGATGATTTGCGTGCGATATCCACTTCGGGAAAAGAATATTTGGAAGGAATTGAAAAGAGAGAGTCAGAAAGAACTGGAATTTCATCTTTGAAAATATCATTTAATAATGTTTTTGGTTATTATATCGAAGTACGAAATACGCATAAAGATAAAGTTCCGTCCGAATGGATTCGTAAACAAACTTTAGTGAATGCAGAGCGATACATAACTGAAGAGTTAAAAGAGTACGAGACGAAAATTCTCGGGGCCGAGGAGAAAATTCATAAAATAGAACAGGATTTGTTTGAGCAACTGGTTAGTTGGATTGCGACCTATATCAAGCCGGTTCAGATGAATGCCAATTTGGTGGCGCAATTAGATTGTTTGTGTTCTTTTACCCAATTGGCTATTGAGAATAAATACATCTGTCCCGAAATTGATGATAGCTTCGAATTGGAGATTAAAAACGGGCGACATCCTGTTATAGAAAAGCAATTGCCGGTTGGGACGCCTTATATTGCCAATGATGTTTTCTTAGATAGAGAAACGCAGCAGCTGATTATGATTACAGGGCCAAACATGTCCGGTAAATCGGCTATTTTGCGTCAAACTGCTTTAATAGTGCTGTTGGCTCAAATGGGAAGTTTTGTTCCTGCAGACAGTGTTAGAATGGGTATAGTGGATAAAATATTCACCAGAGTAGGAGCCTCGGATAATATTTCGATGGGGGAGTCGACTTTTATGGTTGAAATGAACGAAACAGCCTCTATCTTGAATAATATTTCAGACAGAAGTTTGGTCTTGTTAGATGAGATAGGAAGAGGGACCAGTACGTATGACGGAATTTCGATTGCTTGGGCGATTGCGGAATTTTTACATGAACACCCTTCTATGCCTAAAACACTATTTGCGACGCATTATCATGAGCTAAATGAAATGAGTGAATCGCTTTCCAGAATTCAGAATTATAATGTGGCGGTTAAGGAATTGAAGGATACAGTGCTTTTTATTAGAAAGTTGGTAAAGGGAGGCAGTGCTCACAGTTTTGGTATACATGTGGCAAAGATGGCCGGAATGCCGCAGATCGTAATTTTAAAAGCGCAGAAACTGTTAAAGAAACTGGAGAAAGATCATTCCAGTGATGCATTAAACGGAATAAAAGCTTCAAAAGATGAAATGCAAATGAGTTTCTTTAATTTGGATGATCCATTGTTAGAAGAGATTAAAGAAGAGATATTAAGTTTAGATATTAATACGATAACACCGATGGAAGCCTTGATGAAGCTTAATGAAATCAAAAGAATGCTGACTAAAAAATAATTTTGATTTTAAAGTTTACGTTATCAGAAGATTAGCAATTATCTGTAAAATTTTTATAAAAAAGGCTTGTATAATTGAATTAATGTACTAAATTTGCATCCGCAATACAGAACAAGTATCGCGGTTCTTTTTAAGAATTGAAAATGCGAAAATAGCTCAGTTGGTAGAGCGCGACCTTGCCAAGGTCGAGGTCGCGGGTTCGAGCCCCGTTTTTCGCTCCAACACCATATAATGCTCGGATGGTGAAATTGGTAGACACGCTGGACTTAAAATCCAGTGAACAGCAATGTTCGTGCGGGTTCAAGTCCCGCTCTGAGTACTAAAACCTCTTCAATTGAAGAGGTTTTTTTTGTTTTAGGGTATTTGGGTTTAGGTATGAATGCATATCAGATGCTTTCGATGGTAATTATTCAATTGGTATTATAGACTAGATTATGGGGGCTTTTGTTATTAGTAAGCGATTTAATGACGAATATAAGTTCGTGTTTACTTCCAGAAAGGGGAAGACTATATTTACGAGTTTGAGTTATGAACTTAAATTTGAATGTGAAGCGGATATTGAAAAATTTAAGCTGAATATTGATTCTGCTGATTTTTTAAAGTTTAAATCTACAAATGGGAAGTTTTTTTTTAAACTGCTTTTGGGGGGAGATCATTTTGCGACCAGTAGAAAGTATACGACTCAATTGCGACTTCAGAAGGGAATTGATGAGATAGTGAAATATGCTTCCCAATCGGAGATATTAGATTTCTCAACGAATGATTTTGTTTTTCCTGATTGAAGGATTTGTGGGTAAGCTGTGGTGTAGGAGGTTGTTTGATAGAGGGGGTTTTTGCTAAATTTAAAGCACAAAAAAAAGCCGTAACACTATGGTGACGGCTTAAGTTTTTTGTGTGTGTAATAAAAATTACTCAGCAGCAGCAGAATCAACAGCAACAGCAGCAGTGTCAGCTACAACAGCAGCAGAATCAACAACTACAGCAGTAGTGTCAGCAGCTACAGCCTCTTCAGCAGGAGCGTCAGCTTTTTTACATGATACAACAGTTAATACAGCAACAGCAGCTAAACTTAAAAATACTTTTTTCATCTTACTTTATTATAAAAGGTTAATTATTAATTCGTGGCAAAGATATAAATTTTTTAATATGTAAAATATTTTTTTAATTTTTTTTTCAAAAATAATATTTTCACCGACGCCAAAACAAATCACAATTATCGTGCCAGTTAGTTAGTGTAATTGATAAATGTTTGACATTACCATTGTTTCTTTGTTTTTTGGTTGTTTTTGTTTTTAAGGTTTTCTTTTTCAGTAAATTACTTTTTTTTAGGATGAACCAGTTTTAGCTCATTTATCAGGTTTTTTGCTCCGGCGTATTTGTCTATAATGAAAAGAATGTATCGTGCATCGACCATAATGTTTCTACAAATGCTCGGATCGTAATAAATGTCACTCATGGTTCCTTCCCATACTCGGTCAAAATTAAGACCTATTAAATTTCCTTTGGAGTCAATCGCAGGACTTCCTGAATTTCCTCCGGTTGTGTGATTGGTGCCAATAAAGCAAACGGGCATTTTGCCTTTTTCACCGTATATGCCATAATCTTTAGTTTTATATAAATCTATTAATTTTGCCGGGACATTAAATTCATAATCACCAGGGATGTATTTTTCCATTACACCGTCTAAATAGGTTATGGGCGAATAAACGATGCCATCCTTGGGTTCGTACCCTTTTACTTTTCCGTAAGTAACCCTTAGCGTACTATTGGCGTCGGGGAAAATTCGGCTTCCTTTATTTAATTCCAATTGTGCTTTCATATAGGCACGTTGAATTGCTGTGATCCTTAAGTTGATCTCGTCGTATTTTGGGGCAACCTCTTTTAAATATTTATTGGCTAATTCTTTTACAAATAGAAACCCATTGTCGTTGTTCAAATTTGTTAAAACGGTCTGTGTATCGCCAGTTAGTAACTCTTTTAGACTGGTATAGTTTTGTAGTTTTGATTTAGAGTAGATTTCTGTCGCTAGATTTTTAGCATTTACATTTGCTAAACTTTGTGGTAAAAACTGTTTTGGAGATTTAGTTGCATACAATTCGATCAATTGTTCAAAAACTTTCTCGTCAACAGTGGCATTAAAATCTTTGTAGAAATCATTTAATCCTGTTATCAGATTGTTTTTTCGATCGGTGAAAGATTGTTCTCCTTTGGTTTTATAAACTTGTTCTAATTGGTAAAGTTTGTATCCAACACTCAGTAATTCGGTATTGCGAATAACGACTTCTGTGAAATAATCTCTTGCAGAGGCATAAGGAGCTATTTCTGCGTAGTTTTTTTCAAAATCAGCCAAAAGTGTTCCATATTCATTTTCTTTCCCCGCTTTTATTATTTTCTCTTGAAAGGCTTTTTCAAATTCTCTTTTGAGGGCAACAGCATTTGTTTTTTTTAATCCTTGAGTTTCGCCAATCCATTTTTTCCAATAATTTGCGATTCCGGCGTATTTAGATGCGTATTGGATTTTAATGGCATTGTCTTTTCTCATAAAACCATCGGCAACTTTTAATGCTTTATCCCTGATTTCAATTTTCGCCGGATTTAGTTCGTTTACAATTTGTTCAATGGCAACTGCCGGTAGGTATTCGTTCGTTTTTCCGGGATAACCAAAAACCAAAGTAAAGTCATCTTCTGCTACGCCATCAAGAGAAATTGGCAAGAAGTGTTTTGGGGTGTAAGGGATATTGTCTTTTGAATAAGCGGCCGGACGGTTATTTTTGTCAGCATAAATTCTGAATAATGAAAAATCTCCTGTATGGCGTGGCCAAACCCAGTTATCTGTATCCGAACCAAATTTTCCGATAGAGGAAGGCGGGGCACCAACCAAGCGGACATCCGTAAAAGTTTCTGTTACAAAAAGCATGTATTGGTTGCCTTCATAAAAAGTACGGATTTTGTTTTCCTGCCAATTTTCCTTAGGTAAAGTATTGGTCAGTGAAGTGATGTTCTCCTGTATTTTTTTCTGTTTCTCTACTTCAGTAGTAAGTGACGCAACACCTTCCAAAACTGCAGTGGTTACATCTTCAATTTTTACAATAAAAGTGACTTTTAGATCCTCGTTAGGTAATTCGTCCTCCATTTTATAAGCCCAAAATCCATCAGTCAGATAATCATGCGCTACAGATGAGTGTGATTGAATCTGTGAAAATCCACAATGATGGTTGGTTAGAATTAATCCTTTTGGGGAGATTACTTCTGAGGTACAACCGCCATTAAAATGTGGTACGGCATCTTTTAAACTGGATTGATTAACATCATAAATATCCTTTACAGACATTTTCATGCCCAAATTTTTCATTTCTTTTTCATTCATTCCATCCAAAAGAGAGGGAATCCACATACCGCCTTGTTGCGCTTGGGTCTGAATGACAAATAATAATAAGAGTAATTTAAAAAATTTCATAGTATTAAATTTAGGTTGTAATTTTTATTTGCTTCATAGATGCACGGAAGCCCGTGTATTTGTTGTGATTCAAAAGTACTCGTAAGAATCCTTTTTTTGTATTTTTTATTCTTCTGTTCTAATTTCAAATAGTTCGGGAATCATCAATTTTAAATCGGATTATTCAAAATATATTTTAAGATAATGGCAGTAGCCCCTTTGTTCATTTGCACAAAAGTTTCGCATAAAAGTCCTTTTTCTTGTCTGAGGCTGTCATCCAGGATTAGGTTTCTGAATACTTTGTTGAGTTCGGTGTTATTTGTAATAGAAAGACAGGCTTCCATGTTTACGAGTGCTGTCGCTTCGGCAAAATGAGAATAGTTTGGCCCTATCACTATTGGAACTCCAAAAGTTGCCGGTTCCAGTAAATTGTGAACGCCGGGATTCCCGAAACCACCACCCACATAAGCAATATCGGCATAACTGTAGATTTTGGTTAAGATTCCTATTGTGTCTATAATAAATACGTCAAATTCGTGTAGAGACGCGATTAATCGCGTCTGTACGTCGGAAAATAAAATTGTTTTTTTGGTGATGCTGTTTTGTAATTGTTGGATTTGTTCCGCTTTTACATTATGAGGTGCAATTATAAATTTTACATTCAATGTGTTCGAATTAATAAAATCCACTAACAAATTTTCGTCCTTTGGCCAAGAACTTCCCACGACAATGGTTAATGTGTTGTCTTTGAATTGAGAAATAAAATCCAGGGAATTGTCTTTTTCTAAGATTGTGGCAACCCGGTCAAATCGAGTATCGCCGGAGACAGCTACGTTTGTTTTGCCTAACCCCAGCAATAGTTTTTTTGAATTTTCATTTTGTACAAAGAAATAATCAAAGCTGTTTAGGGCTTCTCTGTAAAAGCCACCATACCATTTGAAAAAAAGTTGGTTTTCTCTAAGGATTCCAGAAATCAAATAGGTTTTTGTTTGTCGTTTTTTGAGCTCGGCTAAATAATTTGGCCAATATTCATATTTGATAAAAAACACCAAATCCGGATGAACAAGTTTTAAAAATTGTTGTGCATTTTTTTTAGTGTCCAATGGCAGGTAAATCGTTACATCTGCAACGGTATTGTTTTTTCTGACTTCATAACCGGAAGGTGAAAAGAAAGTGACTACAATTTTGTGCAAAGGAAAGGCTTCTTTAATCTTTTCAATTACAGGTAAGCCTTGTTCGTATTCGCCTAAGGAGGCTGCGTGAAACCAGATTGTTTTGTCGGTTGGTTTTATTTTTTGTTCTAAAATAGGAAAAACCAGCTTTCGGCCATCCACAAATAATTTCATTTTTGGACTGAAGAGCGCAATGATTTTTAGTAAAAAACCAGCAATTTGGACAATTAGATTATAGAGAAAAAGCATACTTGAAATTTTGTGGCTAAAATACGTTTTCTTTATATTAATTTGATTGGTTTAAACTCTTTAAATAACTATTTTTGTTCTGCATTTTTAGAAAGTGTTAAGGAGTTTCCAAAACCTTACATTTTCGAACTTTAAAGAAAAATTTCAATGAGAAAAATTCAAATGGTTGACTTGAAAAGTCAGTATGAAAAAATAAAAGAAACCGTAAATACTTCCATCCAGGAAGTTTTAGACACCAATGCTTATATTAATGGGCCGCAGGTTCATAAATTCCAAAAATCTTTAGAAGAATATCTGGGTGTAAAACATGTAATTCCGTGTGCCAATGGAACAGATGCTTTGCAAATCGCTATGATGGGATTAGATTTAAAACCTGGCGATGAGGTAATCACTGCCGATTTTACTTTTGCCGCAACGGTTGAGGTTATTGCTTTACTGCAATTGACGCCAGTTTTGGTAGATGTAGACATGGTAAATATGAATATTTCTATTGAAGGAATCAAAAAAGCCATAACACCAAAAACCAAAGCGATTGTACCAGTGCATTTGTTTGGGCGCGCTGCTAATATGGATGCAATCATGGCTATAGCCAAAGAACATAATTTATTTGTTATCGAAGATAATGCCCAAGCGATTGGTGCCAATTATAAGTTTACTGACGGGACTAAAAAGAAAGTTGGAACTGTCGGAAATGTAGGTGCTACTTCTTTTTTTCCTTCCAAGAATTTAGGATGTTACGGTGATGGTGGTGCAATCTTCACTAATGATGATGCCTTAGCTCATACACTACGCGGAATTGTAAATCACGGAATGTACGAACGATATCACCATGATGTGGTAGGGGTGAATTCCCGTTTAGACAGTATTCAGGCAGCCGTTTTAAATGCGAAATTGCCTTTATTGGATGAATATAACAAAGCAAGACAGGATGCAGCCAGAAAATATACTATTGCTTTCGAAGGACACAAAAATATCATCGCACCGAGCATTTGTGATATTTGTGATTGCCATGTTTTTCATCAATACACTTTACGAATTATCAATGCTGACAGAGACGGTTTAATGCAACATTTGTTAGACAAAGGGATTCCGTGCGCTATTTATTATCCAATTCCGTTGCATTCACAAAAGGCTTACATGGATGTCCGTTACAAAGAAGAGGATTTTCCGGTAACCAATCAGCTGGTAAAAGAAGTAATTTCTTTGCCGATGCATACCGAATTAGACGACGAGCAAATAAAATTTATCACAGATAGTGTGTTAGAGTTTTTAAATAAATAATTTATTCTATAAATCGTTTATTGGGTTAATCGATTTGACAAATAAACAAATCAACATTACATGAAAATACTAGTTACAGGCGGTTTAGGATTTATTGGTTCTCATACCGTAGTGGAATTGCAAAATGAAGGATTTGAGGTGTTGATTGTAGATAATCTTTCCAATACTTCTTTGGACGTACTGGACGGAATTTCAAATATTACAGGAAAAAGTCCTGCCTTTGAAAAGTTAGATTTGCGTGAAAAGGAAAAAGTACAGGATTTTTTCAGAAGACACCTTGATATTTCTGGTGTTATCCATTTTGCTGCTTCCAAAGCGGTTGGAGAAAGTGTAGAGAATCCGTTGTTGTATTACGAAAATAACATCAATACGCTCGTGTATATTTTACAGGAATTGCAACAAAAAACAGAAGCCAGTTTTATTTTTAGTTCCTCTTGTACTGTTTATGGTCAGGCCGAAAAAATGCCTATTACAGAAGATGCTCCCGTTCAGACGGCGATGTCACCTTACGGAAATACCAAACAAATAGGAGAGGAAATCATTACGGATACTACCAAAGTAACTAATATTAATGCTATTTTATTGCGTTATTTCAATCCGATTGGAGCACATCCGTCAACTGAAATTGGAGAATTGCCTATTGGAGTTCCGCAAAATTTAGTGCCGTTCATTACTCAGACCGGAATTGGTTTACGCAAAGAATTGTCAGTTTATGGAGATGATTATCCAACTCCTGACGGAACAGCGGTGCGAGATTACATTCATGTAGTCGATTTGGCGAAAGCCCACGTTATTGCTTTACAACGATTATTGAATAAAAAAAATACGGCTAAAGTAGAAACTTTTAATCTGGGAACAGGTAAAGGAAGCTCTGTCTTAGAAGTAATTCAGGCTTTCGAAAAAGTAAGCGAAAAAAAATTACCTTATAAAATTGTAGCGCGTAGAGAAGGAGATATTACTTCGGCTTACGCCAATACTGATAAAGCCAATACTGTTTTAGGCTGGAAAGCACAATCCACACTTGAAGAAGCCATGGCAAGCGCCTGGAAATGGGAACAGAAAATCAGAAGTTAGTATTTAGTGGTCAGTTAAAAAGCAAAATCCTAAATTATCTTGATAGTTTGGGATTTTTTGTTGTGAAATTTTATTTTTAAAAGTCTTATTTAAAATCTTTATTGAGATAATTTAAACAAGGACTAACATCAAAATAAAAGCCGGGGATTTTGTATTGATTTTCGTCTAATTTGAGGTAATCATAGTGTTCAATAAGACTTTGTTCCCCACCAAAACTAAAACCTAACATGTTTAATAAATCATACTCGTTTGATGTGTAGATGACATAAAATGCAGTCTCTTTGCTTATGCCGTCACCTGAACTCATTAAAGCGTCCATTATCATATTCATTTTTATAATAACTTTTTCTAATTCGGTTTCTCTGTTCAGTTGTTTTAAACAATGGGTTTTATAGTTAAGCGTTCTTAAATCAAACGGGTTGTCAGTTAGAATTAAATCAGATAATTTAATTATTTCCTCATAATCGTCATTTGATAATTTTTCTTTTTCTATTAAAGTTCTCAACGCTTCTGAATGTTTGGAACGTGAATAGGGTGAATATTTCTTTTGAAAAGTAAAGCCATAATATAAATGCCTTTTTTCTTCTAATGTCATGGTTGTGTCAGCAGCATTAAATTTATCAACCAACTTAGAATAGTAAAATTCAGATGTTTTTTGCGTGATTTGTGACTCTATCTTTTTATAGTCAGGAGCTTCAATTTTTGTTTCTTGGGAGTAAATATTTATCCAATTGATAAATAAAACAATGAACAGTATTTTTTTCATTTTTCAGAGATTTAAGAATAATTAAAAATATAAAAAAATCCCCACAAACAGCTGCTTGTGAGGATTCGATTTGTAATTTATTTTAAACTGAATACGGTGAACTAATTAAGCATTCGCCGTTGCTGCTTCTTTGTCAATTTTTCCAATTAATCCGGCCAATACTTTTCCTGGGCCAACTTCAGTGAATAAAGTTGCTCCGTCTTTTATCATTTGTTGTACAGATTGCGTCCATTTTACCGGAGCAGTCAATTGAATGATTAGGTTTTTCTTAATTTCAGCAGGATCAGAAATGGCGCTTGCCGTTACGTTTTGGTATACCGGACAGATAGGAGTTGAGAAAGTAGTTGCTTCAATCGCAGCCGCTAACTCTTCACGGGCCGGTTCCATCATTGGAGAGTGAAAAGCTCCTCCAACAGGTAATAATAAAGCACGTTTTGCACCTGCTGCTTTCATTGCTTCACAAGCTTTTTCTACTGCTGTAGTTTCTCCTGAAATTACTAATTGTCCTGGACAGTTATAATTAGCAGCTACTACAATTCCGTCAATCGAAGCACAAACTTCTTCAACGATATTGTCAGCCAATCCTAAAACTGCCGCCATGGTAGATGGTTTTATTTCACAGGCATTTTGCATGGCCAACGCTCTTTGGGAAACTAATTTTAATCCGTCTTCAAAAGACAAGGCTCCATTGGCAACCAAAGCTGAAAATTCACCCAATGAATGTCCTGCTACCATTTCTGGTTTAAAGTCTTCCAGTGTTTTAGCTAAAATTACCGAATGTAAGAATACTGCCGGTTGTGTTACTTTAGTTTCTTTCAATTGTTCTGCTGTTCCTTCAAACATGATGTCTGTGATGCGGAAACCTAATATTTCATTAGCTTTCTCAAATAATTCTTTAGCTAAAGGAGAGTTTTCATATAAGTCTTTACCCATTCCTGTGAACTGTGCACCTTGACCTGGAAATACGTATGCTTTCATCTGTAGTTTTTTATTGTTGTTTATTGATCAGATGGAATGCCCAAAAAGACATTTCATATTTTTTTTAAAAGATTGAATGATCTTGAGATTGAAAAGTTAGTTTCAATCGGAATGCAAAAGTAGTATTTTTTTAGGATTTATTGGAAAAGATAAAAAACAGACTTAAAAGGAAACCCCTATACTTCAAAATGAAATATAGGGGTTTGTACTAAATTGACACCACTTTTATAAAATGATTTGTAATTTCGGAGGAGGTGCTAAGGTTCTAAGATGCTAAGTTGCTAAGGTTTTAGATGGGCGATTATAAAGGGATAGAATAATATGACTATCCGTGTAATCTTAACTTAGAATCTTAGAACCTTAGCATCTTAGCAACTTAATAAGAATACTGAATAGTTGCAATGATTTATTGTTTTAGTAATTGTAATTCGATATTTAGACGAACATCATCACTTACCAAAACACCTCCGGTTTCTAAAGCAGAGTTCCAGTTTAATCCCCAATCTTTACGGTTAATTTTTCCTGAAATAATTAGTCCCGCTTTGGTGTTTCCCCAAGGGTCGGTCATTAGTCCGCTAAATTCTACTGGGAATTTCACGAATTTTTGTACACCACGAATTCCTAAGTCACCAGCCAATTCATAATTTTCATCATCTACTTTAGAGAATGAAGACGCTTTAAAGGTTAGCTTTGGATGATTTTCAGCATCAAAAAAGTCAGCGCTTCTTAAGTGATTGTCTCTGTCTGCATTTCGGGTATCAATAGAAGTGATGTCAGCAGAAAATTCGATAGCTGCATTTTCGAAAGAATCTCCTTCGGTACTGATGGTTGCATCGTATTTTGCAAAATTTCCTGATACATTAGTAAACATCATGTGTTTTACTTTAAAGCCTATTTCTGAGTGTGTCGGGTCTATTGCCCATTTTGTAGTTGTCATATTTGTAATTTGTTATTTTTATAGTATGTTAAATGTTTCTCTTTTCTGATTATTATAGTTGCATTGGAACTTCCATCAATAAAAATTCGGCATCAGAGGTAGCTTTTATTTTTACAGAATCAATATCCCAAATACCAAATCCATCGCGAGTGTTAAGTTCCTGATCGTTTACGGAGATGTCCCCTTTAAGAACAAAAACGTATAAACCGTTTCCTTTTTTCTTGATAGTGTAAGGCAGTTCGATGTTTTTATCAAATTTTCCTAAATGAAACCAAGCATCCTGGTGAATTGCAACACCTCCGTCTTCTGGATTTGGTGCGACAATTTGTTGCAATTGATTGTGTCTTTCTTCTTCGTTTAAGGTAATTTGGTCGTATCTCGGAGTAACATTTTTTTCATTCGGGAATACCCATATTTGTAAAAATTTTACTTCCTTGTCTTTGTTTTTATTGTACTCACTGTGTTGTACTCCAGTTCCTGCACTCATGATTTGGATATCACCTTTCTTGATTACAGTTTTGTTTCCCATGCTGTCTTGGTGTTCCAAATCTCCTTCAAGAGGAATACTTATGATTTCCATATTGGCATGTGGATGGGTACCAAATCCCATTCCTGCAGCTACAGTATCATCATTTAGGACTCTAAGAACTCCAAAGTTCATGCGTTCCGGATTGTGATAATTTGCAAAACTAAAAGTGTGATGACTGTTCAACCAACCATGATTGGCATGACCGCGAGTATTGGCTTTATGTAATACGATATTTTTCATAATTTTTGAATTTGTGTTTTGAATGTGATTAAATCCTATTGTTTCTGCTTCGTTAGTTGAAAGCTTGCTGGCTATGGCGCTTCCGGTAATTACGGCACTTGTTCCGAGTAAGCTTTTTTTAATAAAATCTTTTCGATTCATAACTGTTGTTTTGATGTTACAAAGATACAACTGATTGATTTTTAATATACTTAACCTAGATTAAGAAATAAAAAAGTCTAAGTTGAAAGCTATTTGACTGTCGCGTTTTTTGTAATTACGACTCTTTTCTCCAATAGACTTTTTTGAATAATTTTATTTCGATTCATAACTGTGATTTTGATAATACAAAGATACAGTTGACCGATTCGGAATCTTCTTAACCTAGATTAAGAAATAAAAAACCCGACAGAGTTTGTAGTTCTGTCGGGTTTAAATGATTCAAGGATTTTTTTATTTTTTGAGTAATCGCGCTTTCATTTTGCTGAAAAACTCGGGGGTTACTCCTATATAGGAAGCAATTTGTTTTTGCGGAAGGCAGTTAACCAGTTCTTTGTATTTTTTGGTGAACTTATCATATCGTGCTTCTGCAGTAAAACTTAAGTTGTCAATTAATCGTTGCTGATTCGCTACCAATGAGTTTTCTATGAGAATTCTGAAAAAACGTTCTGTTTTTGGAATGGCATGGTACAACTGTTCCTGGTTTTCTTTTGATAAAAGAACCACTTCAGCATCTTCATTTACCTCGATGTACAATTGCCCTGGTCGTTGTGAAAGATAACTATACATATCAGCAATCCACCAACCCGGACAGGCAAAACTCATCACGTGTTCTACACCATTCTCATCAATTGTGTAACTGCGTAGAATGCCTTTGGTAACAAAAAAAGAATGGGTGCAAACTTCCCCCGCTTTTAACAGAATGGTTTTGGCTTTATACGTTTTGGTTTCTGTTAAGGATAAAAAAAGTGTCTGCTCTTCAGGAGTCAGCGAGACATGTTTAGCTATGTTTTCTAATATTAAATCCACAGATTATTTTTTAGGAAGTAATTTAAAAGACGTTGCTTTGAATCGATTGTCCGTTACTTCGCCAACGACTTCTGCTTTTCTGATGGTAGCGCAAAAACCGTCTTCAGCATGTGCGTCACCATGGGAATCAATAGAACTGCCGTCCACAAAATAGGTTTTTCCATCTATTCTAACAGCTAATTCACAACCGTGTCCTTCCATTCCAAATTGACATTGTCCGCAGGAAGCTTCTACAATTTGAGATTTAGGTTGCTCTTTTTTATCTTGTGCGTTTGTTGTTATTGCCGCCAATGTAAACAACAGGTATAGTAGCTTTTTCATCTTTAAAGAATTTAGTGAGGCTAAGATAACTGTTTTGTGAGGAGCTGTAAATTTTTAGATGGAATAATTTTTAAACATATAAATCCATAATAATCGCGAAAATCGGATATTAAAGGGAGATAGAACGATAATTGTGCCGGCAATAATAGGTATCATTCTCAAATCAAATGTTTCTTTAAAGAATAAATGTGCAATTAAATACGTGGCGATTCCTTGTGCTACTGTTAAACCGTAGTTTACATACATGGCTCCAAAGAAATAGCCCGGCTCTTTCTCAAATTTATAATCGCAATGGGAACAGTATTCATTCATTTTAGGAAATCCCAAATTGAAAAAAATATTTTTTTCATTAAAAACTTTACCCTTGTGACAATTGGGGCAATCGTTATTAAGGATGTGGACGATAGCGTGTGACATTTTTGTAATTTTTTACAAAGGTATTTCATATTGGTGTCGGGAATGTTTTCTATATTCGCTAATTATAGCACAATAAAGACATTGGTAGAAGTATGAAAAAATATCCTATTTACAATATTCAGCGCTTTAATGACAATGCAGTGAATAGTGATTTGTATATTAATACCTTTAAAAATCATTTAATCAATCACAGTTTTGTTGAGGAACCGCATCGGCACAGTTCTTATGTATTGGTGTTTTTTACCCATGGTTCCGGAACACATGAAATCGATTTTACTACGTTTAGTATTCAGGCAGGAAGTATGTTTTTTTTGCAACCCGGACAAATACACCATTGGAGTTTGTCAGAAGATATTGATGGGTTTATTATTTTCTATTCTCAGGAAATGTATAATCTTTATTTTGGACAAAAACATATCGACGAATATCCCTTTTATTCTTCGGTAAACAACAAACCTGAAATGGTTTTTGATGCAAACGAGTCAAAAGCAATCTTGCCTTATTTTGCCAGCATGGTTACTGAAATTCGGGAGAGTAAAATGCTGAAACAAGATAAGATCATGAATCTGTTGGATATTATACATATTGAAATTGCCAGAAAATACAAGACAACGGATCTTTATGAAGCGCATTCGTATAATGTAAAAATTAAAGACTTTGAACTGCTTTTAGAACGTTATTTTAAGACACAAAAAACAGCTTCTTTTTATGCTTCACAGCTTCATATCACGTTAAAGCATCTGAACAGGATTTGCAATGAAATCCTGAAGAAGACTACAACTGAAGTGATAATCGACAGAATCATTCTCGAAACGAAGCGAATGCTTATGGATAAAAAATTGACTATAAACGAAATCGCCACAGCCTTAGGCTATGACGATTATTCTTATTTTACGAGATTGTTCAAAAAACATGTTGGAATAACACCTACTGCGTTCCGAATTTCTAAACAGTAATTAGGAGTGTACGGTAACCAATGAAGCGGCTTTTTTTGCTCTCTCGATTATTTCTTCAATAGGTGTTTCTAAACTGTCATTTGCCAAGGCAACACCCATTCTTCTGTAAGGGCGTGAGCTTGGTTTACCAAAGATTCTAAAATCAGTTTTGGATAAAGCGGCTATTTTTTCAATGCCGGAATAGGTTGGATTTGCCGAATGTTCCGAAGCCAAAATAACAGCACTCGCTCCGGCTTTTTCTAATACAATTTCTGAAATGGGTAAACTTAAAATAGCGCGTAAATGCAATTCAAATTCATTGAAGTTTTGAGTTCCTGCCAAAGTTACCATTCCGGTATCATGAGGTCTCGGCGATAATTCTGAGAAATATACACCATCATCAGCCAAGAAAAATTCTACTCCAAAAAGTCCAGCTCCGCCTAAAGCCTCAGTCACTTTTTCGGCCATATCTTGCGCTTCGTATAAATCCTTATCGGAAATATGGGCGGGTTGCCAGCTTTCCTGATAATCGCCACGTTCTTGGCGGTGGCCAATCGGTGCACAAAAAAGAGTTGGATTATTATTTTGTGTAATTGTCAATAAAGTGATTTCAGAATTGAATTTTACAAAAGCCTCTACAATTACTTCTATCACATCACCACGGGAACCCTCAACCGCATAATTCCAGGCTTTTTCGATGTCAGATTCTGTTTTTATAGTTGATT
>RCUR01000208.1_pt1 | contig 20150 bp, 15 predicted proteins | sample 2166151 | NCBI WGS metagenome assembly RCUR01 (sample SAMN09932785, study PRJNA488358) | compost metagenome | isolation source: compost soil in an enriched community | place: Germany: Experimental Botanical Garden
TGATGGTGAGCTGGGCCCCGTCGATGCTGGTGGCCAGATCCCGGGCGATGGCCGGGATCGCGGGCAGGTACATGTCGACCGCCAGCGGTGTCAGACCCGCCAGGGCACCGAGCAGAATAAACAGGAAGCGAGGGGAGAGGGCTATGGACTGGGGCATAGGGTATCCGATCGTGAGCGAGTGAGGAGTGCGCAATAATCTTGAAGTTTATCAGCTTTGTGCCGGGCCGGCTGGACTATCACGCACCGTGCCGGGAGGTCTGATCTGCTGACAAATCAGCGTTCTAGCGGCGATCGTTGGCGACAGCATGCGAGCCCAAGCCAGAGCAGCCAGCCCAGCAGCGACAGCAGGTTGCCCAGCCGCTCCGGCCAGCGCGGCATCAGCCTCAGGCTGAGGGAGTGGCTGCCGGCGGGCACCCAGACCTGCAGCAGCCCTTGCGGGTTGGCGCTCACCGTCAGCGGCAGGGAGTCATCCAGCCAGGCCTGCCAGCCGGGGTAGTCATACTGGTGCAGCACCAGCTTGGTCGGCACCTTGGTCGTCACCTCCAGCGCCAGCGCGCGGGGCTGCCAGCGTTGCACCGTCCAGTGGGCACCGGGTTGATCGGCGCTGACGGGGGGCAGGAACTCCTCCTTCCAGGCGAGCAGGGTCGGGGCGAACTGGCCGCTCGGCACCTGTTTGGGCCTATATTCGCGGGCGCTGCGTTTGCTGTCGAACTCGTCCGCGAGGGCGGCCCTGTCTGGTGCCTGGGTGAGGGGGGAGCTGTGCACATAGGCGAGGGCGGAGATCAGCGTCAGCAGCAGCAACCCCCACCAGAGCCACTGCCAGGGGAGGTGCGCGGGGGTGGCCAGCGCCACCACGGCGACGGTGGCCAGGCAGAGGATCAGGTTCAGACGCCAGGGAAACTGCACCCGCTGCAGCGGGGGCAGCAAGGACCAGAGCGGCTGGCTGACGGGCAGCATCATCAGGAAGGCACTCACCCCCAGCGCCCCCCAGCACAGCAGCTCGGGATGGTGCGGCTCGCGGGCGGCGGCCCAGGCGGTCAGCAGCAGGGCCAGGGTCAGCAGGCTCTGCCAGGCGAGGTGGCTGCGAAAGCGCCAGTCCTCCCAGCCGGACGGCAAGCGGTCGAGGAAGTTGCGCCGAAAATCGAACATGCCGCCGCGCATCAGCTCCATGGAGATGGCCCCCTGATCGGCCAAAGCGGGCAGCAGCAGGGTGGCCGCCATGCAGAGCCCCAGCCCCTGGGCCCCCAGGATGAGCCAGCAGGGGCGCAGGGTGCGGCCCTGCCAGGCCTGCAGCAGGGCGCGCAGGCTGATGAGCCCCATCATCAGCAGCAGGCTGGGCAGGTGGGAGAGCGCCAGCAGCGCCACGCTCAGGGCCAACAACAGCAGGCCGCCCCGCTGACGCCGGGTGGCGAGATCCTGCCCCAGCAGGATCAGTGGCGCCCAGACGAAGGCCCAGAACTCGGCGAGGGCGAAGCGGGCGTAGAGATCCATGGCCAGGTGGTAGGGCAGGGCGAGGTAGAGCAGGCTGACGGCCAGGGCGCGCCCGGGGGCGGTGAAGCCGCGCAGCCAGAGGTAGGCGGCGAGTCCGGAGAGCAGCAGTGCCAGGCTGGCGCTCCACAGCAGCGGGGTGATGGCGTGCTGGGCGAGGGCGCCGGGGCCGGCAAACAGGGCGCTGACATAGTAGGGCAGCGGGGGATAGAAGAAGAAGGTGGGGCTGCCAAAGCCGCCGTTCATCGCCATCAGCCAGCGCGGATAGGGCTCCCCCTGCCACAGCTGCTGGGCGAAATAGTGGCCGGAGAGCAGATGGTGGAACAGATCATGGCCCTGGCTGCCCCCCTGCAGCCAGAACGGCAACAGCAGCAGTCCGCTGGCCAGCGCCAGGCTCGGCACGACGAGATACCACTCCCTGAGACCCTTCATCGGCAGACACTCTCTTGGCGGATGCGCAGTGAGTGTAGCCGACCCCGGCGGGGAGGGGCGAGCCATCTGGGGCCGCACAGGCTGACCGGGGCATCAGTGCATCAGCGGGGTATGGCGAGCCAGAGGCCGGGCTCGGCGCGAAAGCGGGGGGCAAACCAGATAGCGCTATAGGGGCCCGGTAAATCGCTGGCCGCCAGGGGACGGCGGCTGAGGCGGCAGGCGCCTCGCCCCAGTGCCAGCGCCGCATCGCCCTTATACCAGCCATCGGTGACGGGCAGCGGGCTGGATTCGCGCAGCAGGCGCACGCCCCACTGGGTGACCAGAGCCGGACAGTGCCACTCGGCCAACTGGCGGGCCTGCACCATGGCGGGTAAGGAGGCCGGCGAGGCGGGGGTTGTGAGGGTGGTGCAGAGCAGCGCCAGACCGCCCAGCATGGCCGCCACCGCGACAGGCTTTGCCGCAGGCAGGCCGCCGACCAGCAGGATCAGGCCAAGGTAGATGAGCGGCGCCAGGTGGCGGGGATTGTCTGGGTTCTGGCCAAGCAGGGTCCAGAGCAGCAGGGCCAGCCAGCCCCAACGCCAGGAGGCTCCCCAGAGCGCAGTTGGGCAGGCGGCCAGGCGCCGCCCCCCCAGCCAGAGCGGCCACAGCAGGAGCGGCCAGAGCGGGCTGAGCTGGGCAGCCAGGGTCTGGCCCCAGCTCAGCAGACGGGAGCCGTGCGCCGCCGCTGTGTTGCCCCACAGGGTGAAGTGGCCGTCGGTGAAGCGCCGCCCCTCGCTGAAGTAGGCCCAGCCATCGGCCTGCCAGACGAATAGCAGACAGGCTAGCCCCACCAGCGCTATGGGGGAGAGGAAGGCGAGTCGTTGTTCCCTGGCTTGCCAACCCTGCCGCCATCCTTGAAATACTGGCAGCAGCGCCAGCACGAAGTAGGAGGGGCGCAGGGCCAGCAGCAGCCCCACCAGCAGGCCCGCCAATGCGAATCGGCGATGCTGCAGCGCCAGCAGGGCGCCGAGCCAGGCGGCCAGCGCCGGGCCGTCGGAGAGGCCGCTGAGCGCCAGGGTCGGGGTGAGCGGCAGCGCCATCACCATGAGCCACACCGGGGCCAGCAGCGCCGGTCGTCGCCACAGCCGCACCGCCAGCCAGGCGGCCAGGGGTGGCAGCAGGCTGCTGCCCAAGAGGCTGGCCCACTGCACCGCGCTGGCGGGATCCGGGGCCACCAGATGGATCAGGCGAGCGAGCCAGATAAAGGCGGGATAGCCGGGAAAGTGGGGGGAGAACTCCAGCACGCTGAAACGCGTCACCCCGTGGGCGAAGTTCAGCGCATCGTCGGAATCCAGCGCCACCGGGAAGGCAAAGAGCCAGCCCATCCAGGCCCCTTGCAACAGCACCAGCAGCCAAAGCTGGCGGCCGGGACCTTGTGCCTGTATCCCGGCTCTCCCGGTATCCTGCCTGCGAGGTCCATCGCCCCCTTCTCCCCTTGCGGGAGAAGGGCTGGGGATGAGGGGAGAGGTCGTCATCGGTCGGCGGGTAGCAATCAGAGCGGGGCCAGCACGGTCATCAGCGCCTTCTCGGCCTCGGCAAAGGCGGCGGCATCGGCGGGCTTGGCGCCGACGCCGAACACGCCGGGGTTGCCGATGGCATCCAGCACCTGGACCAGCGCCTGCTCGGCGGCCTTGCGATCCCCTTCATTGAGGGAGGGCAGGATCAGATCCAGGAAGCGCTTGCTCTTGACCACCAGCACCTTGGCGGTCTGATAGTCCCCCAGATTCTGGCTGGCCCCCTCGAGGCGGCGCTCGATCTCGGCCTTGTAGGCGCGATTGAGCAGAGCTGCGGTCGCCTCGACGTCCTTGCCCTTGATGGCCTCGGCCAACGGGGTCTGGAGCTGCACCTTGTGATGCTGCTCCAGATAGTCGAGCTCCTCGGCGAGGCTCGCCAGTATGGCGCTGCCATCCTGGCCCTCGCTCGCCGCCGTCAGCAACTGTTCGCGGGCATCGATCAGGGGCTCCTTGCCTGCCGCCGCGTAGGAGTAGGCCTGGGCCTGTCCCACATTCGCAAGCAGCAAGAGGGCGATAAAACCGTGGCGGATGCTCATCCTTACTCTCCTTTATTGATTCATTCAGCCACGATCAGGCCACGCTCTGGGTTTCGATCACGGTGTTTTCGTTGCGATGATTGAAGATGGCGTGACGTCTGTCCACCCCGTCGATCACCATGTCGGCCGCCATCAGCCCCATCTCCATGGCGGTGTCGGTGAAGATGTAACGGAAGGTGCCCTGGCGCCCGCTCATGATGAGGTTGGCGATGGGCATCAGGCTCTGGATGGCGGCGTCGCGCCGCTGCTGATAGCCGAGATCCATCAGCGGATAGGCATGTTCGCTGCGCGCCTCGAAGGTCTCCTCGCCGAGCTTGTCGGTGTCGACCCCGAGACTCGCCAGATCCTGGCTGATGCGGCCGCGCAGCTCCGCCAGCGGTGCCTGCCAGGTGGCGTCCCCCGGATTGCAGGGGACCTCCAGCATCACGGAGGTCTTGCCCGCCGGCGCCATGAAGGGGCTGCGCCGGCGTGGCTCCTGCAGCCGGGTGGCGAGGATCTGCGGATCGGAGAGGTACTGCCAGGTGTTGTCCGACAGGTTCTCCTGATTGAGCGGCATGTTGATAAAGCGCAGGGCGCGATAGTGCAGGTCGCAGGGCAGCCCCAGATGCTGGCAGGTGAGCGGCAGCGGCAGGGTGGAGATCACCTGATCGAAGAGCTCGCTCTGCTCAACGTTATCTTGTGACCAATAGACCCGTTCGATGCGGCCATCGGCTTGAGTCAGCCGGCTGATGCTGGCCCCTGTCCTGAGCACGACGCCCTCCGCCACCAGCCGCTCTCCCAGGGTGGTGAAGATCTGGCCGAAGCCATGTTTCGGATAGCGGTACTTGCGGGCATAGGTGCGCACCGAGTGAGTGCCCTTGCGCCTTGGCAGCAGGCGGCGCGCCACGTCTTTCAAGTCGATGAGGCTGATGCGCTGACCGGCCCAGTCGGCGGAGAGCCGATCCGGGTTGATGCCCCACAGCTTGGCGGTGTAACCCTCGAAGAACTGGCGATAGAGGGTGCGGCCGAAGTGGCTCTGGATCCAGTCGGCGAAGCTGGCCTTGGCGAAATCCGCCGGCTTCTTGGCGAAGGGCAACAGCAGCAGATCCTTGAGCGCCCCCGCCATCAGCGGCAGTGGCGCCGTCTTGAGCAGGTTGCCGAGGTTGAGCGGGTAGTCGTAGGTGCGACCATTGAAGCGGATGACGCTCTTGCGCTCGGCGTGCAGCAGATCGTCCCCCATCAGCTCGTCGATGAAGGCGAGCAGCTCGGGGTTCTTGGTGATGAAGCGGTGGCCGCCGTAGTCGAAGCGATAGTCGCCGTCGCGCCCCTTGAAGGTCTGGGTGGCGCACATGCCGCCCACGACCGGCTCCTGCTCGAACAGGGTGACCGCAAAACCGGCCTGGCAGAGGCGCCAGGCGGCCATCAGCCCTGCGGGACCGGCACCCAGCACCGCAATGCTTTTCTTGTTGTTGTCGCTCATGACTGTCTATCCGAAAAATCTGGCAAAGGAAGAGGCTTAAAAAGCGGCCCCTTGGCCGCTTTTGAGGGAACTGCGCAACGCGCGATCAGCCTTGGGCCCTGGGTTGATAGCTGCGATGCCAGAGGGTGACGAAGATGGCCAGGTAGGCGGCCCAGGTCAGCAGCTGCAGGCCGGCCGGCGAGGCATTGTAGCCAAACAGGGCGCGCAGGAAGGTACCGAAGACCCCCCGATCGTCGAGAACCTGGCTGATGTTGAACACGGGCGTGGTCCAGAAGGTGATGACGTCTGCCGCCTGCAACATGTTGACCGCAGAGGAGAGCAGGCCAGCGGCGATGATGATGATGAGCAGGCCGGTCCAGCGGAAGAAGGGGGCCAGCGCCACCTTGCGGGTGGAGCGCAGCAGCGCCCACACCAGGGCTACCGAGACCAGCAACCCGGCCAGGGCCCCCATCAGCCCTTCGTGAAGATCCACCCCCTGGCCCGAATAGACCAGGGCCGAGAAGAAGAGCACCGTCTCGAAGCCTTCTCGCATCACCGCCAGGAAGGCGAGCAGCACCAGCCCGAACAGGTTGCCCGCATCGACCGCCGCATCGATGCGGGCCGTCATGGCCCCCACCTGGGATTTGGCCTGCTTCTGCATCCAGACCGCCATGTAGGTGAGCACCAGGGTGGCGAAGATCAGGATCCCCGCCATCAGCAGGTGGTTGTAACGCTCGCTCTCGAACTGGCTGACCACCACCTGAAACAGGAAGGCCACCGCCAGAGAGGCGACAAGGCCCAGCACCACCCCCAGGTAGATGAACTTGTTGTAGCGACTCGCCCCCAGCTTGGCGAGGTAGGAGAGGCAGATGCCAACCAGCAGAAAGGCCTCCAGCCCCTCGCGCAGGGTAATAAGGAAACTTGCAAACATCAGCGTTCAGGCTCCATGTCGGGGGAGGATGGGGTCGGCTGCAGCTGGGTCAGCTGTAGCCGGTTGAGTAGCACTATGGGGGGCTCGGGCAGCTGCGGCTCGGTGGCGCGCACTATGTCGTTGACCCACTTGGGATAGGTACGGAAGTTGAGTCTGATGTCGGCGCTGAAGGGGCCTCTGGCATCCGCGGGCAGCGGCCAGGACTCGTCACGCCAGCCATCGGCCGGGATCCGGGTGTCTGCCAAGAGCTTGGCGTAGCGCCAGAACTTGAGCCCCACCGGCTTGCCGTCGGCATCGCCGAACACCTTCCTGAACAGCCGGGCATCCTCCGGCACGGCGCCATTCACCGGCTGGCCGCTGCGCAGCACTATGTTGCCCTCGGCGTCGGTGAGGGTCAGCTCCAGCCAGAGCTCACGAAAATCCGCCACCCCGGTGGGCAGGGCGTGGCCGGCGCCGACGTTGGTGACGCGCACCACCAGTGCCTGCTTCTCGGCATCCTGCTCTATGCGGGCGCTGAGGGCGGCGCTGGAGCGCAGCAGCGCCAGGCTCTCCTGCTCCAGATCCGGATTGCGCAGCCCCACCAGCTGGTGCTGGGCGCCGGTGAAGTTGTGGCGATAGAGGCGGCTCTTCGTGGTTCCGTTCTCGGTGGACTGGCCGGCGACCGCATCGCCACCCTTACCCGGCGTCGGGTTCATATGGCAGTCGATGCAGCTGCGACGCCTGGCCGGATCCTCGGCCCTGGCGAAGCTCGAGTTCTGCCACTCGTCCCAGGTGTTGACTATGTTGGCGCCTGTGCCCGGGGCAAACTCGTTGTGGCAGGACTTGCACAGCGCCGCATCCTGATAGAAATCCTTCTGATAGGAGGCCTTGTGCATCGCCGGGCGGGCGTTGATCTGCCGCTCGGCCAGCCAGTGGCGGGCGCTGCCGCCGGGGGCATCCTCGAACACATAGCTCTCCCTGTCTTTCAGGTTGACGGTGAAGGCGCTGTTGCCCCCCGCGTCTTCCAGTCGGGTGATGCGATGGCACAGCACGCAGCCGGTGCCCTCTTCCACCACGGGCTCGCCCGCCCGGTGGGCCTCGATGAGGGAGGCGCCGCCCTGCTCCAGCATGTGGGAGCCCTTGGGCAAGTCGGTCTGGCCGTTCAATACCTGCTGGGGCATGTGGCAGCCCTGGCACCACTGGCCGAAGGCCTCGCCCTCGGTCTGGCGGGCCAGGGCCTGCACCGCCTTGTAGTAGGGGTGGGAGTTGCCCATCAGGCGGTGGTTGCTGTCGCTCCAGTCCGCGAAGGCTTGGGCATGGCAGTTCTGGCAGGAGGCGGAGTTCAGCCACTCCTTGGGGTGGGTGGTGGGCACCTTGGTCGGATCCTGACGCGGGGCATCGAGGCGCAGCCAGTTGGCGAGATAGGGCAGGTTGCCATCTGCCGTCACGAAGGCGTGCAGATCCTCCATCATGGCCCGTACCTCGGGCTGAGGATGGGCGGGATCCACGGTGTCGGCGCCATCCCGGCCGTCATGCCCCATGCCGCCCTGGGTCTGCTGGACCATGCGCAGGTATTCGCCAATAAAGTCCCCCGCCACCATGTTGGTCAGGTTGGCGTGGCCGTTGATGGCGTTATCTTTGCTCGCTTGGCGGTGGGCCTGCATCAGGAAGCGGTTGGTGAAGTTGAAACCGTCGAGGTGGCAGGAGTTGCAGCTCATCCAGTTGTCCCCCGCCATGGGGAAGCGGCCATTGGCGCTGGTGTTGCCGAGGGTATTGCCGAGATGGAACAGCCGCTCGCCGCGCACCAGGGCGGCGGGGCGGGGATCTTGCTCCACCAGCCTGGCGAAGTGGGGGACGTCGACGGTGACCCGGGCGAAGGGGCCGTTGCCGCCGCTGGCGAGGCGGGTCAGATCCTGGCCCATGACGTTGTGCACCAGGATATGGTCGCCATCGATGAGCAGATCCCGCGGGTTCTGGCCCGGCAGGTGGCGCAGCAACTGGGTCGCCTTGGCGCCGCCCTGGAACTTCTTGCGGCGGTGGCGGTTGCTGTTCTGCTTGCCGCTGCGGGACAGATCGAACACCAGCAGATCCTCAGAGCCCGCCAGGGTCAGGTAGACCCGTTTGCCGTCGGCGGCGAAGCGGGCGGCGAAGGGGTTGGAGACGATCTGGCTGCGGTTGCCGACATTGGGCAGGTTGATCTGCAAGAACAGCTGCTTTCTTTCATCCACCCGCTCTTTCTCCTCATCGAGATCGATGATGGAGACCGCCGGGAAGACGGTGCTCTGGAACTGGAAGGGATGGTCGAAGCTCCACAGCACATGGGGCAACCAGGCCTCGCTGCCGTCGGGGGAGAGGGCGATGCCATCCAGCAGGCGCGGCAGCCCCTGAGAGTCACTGGGGGTGGCGCTGTGGGTCTCGGCCAGGGTGATCAGGCGGGGCCTGGCCAGGGTCGCGGCATCGAGCGGGTCTTTGAGCTTGCCGAGATCGTAGATGGCCAGCTGGCCGGTCATGGCGTGAGTCAGCAGCAGGCGATCGTCATCGGTGAGCGCCAGCCCGCGCGGGGTTTCGGCGGTCGCCACATCCAGCCTGAGAGTGCCGTTCAGATCATAGGCTTGCAGCCGCGCGGCCTCGAACAGGCTGACCCAGAACCAGCCTCGCTTGGGGTCGAAGATGACGCCGTAGGGGCGATGGCCGGTGGGGATGGCCTTTTCCAGCTTGAGGTTGGCACCCAGCAGCAGCAGGCGGTCGCCACTGTAGTCGGTCACCAGCAGGGTGCCGTCGGGGGCCCGCGCCAGCTGGCGCAGATCTCCCCCAAAATGCGCCTCTTCGATGCGCTCGCCGCTGTCCCGTGCCAGCAGGGTGACGGAGCCAGCGCCCTGATTGGCGGTGAGCAGGCGAGGGGAGCTGGCATCGTCGTAGGCAATCAGGGCGCTGCCCATCTGCTGGGCGTGGGCCAGCGGCATCCCGAGCAACACAAGACAGGCGAGCAGGCAAGACAACAGCGACTTCAACATGGGTCAGGGGCGCCACTTGAGCAGGGTCCAGCGCCAGGCATGACGCAAGACCAGGGGAGTTAACAGCAAGGCGCTGAGCCAGTGGGCCCAGCTGGCCAGTGTCCCGAGTCCGTCTCCCGGCGTGCCGTGCAGGATCAGCACCAGGCCGCTGCCAAGGCACAGCAGCAGCAGGCCCTCGATGATCCGGCCCGTGGTGCGCAGGAACGGCTTGCGACTGTGGCGCAGCAGGCGACGGTGAGAGAGCCAGAAGGCGCCAAACAGCAGGGGGAACAGGGAGAGGGAGAGCATGACGTGGAGCAACAGGTTCCAGCGCGCCAGCGACCAGACGGGGGTCAGCGGCTCCCACAACAGCAGGCCGGAGAAGAACATCAGATAGAGGGAGCCTTCGGCCGCCTGATGGTGATAGGCCAGCCACCGCCAAAAGTGTCGTGGTGAGAGAGAAAGGCTTGTCATACATGCTCCAACGCCCGGACATTCCGTCCGGGGGAGCAAGTTTACAATGGGGTAACCGCAATGAAAAGAGTTATCAATTCCGCCCCTGATGAATAAACCCTGAATGAAAACAAAGGCCGAGCTACTTGTGATCCGCCAGGCGCTCGGTGATCGCATAGATCAGCGCCGCGGTGGAGAAGGCGAGGAACACGATCACCGACCACTTCATCTCCACTTCGTTGCCCACCCCATCCTCCAGAAAGGCCTTGAGCACCTCGATCCCGGCGATGGTGACCAGGGAGTTGATGACGATGAGCTTCAGGGAGGCAAAGTTGATCTTGCTGAGCCAGTTGTTGCCGAGGGCCTCGCGCTGCTCCTGGGTCTGGATGAACTGCACATAGCCGCAGATGGCCACCAGGATCAGCATCTGGGCCACCAGCACGAAGTCCACCAGGGTGAGCACCCCTGTGATGAGATCCAGATAGTCGATCTCGATGATGTCGCGGCACAGCACATAGAGCTGCATGGCAAATTTCACCATCAGCAGGGCGACGCAGACCAGGATGCAGACATAAAAGGGGAACATCATCAGCCGGCTGCCGTTGAGCATGAAGTTGAAGCGACGCATGGAGACTCCTGAACTGGGTGAGAGGGGGCTGATGATAGGCCTGAATGGCCCGCCAAGGCAGTGTCATGGAACAAGCCTGAATTGAGAGGCGATATATTGCCGCTGTTTTCTTATCGGTGCTTTTTGGGCGCAAGGTAGCAAATATCCTGGCCATCGTAGAAATCATTTCCGTTATTTTTAAGCAGATGTGATCCCCGCCGTAATTTCACTTGGCGACACCGGGTGGCCGAAAATGGCGCCCTATACTGTGGCAGGTCAAATATTTGCTGTCCGGTTTGCAACTATGGCAATCATTTGCTTAGCTTTTTTCAGCACGCAAGCCGTGCAAAAAAGCTTATATCCACTCACAGGATGTTGTCTGGATTGAGTTCGTTTCGTGCATCGTGCTCTCGTTTTGCCGTTGGATTGGACGCGCCGTCCGGCGTTCGACCTTACCTACCCAAGCTTCTTTGATAAGGAACATCATAATGTCGCTGAAATTCATCAGAAGCCCTATTTCGCTTGTGTTGGCCGGTTGTATGGTCACGGCGTTTTCCGCCCAGGCGGATATTGTGATCGGTGTCGCAGGCCCCTTCACCGGCCCAAACGCCACCTATGGCGATCAGTACTGGCACGGCGCGACTCAGGCCGCCAATGACATCAACGCCGCCGGCGGGATCAATGGCGAAAAGATCAAGCTGGTGCAGGGGGATGACGCCTGTGAACCCAAACAGGCGGTCTCCGTGGCTAACCGCTTGGTTGATCAGGATAAAGTCAATGCGGTGGTAGGGCACTTCTGCTCATCTTCCACTATGCCAGCCTCCGAGGTGTATAACGACGCGGGGATCATCGCCATCACCCCGGGCTCGACCAACCCGCTGGTCACCGAACGTGGCATGAGCGACATGTTCCGCATGTGCGGGCGTGATGACCAGCAAGGGCAGGTGGCCAGCGACTTCATCATCGACAAGCTCAAGGCCAAGCGAGTGGTGATCATTCACGATAAAGACACCTACGGGCAGGGGCTTGCCGATGCGACCAAGGCGGCGCTGGCCAAACGCGGCGTGAAGGATGTGATGTACGAGGGCTTGTCGCGCGGCGAGAAAGACTTCAATGCGCTGGTGACCAAGATAGGTGCGCAGAAGCCGGACGTGGTGTTCTTCGGCGGTTGTCACCCTGAGGGGGGCCCGCTGGTACGCCAGATGCGTGAACAGGGCGTGCAGGCCAAATTCTTCTCGGGGGACTGCATCGTCAACGCCGAGATGGTCACGGCCGCCGGCGGCCCGCAGTACACCAATGGCATCTACATGACCTTCGGTCAGGATCCCCGTCTGATCCCGGACGGCAAGGCGGTCATCGAGCAATTCCGCGCCAACAAATTTGAGCCTGAAGGCTACACCCTCTACGCCTATGCGTCTGTGCAGACCATTGCCGCGGCATTCAAGGCGGCCGGTGGCACGGACTCCGCAAAGGCCAGCGCCTGGCTGAAAGCGAACAGCGTAGATACCGTGATGGGTAAGAAGTCCTGGGACAGCAAAGGCGACCTGAAAGTCTCCGATTACGTGGTCTACGAATGGGATGACAAGGGCTCATATAAAGAAGTCAAGTAACGGCATAGTGGAAAACGCTCAGCGCCGACGCGAGTCGGCGCTCTATAACCACCAGGCCTCAGTGGCCTATAACGAGAGCGTACTATGATGGATGTCTTTTTCCTGCAGCAGTTGATCAATGGATTAACGCTGGGTTCCGTCTACGGTCTGATTGCCATTGGCTACACCATGGTCTACGGCATCATCGGCATGATCAATTTCGCCCACGGCGAAGTCTATATGATATCGGCCTATCTCAGCGCCATCGGTCTGGCGCTATTGTCGTTCTTCGGGTTGCACTCTTTTCCGCTACTTATCCTCGGCACTCTGGTGTTCACCATAGTGGTGACGGGGGTATATGGCTGGACAATCGAGCGTATCGCTTATAAACCACTGCGCAACTCCACCCGTCTGGCGCCGCTTATTTCCGCCATTGGCATGTCGTTAATACTGCAAAACTACGCGCAAATCAGCCAGGGACCACGCCAGCAAGGGGTGCCTACCTTGCTGGACGGTGTATTTCGTCTGCATCTTGGCGACGGCTTTATCCAGATAACCTACACCAAGGTGTTTATCTTGATCGCCTCCTTTGCTGGCATGCTGTTGCTCACCTGGATAATCAGTAATACCAGGTTGGGACGCATGTGCCGGGCGGTGCAGCAGGATCGAAAAATGGCCTCGATCATTGGCATCAATACGGATCGCATCATCTCCCTGGTGTTTGTGATTGGGGCCGCTATGGCGGGGCTTGCCGGGGTCTTGATCACCTTCAACTACGGCACCTTCGATTTCTATGTCGGCTTCATCATCGGCATCAAGGCCTTCACCGCCGCCGTGCTGGGGGGCATTGGCTCCTTGCCCGGCGCCATGCTGGGGGGGCTCATCCTCGGCATTGCCGAGGCGCAATTCTCGGGGATGGTGAATTCCGATTACAAGGATGTGTTCTCGTTCGGGCTGCTGGTGATGATCCTCATCTTTCGTCCCCAGGGGCTGCTCGGCCGCCCCATCATTGCCAAGGTGTGAGGGCGTAACAGATGACATCACAGACGAGATTGCAGGACGGTTTCTCCCTCAAGCGCTGCCTGCTGGATGCGATTTTCGCCGGGTTGGTGGCGCTGATCATCTTCGGCCCCATCGTCGGCGTGGTGCTGGATGGCTACAGCTTCAATTTCGCCGGGCAACGGCTGGCGTGGATCATCCTGGCCGTCATGGCCGGTCGTTTCCTGATGAGCGCCTTCTTGACCACGGCCGCAGGCGTTCGCCTGCTCGCCTGTTTTGAGACGGACAACTCGGGGGTCTATGTACGGGATCCGGATTACAAGAATCCCCTGCGCTGGATCATTCCGCTGGTGCTCGCGCTGGCCATCTGCTTCCCCTTCGTTGCCACCAAATATGTGCTGACCGTGGCGATCCTCGGCCTGATCTATGTGCTGCTGGGGTTGGGGTTGAACATCGTCGTTGGCCTGGCAGGCCTGCTGGATCTGGGATACGTCGCCTTCTATGCCATCGGGGCCTATGGCCTTGCGCTTGGCTATCAATATCTTGGGCTTGGATTCTGGTCGATGTTGCCGCTGGTGGCGCTGATCTCTGCGGCGGCCGGGGCCTTGCTGGGTTTTCCGGTGTTGCGCATGCATGGGGATTACCTGGCGATTGTGACGCTCGGCTTCGGGGAGATCATTCGCCTGATCCTGAACAACTGGCTGGCGTTTACCGGTGGCCCCAACGGGATTTCTGCCCCGCCGCCAACGCTGTTTGGTCTGGAGTTCGGGCGGCGGGCGAAGGAGCAGGGCGGCGTGCCCTTCCACGAGTTCTTCAACCTGAGCTATAACCCCAACCTGAAATTCATCTTCATCTACACCATTCTGGTGCTGGTGGTGGTGTGGGTGCTCTATGTCAAACATCGCCTGACCCGAATGCCGATTGGGCGCGCCTGGGAGGCGCTGCGTGAGGATGAAGTCGCCTGCCGCTCCATGGGGCTGAATCATGTGCTGGTCAAACTGTCCGCCTTCACGCTGGGGGCTGCTACCGCAGGGATTGCCGGGGTGTTTTTTGCCACCTATCAGGGCTTCGTCAACCCGACCTCATTCACCTTCTTCGAGTCGGCCCTGATCCTCGCCATCGTGGTGCTGGGGGGGATGGGGTCGACGATTGGCGTCGTGCTGGCGGCCTTTGTGCTGACGGTCACGCCTGAACTGCTGCGCGGCTTCGCCGAATACCGGGTGCTGCTGTTTGGCATGTTGATGGTGGTGATGATGATCTGGCGCCCCCGCGGCCTCATTCGCATTAACCGCAGCGGCTTTGCGGTGCGAAAAGGAGTGGCGCCATGACAGACAGAACCCTTGACGACATGATCCTGAGCGTTGAGCACCTGATGATCTCCTTCGGTGGCATCAAGGCGCTCAACGATGTGAGCCTAGAGGTGCGACGGGGCTCCATCACCGCACTCATAGGCCCTAACGGCGCAGGCAAGACTACTGTGTTCAACTGCCTGACCGGTTTCTACCGGGCGTCCGGCGGGCATATTTTCTTCAACGCACGCGATAAGACGACCAATGTGATCCAGATCCTCGGCCAGAAACTCCAGCCGGGTGACTGGATCAACCCGGCCCAGCTCGGCCAGCGCCTCTTCTACAAGATGTTTGGCGGTACCCATCTGGTGAACCGGGCGGGGCTGGCGCGCACCTTCCAGAATATCCGTCTGTTCCGGGAGATGTCGGTGGTGGAGAACCTGCTGGTCGCCCAACACATGCAGGTCAACCGCAACTTGCTGGCCGGCGTGCTCAACACCCCGGCATACCGGCGTGCAGAGAGCCGTGCCCTGGATCGCGCGTTTTACTGGCTTGAGGTGGTGGACCTGGTGGATTGCGCCAACCGGTTGGCGGGGGAGATGTCTTATGGTCAGCAACGCCGGCTGGAAATCGCCCGCGCCATGTGCACGGCCCCGGAAATGCTCTGCCTCGATGAACCCGCCGCCGGGCTCAACCCGGTGGAGACGCGCACCCTCAGCAAGATCATAAGGTTTCTGCGCGACCGGCACGGCATCACGGTGCTGCTGATCGAGCATGACATGGGCATGGTGATGGAGATTTCTGACCACATCATAGTGCTGGATCACGGCGACGTGATCGCAGAGGGCAAGCCTGAGCACATTCAGCATGATGACAAGGTGATTGCCGCCTATCTGGGCACCGACGAAGACGAGGCCTGCGCATGAGTGAGGCAATGCTGGAGTTTCGTAACGTCGACGTTTTTTATGGTGCCATTCAGGCGCTGAAACAGGTCAACCTGCAGGTGCATCAGGGGGAAACCGTGGCGCTGATCGGCGCCAATGGTGCCGGCAAGTCCACTCTCTTGATGTCGATTTTTGGTCAGCCGCGTATTCGCAGCGGGCAGATCCTGTTTCGCGGCGAGGACATCAGCCATCAATCGACACACTTCGTTGCCTCGGCGGGCATAGCGCAAGCGCCAGAAGGACGGCGGATCTTCCCCGACATGACGGTCGAAGAGAACCTGCTGATGGGCACCATACCGATAGGCGATCGCTATGCGGCTCAGGATCTGCAAACCATGTTCGAGCTGTTCCCGCGGTTGAAAGAGCGCCGTAAACAACGGGCGATGACGATGTCCGGTGGGGAGCAGCAGATGCTGGCCATCGCCAGGGCACTGATGAGCCGCCCCAAGCTGCTGTTGCTGGATGAGCCGAGCCTGGGGCTGGCCCCGATAGTGGTGAAGCAGATCCTCCAGACGCTGCGCGAGCTGGCGCAAAGCGGCATGACGATCTTTCTGGTCGAGCAGAACGCCTACCATGCGCTGAAGCTGTCCGATCGTGGCTATGTGATGGTGAACGGGCAGATCCGGTTAAGCGGCAGTGGTGAGGAGTTGCTGGGCAATCAGGATGTGCGCAAGGCCTATCTGGGGGGGGCAGAATAGCAAAAGCCCGCTTGGTTTCCTAAGCGGGCTCTCGAAGTGGGTTCCCTCGACAGAGTCTGAATGCCAGTAGAGGTGCTCAGATTCGTTGGGGGTTAATCCCCCGTTGTACTGGTGGAGTCTTATATCGCTGTAATACCCATCAAATACTCGGCTATCGACTGTTGGGCATCCCCCATATTCTTGTATCCCATCGCCGGTACCCATTCACTTTTCAGATTGCGAAACAACCGGTCCATCGACGCATTGCCCCAACAATTTCCTCACCGACTCATGCTCTGCTCTATCCAAGATCGCTACACCTACCACTAATCAGGTGGCACAAATTCACTGTGCCACTACAGGGATAGTCCCTGGTTTGGTCAACAAGGGCTATGCATGTGCATAAGAAAATCTTCGCATAAAAATGCAGACTGAGACTCTTGAGTTGCTTCTGGTGTGGTTAAAAATAGAGCAGCCTTGCCATCCAATCCCTCATTTCATAGCGCTAAAAATATTTCGTGCTGCTTCAGGTCCTGTATACGATCACCAGTTCGGTTTGTTCTTATGATTGCGTGCGTTGGTGGTTGGCTTGGACTGTTCGTTCAACCACGACATCTTGCGGAGCACCATCTCCAAACCAACCGGCGATTTTTGAGATCAGTAAATTGCTGGGGAAATTAGGGCAAGCTCGCCTCGATGAGCCTATCTATGCCGTATCGGATCTTAATGTGAGGATGGCTATGCCGCTTTATCGCACAACGTTACGCCATCGCTATGCCCGGCAGTGGGGAGCCTTGCTGGCGGGCCTGTTGCCCATAGTGTTGGGATTACCCATCATTTCATGGCAAACCGCCTCCGAGATGAGAAAGGATGCCGAGGGGCGCTTGCTGCATGCCCAGCACATGTTTGATCGCACTCTGGACCATGCCAGGCAGGCGACCTCTGCTGTCATCGGCACTGTGGGTAAGCCCTGTCTGGAGGCAGTGCAAGGGTTGAGGGCGCAGGTGGCGACAGTGCCGGATGTGCGCAGTGTCAGCCTGGCCAAGGGGGAGACCATTTACTGTACCTCCCTCCATGGCCCCATTCAGGCACACACCGAACTCGACGACTATACGGATGGCCGGCTCGATCTTATGAAGGGGAACGAGGTGACGCCGGATCGACCACTCATCGTCTATCGGCAGGTCTCGGGAAGCTACAGCGCGCTGGCGGGGGTCGATGGTTACTATCTACTTAACATCCTCGACATGTTGAGGCGCAACACTCCCTTGGGCCTGGTGGTTGGCCAGCAGATGTTGTTGCCGGATGGCCGGCTCACCGAGCAGCTCTTCTCCCCGGGTACAGAGGGCTATTTGGAGCAGGCATCAGAAAAGTACCCATACCGGGTCGTCACCATGCTTCCCATCGAAGTGTATGGCGCCCATCTCTGGGCTTACTCCAAGGTCAGCCTCATCCTCTTCCCCTTGCTGGGACTGCTGTTCGGATTTTGGGTATTCCGGCTGATGGGGCGATCTGCTTCGCCCACGCAAGAGCTGCGACGGGCCCTGGATCAGCGTGAGTTCATTCCCTACATACAGCCCGTGGTGACCGGCGACGACACTGGCAATCTCTACTGGAGTGGCTGCGAGGTGCTGATGCGCTGGCAACACCCCCTGCAGGGCTTGATCCCGCCGGATCGCTTTATCCCTCTGGCGGAAGACAGTGGTCTCATCATCCCCATGACTAGCGAGATGATGACACAGGTGCGAGATCACTTTGCTCCTCATGCTCACCGTCTGCCCAAGGGCTTTCACTTCGGTGTCAACATCAGTGCCAGCCAGTGCAAGGACTTGAGTCTGGTGGAGATGTGCCGCGATTTCATCGATGCCTTCCGGGACAATCCCATCCAGCTGGTGTTAGAGCTGACCGAGCGGGAACTGCTCGTGGCGAACGAGGTGACTGACCGGTTGTTTGCCGAGTTGCGCGTGCTGGGTGTTTTGATTGCCATCGACGATTTTGGCACCGGCCACTCTACCCTGACCTATCTGCAGAAGTTCCATGTCGATTTCCTCAAGATCGACAAGAGCTTCGTCGGGATGATCGGTTCGGATGCGCTCTCCAGCCACATCGTCGAGAACGTCATCGATCTGGCGAGCCGGCTCGGCCTGAAACTGGTGGCAGAAGGGATAGAGACCGAGCTTCAATCAGATTATCTGAGGGCGCGCCAAGTGACCTTCCTACAAGGCTATTTCTATGGCCGACCCATGCCGATGTCAGAATTTACCAGGCAGATGTCCCTGTGATCATTTCGCAAGATGACGGGCCCATGATACCTCCAATAATTGCCTCATTTTAAGGTGTCCAGGGAACTGGGGGCGCTTCAGTTTGCGCTCTACCCATGATCAGCATTCACATTACAGTGATGCCAGTAGATGTGTGGGTCAAACGTCATCAGGCGGCGTTCCGTCTCCGATGTAATCGTCGTTATGAGTTCAAGAAGAGACCAAGTGGATTGGAGTAAACAACCATGTGAACTCGACTATGGCATGCCGCCTTTAACGTTGGCAGAGGGTCATGGGTAATCGGGTCTGCTATTGATTTTCTCCGCGCTGGTAGTTAGAGGAAAATTCAGTTGTCAACAAATAAAACAAGTAAATTCAAATTCATTAAAAAGTATCTTGCTCTATTAGCCTTGCCAATGCTGTGCGGGTTCGTGGGCTTACTCATTGTTGCCAATCAAGCCCACCGCAACATGACGCTCGACAAAATAAGAGCGTTGAATCACAGCCTGGCATTAATGAATACCGATTACTTTCAGCAGATGGAGCGTTTGGTAAGCGTCACCGTATTGGGGGATAGCCGGGTCAGGCTTAGTTCCGCCAAAGATAGCGTCAACCATTACCGCAGTCTGTGGAATGACCAGGCTCGTTTAAATCCACTCTCTGATACAGTTTTTTATGCTGATTCGCACGGGAGTTGGTTTACCAACGACAAGGACCGGGAATGGAAGAATAAAATAGATGAGGGTATAACTCTGACAGACAGGGTGTGGTATCAGGGAGCGTTGAAGCGCCCGGGTCAATTCTACTGGTCGCCCATCTATCTGGATATTGCGACCAATCAACCATCCCTGACCGGGTCTTATCTTCTGCCAAATAGGGACGGCGATGGCAATCGGGATCGGGTCGTTGCGGTAGATGTCAGTCTGGCTGTTTGGTCTCAGCACATTGCCAATACGCTGACGACTGATAATGGGCTACGCCATCTGCTGTTGGATAAACAGACAGGCATGATCTGGATGCATTCCAACCTTGGCAAGGTGGGAACCGCCTTCGTGGTGGAATGGAAAGACAAATTGATTGGGCAATCAGGGACATTTTTTGATGCCACGGCCGGAGAGTTTGTGGCCTATGAGGCGCTTATAGATAAACCGGGGCTGGTAGCAGTTACTGTTCAACCTTGGCGGCAAAGTTTCGTTGTGCTGAATCTTGCCTTACTCATACTTGTGCCGCTATTGACCGTGAGTCTCTTTTATGTGATAGCAAAACTATTTCAATTGAAGCTTATCTATATCATGGAGTATCTGGTGCGTCAGGTACGTCAGCTGCGTGATGATCCGGGTGCCAAAGTGCAAGATATGGGTGCCGGTATGGCGGAATTCAAAGAACTGGAATCCGAATTATCCCAGACCTTCACCCACATCAGTGACACCCATCAAAAGAGTGTGAGCGATGCGCTTACGGGATTATATAATCGTCATTATTTCAATGAATTGCTAATTAAATTTCAGACGAATAACACCCCCTTTGTGATGGCATTGATCGATCTCGATAACTTCAAGAACATCAACGATAGCTACGGGCACTGGGTTGGCGATGCGGTATTAAATCGTGTTGCCACCCTTGGCCAGGTCATGTTGGGGGAGACATCCACCCTCTGTCGCTATGGTGGTGAAGAGCTGGTCGCTATCTTCGAACAATGCTCGATGGAAGATGCGGAGGCCTTGATGGAATCCTGGCGGATTGAGACGGCTGCCCTCAAGTGGCGGGAGCCCGGGTTAGCAGTGACCTTCAGTGGTGGTATCGCGAGCTGGGCGGTTGGTAAACCAGCATCTGATCTGCTGATTGTGGTCGATGAGGCGCTCTACCACGCCAAGCGCACTGGCAAGAACCGCCTTTGTCGCGGCAATAGTCATGATGCTCATGGCGTATCACCTCTTGACGTTGGTTAAGGGTCGTGGGCACTCAGGATGGAATAAGATGT
>RCUR01000209.1_pt1 | contig 20114 bp, 16 predicted proteins | sample 2166151 | NCBI WGS metagenome assembly RCUR01 (sample SAMN09932785, study PRJNA488358) | compost metagenome | isolation source: compost soil in an enriched community | place: Germany: Experimental Botanical Garden
AAAATTAAAATGTTATATTAATAAAGTGAGAGATGACGTAACATACCTGTAAATTATTTCTTTTAAATTGAATTGTTTCTTAGAAGTAAAGGAAATATTTACCGAAAGCTTACGAGAAAAATAAATCAATTAATTGCTCATATAGTTAGACAATATGAATTTAAAATATAAAAGGCTAAAAACAAATACTTTGCTTTTTATATACTTAAAAAAGCTACTTGATTAGATAACAGTTTTAGGAATATCTAAATAATTTAAGCAATAAATTCAGTAATTCCCAAATGGAAGTTAACTATATAACTCAATAAATTAAGTTTAGATGTTTTATCGCCAAAAAAGATCATTCCATTCTTTGTCATTTAATTCACGAGAAAAATCTTTTAAGCTCAAAATAATTTGATTTGATGGTACAAGATTTCTGATTGAAGTAAATATATTTTTTTCTTCCAGGCGTATTAATATTTCAAGATCTTCCTCAATCCGGCTTAATGACTTTTCGATTTCAATATTTTTTGTAAAATGCTTTTTTAATCGTCGATGTAGGGTTAAGCTTTTTTTTACTAATTCATTTTCCATCCCTAATATTGGGAAAATATATTCTTTTTCTATTTCGAAATGCAATGCTAATTCGTTGCTATAATACCAATCTGCATAATTTTTAATCCTTTCAGGAACAATTTTCTGTCTAATTCCTTCACGAATTGCTCGGCATAACTCTAATGACAGCTGATTATCTCTATGTAACGAACTAAGTAATGTTTCTAAGTTTTTTAGATTTTCTTCCTTTATTAATTTTTTTTCTAAATTCATTATTATTTAAAGTAAAGAGTGATAGATAATAAATTCTATGGAATTTATAAATCCCTAAAGCTACTATCGTTGTTGTTTTTCTATTTCATGCGAATCAATTTCTAATAACATTGAGCAACTTATTATGATCAAGCCTTTGATGCTGTGTTTTTTCGAGTAAAAGCCATAAAGGATAGCGTCTAATTTAGGATCGGGATCCCAAAAATGGTAAGCATAATTAACCACAATCTCATTGTAATTAATTTTGCAATTATGATTTCTGGCTTTTATAAATTTTTTTTTAGCTATAAAGCTTATATTATATCCTTGACATATTAGACCTTCTAAAGCTTCTGTCAAATTTGTATATGGGTTCATTTTTTATCAGATTTTCATGTCTTTAATATTATATGTGAAGATTATTTGAATGTATTCTAAAGATAATCATTTAAGCTGAATTGGCTTTTAGAGATATTGTAAAGTGGCTAGTTTAAACAAACATTTGACCCGATGGATTAAAGAGTAAAATTTTCAGTTTAAAAAATTAAACTTTGTAAAATCGGCAGTTTTTCTTCTATATCTGCGATCATAAACAGTATTATTTTTGAAAATCCAGCACTTTGCATCGTTCTGGACAAACCTGAAGTTTGTATTACTTTTGATTTAATTTTAGAATGCAGGCTTAAGGGTCTTAAAAAAAAATAGTCATAAAGCAAATTATAATTATAATCAGGGTCCAATTTTATTTGTTGTATTTGTTCACCATATAAAGCTAATCTGTCTGCTAAAAGTTTTTCCAAATCTTTAATTTGATTCAGTAAATTATGATTCTCAAGATAAAAAATCAATAAGGCAACCAATTGATCCCATAATTCATTCTGCTGCTTGCTGTCACTTTTCTGGAGCGTCACTACACAATTAAAAAAGAGCACTTCAAATGACCCTTTCTGGCTGATTTTTTGAAAATCATTTATTTTTTCTACCTCAGAAAAAGCAATAACAAATAAAGATTGCGCGACATTGTAGGGAGAATAACCATTTGACAAAATAATTTTTTGTATGGAATGGTTACTTTTATCAACTAATCTTTTTAATATTTGATGATCAAAACTACTATTATTTAAATTTTTAAGATCGTTTAGTATATGATTAAAAATAAGGTATTGGTTTATGTTATCTAAAAAAATCCATTCTTTTTTTTGACTGATGTTTTCAATAGTGTTAGATTCTATAATAACAGAAATTATACCGGAGTATTGGGCAAGAAAAATGGCAATAGAACCTCTAATATTAGAAGAGAATAACGTTATTTCATCATTACTGCCATTTTCGACGACTAGTTTTTTATCTAACTTTAGCAATAAGTGGATTAGTATAGAAAACTTTGAAGTTACTTGTGACTTTTTTTTTCTAACGGTATTATAAATGACACAAGAAAGTATAGTTAAAAAGCCAATACTGTAGATAGTCCACATGATAATAAATTTAAGATTATAATTTGAGGTCAATTAATTTTAAAATGGTGAAGGCTGATTTTTAGACAGCGTTAACACGGTACGGTTTATATAGGGAAATAAAGCAATGACAATAAGGGTTATAATAATAACTGCACAAATCATCTCATAATAATCAATAGCATATCTGATATGATTTTGGGCATTAATTGTGTTAATTAATACCTTATTGGTTGCTTTTGCAGCATAAGCGGATGTTGCTCCGTCCTGGATCAGTATGGTTTTAATATTACTTACAGATTGCAGGGCGACAGGGTTAAGATTGGAAATTTTATCCTGAAAAGTATTAAAGTGTTTGCTTTTAGCATATAAGTCAAAGTAATTCATTAGACCGATACTAACATAAAAACCTAAGCATCTCATAAACAAACACATTCCTGCTGATGTCACACTTAATCTTTCGGGCACCGAGGAGACCATGAAAATTATAGAAGGTGTCATTAAGGTCCCAACACCTAATCCCTGAATCAAAAGTGGTAAATAAAAGTTATTCTCATTGGCTTGTGTGGTAAAAAGAAAAATCATCCACGCATGATACAATAACAATAAAGAGAAACCATAGATCCATAACAAACGTATCGGACGATGCTGCAGGACAAAAACACCTGAAATAATTACACCAATTATGATTCCAAGAACATTAATTAACGTGATCTGACCAACATGAATCGGATCTAACTTTAAAACAGTCAAAAAGTAGGTTGTGGTTATTGAAAAAGCAAAACGACAGACATAAAAAATGACAATTATCAATGCTCCAATTTTAAAATTCCTATATTTAAAAACCTCTAAATCGAAATAAGGACGTTTTAACCTGGATTGTCTAAGAATGAAAAGTCCACCAAAAATGAAGATCGATATTACACTCCAAAAAATACGCTGATCCTCCAGCCAATAATATTCTTGGCCATAAACCATTATATAACCTATAAGGCAAATTGAAATGGCATAAAATGTAAAACTAGCCCAATCCAATTGATATAAAGGAAATTTAACGTCCAGCCTGACATTGTTCATAAATAAGAGCAGTGCTATAAGACTGGGCAAATACGAAAACATGGCACATTTATAGACTATATTAAAATCAAATGAATCAATGATTTCAGCAGTTATAAAATTATTGAATGGAATCATGCAAACCAGCATTCCAAAAAATATAGAGTACCCTATAACGCGTGCCCGTTCTGTTCTTAAACGCGCATAAATAAGTGCTAAGGATAAATTCACAGTCATTGTAAAGGCCATTCCCTGAATAAATCGGAAAATAAATAAAACAGTTATCTCTTTTGTACTATAGCAGATATAGGAGCTTATTATCTGAATAATTGTTATTACGATAAAGTATTCTTTTGCTGCCAGAAATTTGAAAAATCGCCTTTCCAGAGAAAAAAAACTAACATAACCAGCATAAAATAAAGCGACTGAAAAGTAGACATCATACGTTTCACTTCCTGTATTCCCTGCTGCTGCATTGATATTTGCCATGGGCAAAAAAAACAAAACCAAACTAGGGAGCAATACAATAAAGAGCGTTATTTTAATCAACCACTCCGGAACCCACTTTTTAAATAAAAAACCTTTTGGAAGCATTTTAGTTTTGTTTTTTAGCAATTGAAACATTTACATTCATTCCTGCTTTTAGTAAATCAGCTTCGTTTTTGGGATTTGTAACGCGGATTCTAACAGGAACACGCTGCACAATTTTTACATAGTTGCCTGTTGAATTATCGGGAGGCAACAGCGAAAAACTAGAACCTGTAGCTGGCGAAAAAGATATGATTACTCCTTTAAATTTTTTATCCGGATACGCATCAGCTATGAAGCAGGCAGTGTCTCCTAATTTCATGGATCCTATTTGTGTCTCCTTATAATTTGCAACCACCCATTTATCTGTTTCTGCATTGACGATATAAGCCAATACCTGTCCTGCATCAATCATCTGACCTTTTTCAACAGTTCTTCTTCCCATAAAACCATCATATGATGCAGTAACGGCAGTATAAGTAACATCCAGTTTATGACGATCCAGCAATGCCTCAAGTCGCGCAATTTCAGCCCTTACAACTGCTTCTTGCGATTTTGCGTCATTAATTTCAGACAAGGATGCCTGATATTTATCAGTAGTGGCCTGCGATTCGGCTAAAGCTATATTGTAGGCCGCTTCAATAGTTTCTAATTTTTGAGGTGTGGCTGATTCTGCCTGCACTAATTTTTTATATCGGGTATAGTCTAAATCTTCTTTCCTTAATTCGGCTTTTGCCACATTAATTTTTGACAAATTTACTTTTGCTATTTTATTAAGAGTTGCCACTTTGCTTTGCCAAACTTCAAGCTGGGCTTTTGCGTTTAAAAGTGCAGCTTCTGTTTGCTGCTGCTGAATATAATATTCCCTGCTGTCGATAATCAAAAGGGTATCTCCTTTTTTTACAGGCTGGTTTTCTTCAAATTTAATTTCTGTAATAAATCCCCCTGCTCTGGAAATTACAGGGTTTATATATTCCTGAACCTGAGCATCATTTGTTTTTTCATTGGTGTAAATATCCCATAAGGATACGATGCCCCAAATACTTAAAATACATGTTATTACTATTGCAATCCAACCTGTTATTTTGGTTATTAATTTGTCTGTAACGGTGTAAGTGTTTCTGTTTTTCATTTTTTATAGTGTTCCTAAAACATTTTGAAGTTGATAGTATTGAATTTGTGCTGCTATTTTTGCAGAAGTGAAATCAAATTTGCTTTGCAATAATTGAATATCGGCATCTAAGAGATCAGTAATAAGTGCCGTTTGATTAAAGTAGTTTTGCTTTACAATCCTTGCATTTTCTTCTGACTGGGCCACATCATTCTTGCCTACATCAATTTTAATGAGTGACTCTTTAAAACGCAGATAATTTTCATAAACCTGTTGTCGAATTTTATCATCGATATGGTGATGCTCCACTTCTTCTTTCTCTAAATTTAATTGGGCTACTTTGACTTTTGGCTTGTTGATATAAAGCTCTGATATTGGTATTGAAGCCCTAACGCCAAAAATCCCGAGGGTGTAGTTACTAGGAGAATATGGATAAAGGAAAATTTGGGGATTGGCAAGATAAAATTCACCATACATTCCAATTTTTGGTTTTACATTGGCTTTAGTACTTTTGAGTTCTATTTTCCTTAAATCTACTGTCTTTTCTGAAATATGATAATCATATGATTTTTTTTGAGCTACTTCTAAGTAGCTTTCATATGATTGCAATTCAAATAATGCAGGATCTAATTCCTGGTAAGGATTCACCAGTTCCAAATCAGGTAGCCCAATTAAAATGTTGAGTTTTTGATTGGCAATAGCAATATCATTTTCGATTTTAACAAGCATCATTTTTTGATTAGATAATTTGAGTTCTACTCGCAGTACGTCGCTCTTTAATATCACACCATTTTTATAAAGAGCCTTAATTTCCCACAGCTGTTTTTCCTGATTGGCGATATCTTTGATCATGAGTTCTTTAAAAATATGGCTTCGTTGTAAACTCAAATAATAAACAGCTCCTTGCAATTTAATTTCAGAAACCGTCATATCCTTTTGCACATTGGCAATATCAGATAGCGTTTTTTTCTTATCTATTTTTAAGTTTAATTTATTTCCATTGTAAATATTCAGGTACATATCTGTACTTACTTTATATAGCCAATGAATCACCTCGTGCTGGGTCGGTTTACTGAAAAGGCCGTTTTCATATACAGGAATATTTGTGGCATATTCATAATTACCTTTTAAAGTAATTTCAGGAAGCCGCTCAATTTTGATTTCTGAAATTTCTTCTTCAGCGATGGTTGACTCTAAAGTATTCAAATGAATTTTCCTACTGTTATCAATAACATTTGCCCACATTTGATCTATAGATAAGGGCCTTGATTCGGCGTTTGGAATCAGTTTGTTTTGCGCGAAGAGGAAAGAGGTTTGCAGGGTTAAAAGGAGGTAAATTAGTTTCTTTGATTTATCGATAAACATTTTAATTATATTTTTAGACCACAAAGATATAATCCAATTGGTTCTTCGTCTTTATGCAAAATAGACGATTATTTAATCATTCCGGTCAATGTTAATTTCAACTTAAATATGACAGTAAACTTCTTTTATTTTTGTTCAAAGAAATTTAATGATTTGCAAAATTACCCCAGTTACAAATTGCATTTCGTATCTTTGATTGAACCCGTATAAACAATATAAATATGAGCTTAATTGCTGCCTTACCTGAGATTGACAACTTATCATCTTCTGTTTTTGTGATGCATGAGCGATTTGAAAAATTCATTCCGCACCATAGTCATACTAAAGGACAATTATCATATGTCGAAGGGGGGCTAGCGTATCTGCAGATAAATGACCGTCACTATGTAATTCCTGCGCGTCATTATTTCTGGGTACCACAAGGCTTGACACATATCTTAAAAATTGGACATTCAGGAACGGTTTTGCGTTCTTTGTTTTTTTATACCCATGATGATGACAAACATCCTTTTTATTCAGAGGTAGGGATTTATCCGATTAATGAACTGCTCATGGAAATGATCAAATATTCAGAAACCTGGGATGGACATATACTCCCTGGAGAGAGTCGTTACCTTTTTTTATCGGTTATTAAGAATATTCTCCCTGAAATAAGTGCCAAAAGACTACCAATTGCATTGCCTTTTACCGAAAACGAGCGTATGCAGCCCATCTTAGAATGGATTCAAAATAATATATCGGCTACTCATTCCCTGCGAAGCGTAGGAAGTCAGTTCGGACTGAGTGAAAGGACTTTATCGCGTTTGTTTCAGTCTACTTTAAATACTTCCTTTTTGCAATACCTGAAATTACTCCGAATGGTCAGAGCCATTGAATTAATGCTGCAAACGGACTTATCTATGAGTGAAATTGGATATTCTGTAGGTTATGGCAGTTTACCTGCTTTTAGTAATACTTTTTACCAGTTAACCAATTTTAGGCCATCCGATTTTAAAAAGAATTTTTAAGATGAAAACGATCACTATAAAAAGAGTCTATGACAACAAATCCGCTGATGGATCTTATCGGATTTTGGTCGATAGATTGTGGCCACGTGGAATAAGAAAAATAGATTTGCAAATTGAAGAGTGGAACAAGGAAGTTGCCCCTTCTGTTGCATTAAGAAAATGGTTTGATCACAAAAAAGAGCGCTTTGAAGAATTTTCTAAATTATATATTCATGAATTAATGGCAAAAACCGATGAAGTAAACCGATTGAAAATTATTGCAAAAACTGAAGATATAACTTTATTATACGCAGCAAAAGATCCTGAAATTAATCATGCCATAATTTTAAAGGATTATTTATCGAATTAAAAAAAGTATGTACTAAAAGATATTCTTTTAAATAAGCGATAGAATTAACCTTAAAACATAACCTATTTTGAGTCTAAATAGAAAAATAATACGATTTACTGTTATCGAAAATAACAAAAAACAACCTATTGAAACCTATGTAGGTGAATATCCAAATTTAATGTTTTTGTTGCGGGACAGGCTCTATTTAGATAGCTTTGGTGAATGCCAGGGAATGGGAAGATGTGCAACCTGCATCGTAAAAACAAGAGCAATAAATGGAAATTCAATTATAAAAGAAAGAAATGAGCCTTCCACTTTATCCAAAATGGGATATACCGATGCGGACATTCGGCTTTCATGCCAACTATTTATCACAACTGATTTAGAGGAATCTGAAATTGAAGTTCTTGAAATTTAGTCCTAAAAAAATCAATAGTTGTAAAAAAAATGATAATTAACCATTTAATTACAAATGTCAAACAACTAACTTTTAATTTACACTATGGGAGGCTAATTTAGATTCAAAATATTCTTTTGATTATTTCACTAATAGCTCTTGGAAATTACTTATAGTTTTATTTTTACGGATGGAAAGATACTAAAAAAACAAACCCTGCATTTTGCAGGGTTTAAAACTAATTCAAATTAATAGACCTGGGTCCAAATTCTTCATAAAAAATATTTGATTTGCTAACATTAAAATTGATTAACGAATCATAATGCGTTTTAATAAATATTTCGGGGCCACAAATGTAGTAGTGCGCATCTTCTAATAAAATAGCCTCCTTACATTTATTTAAATCTACCCTGCCTTTGATAATAGCACTATCACTTTGGTCATCAACATCTTCATTAAATAAACTTTCTGATACAGAAATTAATATCCCATTATTTACTGGAGTTTCAGATTTTGCAAAAGGACAAAGTGACGCTGTTAAAATGTATACCTTGTCGTTAAGATTTTCGTGAGGGTATATTATACCGGTTCCCGTGTATTTTAAGGCCTCAGAATCTTGTAGTCTAACTGAAAGCTGAGTTAATTTAAGATCGTTTTTTCTTTCATTTTTAGAATATGAGATATTTACGAAACTATTCTACAAAAGGCGAAGTCTTATTTTAAGTGAAAAGGACTTGTTTTTCATATAATTTAGCGAAAAATGATTATTGAAATATAAATAAAAAATCCTTAGTAAAGGTGAAAAACACTTAAAACAAGTAAAAAACACTTATTTTTAATATGTTTAGGTGAAAAATACTTATTGTTATTGTGCAAACATTCCTTGTAACAACCCTTTTTTCCAAAGTTCGGTGTTGGCTAATTGCGATTTACAATGATTGATTTTTTCATCAATAACTGATAGAAAATTGACGATTTTGGACTGCTTGTATTCAATGTTTAATTTTAATAGTTTCTTCGTTGTAATATTAATAGATTAATGATTAAGGAAATCTACACCTTCTAATATTGATTTATTATTTGAAATCTGCATATTCAAATCACTGGATTTTAAATTACAACTATCCCATATAGTGTTGCTAAAATTTTGTAAAATATAATTTAAAATAGTTTTTTATGAGGAAGCCAAACTGTTTTTTACTTTCTTTAAATGTGTCGAATTACACTCAATAATTTTATTGTTTTTTAATTTACCCAATAATTCAGAGTGATAATTTATGACATCATTACGAAAAAAATCGTTTAAATCGGTACTGTCGCAATCAAAAGGGTTACAAGAATTAATTACTTTGCTATCATAAATTTTAGGCGTACAATTGTCAAGAAGAAATCCCAAAATAGAATTAAATTTTTGCTTTAGCTAAAATTTTAGACATTGTTGACACTTGCTTAGAAAAATCTATAGAAGATTTTTTTGCAGTATTTGCAGTAACTGCCGAGATGAAAACTCTTGCAGCTTTGTCTCTTAAAACAGGTATTGATTTGATTGCAATTGCCATGATTAATATAGTTTAGTTTTGCGAAAGTATATGAATGTACCCAAAAAAACAATACTATGGGCTAAAATTTAACACATCTCAAAGGGATGTAAGTAATTGATCCTATTATTTTTCAATAAAATTGTGCTTTGTACGTATTTTACAAAAATACCAATGGTTTACGCTAATTATTACGCCGCAAAGATTGATTCAAAGGATGGACCAGCGATGACTTATGGCGTGCTTTCGGTTCTGTATACACGCTTAGGAGATAGAAAGAAAGGGTATGACTATTTTGTAAAATCGTATTTACCTAATAGTCGTCCACCATTTGGAGTGTTCTCTGAATCTGCCAATAGTAATAATCCGTATTTTGCTACTGGAGCAGGAGCCATGCTTCAAGCTGTAATTTATGGTTTTGGAGGTGTTGAGTGCAAATTCCAGTGATATTGACCACCCAATTCCAATTTAAAGTGACCATTGAATTCCAATGTATTTTATAAGTAATAATCTAATCACAATTGTTTTATTTTTATTAAAATAAATGAATTTTTAAAAATGTACTGGTTATTTATTTGTACTGGTCAATTAAAATTGGAAAGAGGTGGTCAGTTTGACCGTTTTTTCCATTTAAGTAAAAGAGTACCCCCGAATGTAGTGTTAGTTGCTTTCATATCTCAAAAAATTAATGTTCAGATCATTTGTTTTGGCACATTAAATGGTCTCAATAGTGCTGAGTATTCCATTGGGAAAGCGCATGCTACAAGATGCATTAAATGTTAAAATTTAAGAACATATAACTGATTTTGAGTATTTTAGATCGATTTCTGGGACCTAATGGTAAAAAAAGAAAAGAGGTAGCCGAATAGGTCCCATTTTCTTTGATATAACTTGAACATTTTGGAGTGGAATAAATAGAAAAACCCCCTAAATCATACAATTTAGGGGGTTTTGACAGCCTTTAGAAGGCTTTAGTGTCGGGGTGGCAGGATTCGAACCTGCGGCCTCCTGCTCCCAAAGCAGGCGCGATAACCGAGCTACGCTACACCCCGAAAGCGTTGGCAAAAATATAACTATTTTTTACTTCTCCAAAACTATTTCTGAAATAAGAAGTATCTTGCTTTTAGCTTCTAAAAATTTATAGCCCCTATTTTTACGATTAATTTTTGATAAATAAAAGGTTAACAACGAACAGACTATTGGATGTGCCTATTCTGAGGTTATAGAACATTCATCTGCGTCAGAATTAGGAGCTTTTCTAGAGAAATATGTTTCAAAAGAAGCCACTATAATTATTGATAAATGGAGAGGTTATAGTCCGTTGAATTGAAAAAATGAGAATTGAAAATTCGTGCTAAAGAAGAATTTGTTCTTTTATTTGATTAAATTTCATTTTTGGATTGTATCCAATCTCAGTCATTATGTTCACGGAAACGAGAACAACTTTTTTTTTGGTATGTATTTGAAAATCTAAATAAAAAACACTTCGCTTACTCTTTACTTTCCTTACTGATTTCCCAATAACCACCTTTGGTGCCGTGGCGCAATAGAATTCCTTTTTTCTTTAATTTTGCCAATTGTTTTTCGACTGCAGTAGTGCTTATTGCTAATTGTGAAGCCAATTGGGCAATACTAATTTCTCTGTCATTTTTGATAGCGACAATTATTTTCATGGAAGTATCTCCCAACTTATCTCCCAACTTATCTCCCAACTTATCTCCCAACTTATCTCCCAACTTTGAATCTACTTGTTCGGTTGCTTCTTCTGTCGTTTTTCTGTAGAGTATGGTTTTGAAATCTTCATCTTGAAGAAATTCGGGTTCTTGGAGCCCGGCTTCTTTACTGAGTCGGATGATATCAGCCGTACCTGTTCCCAAGCGTTCGATGTAACCCGCCAAATACATGGGATGAGCCAACAGCGGATTGAAAGGAATAGAACTATGCAGGGTTTTTAGTTTTTCGGTAGTCCAGCCCATAGGCAATAAACCAGGATTCCAAATTTCAAGCCGATCCCTGAACATCATCACCTGAACACTGCCATTTGAAGTGTAATCACGATGTGCAATGGCATTTACTAGAGCTTCAGCAATGGCTTCTCTTGGAATCTCGTATTGTCCTGGAATGTCTGTATTCTCAGACCGAGTACCTACTGAATAATCTAATTTGGACAAAATGAAGTCTTCTGCCTGATTCACTAATTCAAAAACATCACCTTGAAATACTTTGTAAGAAGGGATTGGTTTTTCTACTATGTTACCTTGGAAATAAGCGCAACGAACTTCTGCATTTATGAAAAACCGTTGTGGGTTTTTCCCAAACAAAAGCAGAGCAGCATTGGTCACCCTGTTTTCGTGACAGAGATTTAAGTGGGTTAAAACGACTTCAACAGAAGCGGTTTCCGGTAAAGGAAAACCTCTTTTTGATTTTGCTAAACGAACAAAGGCAGCAACTTTTTCGGTATCGATGTCCTGCAAAGTAGCTTTTGGATGCAATGAAGCGTCGAAAGGACCTGTTCGAATGATTTCCTTTTCTTCTAAATATTTGACCAAAGCAGCATAAACAGAAGCTTTTAATTCTTCGACAGAACTGAAGCTTTTTCGGACTAAACCAGATTGAACTTTATTGATAAAATCATTTTGTTTTGGGTGCCTGTCAGATGCGCTATTTGATTTTAGAAAAACAAGACGGGTTTTATGGTGTAAAGTGGCATGGTCAAATTCTCTTTCAGTAGGAGAAATTCCTGTAGCATCCTCAAAACCATAATCATTGCCTAAAATTCCTAAATAAATATCACAAAGTTCCACTTCTCTCAGATAGACATTTGCCACATTCTGGTCGCTTGCAGGTAACAGTTCAAACAAGAAAGGTTCGAAAAATTTCCCCAACAATGGGTCGGATAATAAATATTTGTGTAACGCCCAGCGTTCTTTTGCCATTTCGACTTGTACACTACTGATGAATATTTTTATTTTTCTCATTCTTTAAACTGATCTGCAATTGATGGGCAATAATAATCAAAATATTTGGTTTTTTTGAAGTTCAAAGATTCAGGTTCAAGGTTTAATAGTAAATGAACATTTTATTCCAAGACAAAGCGAAGACCTCTGCTTCAAATTCCAGTAATATCTACTATTCGATTCCAGTTTAAAGTGACCACCTAATTCGGGAGCAAAATGACCTCCTTCATTTTTTTTTATTTAAAATTTTTTTGGTATAAATTACTTAAAAACTTAATCCATGAACTTCTAATCTAGAAATATACTTCTTTATCATAGGTCATTTTCCTCCGGAATCGGCTGCCCAACACTTGGATTGGCAGACAGATAACTAAAAATTAGATTTTAAGTTTTGTTTAACCATGACTTAAGGAGTTTATATCATTTGAGAAAAAAAATAGATTTATAAAATAATATAAAAATGTGTATTGTGAAAAAGCATGTGTAATTATTTTTAAATCAATGATATACGTTATTTTGTAATAGGTTTGAAAAATAAATTAATTCTATCTTAAGTTTGTTTACCTAATATTTCTATTAAATTTAAACTACATTTATATTGTATTTACTTACATTTTAAAATTAAGTATCTGAAAAACAATAATGTATGGTTTTTTTTAAATCTTTTTTGTTTAGAATTATTCAATAAAATTAATTTGTTTTTTTAAAAAGAGTTAAACAAAATATGACAAATAAAATTTTAGTAGTAGATGACCATCTAATAGTAAGAATAGGGGTTTCTATGGTTTTGAAAAAAGAAATTGAAAACCTAAATATATGGAGTGCTGAAAATTATATTGACGCACTTTCATTATTAAAAGAGAAATCTTTCGATTTGGTTATTCTCGACATTGGTATTCCCGGTGGTAAAAATGTTGGTATGATTGAAGAAATAAGAGCCATACGACCTAATATTAAAATACTTATTTTTTCTGCTTTTGAGGAAGATTTATATGCCTGTCGTTATATTATTTCTGGAGCTAATGGTTATTTAAATAAATTAAGTAAAGAGGATAAGATTATTGAAGCGACTAGGGCAATTTTAGAAAAAGGAAAATACATTCAGCCTGAAATTGTGAATAAAATAGTTGAATCAGCTCTTAATAAAACGCCCTTAAATCCATTGGATATGTTGTCTAAAAGAGAATTTGAAATTGCAGAATTGATAGTAGCCGGAGAAGGCAATCTGGAAATTTGCAATAAGCTTGATATTCAGATGTCAACTGTAAGCACTTATAAGAACCGGGTTTTTGAAAAACTTAAAGTGACTAACATTGTGGACCTAATAGAAATCTTTAAAATTTACGTTTATTAAATATAATCAACTATTATTTCTATCGTAGTACCTTTATTAATGTCGCTTTTAATTTTTAATTCCCCCTCAATAAGAAGAACAAGCTCTATTACCATGTGCAGACCTATCCCGTAATTTCTTAAGGCTAATTTATTTATATATTGTTTTTTAAAAAGACCCATATAGTAATCAATCATTTCTTTTTTCATTCCTTTACCATTATCTTTTATACTTAAATGAAGTCTATTGTCTTTCTTTTCTGAGACAAATTCTACTGTACCATTTCTTGTGTTTTTTATTGCATTATCAAGAAGATTATGAATAATTATTGATAATATTTTATTGTTGGTCTTTAAATATTCTGATTCACTTATACTGTTAATGATTATTGTATTTTCAGACATCGCCATTTTTTCAAAAAGCTGAATTTTATTATTAACCAATTCATGTAATAAATAGTTCTTGTCTTCCAGTTTTTTTCCTTCACTAAATATGCTGGAGTATTTAACAAGATTTTCGACATATGCGTATAGTTGAAAAGACGAAATGTACAATGATTTAGCTTCTTCTTTTAAATTTTCATCATTTTGATTTTCTATTTTATCATATAAATGTTGAACGGTTAAAGTCAAATATTTTAAAGGACTTTTTATATCATGGCTAATCGTTTTTACCAGTCTTTTCTCCTGTGAAATTTCTTGTCTGAGATTGTCTTTAGAAGTTTTTAATCTTTTAATAGTTCTGGCTAATTTATGGGTCCTCGCACTTATGATTCTTTCCAATTTTTCATTTTTAGTTTTCATGTAATAGAATCGTAATTGCCATAGAAGTATTATTAGTATAACTCCTAAAAGATAGGAGGTGGCTTTAAACCAAAATGTCTGGTAAAAAGTTGGAGGGACTATTAAAGTAATTTTCTTATACTTATAGTTTGAACTAAAATCAGCTAAGTTTCTTATGGTTAAAGTGTAGTTCCCAGGAGGTAAATTTGTAAAGGAAATGAATTTATCAGAACCAATTTTTTCCCAATTGCTATTCTCGACATCGTTTAATTTTGCTTCAATGTTTAAATTATTTATGTTGCCATAATAAGAACAATCGATTAAAAATTTTACTCTTTGAAAATTGTTATTCAGTACAATAGTATCTTTGAAATAAATGATTTTCTGATCAACAATTGCTTTATCAAGAAATAAATCTTTATTGGGTAGTATTGGTGTTATTTCATTAGCACTTAAAAAAACCATACCGTTCATGGATGGAAAGGTAATATAATCGTTTTTTAGGTAATTTGCGCAAGGCTGACATCCTCCATTAAATTCATTGGTGGTAAAACCATCCTTTCTATCATAATAATGATAATAGATGCTATGTTTCTTATTTTTTATGTATTGTAGTAATGACTGTTTTGAAACCTGAAAAAGTCCTTTGTTTGTAGTTATCCAAAAATACCCTTTTTTGTCTTCAACAATACAGTGAGACGAACACAGATAGTTGTTTTTGTCCTTTGGAAAAGAATAAAGAAGATTATTTGAGTATAGGAAGAAACCTTTTTCATAGGTTGTAATCCATATTTTTTTATTGCTATCTATAAAGATGCTACGAGTGTTTATTTTTTCCGTTTCTTTTATGAAAAACAACTTGTTATTTGTTAACTCATATTTAAAAATTCCCTTCTCTGCTCCTAAATAAAGTGTTTTATTTTCGCCCTCAATGATGTAGTTAATATTTGTGTTTAGAACCAATGTTAATTTTAGCTCTTTCTTTTTCTCAGATATCGAATACAGTTTTGGACTGTTAAAGGCATCTTGTTGCAAACTGATCCAAATGGTATTATTCGAGTCTTTGTATAAGGTTTTTATTTCCTGCTTAAATTCATACTTAATATATTTTTTATAGTTTGAATTTTTTAGGTAACAATAAAGACCCCTTTTTCGTGTAAGCCAGATTCCTCCATTAGCATCCTTTGTCATTGCTATTTTGTCACTACTATAATCAGTGTCTTCAACAGGAATGCTGTCTATCACTTTTTCATTATTTAGGATCAATCCGTCATCCGTAATAATGGAATTATTATGAAAGGGCAGGCTTGAATAGTAGACTTCCGTTTTTTGTGTTTTTTTCTTAACGACATTTAAACTGGAAAAAGACAGTATACACAAACCGTCAGTTTGACTTCCAAGATATAGTCTTTGATTGTCGCCATCATACAAAATAGAGGAAATATTACTGTTACTGAAGTTTTTAAAGTCAGCTATGAATCGGGTAGATAATTTGTTTTTTTGGAATGTTAACAGATAAATTTTGTTTTCGGAACAGAGAAAAACCTGTTTAGCGGCTAAGTTCCAATAGATCTTAAATTTTTTTTTAATACTTGAATCTAATTTTCCTGATTGGATTCTATTTTGAAAAACCCAGTTATATTCTCCGTTTTCTTTCAGATAATAAAGAGTGTCATCAAGAACAAAAAAATTAAAGATTGATTTACTTTTATAAGGGATTTTATAAATACTTTTCATTTTAGAATCGCAAAATTCTATTTCTCTGGTATTAATAAAATATTTTTTATTATTGGTTAAATTTATATAAAAAGGGGCATAGTCAAGCTGGGTTCTTATTGAAGGTAATCCGCCGTGGTTTATAAAAAGTTTTCCATTTTTAATAATTCTAGTATCAAATGATTTATTACGAGATATATGAATTTTTCTCTGATTAATGACAACAAGTTCTTTATTTCCTTCATTGTAAGCATATAGACTGTCCTTTTTCGGGTTCCCCAGAATCTCTGTAAAACGACTCCCTTCTAATTCAGTTGTTGCTGAATTGAAAACTGAAAACTCACTACCATCATATCGTACAATACCGTTTTCGGTACTAAGCCAAATAAAGTCGTATTTATCACGGACAATTCCTTTTACGCTACTTTGAGGAAGCTCCCCATTATCAGAACTATACCAGCGGAAGGTATAATTTGTCTGGGCAGTTCCTTTATTTATAAGCAAAAGTAATACGATACAATAATAGTAAACTGGGGGCGACAGCTTCATTTTTTTAATGTATTTGTGTGATTTTTATTCAAACTTACTGACTATTTTTTAGAATACATACAAAATGTAGTAGTAATTCTACAAGTAAACAGTTTTTATGCTACAAAGAATTTGGGTTTTAGCATTATTGAAAGTGTAAATTTACATATACAACAATTATTACTAATTCATAAACATTGAATTTAAATACCACAACTCAATAATTCGTTTTTAAAGAAGTAAAAAAAGCCGATTAACAACTATTCAAGCTAAGTAAGATTTTTGAATTAATCTTTAATACCAACGAAAATTTATGAAGAAAAAATACTTTTTAAGTCAAATAGTCCTTCCGCATGTTGGTTTCACTTTTTCTGTCAGATATAAGTCAGATCAATCCAATTCGTACGCTTACTTTTAACAGTATAGCAATACACTGTCTCTAAACATTTCCTTTCAGCTGGTGGTATGATTATCCATACTTTATCACTGTACCGCTTACTTTAATGTAGGTTATACTTGTGTTGAACCTGCACAATTAATTTGTTACGCCCATTTCTAAGTTTAATAAAACCTACATAGTTATGTTTAAAAATACTCATTTCTCTAGTATAGCCGTTCTTCTGTTCTTTTTTTTCGTGTTATTCAGACCAAATCTTTATGGTCAGTGTAATACCGAAGCTCCCATTCCTCTGGTGTCTCCAACATTTGACAACTTATCCACCAGCTCTTTAACCACCGGGGGATGTGGTTTGGGCTGCGGGATATCGGACGTTTCAAACTTAACAGATAATGATCTTACAAATTATGCTACAGCAGCAACTTTACTCGGTTTAGGTGTTACGCATAGTTTAAGCGTAACAGATGGAAATACTGTTTATGCTGCAGGTACTTTTGCCGGTTACAGAATTGCACCTTCTGGAGGCATTTTATCTTTGGATTTACTGAATAATATTTCGATTGCAACCTACCTCGGAGGAGCCCCAAGTGAAAGCTTTTCCGGAAATTCTTTGTTGAGCTTAAGTTTAGTTTCCAGTGGCGGGAATTACATACTTGGTTTTAATTCTACCCTGCCTTTTGATACAATTGAAATTAAAATTAGCAGCTTGGTTGGTGTAGCAACCTCTACCGATGTGTATTACCCTGTTATAAGAAATTATTGTGCTGGCGCTCCATTAGACTGTAATGTCAGCACCGCCATAAATCTTCCTGCATTTCCCGTAGATATTGAAAAAAGTCATACGGGATTATCTAATATAGCGCTTGGTAGCGTTTCTAACTCTGAGAATGTCATTAGTTCGAGTACAACTGATTATGCCTCTATTAGTTTACTGCTAGGATTAGGAGGGACTGGAAGTATTGCCGTTAAAGATCAGCTTACCAGCTATCCGGCCGGAACTTATGCCGGTTTTGAAATAGAAAATTCTAATTTATTAAGCCTTTCTGTTCTTGGGAATTTTACTATAACAACCTATTTGGATGGGGTTGAAAAAGAACATTTTTCAGGGAGTAATTTAGTAGTGAATGGTTCATTATTGAATAATCCAGGCCGTTATGCAGTTGGTTTTGTCTCGTCTGATTCTTTTGATGAAGTTCAAATATCGGTTAATGAGACAGGGCTTACTCTTGGTGAAACTAAAGTTTACAACGCAGTTTTTGAAAAATTTTGTGCAGGGCCAATCCTGCCTTGTAATACACAAACAGCAATGGTTGCGCCTACTTATCCTGTTTACGTAAATGGTGACAAAACAGGTATTGAAGGTGTTGCATGTGTTTCTTGTTCTGTTTCTGATTTTGATAATCTAATTGATTTAGATGCAACAAATTATGCGGTGATCGATTTGACGGCCAGTATTGGTACTTTTGGAAGTATTTCCGTAAAAGACCAGCTTACCGATTATCCAGCTGGCTCATTTGCCGGTTATGATATTGAAAATCCTTCACTGCTGGATGTAAACGCTTTTGATGCTATCAGCCTGACTACTTATTTAGATGGTGTGCCACAGGAAACTAAAACAGGAGGAAATGCCTTGATTTCTGTCGGTACAGACCTGCTCGTAGGTACAAACAGACAAACGGTTGGTTTTGTCTCTACATTAGCTTTTGATGAAGTTCGAATTACTTTGACCAATTTAATTACGGTTAATTTAGGTGTTATTAAAGTTTACAATGCGGTTTTTCAAAATTATTGCGCTGCAGTCGTGGAATGTGATAATTCTTATGCATTAACCAACCCAATTTTTCCTGTAGTAATCGATGGGAGCAAAACAGGACTTGAAGGAATATTATGCGTGGCTTGCGCTGTCAATAACACCGATAATGTACTGACCGCTGACACTACTGATTTTTCTCAAATTAGTATGACTGCTGGAATTATCGCATCTGGGTCAATCGCAGTTGCGGATCAATTGTACACCTATCCGATGGGAACTTTTGCCGGATTCACAATCAAAGATCTGAATAATCTAATAGAACTAGACTTATTTCAGTCTTTAACCATTTCGACTTATTTGGATGGGCAACTGCAAGAAGATAAAAGTGGTTCGGAATTAATTGGCTTATCATTAGCCACTCCAATATTGGGATCCGGTCCTGGTTTTTATAATGTTGGGTTCAAAGTAATATTGCCTTTTGATGAAATCAGAATTAGCGTTGGTTCTCTTGCCAGTGTTATAAATAATATTAATGTTTATGGAGCATTTGTGAATACCACTGATAGTAACGGTGGGGCATTAGTTTGTGTTTCAGATTTGGTTATCGTCAAAACGGTGAACAATGCAACACCAACTGTAGGAACAGATGTGACATTTACTATTACAGCAACAAATAACGGTTCTGGAGATGCCACTGGAGTAACTGTTACTGATGTACTCCCGTCAGGTTATACATTAGTAAGTGCAAGTCCGTCAATAGGAACTTGGACCGATCCAAACTGGGTAATAGGTGATTTAGCTAATGGTGATAGCGCTACACTACTAATAGTAGCAACTGTCAGATCTTCCGGATTATATAGCAATACAGCAACAATTTCAGGTAATGAACCTGATCCGGATACAACTAATAATTCCTCTACTGTCACCCCAACTTGCGTTTACCCTCAAACACCGACCACAGGTACAGTGACACAACCAAGTTGTTCAACAGCAACAGGAAGTTTCACCATAACTAATTATGATGTAGCCTATACTTATGCAGTAAGTCCGTCAACAGGAGTAACTGTTGTAG
>RCUR01000211.1_pt1 | contig 19995 bp, 19 predicted proteins | sample 2166151 | NCBI WGS metagenome assembly RCUR01 (sample SAMN09932785, study PRJNA488358) | compost metagenome | isolation source: compost soil in an enriched community | place: Germany: Experimental Botanical Garden
TCGCCGGCGACCATGACGCTCAGCGGGCCGCGTTGGGCGAACTCCTGCGCCGCCAACAGGTGGGCGAAGGCGAAGGGATCCGCGGCGGCCGCGCCGCGGTACATTGCCAGTACCTGTTCGGCGCGCTCGCGGTAGGCCGCGCGGCCATTCAGTTCGAACAGCCGCAGCAAGGCGAACACGCTGCTCGAGGTGCCCGAGGGCCAGGCGTTGTCGCGCGCGGCGCGCGGCCGCCGGATCAGCCGCTCGCCGCTGGCCTGAGTGTAGTAGAGGCCGTCGTCCCAGAACCGCGCGAGGATCAGCTCGACCAGTTGGCTGGCGCGCTCGAGGTAGCGCGGCTCTAGACAGCTCTCGTAGAGGTCGAGCAGGGCGTTGGCGAGACCGGCGTAGTCGTCGAGAAAGCCCGCCACCTTGGCCGTGCCGTCGCGCCAGGCGCGGTACAGGCCGCCCTCGGCGCTGCTGAGGTGCTGCTGGAGGAAATCGGCGGCGCGCCGCGCGGCGTCCAGGTGGTCCGGGTTGCCGCTGGCCTGGTAGGCGGCGCAGAGGCCCTGGATCATCAGCGCGTTCCAGCTGGTGAGGATGTTCTCGTCGCGCGCCGGCCGCACCCGCCGCGCCCGCGCCGCCAGCAACCTGGCGCGCAGCGGCGCCAGGCGCGCCTGCTCCTCGGCCGTGAGGCGGGCGGCGCGCTGCAGCACCGTGCGACCCTGTTCGAAGTTGCCGGCTACGCTGACGCCGTAGGCGCGGCAGGCCAGGGCGGCGTCCGCCGGGCCGAGCACGGCCTCGACCTGCGCCGGGGTCCACAGGTAGAACCTGCCTTCCTCGCCCTCGCTGTCGGCGTCCTCACCGGCGTAGAAGCCGCCCTCGGGATGGCTCAGGTCGCGGCGGACGTAGTCGATGGTCTCCTCGAACACCTGGCGCCAGGCGGGCTTGCCGCTGGCGCGATAGGCGTCGGCATAGAGTTTCACCAGCAGGCCGTTGTCGTAGAGCATCTTCTCGAAGTGCGGCACGCTCCAGCGCCGATCCACGCAGTAGCGGGCGAAGCCGCCGCCCAGCTGGTCGTAGAGCCCGCCGGCCGCCATCTGCTCGAGGCTCAGGTCGAGGGCCTGTGCCAGGGCCGGCTCGTCCAGGCGCCGGGACAGGCGCAGGATCAGGTCGTAGCACAGCGGGTTGGGGAACTTCGGCGCCTGGCCCAGGCCGCCGTACAGCGGGTCGCTGTGAGCGGCGAACTGGCGCGCGGCCAGCGCCGGTAGGTCCTCTTGCGCCGGTGCCTGAGCCGCCAGCAGGCGCGCCTCGAGGGTCCGATAGCCCTGGAGAAACTGTCCGGCCTGTTGCCGCAGCGCCGCGGGCTGCCGTTGCCAGGCCTGGCCCAACTCGCGCACGACCCGGGCCAGGCCGGGGCGGCCGTAGCCGTCCTCGGGCGGGAAGTAGGTGCCGGCGAAGAAGGGTTCGCCCTGCGGGGTGAGGAACACCGTCAACGGCCAGCCACCGCCCTGGCCGAGCATCTGCAGCGCGCCTTGATAGAGTTCGTCGAGGTCGGGGCGCTCCTGGCGGTCGACCTTGATGTTGATGAAGTACTGGTTCATCAGGCGGGCGATGTCCGGGTTGGCGAACGACTCGTGGGCCATCACATGGCACCAGTGGCAGGCGGCATAGCCCACCGACAGCAGGATCGGCTTGTCCTCCTCGCGCGCCCGGCGCAAGGCCGCCTCGCCCCAGGGGTGCCAGTCGACCGGGTTCTCCGCGTGCTGGCGCAGATAGGGCGAGTTTTCCCCGGCTAGTCGATTGCTCATGACGGCGTCCTCACACTTGGTTTTTCACGGCAGGCCCCTCATAACAGGCCGAGCTGCAGGCGCGCCGCCTCGGACATGCGGCTCTGGTCCCAGGGCGGCTCCCAGACCAGCTCGACCTCGACCTGGCTGACCCCGGGGAGCGTCTGCACCTTGGCCCGCGCCTCTTCCTTGAGCACGTCGCCCATGCCGCAGCCGGGCGCGGTCATCGACATCTGGATGCTCACCCGCTGGCTGCCGTCCTCGAGCGGCTGCGCCTGGCACTGGTAGATCAGCCCGAGATCGACCACGTTGACCGGGATTTCCGGGTCGTAGACGCTGCGCAGCGTGGCGAACACCTGGTCGAGGTCGAAGCCGCCGGCCGCCGCCGGCTCGCTCGTCGGCAGCGGTTGCAGGCCGAGGGCGTCGGCATCCTCGGCGGCGATCCGGGCCAGCTGGCCATTGGCGGTCCTCACCGTGAAGCTGCCGCCGAGCGCCTGGGTCAGCGTCACGGCCTCGCCCTGCGCCAGCCGCAGCGGCTCGCCGCGCGGAATCAGGGTGGCCGCGCAGTCGCGCCTGAGCAGGCTCCGCTCGACCCGACCCGGCTGGTTGGGATTGTCGAAGCGCAAGCCGGCGCCGTGCAGGTCTTGGCCAAAGTCGATGTGCAGGCCATCGGCGCGCCGCGCGCTCGGCGGATCGAGGAGCAGGGTGATGCCGTCCACCTCGACGGCGATATCGTCCTCGGCGCCGGGCTCGAACAGCAGTTCATGGACGAAGTGCGGGTCGATCTTCAGTCGTAGCCAACTCCCGCCACCCCGGGCCAGGGCGTCGGCCAAGGTGTGCCGGGCCGCCTCGCTGAGGCGAATGTGCGGGTTCGGGCGTTCGCGGGTCATGGCTTACTCCGTGGAGACCGGCGCAGCGTCGCCGGCGAGGGCGCTGCGCAGGGTGTGCCAGGCCAGGGTGGCGCACTTGACCCGCAGCGGGAACTCCCAGACCCCGGCCAGCACCGCCAGTTTGCCGAGCGTCTCCGGGGCCACCTGACTGCTCGGCCCCTCGGTGAGCAGCGCATGCACGCGGGCGAACAGCGCCAGCGCCTGCTCCTGGCGCATGCCCTTGACCGCCAGGGTCAGCAGGGAGGCCGAAGCCTGGGCAATGGCGCAGCCTTGCCCCTGGAAGGCGATGTCCTCGATCACCCCGTCGACGAGTTTCAGCTCGAGCCTGAGCTGGTCGCCGCACAGCGGGTTGAAGCCCTCCGCCGACCGGCTGGGGGCCTCGAGCCGGCGGAAATTGCGCGGCCGCTTGCCGTGGTCGACGATCACCTCCTGGTACAGCTCGCGCAGTGCGTCGCTCATCGGAACACCTCCTGCACCTTGGCCAGGCCGGCCAGCAGCGCATCGATGTCCTGCTCGTTGCTGTAGCAGCCGAGCGAGGCGCGGGCGGTGGCGGCCAGGCCGTAGCGCTGCATCAGCGGCTGGGCGCAATGATGGCCGGTGCGGATGGCGATGCCCTCGCGGTCGAGAATGGTGCCGATATCGTGCGGGTGGATGCCGTCGAGGACGAACGAGAGCACGCCGATCTTGTCCGCCGCGGTGCCGATCAGGCGCAGCCCGGGCACTGCCGCCAGCGCCTCCTGGGCGTAGGCCAGTACGGCCTGCTCGTGCCCGGCCAGGGCCTCTGCGTCGAGCCCGCCGAGGAAGTCGATCGCCGCGCCCAGGCCGATCGCGCCGACCATGTTCGGCGTGCCGGCCTCGAAGCGGTACGGCGGCTTGTTGTACAGGGTCTTGTCGAAGCTGACCGAGAGGATCATGTCGCCGCCGCCCTGGTAGGGCGGCATCGCCTCGAGCAGTTCGCGGCGGCCGTAGAGCGCGCCGATGCCGGTGGGGCCGTACATCTTGTGCCCCGACAGGGCGTAGAAGTCGCAGCCCAGGGCGCGCACGTCGAGCTTCAGGTGCGGGGCGGCCTGGGCGCCGTCGACCAGCATCGGCGCACCCCGGGCGTGGGCGAGCGCGGCGATGCGGCGGATCGGGTTGATGGTGCCGAGCACGTTCGACACATGGCTGATGGCCACCAGCTTGGTCCTCGGTCCGATCAACCGTTCCAGCTCGTCGAGCAGCAGTTCGCCGGCGTCGTCGATCGGCGCCACCCGCAGCCGGGCGCCGCTCTGCTCGCAGAGCATCTGCCAGGGCACGATGTTGGAGTGGTGCTCCATGGCGCTGATCAGCACCTCGTCGCCCGCGTGGACATGCACCTTGCCATAGGTTTGCGCCACCAGATTGACCGCCTCGGTGGTGCCGCGGACGAAGACGATCTCCTCGACATGCTCGGCGTTGAGGAAACCCTGGACCTTGGCCCGCGCCTGCTCGTAGGCCTCGGTGGCGCGCAGCGAGAGGTAGTGCACGCCACGGTGGACATTGGCGTTCTCCTCGAGGAAGAAGCGCGACATGGCGTCGATCACCGCCTGCGGCTTCTGGCTGGTGGCGGCGCTGTCGAGGTAGACCAGCGGCTTGCCGTAGATGCGCTGGGCGAGGATCGGGAAGGCCTGGCGCAAGCGCTCGACCTGGTACGGCTCGAAGCGCTTCGCCAGGGGCTCCTGGCGGCTCGCGCGCGGGTTCATGGCGTCACCTCCAGGCTGTGCAACTGCGCGGCGACCAGGCGTTCCACCTGGCTGCGCAGCGGCGCCAGGCGGATCGCCTCGAGCATCTCGCCGACGAAGGCGTAGGTCAGCAGCGCCCGCGCGGCCGGCTCGTCCAGCCCGCGCGCGCGCAGGTAGAAGATCGCCTGGCGATCCAGCTGGCCGACGGCGGCGCCATGGGCGCATTTGACGTCATCGGCGAAGATCTCCAGGCGCGGCTGGGCGTTGGCCTGGGCCGTCGCCGACAGCAGCAGGTTCTTGATGGTCTGGCTGGCATCGCTCTTGACCGCGCCCGGGCGCACTATGATCCGGCCGTCGAAGACGCCGTGGCCGCGGCCGCCGATCACCCCCTTGTAGCGTTCGCGGCTGGTGCAGTAGGGCGCCAGGTGCTCGATGCAGGTCTGGTTGTCCAGGTGCTGCTCGCCGCCGGGCAGGTACAGGCCGTCCAGGGTCACCTGGGCGCCGGGGCCCTCGAGCGCGACCCGCACCTCGTGGCGGGCGATGGCCCCGCCGCAGGCCGTCAGGTGCGCGCTGAAGCGGCTGTCCCGGGCCTGGCGCACGTCCAGACTGGCGAGCTGGAAAGCGCTGCGGCCGGCGTCCTGCAGGCTGTAGTGCTCGAGCGTTGCGCCGGCCTCGAGCACGACCTGGCTCAGCGCGTTGCACAGGTAGACCCCGGCGCCGCTGGCTACATGGCTTTCCACCAGGCGCGCGCGGCTGCCGGCGCCGAGCTGGATCAGGCTGCGCAGATGCGCCGCCAGCGGCGCGGCGCCCGGATCGGCGAGGAACACCAGGTGGATCGGCCGCTCGAGCCTGCAGTGGGCGGGGATCTGCAGCACGGCGCCGTCCTCGCCGAGGGCGGCATTGAGCGCGCCGAAGGCATGCGGCGCCACCTGCAGGGCACGCGCCAGCAGGGGTTCGAGGGCCGCGCGCTGTGCCTCCGGCAAGGCCGCCAGGTTGCTCAGGCGCACGCCCGCGGGCAGCCCCGTCAGCGCCGAGAGCCGCGCGGCGAAATGGCCATTGACGAACACCAGCCGCGGGCCGCCGTAGTCGCCGACCCATTGCCCCAGGCGGGCGGCGGACAGGCGCCGGCTCGGCGGCGCGACGGCCGGCTGGAACGGCACCGCGAGGATGGGCGCGACCCGGGTGTACTTCCAGGCTTCGTCCTTGGCCGTGGGGAAACCGTGCTCGGCCAGCCAGCGCCAGGCCGCGTCGCGCACTTGCCGGCGCCAGGCGGGTTGGCGAGCCGGCTCGGCGGCCTGCAGGCCCGTCAGCAGGGGGATCTGACTGGCACTGTTCATGAGCCTTCCCCAGGTGCCGGCGGCGCTTCGAAGTGGGCGTAGCCGTGGCGCTCCAGTTCGACGGCCAGGGCCTTGTCGCCGGACTGCACGATCCGCCCGTTGGCCATGACGTGGACATGGTCGGGCACTATGTAGTCGAGCAGGCGCTGGTAGTGGGTGATCAGCAGCAGTGCGCGGTCCGCGCCGCGCAAGGCGTTGACCGCGGCGGCGACGCTGCGCAGGGCATCGATGTCGAGACCCGAGTCGGTCTCGTCGAGGATTGCCAGGCTGGGTTGCAGAATCGCCATCTGGAAGATCTCGTTGCGCTTCTTCTCGCCGCCGGAGAAGCCCTCGTTGAGCGCGCGGTTCATCAGCTCCGGGTCCATCTCGAGCAGTTGCATGCGCTCCTTGGCCAGGGTGAGGAAGTCCATCGCGTCCAGCTCCTCGAGCCCGCGCTGCCGGCGCACGGCGTTGAGGGCCGTGCGCAGGAAGTACAGGTTGCCGACCCCGGGGATCTCCACCGGGTACTGGAAGGCGAGGAAGATGCCGGCGGCCGCACGCGCTTCCGCCGGCATGGCGAGCAGGTCACGGCCCTGGAAGCGCACCTGACCGCTGACCTGGTAGCCCGGGTTACCGGCCAGCACCTGGGCCAGGGTGCTCTTGCCCGAGCCGTTCGGCCCCATGATCGCGTGCACCTCGCCGGCCTCGATGCGCAGGCTGATGCCGCGCAGGATCTCGTGCCCCTCGACGCTGGCGTGCAGGTCTTCGATCTCCAGCATGCGCCACCTCCGCGCTCAGCCGACGCAGCCTTCCAGGCTGACGCCGAGCAGTTTCTGCGCCTCCACCGCGAACTCCATCGGCAGTTCCTTGAACACCTCGCGGCAGAAGCCGTTGACGATCATCGGCACCGCGTCCTCCTCGCGGATGCCGCGCTGGCGGCAGTAGAACAGCTGTTCATCGCCGATCTTCGAGGTCGAGGCCTCGTGTTCGACCCGGGCGCTGGGGTTCTTCACCTCGACATAGGGGAAGGTGTGCGCGCCGCACTGGCTGCCCAGCAGCAGCGAGTCGCACTGGCTATGGTTGCGCGCGCCGCTCGCCGCCTTCTGCACCTTGACCAGGCCGCGGTAGGTGTTCTGTCCATGGCCGGCGGAAATACCCTTGGACAGGATGGTGCTGCGGGTGTTGCGGCCGATGTGGATCATCTTGGTGCCGGTGTCGGCCTGCTGGTGGTTGGCGGTCAGGGCGACCGAGTAGAACTCGCCGACCGAGTCGTCGCCCTGGAGGATCACCCCCGGGTACTTCCAGGTGATGGCCGAGCCGGTCTCGACCTGGGTCCAGGAGATCTTCGAGCGGCTGCCTGCGCACTTGCCGCGCTTGGTGACGAAGTTGAAGATGCCGCCGCGGCCTTCGCTGTCGCCCGGGTACCAGTTCTGCACGGTGGCGTACTTGATCTGCGCGTCATCCAGGGCGATCAGCTCGACCACCGCCGCGTGCAGCTGGTTGTTGTCGCGCATCGGCGCGGTGCAGCCCTCGAGGTAGCTGACGTAGGCGCCTTCCTCGGCGACGATCAGGGTGCGCTCGAACTGGCCGGTATCGGCGGCGTTGATGCGGAAGTAGGTCGACAGTTCCATCGGGCAGCGCACGCCCTTGGGCACGTAGCAGAAGGAACCGTCGGAAAACACCGCCGAGTTCAGGGTGGCGAAGAAGTTGTCGCTGTAGGGCACCACCGAGCCCAGGTACTTGCGCACCAGCTCGGGATGCTGCTGCACCGCCTCGGCGAAGGAGCAGAAGATCACCCCGGCCTCGGCCAGCTTGCGCTTGAAGGTGGTCGCCACCGACACCGAGTCGACCACCGCATCCACCGCGACGCCGGTCAGGCGCTCCTGCTCGGCCAGCGAGATGCCGAGCTTGGCGAACATCGCGCGCAGCTCGGGGTCGACCTCGTCGAGGCTCGCGGGCCCCGGGGTTTTCGGCTTGGGCGCCGAGTAATAGACGATGTCCTGGTAGTCGATGGGCGCGTAGTGGACGTTCTGCCAGGTCGGCTCGCGCATCGTCAGCCAGTGGCGGAAGGCCTTCAGGCGCCAGTCGAGCAGCCACTGCGGTTCGCACTTCTTCGCCGAGATTTGGCGGATGACCTGCTCGTCGAGGCCGCGCGGGAGGGCGTCGCTCGGCAGGTCGCTGACGAAGCCGTACTTGTACGCCCGGCGGCTGAGTTCGCGGAGCTTGGCATTGTCGGTACTCATCGTTGCCTCCTCATGCTGCTGTATACCCCTTCGACCCATACCCCTTAGACCGGTTTGGCAAGAATGTTCTTTACAAAGTATAGATACCCTCCTGTGCCTGAGCGGCCATCAAGGCTCGGGCCGGCGCAGCAGGATGTCGCCAGCGTCCACGCGCACCTCGAAGCGCTCGACGCAATAGGCCGAATCGGTGAGGCACTCGCCACTGCGGACGTCGAACTCGTAGGCGTGCACGGGGCAGGTCACCACGCTGCCGCACAGGCTGCCTTCGCCCAGCGGGCCGTCCTCGTGCGGGCAGTCGTTGTGGATGGCGTAGTACTGGCCGTCGACGTTGAACAGGGCGATCGGCGTCGCTCCCAGGTACAGGGTCGTGCCGCTGCCGGGGGCGATGTCGCCCACCCGGGCGACCTTGACGAATTCACTCATGGCGCTCCTCCGCATCGCGACCGCTCGGCGCGCGGCGTCCCTTGGCTGGACGAGCAAGTCCAGATTGCCAATAATTTACTGTACAAAGTTTGCACACTCGCAGGAAGGACGGGGCGATGGACGTTGCCAGCAGCAAGACCGAGTTGCCCACTTGCGCACGGGAACGGGTTCTGTTCCTGCTCAAGCGGGATGGTCCGCAAGCCGTGGCGCGGCTGGCCCTGCAGCTGGGCGTGAGTAGCATGGCGGTGCGCCAGCAACTGGCCCTGCTGAGTGCCGAGGGCCTGGTCGCGTTCAGCGACGAGCCGCGCCGGATCGGCCGGCCGGCACGGGTCTGGCGGCTGACGGCCAAGGCCGATGCGCGTTTCCCCGATCGGCATGGCGCTCTCGCGGTCGACCTGCTGCAGGGTGTGCAGAGCGCCTTCGGCGAGGCAGGCTTGCAGCGCCTGACCGCCGGCTGGATGCGCCAGCAGCTGGCGGCCTACCGTGCGCAGATGCCCGCCGCGGACCTGCCGCTGGCACAGCGGGTCGCCGCGCTGGCACGCATCCGCTGTGCGGAAGGCTTCATGGCCGAGTGCCGGCCCGCCGAGGATGGGACGCTGGAACTGGTGGAAAACCACTGCGCGATCGCCCAGGCGGCGACCTTCTGCCAGCGCCTCTGCGGCGGCGAGCTGGCGCTGTTTCGCGAGTTGCTCGGCGAGGGGGTCAGGGTCGAGCGCGGCGAACACCTGCTGGCGGGGGACCGCCGCTGCACCTACCGCATCTTCACCTGCAGCGACGCGCCGCCGTAGGGGCGCTCGCCCGGTCTGCGATGCAGCGCTGTCGCGCAGCTAACTGGGTGCTCAAGGGTCGAGACCGTAGGATGGGTCGGGCCGCGTAGGTTAGGCGCCCACAAATTGACCTGCTGCCAGCAGAATAAAGGCGTCGTAACCCATCATCGATATTCGCCCTGCCAACGGGTACAGGCATAAACCGCCCGATGGGTATCGCTGCGCTCAACCCATCCTACGGATGAGTTGCGCCGGCATTTGCAGCCCGACTTATTAATTTTTACATGTAAAAACAATGAGTTATTTATTGTTTGATGAGAGCCAGTTGACCTTGGGGAACTTGCTGCTGAACACCGTCGGCATCTCTACCACCTTGCCGAGCCTGTAGTCGAAGAACACGAAGCCCGACTTGGCCATCGCCACCAGGCTGCCATCGGCCGGGCGGGTGATGCGGAAGGTGATGTCGCCGCCGTACTTGTTGAAGTCCATCACGCCGACCTCGAACAGCAACTGGTCGCGCGCATGGGCTTCGGCGCGGTAGGTGGTGGCCAGGTCGGTGACGATGATGCCGGTGCCATCTGCGCGGGTTTCGCTGATGCCGAACTCGAACAGGAAACGCGCCCGTGCCTCGGAGATCATCGAGATCATCGAGTCGTTGCCCAGGTGGTTGGCGGCATTGATGTCGGTGACGCGCACGGTCAGGTGGGTGCTGTAACAGAACTGGTCTTCGGGGAACTCGAGTTTCAGGCGGGCCATGGGCAGGTCTCATGCAGGCGGGATAGGGCGGCGCCATTGTACGTGGGCTTCTGCCGGTTTTGCGCTATCGGTCCGGTGAATGATCACCGCCCTGGCCACTCGCTCGCCTTCAGCGATGTTGGGTGTTCACATGATAGAAGGTCACCCGGCCACCTTCATTGGAGGGGCCGTAGTTGTCCTGAATATAGGCGCCGGCCTTGAAGTACAGCTGTTCCTTGCTCCAGTACGCGCTCAATTGCTGATAGTGCGAGCCCTTGTCGCCCTCGCTGCTCTGCACGCTGACACCGAGCTTGCCGCTCGGGGTGATGCGCATTTTATAGCTGAAGCGCTCGTTCAGCTGGATGTTCTCGGCCAGCAGGATGTTCTGTACCTCGGCATCGCCCGGGCGTTTGCGCAGCAACAGCTCCAAGCGGCCGACGCCGCGCCGGTAGTGGTATTGCAGTTTGGCCAGCGGGTCGTTGTCGCTGCCGGGTTCGTCCTTGCTGTGGATCTGGCCGATGACGACCTTGTTCTGGCTCGGCACCTGATTGACCGTCAGCACCGCGCTCAGGTAGTTGTCGGCGCTGTAGTAGTACCAGTTGCTCAGCGTGCCGTCGGCCTGGGTTTCGCGCAGCTCGCTGCGCGGGTAGCGGGCGTCAGCGGTATGCGAGCCGTCGACCGGTACCCAGAAGGTGACACTGCCGTCGCCATTGCGGCGAAAGTACTGGCTGTCATAACCGTTGTTCAGGCGCGGGGTTTCGATGGTGGTGGGGGATGGGTCGGTGGGAACCGAGAGGTTCCAGGTGGTGAGATCGAGCACGACTGATCCTTAATGGTCTTGAAAGTCTGAGAATGGCTTGGCTTCGGTGGCCGCCAGCGCAGTAAGTTCAATCGGATCGGGAATTGCTCAACCAGGCTGCCGGGATCGGTCGAGCTGGTTGACCGGGAATTCTGGGTGTCTACGGGAGATGCCTCTTGGTCCGGATTCAGGCGGCACCACCCACACTTGCCGTGTGGGTGGTGCGGACTCGTACAAAGGTACAGCTCAAGCCGCCGGGCGCTGTTGCTTCTGGTAGAGGAATTCCAGCACGGCGGCGCGGTATTGGTGATAACGCGCGTCATGGGCCAAGGCGATGCGCTCGCGCGGGCGCTGCAGTCCTATGTGCAGGATCTCGCCGACACTGGCCGCCGGGCCGTTGCTCATCATGACGATGCGGTCGGACAGCAGCACGGCCTCGTCGACATCGTGGGTGATCATGATCACGGTGTTGCCCAGTTCGGCGTGGATCTCCATCAGCGAGTCCTGCAGATGGGCGCGGGTCAGGGCGTCGAGGGCGCCGAAGGGTTCGTCCATCAGCAATACCTTGGGTTGCATGGCCAGGGCGCGGGCGATGCCGATGCGCTGTTTCATGCCGCCGGAGATCTCGCTGGGGCGCTTGTCCTTGGCGTGCATCATGTGCACCAGTTCCAGGTTGTGCTCGATCCAGTCGCGCATTTCGCCGCGCGATTTGCTGTTGCGAAACACCTGGCGCACCGCCAGTTCGACGTTCTGGTAGCAGCTCAGCCAGGGCAGCAGGCTGTGGTTCTGGAACACCACGGCGCGCTCGGGGCCGGGTTCGTCGACCTCACGGCCGTCGAGGATGACCCCGCCGGTGGTGGCCTGGTACAGGCCGGCGACGATGTTCAGAACGGTGGATTTGCCGCAGCCGGAGTGGCCGATCAGGGAGACGAACTCGCCCTTGTCGATGCGCAGGTTGACGTTCTGCAGCGCGCGGTACAGGCCCTTGTCGGTGGGGAAGTCGATGCCGACGCCGGTCAGTTCGAGGTGTGAATGGCTCATGGGAGGTCTCCTGATTAGCGCAGTACGGCGTTCTTGTCCCAGCTGAACTGGCGTTGCAGCAGGAGCATGAGGCGGTCGAGGGCGAAGCCGATCAGGCCGATGACGATCACCGCCACCATGATCCGACCGAGGGAGCTTGCGCTGCCGTTCTGGAACTCGTCCCAGATGAATTTGCCCAGGCCCGGGTTCTGCGCCAGCATCTCGGCGGCGATCAGCACCATCCAGCCGGTGCCGAGCGACATGCGCAGGCCGGTGAAGATCATGGGCACGGCGGCGGGCAGGACGATGCGCCGCACATGCGCCAGCGGCGACAGGCTCAGCACCTTGCTGACGTTGTTCAGATCCTGCTCGATGCTGGCCACGCCCACCGTGGTGTTGATCACCGTCGGCCACAGGCAGCACAGCGCCACGGTGATGGCCGAGGTGAGGAAGGATTTGGCGAACAGCGGATCGTCGCTGACATACAGGGCGCTGACCAGCATGGTCACCAGGGGCAGCCAGGCCAGCGGGGAGACCGGTTTGAACACCTGGATCAAGGGGTTGATGGCGGTGTAGATGGTCTTGCTCAGGCCGCAGACGATACCCAGCGGAATGGCGATCAGCGAGGCGATGGCAAAGCCGGCCATGACGGTGTAGAGGCTGGTGAAAATCTGCTGAACGAAGGTTGGTTTGCCGGTATAGGGGCGCACCTTCACCTCGGCGTCCGGGTTTTTCGCCAGCAAGGCGGCGTTGCGCGTGTCCTGGCGCTCGTAGAAGACCCGGGCCTTTTCCCGCTCCTTGAGGTGGGCGCTGACCAGTCCGGAGAACTGTTCGGACACCTGCAGCGGTCCCGGGAACTGGCCGAGGCTGGTCTGGATGTTGTTGGCCACCAGCTGCCAGCACAGCAGGAAGCCGATAATGCCGAGCAGCGGCAGGATCAAGGGCGGTGCCCAGCGCTTGAGGAGCGCACTGCTGCGGGCCGTTTTCAGTGTTTCGGTTATCGGGGTGGCGACGCTCGGATTGCTCATCGTCCTGTCCTCTTTGTTGGAAGGGAGCCGGCTTGGCGGCTCCGGGAGTGACAATTAGATTTGCGTGTCGCCCTTCAGACCGATCTCGAACTGCTCGAGATAGGCATTGGGCGTGCGACCGTCGTAAGGCACGCCGTCGATGGTGTCGGTCAGCGGCGCACGGAAGCCATCGTCATCGGCCGGCGGGAAATCGCTGGCCGCGAACTTGCCTTCTGCCACCAGTTCGGCGGCCGCCTCGCGGTAGATCGCCGGCAGGTAGACCTTCTTGGCCATCTCCAGGTACCAGTTGTCCGGCTTGGCGTCGGCGATCTGGCCCCAGCGGCGCATTTGCGTCAGGTACCACACGGCATCGGAGTAGTAGGGGTAGGTGGCGTGGTAGCGGAAGAACACGTTGAAGTCCGGAGTCTCGCGCTTGTCGCCCTTCTCGAACTCGAAGGTGCCGGTCATGGAGTTGGCGATCACCTCGGCGTCGGCGCCGACATACTCGGGACGGGAGAGGATTTCCACGGCTTCCTGGCGGTTGGCGTTGTTGTCGGCGTCCAGCCACTGGCCGGCGCGAATCAGCGCCTTGACCACGCGCTTGTGGGTTTCCGGGTTGGCATCGGCCCAGCTCTTGGAGACGCCGAAGACTTTCTCCGACATGTTCTTGCGGATGGCGTAGTCGGCGACAACAGGAACGCCGATGCCCTTGAACACGGCGGCCTGGTTCCACGGCTCGCCGACGCTGTAGCCGTGAATGGTGCCGGCCTCCATGGTGGCCGGCATCTGCGGCGGCGGGGTCACCGAGAGCAGCGCCTTGGCGTCGATCTGGCCGCTGATGTCGCCCTTGTGCGGGGCGTAGTAGCCGGGGTGGATGCCGCCAGCGGCGAGCCAGTAACGCAGCTCGTAGTTATGCGTGGAAACCGGGAACACCATGCCCAGGTTGAAGGACTTGCCGCCGGCGTTGATCTTGTCGATCACCGGCTTCAGGGCATCGGCCTTGATCGGGTGGACCGGCTTGCCACCTTCCATGGGCACATGCTGCTTCATCTCCTCCCAGACCGCATTGGAGACGGTGATGGCGTTGCCGTTGAGGTCCATGGTGAAGGCGGTGACTACCTCGGCCTTGGTGCCGAAGCCGATGGTGGCGCCGATCGGCTGGCCGGAGAGCATGTGCGCGCCGTCCAGTTCGCCGTCGATCACCCGGTCCAGCAGCACCTTCCAGTTGGCCTGGGCTTCCAGGGTGACGTAGAGGCCTTCATCCTCGAAGAAGCCCTTTTCATAGGCGATGGCCAGTGGCGCCATATCGGTCAGCTTGATAAAGCCGAACTTCAGCTCGTCCTTCTCCGCCTCGGCGGCGAGGGCGATCTGCAGGCTCAGCGGCGACAGCAGCATGACCGCGGCACAGCCGAGGCCAGCCAGGGTTTTTTTCAGTAGCGAACGGCGAGTGGTGGAGTTACGCATGGTGGTTCCTCAAGTCCCAGAAACGAAAAAAGACGTCGCGGACAGCCCGACCAGTAGTTGGCCGAGTGTCGTTGACGTCTTTGTCAATTCGTCCCGATCACCGCCGTTGGCGACCCGAAGACGTGTGTTGGTGTCTTGAGGTGATATAAGCAAGGGGCTTGCCAGGTTTGCTCGGTGCTCGCCGGAGCAGATTTGGCGCATGCCTTTCTGGCAGCTGGGACGGGTCTGGAGTAGTAAAAATATATGATATAAATCAATGAAATAGGGTGTGTATCTGATCCTGTGAATTGTTTGTGCTGCTGGCTCGAAGAAGGCGATATCGACCAGCCAGCCCCCAGCGCTCAGCGGCTTCTGAACCATTGGCGTGCATGTATCGAGATGCCTTGAGCGCTATTGGTTCGGTTTCAGCCACGGACGCTGAGGCGACAGGGCCGGCGAACAGCAACAGCCTGATCGGCTCATACGACCCGGCGGCAACTTTCCAGCCTCCTGGTACAGAGTCCGGGTTGCACCTGCGTCTCCTCGACAAACTCCTTCAGCCACTTGAGCACGTCAACGGCCTCCCAGCGCGCCGGGTCGAACATGGCGTAGGCAAGGCCCTGATAGCCCACCACATCCAGTTGCCTGTGATAGCCGGCGCGCTGCAACAGGGCTTCGATTTCGGCGAAGCAGGTATTGAAGTGCACGCGGGTGAAAGGCGTTCGGCCCTCGGTGACAATGCCCTCCAGATGCAATTCGGCGACTGTCGCGCGGACTTTTTCCAGTGGCATCCGGTTCACGCTGTGTTTCAGTTGCAAGACGTCCAGCATGGTTGTGCTCCCGATTGACGCTGTGGGTTGGCCAGGTGTCGCTGCCTTGCAGACCTGGCGAATGGTTGAGACAAGCCTAGCTAAAAATACTGTACAAATAAACAGTATTCGGCAATAGTAAAGCCAAGACCCATCTCGATCACCCCTTGCCAGTTGTTGCAGCGCCAACGGCTGTCGGGACTGCAGAGGAGCGACCAGTAATGCAACAGATGCTGATGACAATCGTGTTATCGGGGCTGCTGGCAGGCTGTGCCCAGCCGCAGATCGAGCAACCCAAGGCCAATGGCTCTTATCTGGTGATCGAAAACAGCCAGGCCTGGGCGGTGCTGGTCGCGAATGGCAAGCGGGTGGAGGAGCGCGGCACCGTGGTGGATGTGATCAAGCGCCAGCATGCTGCAGTTGCCGCCAGCTATGTGATCGAAACGGTCAATTGCGGGCGGGTGCAATGGTTGACCGAGCGTGCGGATGCTGCGGACGGCGCCACCACCCTGATGTTGCTGCACGACAATCAGCAACTTGGCGACGCCGGCTGCGTGATTGGCGAAGGACTGACGCGCGTGTGGACGGTGCTGGATTATTCGGGGTGATGCGCCGGCGGGTTTGCCAGGTGGGTGCCGCGAAAAACATTTCGCGGCACCCACCCAGGGTGACAGCTTGCTTAGCTAGGCGGGGCCTTGCGCGGTTTGCTCGGCACTGGCGCTTGAATCAGGCCATCGGCGCGGAACATCGCCTTGATTCCGCGCACGGCCTGGCGGATGCGATCCTGGTTTTCGATCAGGGCAAAGCGCACATGGTCATCGCCATAATCGCCGAAGCCGATGCCGGGTGAGACGCAGACCTTGGCATCCAGCAGCAGCTTCTTGGCGAACTCCAGGGAGCCGAGCTGGGCATAGGCTTCGGGAATCTTGGCCCAGACGTACATCGAGGCTTTCGGATTCACCACCATCCAGCCGATCTCATGCAACCCTTTGACCAGCACATTGCGGCGCTGGCGATATTGTTCGGCGATATCGCGCACGCACTGCTGGTCGCCTTCCAGGGCCGCGATGGCGGCGACTTGCAGCGGCGTGAAGGTGCCGTAGTCGTGGTAGCTCTTGATCCGCGCCAGGGCGTTGACCAGTTCCGGGTTGCCGACCATGAAACCGATGCGCCAGCCTGCCATGTTGTAGCTCTTGGACAGGGTGAAGAACTCCACGGCAATGTCCTTGGCCCCCGGCACCTGCATGATCGAGGGCGCCTTCCAGCCGTCGTAGACGATGTCGGCGTAGGCCAGGTCGTGGATCACCAGCACGTCGTACTGCTTGGCCAGGGCCACCACGCGCTCGAAGAAATCCAGCTCCACGCACTGCGCGGTGGGGTTGGAGGGGAAACCGAGGATCATCATCTTCGGCTTGGGAATCGACTCGCGGATGGCCCGTTCCAGCTCGGCGAAGAAATCCACGCCGGGGATCAGCGGCACCGAGCGCACCTGGGCGCCGGCGATCACTGCGCCGTAGATATGGATCGGATAGCTGGGATTGGGCACCAGTACGGTGTCGCCATGATCCAGGGTGGCGAGCATCAGGTGCGCCAGGCCCTCCTTGGAACCGATGGTGACGATGGCTTCGCTTTCCGGATCGATCTCCACGTCATAACGATCCTGGTACCAGCGCGAGATGGCGCGGCGCAGACGCGGGATGCCACGGGAGGTGGAATAGCCGTGGGTATCTTCTCGCTGGGCGACCTGCACCAGCTTCTCGACGATATGCGGCGGTGTCGGGCCGTCGGGATTGCCCATGCTGAAGTCGATGATGTCCTCGCCACGGCGGCGGGCAGCCATCTTCAGTTCGGCGGTGATGTTGAAGACGTAAGGCGGGAGTCGATCGATGCGCGCAAAGCGGCGCGAAGCTTGGTCAGCCATGCTTTCCTCGAAACGTAAGCGCCCGGAACCGTCCGAGCGACGTTGGCCAGTGCGCTGGCCAGGTGGCGAAGATAAGCGGGAAGGGTAGGGTCTGTCGAGAGGCAGGAAGGCTGGATATGGGTAACTTGTCCAGCCTCCCCGCTTGTACTTGCAGCTTATGGCTTGCAGCTTGTCGCTGGCGGCTTCAGCCGCCCAACATATCGTGCATGGCGATGATCTGTTCGGCGACCTGCAACAGCTTCTGCTGTCGGCTCATGGCCTGACGGCGCATCAGGGTGTAGGCCTCTTCCTCGTTGCAGCTTTTCATCTTCATCAGCAGGCCCTTGGCCAGTTCGATGCGTTTGCGCTCGGCAAGCTGCGCGTCGCGGGCCTGCAGTTGTGCGCGTAGCGCCTGATCGCTCTCGAAGCGGGCCATGGCCACATCGAGGATGGGTTGCAGGCGTTGGGCGTGGATGCCTTCGACGATATAGGCACTGACGCCGGACTGGATGGCCTGGCGCATTACGCCCGGGTCGTGTTCGTCGGTGAACATGACGATCGGGCGCGGTTGGTCGCGGCTGACCAGCACCACTTGCTCCATCACGTCGCGGCTGGGGGATTCGGTGTCGATCAGGATCACGTCGGGACGTACGGCCTCGACGCGTTCGGGCAGGTCGATGGTCAGCCCGGACTCGTCTATCACCTCGAAGCCGGCTTCGATCAGGGCGGCTTTCAGGCGGCCGACCTTCTTCGGGGTGTCGTTGATCAATAGGATGCGCAGCATGGGGTGAATCTCCGGGCAATTACAGGGCGACAGCGTCGCTGTCGGCCAAGGCGTGGAGGGTAAAGCTGCGGGCATAGCCAGCCGGATCTGAGCCATCCCAGGTCCTGCCATCGAGCAGCGTGGCACTGCGCTGTTCGGCCGGTACCCTGATATTCAAAGCCTCCGCCGCTTGGCGGTAGAGGTCAAGCTGTTGCACCTGATGGGCGATAGCGTGGTAATCGGGATCGTCGCGCAGCAGGCCCCAGCGGCGGAACTGGGTCATGAACCACATGCCGTCGGAGATGTAGGGCATATTGACTGCGCCGTCAGCGTGAAAGCGCAGCGGGTGCGTATCCAGCCAGGCATGACCGAGGCCGTCCTGATACTGACCGAGGAAGCGGGGCTGGATGGCGCTCAGTGGTGCATCCACATAGTCGCTGCCACTGAGCAGTTGCGCGGTGCTGCGCTTGTTCTCTTCATTCTCGTCGATGAAACGGCTGGCCTCCAGCACGGCCATCACCAGGGCGCGCGCGGTATTGGGGTGTTGCTCGACAAAGGCGCGGGTACAGCCGAGTACCTTTTCCGGATGGTCCGGCCAGATCGACTGGGTGGTGGCCAGGGTGAAACCGAGGTTCTCATCGACCGCCTGGGCGCACCAGGGCTCGCCGGCGCAGAAACCGTCGATGCGCCTGGCTTTGAGATGAGCGACCATTTGTGGTGGCGGCACCACTACGCTATCGACATCGTGGAGTGGGTGAACCCCCTGGCTGGCGAGCCAGTAATACAACCACATGGCATGGGTGCCGGTGGGCAGGGTCTGGGCGAAGGTCAGTCTTGCGCCTTTTTGGTGCGCGCGCAGATTCAGTGCGTCGCTTGTGGTCACCCCGGCAAATTGCAGGGCATGCGACAGGTTGATGCTCTGGCCGTTCTGGTTCAAGCCCATCAACACCGCCATATCGGTAGCAGGTGCACCGCCAAGGCCGAGCTGTACGCCATAGATCAGGCCGTAGAGGCTGTGCGCCGCATCGAGTTCACCGCTGAGCAGTTTGTCGCGCAGGCTGGCCCAGGACGCCTGGCGCTGCAAATTGATGGTCAAACCATACTTCTCGGCAAACCCCTGAGTGGCGGCGACAATCACCGAGGCGGCATCGGTCAGGGCCATGAAGCCCAGATTCAGTACGCGTTTTTCCGGTGCCGCGCTGCCGGCAGCCCAAGCCTGTCTATCGATACGGCTATTTTCATCTTCGCTCATGGCGCTTTTCCCAGATCAACACAAAAAGATGCCGCGCCAATGGCTGAATGATCCAGCGATTGGCGCGACACCATTGTCTATCAAGCCGCTTCCGCCGTTGGAAGGGTTCTGTTGTCAGGAACCAAGCAAGCGGTATGCCACTACGCGATAGGGGTGGCGGAACCATGGCTGGCGCAATAGTGGCGGTGTGGCAGGTTTGACTCAGCGCTCAAGCATTTGCTTGATGTTGACTTGCGGGATCTGCTGCTTGCGGCCCTCGCTGTCGGTGAATTCGATCATTCCAGTGTCTTTGTCCAGCTGAGGCTTGCCATCGCTGGTCAGCATCTGGCCATCGGTGGTGGTGATGATGTATTCGCTGCTGCAGCCTGCCAGGGTGAAAGCGCACAGAGCTGCGATTAGCCAGTTTTTCATGAATCTCTCCTGATGCCGTAAATGTGTTCGTTGCTATTACTATTGAAAAGGTAGCTGCTGGGTATTCGCCTGCAAGAGCTGCAGAAAAGAAAAAGCCCCGCACTGGGCGGGGCTCTTCTTCACGCGGGGTAACGCTTAGGCTTGCACGACCGGGATCTGGGCGTTCGCTGCCGCTTCACGGAACTCGGCGATCTGGTCGAAACTCAGGTAGCGGTAGACGTCCGCTGCCATGGTGTCGATTTCCTTGGCGTAGACCATGTACTCCTCGACGGTCGGCAGGCGACCGAGGATCGAGGCGACAGCGGCCAACTCGGCCGAAGCCAGGTAGACGTTGGCGCCATCGCCCAGGCGGTTGGGGAAGTTACGGGTGGAGGTCGAGACCACGGTGGCGTTCGCTTCGACGCGTGCCTGGTTACCCATGCACAGCGAGCAGCCCGGCATTTCCATGCGCGCGCCGGCTTTGCCGTAGATGCCGTAGTAGCCTTCTTCGGTGAGCTGATGCTGGTCCATCTTGGTCGGCGGCGACAGCCACAGGCGAGTCGGCAGGGTGCCCTGGACTTTTTCCAGCAGCTTGCCGGCAGCGCGGAAGTGACCGATGTTGGTCATGCACGAGCCGATGAACACTTCGTCGATCTTCTCGCCCTGAACGGAGGACAGCAGGCGGGCGTCGTCCGGGTCGTTCGGTGCGCAGAGAACCGGCTCGTTGATCTCGGCCAGATCGATTTCGATGATCTCGGCGTATTCGGCGTCC
>RCUR01000212.1_pt1 | contig 19972 bp, 19 predicted proteins | sample 2166151 | NCBI WGS metagenome assembly RCUR01 (sample SAMN09932785, study PRJNA488358) | compost metagenome | isolation source: compost soil in an enriched community | place: Germany: Experimental Botanical Garden
CAAGCTGGTGCCCATGCCGGTAGCCAAGGTCAGTCGCCGCGAGCCGAAGCCGTAACTAGCTAGAGCCTGCCGAGCGGACTTTATTGAGAGATTGGCTCTGCATGAATGAACAAGTCGAGATTTACACCGATGGTGCCTGCAAGGGCAATCCCGGCATCGGTGGCTGGGGCGCCTTGATGATTTTCAAGGGCGTGGAAAAGGAACTCTGGGGCGGCGAAGCCGAGACCACCAACAACCGCATGGAGCTGACCGCGGCGATTCGCGCCCTGGCCGAGCTGAAGCGTGCCTGCGACGTGCGTCTGGTGACCGACTCGCAATACGTCATGCAAGGTATCCAGGACTGGATGCCGAACTGGAAAAAACGCGGCTGGAAAACCGCCGCCAAGCAACCGGTGAAGAATGCCGATCTGTGGCGCGAGTTGGACGAGCAGGTCAATCGGCACAAGGTGACCTGGCAGTGGGTGCGCGGTCATACCGGCCACCCCGGTAACGAGCGTGCCGACCAATTGGCCAATCGTGGCGTCGAAGAAGTGAGAGGGCTGCAACGTGCGTAGCGTAGTGCTGGATACTGAAACCACCGGCATGCCGGTCACCGATGGTCACCGGATCATCGAGATCGGCTGTGTCGAACTGATCGGCCGGCGTCTGACCGGGCGGCATTTCCACGTCTATCTGCAGCCGGATCGCGAGATCGACGAGGGCGCCATTGCGGTGCACGGCATCACCAACGATTTCGTTCAGGACAAGCCGCGCTTCAAGGAAGTGGCCGACGAGTTCTTCGAGTTCATCAAGGGCGCGCAGCTGATCATCCACAACGCGGCGTTCGACGTTGGCTTCATCAACAACGAATTCGCCCTGATCAAGCAGCAGGATCGCGCCGATATCAGCGAGCATTGCTCGATTCTCGATACCCTGCTGATGGCCCGCGAACGTCATCCGGGGCAGCGCAACAGCCTCGATGCCCTGTGCAAGCGCTATGGCGTCGACAACTCCGGCCGCGACCTGCACGGCGCCTTGCTCGACGCCGAGATCCTCGCCGACGTCTACCTGACCATGACCGGTGGGCAGACCAATCTGTCCCTGGCCGGCGACGGTTCGGAAGGCGACAGCAATGGCCGTCAGCAGCCCAGCGCGATTCGTCGTTTGTCCGCCGATCGCCAGCCCACCCTGGTGGTGCGCGCCACTCAGGCCGAACTGGAGGCGCATGCCGCACGGCTGGCGGCGATCGAGAAAGCGGCCGGCGGCCCGGCGCTGTGGGCGACGCTGGAGCCCTAGCCGGCAGCCGACTCTGCAGCCCAGCCGATGCCCGGCGGCGCAGCGTGCGTCTGCAGGCGCCGCCGATCATCGAGCCGGAGCGTTGGCGATTGTCGAGCATTGTCTGGCCGCGTTGCCGGTCGTTCGTCGCTGGTGGCCACAGCTGTGCACGGGGCATGCGGATGTGTCCAGCGGCGTGCGGGGTGAGTCTAGAAAGTTCTAGGTCACCTTTTCCGAGCCGCAGAGAGTCGCCATGCACCCGCTACGAGAAAGCCTGCACGATGAGCTGCATGCCCGGCCGTCGATCTACTTCGACGGCCCGGCCCATGTCTACCATTTCGCCTTGCTGGGCGACGGTGTTTGCATCGATCCGATCATCGCCCAACTCGAAGGGCTGGCCGACCAGCACAGCCATGGCGCCTCGCGCCATGGCCTGCTGCGCATCGATGCTTGCCCATTCAAGTGGGAGCGCCACAGCGAATTCCTCTCCCTGACCTGGGTGGTGCCGCGCAGGCCCCAGACGCCGCTCTGGGCCGAACTGCCCGAGCCGCTGCGCGGCCTGTTGCAGACCCATCAGGCGTTGATCATCAATGCCCTGGTGGTACTGGTCGAAGACGCGCAGGCGGCGCTGGACGATCCCGCCGCCTACGGTTTCAAGGATCCTGCCGGCTCCCATGTGGGCGGTGGCGATGCCACGGTGTGGAGCGATTTTCGCCTGTCGGAGCAGGGCTTCAACCGCATCCTGCTGATCAACCGGGGCCTGAATGCCTACCGCCTCGGCCGCATGATCCGCCGCCTGCTGGAGATCGAAACCTACCGCATGCTCGCCTCCCTGGCCCTGCCCACCGCGCAGAACATCGGTGTCACCCTGCAGGAACTGGATCGCAGCCTGATCCGCCTGGCCGAGCGCAATGCCGGGGCGGGCAATAGCGAGGCCAAGGAGCTGCTCGACGCCCTCACCGAACTGTCCGCCCGCCTGATGCGCTGCGGCGCCACCTGCCGGCCGCGCTTCAGTGCCGCCGAGGCCTATGCGCAAATCGTCTTCGAGCGCATCGGCGAACTGCGCGAGAGCCATGTCGGCGGCAGCCAGCGACTCGGCGTGTTCATCGAGCGGCGCTTCAAGCCGACGGTGCGCTACTGCGCCGCCACCGAACGCCGTCTCGACCGCCTGGCCAGCGGCATCGCCAACCTCGGCGACCTGCTGCAGGCGCGGGCCCAGGTGGAGGTGGAAGAGCAGAACAGCGAGATCCTCGAGAGCCTCAACGCGCGCACCAGCACCCAGCTGAAAATCCAGAAGGCGGTCGAGGGCTTCTCCCTGATTGCCATCAGCTACTACCTGGTCGGCCTGCTCAAGCTCACCCTGGAAGGCCTGGCGGCGCTGGGCACACCGTTTTCCAGCAAGGTACTGTTCGCCGTGCTGGCGCCACTGTTTCTGCTGACCCTGTTGCTGCTGGCGCGGCGCCTGAAGATCGCGGCTCGGCATTAGGCAATACCGATCTGCCGGCTTCGCGTGCAGGGCGCTCCCTTGCAGCGCAACGGATCTGTGTCGCGCCGATGAACCATGCTGCGCTGCCTGCGGCGAGTGGCACCCCGCGGGCGGTTAGTCCTGCGCGCCAGCGGCGGCGCGCGCCTGCAACCAGGCGAACAGGCGTTCGGTATCGGCACGGCGGCACAGTTCGCTGCCGGCAGTCATGATCGCCGCGCTGCCGGCGGCGACGCCGTAACGTGCAGCCTCGCTCAGGCTCGCGCCCTGGGCCAGCTTGAGGGTGACGGCGCCGACCAGGCTGTCGCCGGCGCCCACGGTGCTGAGTTTCTTTACCGTCGGCGCGATGATCCGCTCGCTCAGCTCATGGCTCGCCAGCAGCGCGCCCTGGGGGCCTAGCGAGACCAGTACGGCGGCGCATTGGCCCGCATCGACCAGGCCGCGGGCCACCCCGGCCAACTGATCCGACTCGCCAATGTCCTCCCCGGCCAGGGTGCGGAGTTCGTTGAGGTTGGGTTTGATCAGGAACAGTCCACCGATGTCCAGCGCCTGGCGCAATACCTCGCCCGAACTGTCGAGAATGCAACGGGCGCCGCGTTGCGCGGCGGTCTGCAGCAGGCGCGGGATGAAGTCCGCGGCGAGCCCGGCAGGCAGGCTGCCGCTGATCACCAGGTAGTCCAGCTCGGGCAGACCTGCCAGCGCCGCCAGCAGCTGCGCCTGTTCGGTCTCGCTCAGGCGTGCACCGGGCAGCACGAAGCGGTACTGCTGGGCGCTGGCCTGTTCCACCACATTGAGGCATTCGCGGGTCCAGGCGTCGATTGACAGGGCCTGGCAGGGGACGCCTTCGGCGGCCAGCAGTTCGGCCAGGTGCAGGCCGGTGGGGCCGCCGGCCGGGAACAGCGCCAGCGCACTGCCGCCGAGTTGGTGAATCGCCCGGGCGACGTTGATGCCGCCGCCGCCGGGGGCATAGCGCGGCTCGCTGCAGCGCAGCTTGGCGTCCGGGCACAGGCGCGCAATGCTGGTGGCGCTGTCGAGCGCCGGGCTGAGGGTCAGGGTAACGATACTGGCCATGCACGACTCCCCGGGGGCTGGATGCCCGCACTGGCCGCGCCCATTGGCTGGCCTCAAGGATAAAGATAGTGCCTGGGAGGAGGGGCGCGAAACCTGGCAATCGGCGACTCGACAAGACCCGGGATCCGGCATTGATTCAAAAATGCGACAAAGCATTATCGAGGTCGCCGGCCCGGTTTCCTAAAAGGTCATGGCATGGTGTTTACTGAGTGCCGTTGCCCAATCGCTAAGTGGATGCCGGATTGCCCCCATGTATAAAGACCTCAAGTTTCCCGTACTGATCGTGCACCGCGACATCAAGGCCGACACCGTGGCCGGCGATCGGGTGCGTGCCATCGCCGCCGAACTGGAGCAGGACGGTTTCAGCATCCTCTCCACCGCCACTTCCGCCGAGGGGCGCATTGTCGCCTCGACCCATCACGGCCTCGCCTGCATCCTGGTCACCGCCGAGGGCGCGGGGGAGAACAAGCACCTGCTGCAGGACATGGTCGAGCTGATCCGCATCGCCCGCCGGCGGGCGCCGCAGCTGCCGATCTTCGCCCTCGGCGAGCAGGTGACCATCGAAAACGCGCCGGCCGAAGCCATGGCCGACCTCAATCAGCTGCGCGGCATCCTCTACCTGTTCGAGGACACGGTGCCGTTCCTCGCCCGCCAGGTCGCCCGCGCCGCGCGCAACTACCTGGACTGCCTGCTGCCGCCGTTTTTCAAGGCGCTGGTGCAGCACACCGCACAATCCAACTACTCCTGGCACACCCCCGGCCATGGCGGCGGGGTGGCCTATCGCAAGAGCCCGGTCGGCCAGGCCTTCCACCAGTTCTTCGGCGAGAACACCCTGCGTTCCGATCTCTCGGTATCGGTGCCGGAACTGGGCTCGCTGCTCGATCACACCGGCCCCCTGGCCGAGGCCGAGGCCCGTGCCGCGCGCAACTTCGGCGCCGACCACACCTACTTCGTGATCAACGGCACCTCGACCGCCAACAAGATCGTCTGGCACGGCATGGTCGGCCGCGACGACCTGGTGCTGGTCGACCGCAACTGCCACAAGTCGATCCTCCACGCGATCATCATGACCGGCGCGATTCCGCTGTACCTGTGCCCGGAGCGTAACGAGCTGGGCATCATCGGGCCGATTCCGCTGTCCGAGTTCAGCCGCGAATCGATCCAGGCGAAGATCGACGCCAGCCCGCTGGCCAGGGGGCGCGTGCCCAGCAGCAGCGGGGCCATGGTCAAGCTGGTGGTGGTGACCAACTCGACCTACGACGGCCTGTGCTACAACGCCGAACTGATCAAGCAGACCCTGGGCGACAGCGTCGAGGTGCTGCATTTCGACGAGGCCTGGTATGCCTACGCGGCCTTCCACGAGTTCTATGCCGGGCGCTATGGCATGGGCACGACCCGCACGGCCAATGCGCCGCTGGTGTTCAGTACCCACTCCACGCACAAGCTGCTGGCGGCGTTCAGCCAGGCCTCGATGATCCATGTGCAGGATGGCGGTGCGCGCCAGCTGGACCGCGATCGCTTCAACGAAGCCTTCATGATGCATATCTCGACCTCGCCGCAGTACGGCATCATCGCCTCGCTGGATGTGGCCTCGGCGATGATGGAAGGCCCGGCCGGGCGCTCGCTGATCCAGGAAACCTTCGATGAGGCGCTGAGCTTCCGCCGCGCCCTGGCCAATCTGCGGCAGAACCTCAGCGTCGACGACTGGTGGTTCAGCATCTGGCAACCGCCCCAGGCCGAGGGCGTCGACGAGGTGGCGACCGAGAGCTGGTTGCTGCAGCCGCAAGCCGACTGGCACGGTTTCGGTGAGGTGGCCGAGGACTACGTGCTGCTCGACCCGATCAAGGTCACCCTGGTGACCCCCGGCCTGACTGCGGGCGGCAAGCTCGATCAGTGCGGGATTCCGGCGGCGGTGGTCAGCAAATTTCTCTGGGAGCGCGGTCTGGTGGTCGAGAAGACCGGCCTGTATTCCTTCCTGGTGTTGTTCTCCATGGGCATCACCAAGGGCAAGTGGAGCACCCTGCTCACCGAGTTGCTGGAGTTCAAGCGCAGCTATGACGTCAACCTGCCGCTGACGCAAGCCTTGCCCTCGATCGCCCAGGCCGGCGGCGCGCACTACCAGGGCATGGGCCTGCGCGACCTGTGCGATGCGCTGCACCGCTGCTACGGCGAGAACGCCACGGCCAAGGCGATGAAACGCATGTACACGGTGTTGCCGGAAGTCGCCCTGAGGCCGGCCGATGCCTACAACCAGCTGGTGCGCGGCGAAGTCGAGGCGGTGCCCATCGACCGGCTCGACGGGCGCATCGCCGCGGTGATGCTGGTGCCCTATCCGCCGGGTATCCCGCTGATCATGCCGGGCGAGCGCTTTACCCCAGCGACCCGCTCGATCATCGATTACCTGGAGTTCGCCCGCACCTTCGACCGCAGCTTCCCCGGCTTCGACGCCGATGTGCACGGCCTGCAGCGCAACGAAGGGCCGGACGGCAGTGCCTACACGGTGGACTGCATCAAGCTGTAAGCCGCGACTGGCGCGCTCAGGCGCGCCAGTCTTCAGCTGGTAGTGGCGGACTATCTCCAGCAGATCAAGTGGTTAGCGCCCGCAGTCAAAACGCTGCTCAAGTCCAGTGACGTGTCCTGCGTCACAGAGGTCGGCATCGACATTTATACCGTGCTTGTTATAGTTGCCCGGCTGTAACCACAAGAATCTCTCTGCGCGCGTGCGCGCTGTTTGCTGCTGAGGATGACTGCCGTGTCCGACTACCAAGCCTTTAGTGTCGAGTTGGCAGACAAGGTCGCCCATGTGCTGATCGACCGCCCGGAAAAGATCAACGCGATGAACGCCGATTTCTGGACGGAGATCATCGAGATCTTCCGCTGGATCGACGCCACGGACGAAGTGCGGGTGGTGGTGCTGTCGGGCGCCGGCAAGCATTTTTCCTCCGGTATCGACCTGATGATGCTGGCCCAGCTGGGCAGCCAGATGGGCCCGGATGTCGGCCGCAATGCGGAAAAGCTGCGGCGCAAGATCCTCGAACTGCAAGCCTCGTTCAATGCCGTCGACCAGTGCCGCAAGCCGGTGCTGGCGGCGATCCAGGGCTACTGCCTGGGCGGCGCCATCGACCTGATCGCGGCCTGCGACATGCGCTATGCGACGCTCGACGCGCAATTCTCGATCAAGGAAATCGACATCGGCATGGCCGCCGATGTCGGCACCTTGCAGCGCCTGCCGCGGATCATCGGCGACGGCATGATGCGCGAGCTGGCCTTCACCGGGCGCACCATCGACGGTGAAGAAGCGCGCAGTATCGGTCTGGTCAATCGCACCTTCGCCGACGCCGGCGCGCTGCTCGACGGGGTGATGGGCATTGCCCGTGAGATCGCCGCCAAATCCCCGGTGGCGGTGCGTGGCACCAAGGAAATGATTCGCTACATGCGCGACCACCGGGTCGACGATGGCCTCGAGTACATCGCCACCTGGAACGCGGCGATGCTGCAATCGGTCGACTTGCGCGTGGCCATGGCCGCGCACATGAGCAAGCAAAAGCCGGAGTTCGCCGACTGATGGGGCCACTGTCTTCTCTACCGGCGCGGGAGGCGCACTAGCGCATGGTTTCTGGAGCCACGTCACTCAGTTTGGTGCGTAACGAACTGTTCGCCACCATGGCGGAGGCCGAATCGAGCCTCGAGCATTTCATTGCCGAGCGGCATAACGGCAGCCTGCTGCAACAGGCGGTGGAAAGTCTTCATCAAGTCCGCGGCACGCTCAATCTGGTCGAGTTGACCGGCGCCGAGTTGCTCGCTCAGGAAGTGCTCGATCAAGCCACCGATATTCCCGCCGGTGCCGGCGAGGAGCGCGATGTGCAGCTCTCGGCGCTGAGCAACGCGCTGCATGTACTGCGCCGCTACCTGGAAAACGTCGAGGCGCACCGCCAGGAAATGCCCGAGTTGCTGCTGCCGGCGATCAATGACCTGCGCCAGGCCGGCGGCCAGCCAGTACTACCGGAGAGTTTCTTCTTCAGCGTGCGCCTCGACCATGCGCGCCCGCGCAGCGCGTCGGCCGCCCTGGATGCGGCGGCCAAGGAAATCGAAGGCCGGCGCTTGCGCCAGATGTATCAGGTGGGCCTGCTCGGCTTCATCCGCGAACGGAATCCGCAGGCCAGCCTGAAACTGATGGGCCGAGCCATGAGTCGGCTGGACAGCCTGTACGCCAACGAACCGCGTGGCCGACTGTGCTGGATCGGCGCTGCGGCTGTGGAGGCGCAGCTCGATGGTCAGCTGTTGCCACGCAAGTCGCGCAAGCAGTTGTTCGCGCGGATCGATCGCGAACTCAAGCAGGCGCTCAGCAACAGCCTGTACGAGGCGCCGCGCAGCCTGCTCAAGGAACTGCTCTATCTGGTGGCCCTGGCCGGCAGTCGCGGGCCTGTGGCAATGCCGGTACGCGAACTGTTTGGCCTGACCTCACTGCCATTCACCGATCACCTGCTGGAAGAGCAATACCAGCGCCTGTCCGGGCCCGGGCAGGCGGTCATGCGTTCGCTGAGCTCGGCCATTCGCGAAGAGCTGGCCAGCGCCAAGGACATGCTCGACCTGATCGAGCGGGGCACCGTGCAGGCTGAAAGTCTCGGCAATCTGCATGCGCTACTCGGCAAGCTGAGCAAGACCCTGGACATGGTCGGCCTCAGTTCGGCGGGCAATATGCTCGGTGCGCAACTGCAGACGGTTGCCGGCTGGAGCGAGGAGCGCGCCCCGCAACAGCAGGAACTGCTGAAACTGGCCGATGCCGTGCTCTATGTCGAGGGCATGGTCGCCACTCTGGAGCACGGCGAGCGGCGTGACAACAGTGCAGGGCCGTTGGCGCCGGGCAAGGAAAGCGAATCCTTCGCCTACTACCAGCTCAACGAGGCGCGCATCGTCGTGATCGATGAGGCGCGCGGCGGCCTGGCGCTGGCCAAGCGCGCAATTACGGCCTACCTGGAGGCCGGTGGCGACCGCATGCATCTGTCCAATGTACCTTTCAGTTTGCAGGCGGTGCGCGGCGGGCTGTGGTTTCTTGGCCAGGAACGGGCGGCCTCGCTGGTTGGCGCCTGTGCCGAATACATCCAGACGCAGATGTTCGAAGCGCCACAGATGCCTTGCGAACAAATGCTGGAAACCCTGGCCGACGCGCTCAGCAGCCTCGAATACTATCTGGAAGCGGGCGCGGTACTGCGCCCGGAAACCCAACCCGGGGTGCTCGACCTGGCCGCAGACAGCGTGCGTGCCCTGGGCTTGCCGGTAGCCGCATAAATGACCCAGCGTTGGCAGCCCGCCTTACTCGACAGCCAGCAGCCCGGTGGCTGGGCCCTGGTGCATTGCCGCCAGCAATTTCTGGCGGACGGCAACGGCCTGTTGTTTCCGCGCGAATGGCTGAAAAAACAGGAGCTGCCGATTCTGGCCGAGCATGGCATCGGTCATTTCGACGGCGACGCCATCTACCTGCTGGAGGTGCAGCAACCGCTCGACATGCCCGGTTGCAGCTGGCAAAGCCTGCGTCAGTTCATGCTGCAAGGCGATGCCGATACCTTCAAGATGCTCGGCTACGCGACGCAGATCGGTACCTGGGCGCGCCACCACCGATTTTGCGGCAGTTGTGGTGAGCCCATGCGGCATGTCGCTGGCGAGCGTGCCATGCACTGTCCGCGTTGCGAGCTGCACCACTATCCGCGCCTGTCGCCGAGCATGATCGTGTTGGTTACCCGCGGCGATGAGATCCTTCTGGCCCGCTCGCCGCGTTTCGTCCCCGGGGTCTACAGCACTCTGGCCGGTTTCGTCGAGGCGGGCGAGTCGGTCGAGCAGTGCGTGGCGCGCGAGGTGCGCGAAGAGGTGGGGGTCGAGATCAAGAACCTGCAGTACCTGGGGAGCCAGGGCTGGCCGTTCCCGCATTCGCTGATGCTCGGCTTCCATGCCGAATATGCGGCCGGCGAGATCGTCATGCAGGTCGACGAGATCGAGGATGCGCAGTGGTTCAGTGTGCAGCAACTGCCGCCCTTGCCGGCGCCGCGCTCGATCGCCCGCTACCTGATCGACCTCTATGTGGCGCAGCGGCTGGGGCTGCCACCGCCGTCGCTGTCGGTCTAGCAGGCCGTTGAAAAACTACCTGCGTTGGCCCTCTTGATAAAAGAGAGGGGCGTTAAAAACAGGCTCGGGTGCGAGCCCAGTCCCTCCCTCGCCTGTTTTTGCGGGGACGCCCAGTCCTTGTCTTGCCTGTCTCGCCTACGTTTTCAACGGCCTGCTAGTCGGATAGAGCCTACGCCAGCCCGAACCAGTGCTGCCAGGCCAGCCGTGCGGCGAGGGCCAGGACCATCAGGATGAACACCGGGCGGATGAACTTCGAGCCGCCGCGGATTGCCGAGCGCGCGCCGAGAAAAGCTCCGGCCATCAGGGCGATGCCCATGCTGATGCCGAGTACCCAGGCGACCTGGCCGGCGACGATGAATACCACCAGGGCGCAGGCGTTGCTGACGAAGTTCATGCTGCGTGCCACGCCGCTGGCACGCACCAGATCGAGGGGGTAGAGCAGCAGGCTGCTGACCGTCCAGAATGCCCCGGTACCGGGGCCGGCGACGCCGTCGTAGAAGCCCAGGCCGAGGCCTTGTGGCCACTGCCGGCCCTGGGCAATGGGCGCATCGGCGTTGAGCGGTGCCGCCGGGGTGCGGCCGAACAGCAGGTAGAGGCCGCAGGCGAATACCACCACCGGCAACAGTTGATTGAGCCAGGCCGCCGGCAGCCAGTGCACCAGCGTGGCGCCGAGCAGGGCGCCGATCGCGGTGCCGACCAGCGCATTGCGCCAGGGCAGGGGGGCGAACAGCTTGCGCCGGTAGAAGGTGTAGCTGGCGGTGGCCGAGCCAAAGGTGGCGCACAGCTTGTTGGTGCCCAGCACCAGGTGCGGCGGCAGGCCGGCCATCAGTAGGGCCGGAATGGTCAGCAGGCCGCCGCCGCCGGCAATGGCATCGATGAAGCCGGCGACAAAGGCCACCAGGGCGAGAATGGTCAGGGTTGCCGGGTCAACGGCAAGCTCGAAAGGCAAGGGCATGAAAATGACGACCTGTGTCCGATTGTGCAATGAACCTGCTGTGCGCAGGCGAAGTTGCTGCGCATAATGCCGGCATTTTCACGGGCAAGGAATCGACTCGATGCAATACGACGGCCTGGCATGGGCGACGGCGCTGCTGGCATTGCTGGCGGTGCTGGTCGCCGCGCGAATTCTGCTCGATCGCCACTGGTTTCTCGGTTGGCTGCGCGGTACCTGTGGCCTGGCCTTTGTCGTCCTGGGTGGTTTCATCGGCCTACTGGCCTACGACCTCTATAGCTATGCCCCGTTGCCGGAGGGCAAGCCGCTGGTGACCCTGAGCTTCGAGGCAGACGGCCCACGTTATCGGGTCAATCTGCTGGAGGGCGGCAGCGAGCGCAGCGTGCTGCTGGAGGGGGACTTGTGGCAGCTGGATGCGCGCTTTTTGCAATGGAAGGGGCTCGCGGCCCTGATCGGCCTGCAGCCTGGCTACCGCCTGGAAAAGCTCTCGGGGCGCTTCCTCGCCATCGAACAGCAGGAACAGGCTCAGCAGGCCCGGGTCGAGCTGGCCCGCAGCCCTTACGGCGTAGACCTGTGGCGCTGGTTGCGCCTGGGCCAGCACGACCTGTTCCTGTTCGATGCCCAGGCGCGTCGGGTCACCTACCTGCCGATTGCCGACCAGGCGGTCTACAGCGTCAGCCTGACGCCGACCGGCCTGCTCGCGCAGCCGATGAACCAGGCGGCCAAGCAGGCGCTGCAGGATTGGCAGTGAGTCGCATCAAGAGCGCAAAAAGGGACCGGCGGGTCCCTTTTTGCTAACGGCGCAATGATCAGGACAAGAAGCCGCCATCGACGTTCAGCGCCACCCCGGTGGTGTAGCTGGAGGCGTCGCTGGCCAGGTACAGCACCGCGCCGGCCATCTCGCCCGGGTCGGCCACGCGCTTGAGCGGGATGCGCTGCAGGGCCAGGTTGAGGATGGCGTCGTTCTTCACCAGGGCCGAGGCGAACTTGGTGTCGGTCAGGCCCGGCAGCAGGGCGTTGCAGCGGATGCCGAACTGCGCGCACTCCTTGGCGAAGACCTTGGTCATGCTGATCACCGCGGCCTTGGTCACCGAGTAGATGCCCTGCATCTCGCCGGGGCTGACGCCGTTGATCGAGGCGACGTTGACGATGCTGCCGCCGCCGTTCTCCTTCATCAGCTTGCCGCCTTCGATGGACATGAAGTAATAGCCGCGGATGTTGACGTCGACGGTCTTCTGGAAGGCCGACAGGTCGGTGTCCAGCACGTTGCAGAACTGCGGGTTGGTGGCGGCGTTGTTGACCAGGATGTCGAGGCGGCCGAACCGCTCGCGGATCTGCGCGAACACGTTGGCGATCTGCTCCATTTCGCCGATGTGGCAGGCGATCGCGGTGGCCTGGCCGCCGTCGGCGATGATCGCGTCGGCGACGGCCTGGCAGCCGTCGAGCTTGCGGCTGGAGACGATCACATGAGCGCCCTGCTGGGCCAGCAGCTTGGCGATGGCCTCGCCGATGCCGCGGCTGGCGCCGGAAACGAAGGCGATCTTGCCGTCGAGGTCGAACAGCTGGGTCTTGGACATGGGCTTTTCCTTTCTGGTTGAAGGCCTGTTCGGCCGTTTACAGCTGGGATTTGGCGATGACCTGCAGGCTCATCTGCTCCAGCAGCTTGTTCATCTGCACGAACTGGGCGAAGCGTTTGTCCCGGGTCTGACCGTGGTAGTAGCGGTAGTAGATCTGCTGGACGATGCCGGCCAGGCGGAACAGGCCGTAGCAGTAGTAGAAGTCGATGCTCTCGATCTGGATGCCGGCGCGTTCGGCGTAGTAGTCGGCGAACTCCTGGCGGGTCAGCATGCCCGGCAGGTGGCTCGGCTGGCGGCGCATCAGCTGCACGGGCGCCGGGTCCTTGGCCTCGATCCAGTAGGCGAGGGTGTTGCCCAGGTCCATCAGCGGGTCGCCGATGGTGGTCAGCTCCCAGTCCAGCACGCCGATGATCTGCATCGGGTTGTGTGGGTCGAGGATCACGTTGTCGAAGCGGTAGTCGTTGTGCACGATCCCCGGCTTGGGGTGGTCGGCCGGCATCTTGTCTTTCAGCCAGGCCTTGACCGGCTCCCACAGCGGTGCGTCAGGGGTCAGGGCCTTCTCGTAGCGCGCGCTCCAGCCGCCGATCTGACGCTCCACATAGCCTTGCGGCTTGCCCAGGTCGCCGAGACCGCAGGCGGCGTAGTCGACGTTGTGCAACTCGACCAGCTTGTCGATGAAGCTCTTGCACAGCTGGCGGGTCTTGTCGGCATCGAGGTTCAGCTCGGCCGGCATGTCGGAGCGCAGGATGATGCCGTCGATCCGCTCCATCACATAGAACTCGGCGCCGATCAGCGCCTCGTCGGTGCAGTGCACATGGGCTTTCGGGCAGTAGGGGAAGGCCTCGTAGAGCTGGTTGAGGATGCGGAACTCGCGGCCCATGTCGTGAGCGGATTTGGCCTTCTGGCCAAATGGCGGGCGGCGCAGGACGAACTGCTGGTCCGGGTATTCGAGCAGGTAGGTGAGGTTCGATGCACCGCCGGGGAACTGGCTGATCCGTGGCTCGCCGGTCAGGCCGGGAATATGCGCCTTGAGGTACGGATCGATGATCGCGGCGTCGAGCTCTTCACCCTCGCGGATGCGAGTGGATTGGTCAGTAAGCGCCATGCTTATCCCTTCTACTTATAATTGGTGCCATAGATTATTGGCTAATCTAATGCTGCATCCTGGTCGCAACAAGCAATAGACGCCGTTATAGGTCGTCGTGTTGCCGCCCAATCAAGCAGCCTGATTGATCTGCCGGCATGCCTGCAGGCGAAAAAAAACCGGAGTACAAGACTCCGGTTTTTTCGCTCAGGCTGCAGCAGTCAAGCTTAGACCGGGAACAGTTCGCCCAGCTTCATGGCCAGCATCATGTCGCCTTCGGCGCGCAGTTTGCCGCCCATGAAGGCCTGCATGCCATCGGTCTCGCCGCTGGTGATGCCCTTGAGGGTTTCGCTGTCCATGATCAGGGTCACGTTGGCGTTGTCGGCATCGCCTTGCTGGACGTCGCAGGTACCGTCCTTGATGACCAGGTAGTGGTTCTCACCGTCTTCGATGTTGAACTGGAACACCAGGTCCAGGCCCGCAGCGGCAGAGGCGTTGAACTTGGACTGCATGGTATTGATGATGTCTGCAACGCTCATGATGTCTTCCTTTGTTTTCAGAGTTTTCTTGCGCCCTTGCGGGTGCAGTAGGCCGGAGCTCAGCGGTAGGTGATGAGCTCCGGCTCCTTCATCAGCTGTAGATGCACATGGCTGTTGAAGGAAGCCAGGGTCACTTGGCTGCCGCGAAATTTCAGGCAACTCAGTGAGGTATTGACGATTTGCCAGTTCAGCTCGAAGGCCTTGGCGGCCGGCACGCCGGTAATCAACTGCAGTAATGCGGTGATAGTACCGCCGGAGGTGAAGAGCGCGATGTTCTGTTTGCTGTCGGCTTGTTGCAGCAGGCGGTTCAGGCCGTCCCCAACCTGTTCGACGAATGCTTGCCAGCTCTGCAGGCCAGGCTGGTCGTATTCAGCGGAAATCCAGCGGCCGATCAGCAACGAGAACAGACGTTGGAACTCGGCGCGGTGCTGTGGTCCATTGCGCAACACATGCAGGGCTTCGGGTTCTTCATCGAGCAGGCCGGGGAGCAGGGTGCGGATCACTGCGTCGGCATCGAACTCGTTGAAGGCGGCATCCACTTGCAGATCCGCTACTGCTTGACCGCGGCTGCCCAGCTGGTGCATCGCGGCATTGGCGGTGTGCTGTTGACGGCGTAAGGCGCCACTCAGAGTGCGATCGATGCGAATGCCGAGATCAGCCAGGTGTGCGCCCAATACTTCGGCCTGGCGGATACCGATGGGCGAGAGCACATCGTAGTCATCGGCGCCGAATGAGGCTTGGCCATGTCTGATCAGGTAAATGCTGCCCACGTTCGCCACTGTCCCGGTTCGGTGAAAGTTTGGCGAGGGTATGAGGATCGCGCAGGCCTGTCAACGAAAAAACATACGCTTGTTTGAATTGATGGGCTGCCATTCATGACGACGCGCCAGGCAACTGGTCGCCAGCCGATGGCGTCGGTATGCTGGTTGTAACGAGCGCTAAGCGACACTGGGCGCTGGAATGAATAATGAGGGGGAATACGTGGAGTTTTTCGCGGAATATGCGGCCTTTCTGGCTAAAACGGTAACGCTGGTTGTGGCTGTTCTGGTGATTCTGCTGGCAGCGGTCGTGGCCCGCAGCAAGGGCCGGCGCGTTGTCGGGCATTTGCAGGTGGACAAGCTCAACGATTTCTACAAGCAGTTGCGCCAACGTCTCGAGCATGCCGTGCTGGACAAGGACCAGCTCAAGGCGGCGCACAAGGAAGAGGCCAAGGCGAGCAAGCAGGCGAAGAAAGCCGGTGTACACAAACCCCGGGTATTCGTCCTGGACTTCGATGGCGATATCAAGGCATCGGCCACCGACAGCTTGCGCCATGAAATCACCGCCTTGCTGAGTCTGGCCACACCTCAGGATGAAGTGGTGCTGCGCCTGGAAAGCGGCGGTGGCATGGTGCACAGCTATGGTCTGGCGTCCTCGCAGCTGGTGCGTATTCGCCAGGCGGGCATTCCGCTGACCATCTGCATCGATAAGGTCGCGGCCAGCGGCGGCTACATGATGGCCTGCATCGGCGAGAAGATCATTTCCGCTCCCTTTGCCATGCTCGGCTCCATCGGCGTGGTTGCCCAGTTGCCCAACGTGCACCGCCTGCTTAAAAAGCACGACATCGACTTCGAAGTGCTTACCGCCGGCGAGTACAAGCGCACCCTGACCGTCTTTGGCGAAAACACCGAGAAGGGCCGGGAGAAGTTCCAGGAAGATCTGGAAACCATCCACGAGCTGTTCAAGAACTTCGTCGCCCGCTATCGGCCGCAACTGGACATCGACGACATCGCCACCGGCGAGGTCTGGCTGGGCCTGGCCGCGCTGGAAAAACAACTGGTCGACGAACTCAAGACCAGCGACGAATACCTGGCCGAGCGGGCCAGGGAGGCCGAGCTGTTTCACCTGCACTACGCCGAGAAGAAGAGTTTGCAGGAGCGTGTCGGTTTGGCGGCCAGCGTCGCCTTGGACCGTTTCACCTTGAATTGGCTGAGCCGCCTCAACCAGCAGCGTTTCTGGTAATCGACTTTTACCCTGGGGGATGAAGATGACGACATTCACAGCACTACAGGTCCGCGAACATGCGGCGGGTGAGTTCGAGCAAACGATTGTTCAGCGCAGCATCAGCGAACTGCCGGCCGGCGAACTGTTGATCCGGGTTCGCTATTCGTCGTTGAACTACAAGGATGCCCTGTCCGCCAGTGGCAACCGTGGTGTGACCAGGCATTTTCCGCATACCCCGGGCATCGACGCGGCGGGTGTGGTCGAGCAGTCGAGCGTCGCCGAATTCACCGTGGGCGATGAGGTGATAGTGACCGGTTATGACCTGGGCATGAATACCGCGGGCGGCTTCGCCCAGTACATCCGGATTCCGGCGGCCTGGGCGCTGAAACGGCCGCAAGGCTTGTCCCTGCGTGAGGCCATGGTGCTGGGTACCGCGGGTCTGACCGCTGCGCTCTGCGTCGACAAGCTGGAGCAAGCCGGCGTGCTCCCGGATGCCGGGCCTGTGTTGGTGACGGGCGCAACCGGAGGCGTAGGCAGCGTTGCCGTGGCTTTGCTCAACAAGCTTGGCTACAGCGTGGCCGCGTCCACCGGCAAGGCCGAGCAGGGCGAGTTTCTCAAGGGTCTGGGCGCTCGGCAGATAGTCTCGCGCGCTGAACTGCAGGAAGGTGCGGAGCGTCCGTTGCTCAAGGAGCAGTGGGCGGGTGCGGTGGATACCGTCGGCGGCGATATCCTGTTCAACGTGGTCAAGGCGCTACGCTACGGTGGCAGCGCGGCGTGTTGCGGGCTGACGGCCGGGGTGGCGTTCAAGGGCAGCGTGCTGCCGTTCATCCTGCGCGGGGTCAACCTGCTGGGGGTCGATTCGGTCGAACTGCCGCTGGTGGTCAAGGCCTCCATGTGGGACAAGCTCTCCGTGCAATGGAAACTCGACGACCTCGAGCGCCTGGTGACTGAAGTCAGCCTGCAGCAGTTGCCCGCGGCCATCGCCCAGATACTCGCCGGCAAGCTTGTCGGTCGGGTACTGGTACGGGTGGACTGAGCCACTCCCACGAATAGCTTTTGCCCCATGAAAAAAACCCTGCAGTGCAGGGTTTTTTGTTCAAGGCATCGCTCAGGCGCGGCGGCGAAACAGCGGCTGCGGCTGGTCGCTGGAGGCCTGATAAACCTCCGAGAACTCCTCGAAGGCCTTCAGTGCGTCCAGCGGGTCCTTGTCTTCGCGCAGGGCGAAGGCATCGAAGCCGACGCGCTGGTAGGAGAACAGTTGATCACGCAGCACATCGCCGATGGCGCGCACTTCACCCTTGTAGCCATAGCGGGTGCGCAGCAGGTAGGCGGTGGAGCAGTGGCGGCCGTCGGTGAAGGAGGGGAAGTTCAGGGCGATCACCTGGAAGTTGTCCAGTTGATCGGCGATTTCCTCTATCTCTTCGCCGGCTTCCAGCCAGACGCCCAGGCCGCCGTCGCGGGCCTTGAGTGCGTGCGGATGTTCGATCCACAGCGCCAGGGGCACGATCAGGTCATCGCAGTTGCTCAGACCGTCGAGGGTGGTGTCCTTGGGCAGCAGATGCCAGGTTTCGTCGACCACCTGGCCATTCTTAATGATTCGCTGCATATACGCGCTCCTTGAACGGGGCGACACCGATACGGCGGAAGGTGTCGAGGAAACTTTCTTCATCGGTGCGCTGCTCGACGTAGACCTTGATGATCTTATCGATGACATCCGGCATGTCTTCCTGGGCAAAGGACGGACCGAGAATCTGCGCCAGGCTGGCCTCGCGACCGGAGTTGCCGCCGATCGACACCTGATAGAATTCCTGGCCCTTCTTGTCCACCCCGAGGATGCCGATGTGGCCGACGTGGTGGTGGCCACAGGCGTTCATGCAGCCGGAGATGTTCAGCTCGATGTCGCCGATGTCGAACAGGTAATCCAGGTCATCGAAACGACGCTGGATGGCTTCGGCGACCGGGATCGACTTGGCGTTGGCCAATGAGCAGAAGTCGCCGCCCGGGCAGCAGATGATATCGGTCAGCAGGCCCACGTTCGGCGTGGCAAAGCCGTGTTCACGCAGCTCGCCCCAAAGCGTGAACAGCTGGGTCTGCTCCACGTCGGCTAGGATGATGTTCTGGTTATGGCTGTTGCGTGATTCGCCAAAGCTGTAGCGGTCAGCCAGATCAGCGATCGCATCAAGCTGCTTGTCGGTCACATCGCCAGGCGATACGCCTGTGGGTTTGAGCGACAAGGTAACGGCGATATAGCCGGGTTTTTTGTGGGCAAAGGTATTGCGCTCACGCCAGCGGGCAAAGCCTGGATGCTCAGCATCCAGTGCAGCCAAGGCGGCATCTTGATCGACTAGGGTTTTGTAAGCAGGGTCAACAAAATGCGCTGAAACGCGGGCCACTTCGGCTTCGGTAAGCGTGGTGGGGCCATCTTTGATCTGCGCCCACTCGGCATTCACGCGCTCGGCAAACACTTCTGGGGTCAGTGCTTTAACCAGGATTTTGATGCGCGCCTTGAACTTGTTGTCGCGCCTGCCGTAGCGGTTGTACACGCGCAAAATGGCATCGAGGTAGCTGAGCAGGTGCTGCCAGGGCAGAAACTCATTGATAAAGCTGCCAACCACCGGGGTGCGCCCCAAACCACCGCCCACGGCGACGCGAAAGCCTAGCTCGCCAGCGTCATTGCGCACGGCTTCCAAACCGATATCGTGCACTTCGATAGCGACCCGGTCAGTCACGGCGCCGTTGATCGCAATCTTGAACTTGCGTGGCAGGTGAGTGAATTCGGGGTGGAAGGTCGACCACTGGCGGATGATTTCACACCAGGGGCGCGGGTCGATGATCTCGTCCTTGGCCACGCCAGCGAACTGGTCGGTGGTGGTGTTGCGCACACAGTTGCCGCTGGTCTGGATCGAGTGCATCTGCACAGTGGCCAGCTCGGCGAGAATATCGGGCACGTCTTCCAGATCTGGCCAGTTGAACTGCACGTTCGTCCGAGTGCTGATATGGGCATAGCCCTTGTCGTAGTCACGGGCGATCTTGGCAATCATCCGCACCTGTTTGGAGGACATCAGGCCGTAGGGCACGGCAATCCGCAACATGGGCGCAAAGCGCTGAATGTACAGGCCATTTTGCAGGCGCAGCGGGCGAAATTCTTCGCCACTGAGCTCGCCAGCCAGGTAACGGCGGGTCTGATCACGGAACTGCTGAACGCGGTCCTCGATGATTTGTTGATCGTACTGGTCGTATACGTACATGAAGGGTCCTGTTTTCAGGCTGCTTACAGCAATTCTGCGCGCACGGCCGCGCACCCCTAACGGAGCTGAAGGAAGATACCAGCTCAGGGTTATGCGCAAAAGTGAAGTTTAAGCATATGGTAAGAACCTTTAGTGCTAAGCATGGGCGAGAGCATAACTTCAAAGGTCGTGGAGATAGCGAAGGCTGTCGTCAGGTGTTCGCAGCGTCGCTAGCGGGTGCTGGAGGCAGCCGCGGCAGGCGAGAGTTTTTCATAGCCTCTCAGCACTTGAGCTGACACGCCTCCTGAGCTTAACTGCACAAGCGAACCACTCATAAACACAATAAAAAGGTAGCCCATGAGCGATCACAGCGAACTCGAAAGCCGGGACAGCATTGCGGACGCCAGAGCGGTCTTCGTTCTGATATTGATAGCGGTGGCGACGGCGGTTTTCTGGGTTAGCCAGCAATAACCAGGACTGCTTGAAATCGACTCCGGCCCGTCGCCGCCGGTTTTATCCGTGTGTGGATAATTGACGGCAAACAACCACCGCCTGGTGCGCATGCGGCTCAACTGTGCGGGCGGTGGATTGATGCGACAGCAGGGCCTGCCGATGCTTAGCAGGCCGTTGAAAAACGTAGGCGAGGCAGGCAAGACAAGGCAAAAACAGGCGAGGAAGCGGA